>Ga0100390_10000925_pt1 | contig 26258 bp, 21 predicted proteins | sample CryGeymeta201514_FD_81540 | JGI IMG/M metagenome (GOLD analysis project Ga0100390, IMG submission 81540) | Groundwater microbial communities from Crystal Geyser aquifers in Utah, USA - Crystal Geyser metaG 2015-14 | ecosystem: Environmental > Aquatic > Deep subsurface > Groundwater | place... | reverse complement strand
GAATAATTAGAGCACAAGATGTTTGCCCAAAGATGAGGGGAATGGTCGAGAGAGGGACATTGACGGCTTGCCCCCACATTCCTTCTTGTTTGTTATTGAGCACCAGTTGCCCTCCACGTTCGTAATGGCGAGGATTAAAGTGAAAGAGGACACTGTGAAAATTGTTGTGATCAGGACCGGCGATATTAATACTGAATCGCTTGGCTTCTTCGGGAGTCATGAATTTAATGGCACAGGTATTGTTGCCCATGCCATTTTGAGCCTGGGATACATCAAAAGCGTCCAACTCCAACGTGAGAGCTCCGTCGTCGGGACCAGAGGCATGGGGCGACGGCGCCCAACTGATTTCTTCTGCGGATGTTGGGAACAATTTTTTCCCTAAAGTGATAGAATAGCACATTATAAAATTCGACGAAAGAAATGTGTGAGTCGCGGAGACAATCGACGATATTGACTTGATCCTGGCCGATACTATAACATAAAGCCACAAATACATAAACGACATCTACTGCACGTACCGTTCAAAGCCGTAAGCTCCAACGATTTGGAAAATTCGTGTGGTGGCGTTGCCATGTTGCCAAGATTTGCAATCAAAGAACTCTTGGGCTGCGTCTCGTCGTCAATCTTTTTACGTTTCAAAGCGGGACCGTCTTCAACCATGTCATCGTTGGACGCTTGTAACATGGACTGACGACGAGCATCTACTTCAGCATCGGCTCCCATTTTGGCCTCCACTTCTTCTCGCATCCTTTGCAATTTGGCTTCCCGTCTTTCGTACGAGCTTTGTTGATTATCGTCGCTGTCATCGTCACCTTCATCCCCATTTCCGTCGGAACCATCTGACGCCATACTCTCGTCGACATCATCGCCGCTATCGCTATCCATTCCGCCATCCATGTCGATAATTTTCCTTCGCTGGTGCCTCTTTTTCTTCTTCTTCTTGGTTGCAACAGCTTCACCACCACCACCACCACCACCACCGGGCGATACACCGGTTGTTTCGTGCTGTTTCTGAAACTCTGCTTCTCGGTCAGCAAGCCGCTTACGTGCTGCAGCATCCTTCAATCGAGCAGCCTGTCGCTCGTACGATCGAATGGTATCATAAAAATTGAGCAGTGTTTGTTCTTCAGGTGTACATTCAAAATCGTCTGGCAAAGGTTGTAGGCTGTACTTTTGTTGGTGAGTAACAGTCGGTGCCTTCCATTGGAGATTGGCAGTATTACCACTAGTACCACCACCACCACCACCACCACCACTGCCACTTGGCGCTGCTGGTGCTTCGTCGCCAGGCATAGTTTACTTGCTGGAGCTCTAGGACAAGAAAGTCAACAACAACCTTTCGCCTTTCTGAATATGCATACAAGGGAATTATGTTTATTAGGGAAGATGCCGGCAGTAATAAATCAGCGGAAAACCAGGGGCAAACGCTCCTACTCGGAGTACTAGTAGAAGCTAGAGTCTAATAGAGAAGATCTTTGAACTGAAACACACGAGTAGAAGATGTTGTTGTTGTTGTGTATGGTGGGTGGTATCGAGTTGTCTACTCGTAGGATTGTGATGCAATCGGAAGCAAATGTGCGTCGCAGGGATTATTGGGAGTGAGTGACTGACCAAGGTCGGGGCTGACTACGGTACCATACATGAGATGACCACCGTAAAAGGAAGCGACCAGAATACAGTTGTTATGTGTTCCTTATGTTATAGACACTTGTATTACTATGGCTACATCTGCTTTCTCCGCTAAATTTAGTTTTCTCGTTTCAGCAGAGCTTCTTTCTCTTCCAGTTCCTTCTTCTGAAAGTCTTGTGAGTTCTTCAATACCAGAGATTCATACCCGAGAAATACCATTAAAAATACCAACGCATACAAACCGAGAACGGCCGCGAGTGGTGCTTGAATGGGATGAATGTAGGACAGCGCACCGCCCGCCAATGGTCCCGCCATGCCAGCAGCACTTTCAACGGCGGCCAAAATTCCAAATAGTGATCCAATATCCTTGGGCGGGGCGATTTGACTGGTGTCAGCCGAGAACATGGTGTTGATGAGCCCCAGGGACGTCACAATGCCCGCAAAGAGAGCATAGACTACCGGCAGGCTGGTGGTTTGAAAAGCCAGATATCTACCACAACCCAATGTGACGCAGCATCCCAACAGTAATCTGACGCGACCCTGTGCGGCGTGGCCTCCAAACGCTTTCAACAATGCTTTCGCCAAAAATCCTTGACTAAGTGCATATGTTAAACCTATAAAGGAAATGAATCGTCCGTAATCTTTCGGCCCAAAGTCGAATCGCTGCTTGAGCGATGCCGTCCAAATGGTCTGAAAAATGTGAAAGGCCAATGTCATACACATTCGGCATAACATCAGAAATACAGCTGCCGGAGTTCGCGCTGAGGGAACATCAAAAGAGCTCAGAAATCCCCTTTTCCCTAGCTCGCGCTTGGATTGTTGTGCGCGTGTGGGTGTTGGCATCATGAAAATAAGGATCAAAGATAATAGAACACAGCCGAATCCAAAGTAAGTCGCCTGTTGGTAGGTAGAAAACAATGTAGCTCCTGCTAGAGGCCCAATCATGAGTGCAAGGCCCACTGACATACCCAGTAAACCTGCACTCGCTGCTCGGTCGGTCATGGAAGATTCCTCGGGAACGGCATCATGGTAGGCACTGAACAAGGCTTTCAGAATATCGGCATTGTGATTCAAAAATGCTCCAGGGATCATAGACGCCCACAACATGCGAATATCGGTGGCAAGATATCCCATCAAGAGTCCCACAGCTGATGCCACCGCTCCAACGATTAAACAGATGCGTCGTGCACCCCCTATATTCGAGAAGTAGGTAGTCGAATCGGACAGTCTTCCCATCAAAGTTGCTCCCGCCAACGTCAGCAAGGACCGTACCGAAGTCATAGATCCAAGACACATACTATCACAGCCTAACTCATCTCTCAGACTCTGAGAATGGGGCATTGTCACTGTAATAGCCACAAATAAGCAGGCTAACGATGCCGTTCCATATCGAACACCCCTCTTCAAATCGCGACTTTTCTCTTCCTGAATCACTGTCAATTCCTTCCTTTCAAGGACCTCATTCTCTGCCGATGGCTCCACTCGGTTGGCCTCTCTTATCTTAACTTTGTCAGGGGCACACATTCTTCCTCTATATTTTCTTTTATGTTCATGGATCTGTTTATAACTTCTTTCAATTTCGTGATGGCAATTTTGAAGAGCTGACGCGGTAGGCAAAAAGTGAGCCAGAACGCCAGGACTAGATTAGTACTACTGTAGAATGTACAGTAGGACGAGTAGTAGATGGAAAACACGTGTTTTTCTGACAAACAAGTGTGCGTGCCCACACGAACTTATTACTAATACTATTGGTAACAAGCTCTCGATTCAGGGAATCAATACCCGACTTGAAAAAATATATTCTCTTGCAGTCTAGCTGTACCACGTACTCAAGTATTGTATTCCAGCAGCTAGTTTCGTCGGAAAATACTTGTTGATTACTACAGGCAGTAATTTTCTAGATTATCCCATCTGTATTCAGAACTGCATCATCTTCTGCCTTTGATTCGATTATCTCTGTCTGTTCTTTCGAATTTAAGTGCGACTCTTCGTCCATCTTGGCCAGCCAGTATTCTAGATTTTCATGAATGATAGGAATCACATTATTCTCGACAAAGGGAATGAGGCTCCCCAGAACTTTGTACGCAGGCTCAACAATAAATCGAATAAATCCGATCTGTGATTCTGGAATATCAGTCGTCCTGCGGTCACAGTTAGGAGACATGGGCAATCCCAATTTTTCTTCCTCATCACCTTGTGCAAAGAACTCGTCCATGCACCGCTGCGACCATTGGTGAAAAATCGGTTCTGGTTTCGCTTGGCTAGAAATGTCCGCCAAATGAAGCATAAACATGAGCAATTTCCAAGTATTTTCTTCACTCTGGGGCTGCATGAGTAATCCCTTGGCGGCATTTACTGTTTCAAAGTGCTTTGTCATGTCGGTGTGGAGGACTGCTTCAATCGCCAAGCTTCGAATAGTCTTAAAAATCTCTGGGTCCACGTTACAGAGCATATTGTTGTCGCACTCCCGAAAATCGTCCGTGGCATGGTCCGCTGCTTCTAGGACCATGCTTTGATGAAAATTGCGAATACCCAACAGTTGAATGTCCAGCATTCGGGAGAATGCATGCGCGACATGCCAATTCTCCAAAACTGATTTATCGTTGTACATAACAGCCAATTCTGTGCGCATGGTCGTGTGAAAGGCATTAGTTTTACCTGGATTTGTGATTTATAAAAAGGCAGGCAGGTTGTAAGACAAACACCCTACTACAGTAAAGTATTATGAAAACAAAAGAATCCACAAAGAAATAGACCACTCACCGGGATGATCCACATCGTGGATTACGGCTGCAAATAAAATTGTAAAGAGCTGAATTGTTGAGCATTCCTCCAAAAATTCTTCGTCCAGTGAAGATTGGATCAGTGCGTGTAAAGTTTGCAAGACATCCGCGGCATGGATGGCATTGTGGTACGGATTGTCAGCATGATAATCCATTTCTATAATTCGCAGATAATCCAAGAGTTTGCGTGGCGGAATCATAAACTCATCCATGAATGAATATCCTTTCATTTCCTCGTCATTGGACTCCAATCCTATGTGTCTTGCCATGGCTATTTGCGAGTATGGGGCTCCTAGAATTGCCCAAGCAGTGTACAATAGAGGCTGACGTCGAGTGATAGTGTTCAGCGAAAACACATTGAAGTCCCACCGCTTCAGATTCTCCCATGTCAGCATTTCGTACAGATCTAGTTGATCTTCTTGGGACAGCCGCTTGAAATCGGCAGGCATGTACTTCAAAATATCCATTTCACCACTATGTTGTGGAATATCACCCAGACTTCTGGATATTGCTGATTTCCTAGAGATTTCCCGCATGCCCTCGAGTTCTTCATTGATATCCGATAGACGATCTAACAAATCATGTTCTTCGTCCGAATCAGAAAGATCGTCCCATTCTGCGAGACCTTCAAGCACGCTGACGTTCTCTCGTTTGACTCCAGCGTACTCTTGTAGCAGAAATTTTGTAGAGACACGCGAAGGCGCTCTCATGGTGGTTGCAGCTTTCGACGCTTTGTCTTGATCTTTGTAATTACTTATCTTGATCAGATCTCGGGGAATATGCTGCGCCTTGTCCATACCGTCCGGGTTTTTAATTAATAGCTGCTTGACACCTTGGAGTCCCTTCTTCTGTTTCCTTGTCATGGCCTGATAGGCGTCAGAGGAAGGGTCTAGCAAGGAATCAATAAGTTCGATCCCATTTTCCCAACGGGATTTCACGTTAGCAGAGTTTCTTCCAAAAAATGCCACGTACTTGAAACCCTGGACCATTGCCTTGCCGCCTTGTGCCACGGAATTACCAACTGTGCTTCCCATGGCGGCGCCAGCTTGGACCACTGCTTTCCCTGCCACTACTGGCGCCATTACAGTATTCTTTACAAAGTAGCCCCGACTAGACCGCTTGGGTGCACGAGAATGCGCACCCTCCTCAAGTGGAGGGTTATCCCCGTTGGTGTGCAGAAGAGGGGGGTTGGTGGCGCTAGACCAGAGCTTTTTAGGGATTTTGGATCTTTTGGAATGACCACCAATCAGCGAGGGTGTTGCCATGGAACCAGATCCATCATCATCGGATTCTATCGTCATTCTGTTCCGGCTGCTCAGATGCTTTATCATCTGTACTATTTTTGGACGAGCGTGAGGCGGATGCGAGGAATCAACTTCGTCCACATCATGATCATTATCCTTGGGATCCCTTGGCGAGCTTGTAGAGCCTGTTAAATTAAAGAAACCACTCATTCTGCATTCTTTGTGACGAAATATCGTTTCAACACAGATCAAACAAAAGTTAAAGCAACTTATAAAGAAAAAGACGAGTAATAGTCCTGCATCTGCGTTTGTATGTTGATGTATGTTGTGTGTTGACATGCATCTAAATAACTCTAACCAGTTTTGTTTCCATAGTTGACATGCCCCGGCAATCATTTCAGGGCAAAAACACGTGCCCGGGTCTTGGCCATTGAGCTTGCTGAAGATTTTTTGTGTTTGTCAGAAGATGGCTTACGGCATAATAAAAAGGTTGTTAAAGCCTGAAAACTATTTAACACGGATTTACTTAAAAGCTGCAAGCAGTCTTTTCAATAAAGTTCCAGTAGTATGGTAGTGAACCTACTCTATTTGTTTCGAGGCCTTTTGTGTACTAGTATCCAAAAAGAACGTGTGCACGGTAGTACGGTACCCTGGTACGCAGAACTCCGGGGTACCTGGTACTGAGTAGTATGGTAGTAGGTCTAGTAGTACCTGGCAGCTATCTTCGATCATTACCTGGTACCCGATGTTTTCATCAACCGAATAATCATTTGCAACGAAATAAATATAGATTCTATTCTTCGTACCAAGCACAAGCAGCCGACAACAACTGCGCTCGTGCCGAATGATGCATTTCAGGCTGATCGTCAAAACAAGGTTTTTTGTACCAACAGCAGACAGCAGGCAGGGGCATAACGACAGGAAAAAGGATCGGCGGAATCTGTAATGGAAAATGCAGATTTCCAAGCCACAAAGGAGACGTGCGATGAGCTCCGAAAGATGTGACAGCGTCAAGCTGAGCAGCCAACATCGACGGCTCAATTGCTCCATGGATATGAGAAACCAGCAAATCCTCTTGCACTTCGTAAACCACATGAAGTTGTTATTGCGTAACACAAGAAGCTCACTAGCTAGCTGCTACTTTGTCATTTGATGGCGCTCTCCGGGATTATCAAGAAACTGCAAGATATTTTCTTGGTTCAGGTCCGTCGCCGCGCTGACATAGAATCCTCCATTGTCAGGAATATCCAAAAGGGCCATAATTACTCCGTCCATTCTATTTTCAATTTTCAATAATTTTCGTACGGCCGCCACTACTCCACCAGGCTGCGTAGCATAAAAGAACTTGATGTTGGAATCCTTGCGCTTTGCTGCCACCGTCTTTACGAGGTCGACAAGTTCGTTCTGTTCATCGTCGTCCTCATTCTCACAAAATACCACGAGAGAGCGATGCTCGTTAATTCCCTCGGCGCTCACAGCTAAGTCTTGGTATGGTTTGGGGTGAAAGGGAAAATCATCGAGTTCCCCAGCCTCAATGACTCCTCGGAGGTTGTCATTGATAAGTTTACGGTTGCCGTTTTCATCTGCAGGTCCAAGAATCAGTAGAGCAGGAATACCTCGGATTCCAAAGAGATTTGCAAGCTGCAGTTTGGCCTCTCGTTCCTCATAAGGCATGGCACCAAATGTCATTTTTCCATAGTATTCGTTAAAGCTATCGACTTCCCGGTCCGAGCTCACAAACAAGAGTTCAAATTCATCTCCGTGTTTTTCTTTGAGGTTGCTGTATGCGTTTGATAGAACTGGGGTGAATGCTTGACAAGGCGGACACCATTTGGCAGAAAAATAAAGCATTAAATGCTTGTTATCGAGCGTAGATGAATCGACCAATCCAGACTTGGTCAAAAATTGGTTGGGCCAAATTTGAGCAAATGTCTTTGGTTTCCAAGGAAAGTTAACACCCAAAGGATCCTGTTGGACCTCCATTACACCCTCTGATGTAATTATGTTCCGTTCAGCTGTAGCATCTATGATTACTAAATGAGGAATACCGGATGCACCATATTTCATGGAAATTTTGTGCTTCACGTCCTGTGGGACCGAATAGGGAATGCAGAGCCACGGCATGTCGGCGATGTACTCATTGAATTCTGATTCTTGGCGGTCAAGCGAGACAAAAACGAGTTCAAACGTATCGGCTTTGCTTGGATCAGATTTCAATTGATTGTAGAGGGAGATGAGTAGAGGGGTGAATCGACGGCACGGTGGGCACCAGTGAGCCGAAAAATACAACATGACAATCTTTCCATCCAAAGCAGCTGGAGTCGTTGTATTATCCTTGGCGGAGGGAGAATACAATTCATCTCCAAATTGAGCCAAGAATTTGCTGTTGCTATCGTCGCTCATCTTATCTTGTATTTCTGGTTGTTTGATTTTCGCAGTGCCGGTCTGCCTTGGGATGATTATTATTAATTTTATGCCTATTATTATTGGAGATGAAGGACGACTGGCTAATTAAATAATGATGGTGATCGAACATGAAAATTCATCCGAAAAAAAAAAGCCTCGTCATCATACTCCTACTACTAGTAGGTACTACTAGTACTGGCATGTCATGGAACGAGTCACGAGTCGCTTTTTGACTCTGAGACATTCGTGTCGAATGACTTCAGGCGGTATCCAAAGCATGCACGAAAAGCTGCCGTGGTGAATAGTCACATCCAGTGGTACTACTGATACTACCAGGTACAGTAATAGAGTATTACCGGTAGTAGCTAGAAGTCTACTCGTGGTAGACCCTCTCGAGTAGTAGTAGCTACCGTACTCGAGTAGTAGCTATTACTAGTCTCTAGTAGTACTAGTAGATAAATACAATACTAGATCAAATGACAGCAAGCGATTTAAAAGAGATTACAGCTTTTGCTCGGATCATTGATGCAGACTGGTGAAGTGGTGACTATAATGGAGTAATTCAACATATCACTTGTGCATACTCCGAGAAGTGAATTGATAACCGCCGACTTCTAGCTCGTTGCGCAAAGTTGTCGAGGAAACGAGGTCACGAGGGATGGCAGAGCGGGATCGCAAAGAGAGAGAGAGAGAGAGCTTGAAATCGAAACACTACATAATTTTGCTCACTGTGAACTCTAAATTCTCTCGGAAATCAGCACAATTGTTGCCACCCACAAAGCTAGTGGGAGCTTCAGCAAAGTCCCAGCACTAGCAGAAGGTTCTTGTTTACTGCTACCACTCCCATCATTGTCTGGCGGAGGCGGAAGTGGGGCTTGATGACTCATGTAAATCCCAAACGTTCCTGTGTGATTTCTTTTCGAGCCGTGGACCAAGATGTAGTATGAGGTATCGGTCTCGGCATGCCAGGAAATGGTGGAATGTATATCGTCGGAACCAAGACCGCATTCAGGATCATTATCGACACCATTGATACACTGTAAGGAACCACAACGTCCTTGGTACAATGTCAAAGCCGTATCAAAGTCTGTTATATCTGTACAGGTGGATACAGTCACCACCAACGAGCTGCCGCGGGGGATGCTACTATTTTGGTACACATACCACAACCCCCGTTTCGAAGCACTCGTGTCACCACAAAGGTCAGGCTGATCGTCTGTTGCTTCCAGGGTAGATCCTTGCATCTGCACAAAGAAGTCGCCAGTAGTAGATGGTTCTGTGGCCATGTTATAGCTAATAGCCTGATCGCAGACGTCATTCGGGGGAGGCTCAGCTAGTGAAAGAATCGCAAATGCAGATGTGGCCACTAACATCCAAAGAACTTGTCGAGAGTTGGGAAGCATTGCGATCATTTTGACTACTATTAGTATTCTAGTGGTCACAAGATGGTTTTATTAAGTGGTACGAGTAGCTAGTAGATCAGGGATGGTTAACGAAGTTGCTTGGGGACGATCGATCGTACCGGGGGGCTGTCATCTGTTACATCATCTCAAGTTCAGATCAGATGATGATCCCGAACCACTGGAATACAACACGAGTCGTGTGAGGCGCACACATCTTCCAGAAAGCAATGCGAGATCCAATGTTTGGGTCAAATTTATCCAATGCGTCCAGAAGAGCCCGTACTATCTACTTAGAGTAGTGTTTGAGGTCATACTCCAGTTTTCAATTAGGAGAGTTTAGAAAAATATTTAGGAGATTTTTAGGAGAGCTTAATTAGGAGATTTTGTGAGACATTAGGAGAGTTTTTTTTCCAATTAGGAGAGTTTTTTTTTTCAATTAGGAGAGTTTTTTTATGTTAAGCTAGATTAGGAGATTTTATTTTTCAATTAGGAGAGTTTTTTTTCTAATTAGGAGAGTTTAGTCAACAGTACTAGGAGCGTTTCCCCATATTTAGGAGAGTTTTAGGAGATTTAGGAGAAAAAAATAGGAGACTTTTAAAAGTCTCCTAATTAGGAGATTTTCAATTAAAGGTTCTTACTACCTGTTCTTCCCGCGCATCGAGAGGCAATTACAGCATCCCGAAGAAAAGAAAAATATGTTTTGACAAATACAGTATTTTACTATATTAAACTACACTGCCCTTGCGTTGAGTATCCCTGGTCAACCATGCACAATACTGAGTAGCAAAAGCCCAGCTCGAATCCATTCCAACGACTGAGTATGGTACCTGCACCACTGCCCAAAGGCAGTGCCTAGTTCAATTTCTTCACACAAGTTTGTCTCGCAATTGACGATCCTTCCGCTGCTGTTCGTACCACTTTTGTAAGATGATGCGACGATAGTTTACGTTTTCTGCCTTGCGCTTCCAAAAATCTGGTTCACGTTTGCATTTGTACCTGTGAGCCTTTATTCGCATGAGACGCATTTCCCTTGCACCGTACCAAGCCGCTTTCTTTTCCTGGGCAAGGATAGGCAGAGGTACGGGACCCATCTGCTGGTAGAGTCTTTTGTGTGCGACAAAGGTGACACGGCAGGTCGGGGTTTTCGACGTAACAGTGGTTTGGGGCGAATGACGGCGAGCCTGCTTGCAAGGAGGTATTGTTGTAGTGGTTGCGCCGACCAAGCAACGCATTTTGGTTCCTACGACTGGATGGTTTGGAAGATTATTTTCCTGGACCGATGAGCACCAATCATGGTACCGTCGGGTGCGGGAAGCAATGGAAGATGCAGGGAATGTATTCTCAGACTTTGGGCTCGCTGCTGACGGGGACGCCAAGCTTTGCCCGATGTGAACTGCAGGAATCGATTGAGCCGCCTCAAAAGATATGTTCTTACCTGTATTAGGGTGCGTACGGGTAAATAGTTGCCCGGTGGTACCGTCCGACATGACAGCGACACTGTCGTCCACCCAATCAAATTCATCCCGAGATGGACTGACAAATGTTGTACTGAACTTTTCTGTAAGAAAGCGAGCTGGAGATGGCATTGGTATTTGATGCTCCATAGTGTCGTCGTCGTCGTCGTCGTCGTTGTTGTTGTTAAAATTCGGTTGATTGCCTGTAAGGACGGTTGTTGGAGTAGCTACCACTGATGTACAAGAGACGGCCATGGATGATGATACATCTTCTACACCAGTGGGAGTGACAGCAGATCCGCACGTCTCGTTGAAGACGGCATTAAGTTTAAACAAGAGATGTTGTTGTTGTTGTTGTTTTGGAGAAGAATTGTGCCGTGGTTCCACATACTCTTTTTCCTTGTTATTGGAGTTCACGGTAACATTATTATCTTCTGCAATTGTATTCATGTTAGTGCCCTATAGATGTTGGATTGCTTCTCCTTATTGTTGGTGTTGCTGGTTGTGTTGATGTCGTCCGTGTTATGACAGAATTTGCAGGAATGCGAGGCCTGAGACTGCCCCTCGATTTTTAGTATGGATTACTCTGCCTGGTGTCGTTGGAGCGAGAGTACAGAAGTTCCATCCGACATTTTAACACTAACACTAAACGAATTCGACAAGTCTAAACTCACCTAAATAATAAAATGAACTTGGAGAGAATGGATCCATGAATCCTGTTGGACAGGAGCCAACGATGATGACAGAGAGTCAACTGTAGAGCTGATTCACGATGTGCATGATGTTCAAGAGTGTTCAATTCCAGCAGAGCAGGCAACAGCGTTGAAATATTTAACCTGTCAGTCACAATAGTAGGAGCGAACGACATTTCTTCAGTCGAGAACACACGGCACCAGCTACCCTGGTGATAATACTGGCAGCACCGAATGCTACAGATAAATCTGTGACTGTCATTAATGGAGCCATGTCCAAGAAGCAACATTGAATGCGTTCCCATGAGACCTAAACAACTACAAAAATTATTAAAACCTTTTGTTGTTGTTAACACTACTCCTACCTTGCAGGCTACTATTCTTGATCAGTAGTAGTACTACTAGTAGCTACTGTAGTAGACTAGTACTAGACGCTACTACTACTACTAGCTAGTAGAGTAGCTTCTGTAGCTGCTACTAGCTACTCTACTAGTAGCTAGCTACTAATAACACTGCTACTACTGTTCAATGGTTGGTACTCTCGGCCGCCTGGGTGGAAGCAAATTTCAACTTTTTTGCGCGTTTTTCTTTTCTTGAAATCTTCCAACTAGTAGTGCTACGTTCGGAGTACTAGCTACTAGTAGCTAGTAGTAGACTAGCTAGCTAGGTCTAGTTGCTGTTGCGTTTGCGGCCACGCTGTCCACTTGATCAATTAATAAGGAAAGAAATTGAGGAATCAATTCAATTAACTTGAGATTAATTGAATCTAAGACACTTGAAAGTGATCAGGGAGTAATTATGGATGTCGTTGATGGTCTCCCGGAGACTAAACCAGTTGCTGCCGAGTCTATTGGCAGCAACAATCCAGTGCCTGTCTCAGTAGAAATTGAAGGTCAAGATAACGCTGCCAGAATCACCCCCGAAATGACCAATGCTGCGGCCTTGAAGCCCGATGCTGAAGTTACCAGCTTGCCGATTGATTCTAACGTTGAGTCCGTAAACCCTCGCCGATCTGGTCGAGAACGTGAGAACACTTTGGTCTACGTGGATGGCTATGCTATTAAGCGAGAAAACAATTATGTTCTCAAGGGCGGCTCGTACAGTTACGGCACAGGCGACGCCCAAAAGAAGCCACCTCAAAAGAAGCGAGCTGCTAGGTCGAAAACAGCTACCCCAAAGAGTCCTCGCAAGCCTCGCGAAGTCACAGCTTCTGAAAAACAGCGAATCGATCTAAAGGATACCATAAAGGCCCGGATCCAGTCCAAGCAAGCGAATCGAGAAAAATTTCTTCTCGAACACATCACTACGCTGAAGCCGTTCTTGGATCCGAAAGTCACTGAGCGCGTCAAATCGTACGCAAAGCCTCATGACCCACATTCGATTGTGCAAGAGCGCCCTGTCTATCTTCAACCGGATGCTATCAAAGCCGATATGAGAGCCTATCAATTGGATGGTTTAAATTGGATGGAGTCCATGTATTCCAGGGGTGTCGGATTTATTCTTGGTGATGAAATGGGTAAGGCCCGCTTTTTTGGTTGGTCGATTTTCTTAGATTTGGTTTTGTCACAGCCTTAACATCCATTGCGTTCCAATTTTTCTCACGCTGGCTCGCTCTGTTCACAGGTCTAGGAAAGACTCTCCAGACCATCTCCCTCGTTTGCCATTTGAAGGAAGAACACGCTGTGACGGGCCCAAGTCTCATTGTGTGTCCTCTCTCGGTTCTTTACAGCTGGTGTAACGAAATAGAGAAATGGGCTCCTAGTCTCAAATATTTGCGTTTGCACATATCGAATTTTGACCGGCAAGGTCTGCCCGAAAACCTTGGAGATTATGACATGGTGGTCACTACGTACGAAATGTGCAAAGTTTCGGCCTTGTCTCGTGTGTGGTCTCGGCAGCATTTCAATTTGATTGTTTTGGACGAAGGCCACAAAATCAAAAATTCCAACAGTCAAATTTCGGAGGAAGTTCGTCGAGTTCATGCCGAGACGCGTGTCATTCTGACAGGTACCCCCCTTGCCAATGATTTGGTCGAGTTGTATGCCTTGCTTAATTTTCTTGCCCCCGATATTTTTACGGATGTGGCACCATTCGCTGCTGCCTACGATCTCAGCAGCAACGTTGTGGATCGTGCAAAATTGGAGGAGGCAAGCAAAGTTCTGGATTTGTTCATGATTCGCCGTCTCAAGGCGTTGGTCGAAAAGGACATGCCCAAGAAAATTGAAACCAAAGTCATTTGTCCCTTGTCCAATGCGCAAATTTTTCTGTACAAGGCCTTCTTGCTCAAGGACCTTTCGCTCTTATCCGGAGAGAGTACGGGTGCTAAGAAAGCCGGCGCACTCAACAATTTGATTATGCAATTGCGAAAATGTGTCAATCATCCGTGTATCTTCTCATTTGCCGAACGAAACTATGACAACTGTTCACTGGAGCACTTGGTCGGCGACAGCGGCAAGCTTTCGGTTCTGGATATGCTGCTTCGTAGTTTGTACAAGAAAGGCCATCGTGTCTGTCTCTTTTCCCAATTCACCCGCACCCTCGACGTCATCGATGACTACTGTAGAATGAGGGGTTGGTCATACTGCCGCTTGTAAGTCACATCGCTGTCTTTGTAATTCATATTTTTCTAATTGAGTTTTATCTAACCCCCTTCGTCCACTGTGCTTCTCTTTTGAAAATGCAAGCGACGGTTCCACTGCCCGAGCTGAACGCAATTTTGTGGTAAATGGTTTTAATGCTCATAATTCAGACAAATTCTTGTTTCTTATGAGCACTCGCGCTGGAGGTATGGGATTGAATCTTCAGACTGCAGACACGGTGATTTTGTTTGACAGCGATTGGAATCCTCAAGCAGATATTCAGGCGGAAGCTCGTGTCCACAGAATTGGCCAGAAGAAGACTGTTTTTGTCTATCGAATGGTCACAGCGAATACAGTCGAAGAACGCATTGCTGAAAGAGCCGCAAAAAAGCTTTATCTCGATCGTCTGGTCATGCGCCAAGGATCAACAGCTAAACCACTGGAAGAGGATGAGGAAGATCCTGCGTGCGCAACTGGTCGACTGATGGATGCGTTGAAATTTGGGTGTAGTGCTGTATTTGGCAACAAGTCCCAGACTGAGATGAAGCTTCCTAGCGACGAAGATATTGAAATACTAACGGACCGTTCTCGAACGGGGGACTTTAGTGGTGGCGCTATCAAAGGTGGCCTGGAGACCAACACGGACGATTTTGATGTGACCAAGGAGTTCACGTCTACGACGGATTTCGGCGGCATTGACTTCAAGAAGATACGAGAAGAGTACAAGAAAGTACGTCGCCCAAGAGATCTAAGCACCATCGGTGACATGATGAGAAAGCGAGAGCGCAAGAATCGAATCACGATGGTCGAAGGCAAGGGAACTGGGTACGGAGGAGCAGTACCCGTGCTCAACAGCAACAATTATACTTTGGAATCAGGAGAGCGTTCTGTGTTTCAGCAAGAGCTTGGAGGTCATACTGGTAATTACAAAAATACAGGAGTGAAGCGCATGAAAGGTGGCATTGATTTTCAATGGCAGGAAATGTGCCAGGTCTGCGGTGAACATGGTGGTAACGTTCTTCTATGTCCTCGCTGTCCAATCGTATTGCATTTGGCATGCGTCGGTTTGAGCAAAAAGGAGTTTTCGTGTTGCTCGCAGCACAACTGCAGTGTTTGCGGGAAGGCAACGAGTGAGGTTGGTGGTTGGATGTTTCGTTGCAGTTGTTGTACTTCAGCTTATTGCGAAGATCATCTTCCCCCGGGCTCGAGAATTTTGGATCGGTGTGAACGTATGGAACAGCTTGGCTATTACATCAAGCATGGTGCTTACGTTCACTGTTCATCTGTGTGTGAAAATGTTGCGATCCAGGACTTTGGTTGGGTCCCCCCCGAGCATTTAGAAAAGCCAGAGTGCCCCCCACCTCTCGACGTCTCTTCCTGCTTTGGTGGTCAAGTTGATGATTGCGTTGATAACCCGCGGGACTCTCTCATTGTGAACACGAAGCGGCGACGAACAAGTGTAGATAGGAATATGCCTAGTTCAGCTGCTGCGACCTCATCGTTGGCCAGCGGTAGTACAAGCTCACCCGTCGATTTGACAGCTACGCCAGAAAAGAAACCCAGCCGGTCATCCCCTACCGTTTACAAAGTGAAACTACCGGTGTCATCCGAGGGATTTCACATAAAGTACGCATCATTGAAGTTGCTATTATGGTTCTTTGCTGTTATATTATTATTTTTATCGGGGATCGTCGACTCTCACGCTTTTGCTTGCTCGCCTCATCGCTGCATATTGTGACTTCAGGATTGGCGAACTTCACAAATATGCTGTGTGGCTCGGTTATATTGACAACCAAGATGGCTCCAAGTGCGAGGCAGAGAAGCAAAATCTCTTTCGCAATGTTCATGATCGCATTGTTGGCATCAATGGTATCAGTGTGCTGCATGATTCTTACGATGACATCGTATCCACGCTGGCTGCTATCAAGTCAAGAGGAGTCAAACTACTCGTGCTTGATATGGACAGTGATCAATCTGTTTTCCCTTCCAAACCTGAAATCACAGCCTGGCCAGAACGTTTGAATCAGCTCCGAGAGTTCAAAAAGCAATATGGTCACATGCAGATTTCAACCTCCAAAACAAACAATCCGTGGATGAATCTTGGATCGTGGTTGGCGGCACAGAAGTCGTTGTACAAAAAGGCCCAGTTGAAAGAGGATCGCTTGAAAATCCTGCAAGATTTGGGTTGCATTGGATTTGGTGGCCCTGCAGGTTGAGGCCGTCGTCGTGTCCAAACATAACATAACAGATTTGAGTGAACTCGTCTCCTAACATTGCGTTAAAGATTGAGTGAACTCTACGGCAGACACGAAGGAATAAAAGCTACTTGAGCATTCACAAAAAAAAAAACTACAATGCACTGTAGATGAGCAGTAATAAGCCAATACTTGAAATCAAGCTAATATTGAAGACATGCCTTAGTTTGTGAGGGACATGATAGCATTGACCAAATCCCCACTGTTGTCTCGTAGGGCTTTGACGGCACTTGCTCTCGAACAACCAGCTTGGCTCATGACAAGTTCAATATCCTTGGCCTCGACACCAGTCTCGTCCAATTCTTCCTCTTCTGCTGGAGTAGCCAAGGCAGGCACATCATCGTCTGCGCCCTCAGCTGGCGCAGCGGCACCAGCCGCGGCCATTGCTTCGGGTTGACGAAATTGCTTGGCAGCCGCCGCCTGGGAAGCACTGGACAAGTCTTCCGATTTCGCTTCTCCAAAGACGACGTAGGTATCGGCGGTAGGAGACTTGAAGACATCGGGTTTGTTAATGACAAACAAGACATTTTTGGATTTCTTGACCGTGACTCGAAGAACACCAGGAACGGGACGCATTCCCAATTTTTGCATTGCCTTGCGAGATTTCTTCTCGTTACGGTTTTGTCGAGATTCTTGTTCCATACCGGGCATCATACCGGACAAACCAGCCGCCATGGCAGCAGCAGCGGCGGCGGAATCATCTCCTCCTTCGACAGGAGCTTGAGTTTCTAGCTCGGGAACGTCGTCGTCGACTTCTTCAATCTAATCATGCAATGATGGTGGTGGTAGTAGAAGTAGTAGTATTTGTGATAGCAAGAATTTGTCGGAAGGATTTGTATGTGTCGATGGTAGATTGTGCAAAGTTTGATTGAAGAAGGAAAAAAGGAAGAGGCATCAGTTAGCGATCATTGAGTTCAAGAGACACAACCGCTCCTCTATCTGTATTCATTATTATTATTTCGTTGTCGGTGTTGCATTGCGGACTCATGACCTGAAGTAATAAACAGACATGAATGTTCGAACACTTTAATATCTGTAGAATTACCTCCAAAACCCTAGCAAAGCCTCTCTAAGAGACATCTCTATACAACGCCCAGCAAAATCCGTCTATAATCTTACCTCAGGCATGGTGATACTTTTTTATAAATCAGATAATATCAAGAAAACGATTATAATAATGATGGTTGTTATTAAAGGTGGATGCACTTTTTAGTACAACAGAAAACGACGAGACAAGTGATAAGATGAGCGGTTTTGAGCTCATCATCTGTTAGGTAGACAGACAGACAGACATGGGTAGACAGACAGACAGACGTCAATGCTGTTTGATCACTGAACACATTATTTCGAAACTTAAAAAAAAATGTTCACTGAGCACATTTTAATGCTACTACTATCAGGTCGACAGGCGACAACTGCAAAAAACAATTGCTTTTTGGCGGCAAGATCATTGTTGGCCCTTCCATGGTAATAATAAGAATGCATCGATCATCGATGCTTCATGTTCACACAACTTTTATTTTCTTCTCTCTGCACAACAATTATTCAAATCAAACGTGATTACCAGTTGCAGCCGTTGACGAATACTCTATATACACAAACAACTTCACCAACAGCGCTGCAAACAGTTTAAACTAATTTTTCATCATACATACGATCGTTTGAATCATTCTCATTTATCCGAGTCAGAATATTCTTTATTCCACACACATATCCCAACTCCCTACAGAACTACTAGCTTTCTATATCACCATGGCGCTCGTCAATGTCGTCAATATGGTAAGTTCATTGCATTGGTCGACAATTCTACGACTGCTTGGGGAAGCGATTCTGTATTACAAGCATTGTGTCCCTTTAATGTACACTAGAATCCATGAATCCATCATCTCATTTACACATTATTTATCTTCCCATACACTTTTATCAGGTTGTCTTGGACAATCCCACAACCTTTAATAATCCCTTTCAATTCGAAATTACATTTGAATGTCTTCAAGAATTGGAAGACGATCTCGAATGGAAGGTCCTGTACGTTGGTTCGGCACACGACGCCTCCAAGGATCAGACCCTCGATGAAATTCTTGTGGGACCCATACCAGTGGGGGTGAACAAGTTTGTTCTGCAGGCGGATGCACCAGACCCGAACCAATTGCCACCGGACGAAATATTGGGCGTCACGGTCGTACTGGTCACGTGCAGTTATCGGGAACGTGAATTCATTCGGGTGGGATATTATGTGAATAACGAGTATGTCGATCCCAATCCACCACCACCGCCGCCGCCTCCACCACAACCCGTTCAAATGGGCGAAGATGGACAACCCCTGCCGCCACCACCAGCACCACCCGCTCCTGCTCCACCCAAGTATCCTCAATTGGATCTCAATCATGTTCATCGACAAATTCTTGCAGATAAACCGCGCGTCACTAAATTTGCCATTCCTTGGACCGAACAGGAAGCCATTAAGGAGGCTGAAGCCAAAGCCAAGGCGGCTGCCGAGGGAAGTCCCACCGGGGTTCAAGATGCACCCATGGTAGATAGCGGTGGCGATGACGACGACAATGATGATGGTGAAAGAAATGAGAATACTCCAATGTCCTTACCGCCTAGTTCGGCAGCACACGGGATGAATTTGATGGCAGCAGCAGCTGCTGCTACCACCGGGGGATCTGTACCCATGGACATGGAGTAAAAGAAGAACGCAAAGGGATGTGATAGCGAGACACTTGAGCACATGTATTCACACAAAATCGTTCAAGCGGAAGCATGTTGGAGCAACTTATACGCATACACAAGGCATAACTAAAAAATAGGCTTTCCGGACATAGCCTGATGGTGCATTTTGCAGGTTTGCGATAACAATTGGCACATGGGTATACCATCCATCGCATTTGCTCATGGCGAGCATGTTATACCTAATAAGCAGGCTACTGCACGACAAACATGGAAGACTTCCACAACAAGAATCGAAGTGACACTGATAAACTCCTTGTGCTCATTGTTGTAATTCCTATAGTTTCTTCCACCTGTAACTTTGAAGCGATTCATTTTGCTACTACGTTACCGAGTATTTACTTAGTTACTAGTCGTCGCTATTGTGCATACCATGTAAGAAGAAGTTTGTAGTCGCTGTGGGCGCCCAGTTGCAATAACTCCACTATCAATTCTGGTTCGTTTTTCTTCTTTGGATCATAGAACTTATTACCTGGGCCATTGCGTTTATTTGCAGTCAGTAGGGTTTCGTATCACGCCAAATTCACCTATATATTTTTGGGGACGTTTCCCAACCAAAAAAGTATCAGACTTGGACCATGATTGCTCACAAATTATAACGATGAACTTCCTGTTGCACCTCCTTTCACGGCTACGCCGACGACAGAAATCGTCTATTATCACACTACTCGAGTAGATGACTGACAATGTTCAAACCTATCTTCGAAAAAATTATATCAAACCTTGCAGGGATATGGGTGCATTCTCAACTTTATGATTATCTACCTTTCGACTCAATTTCCCAGCTCCAAACTACTGTAGCATACTTCATAATAGGACTAAATTGTATTTGAATTCTTACAAAATATACTTCGCAATAACGCTTCGGGTTTCATCCACTAGCTCTCGACTTATACCGCAGATGACTGATTGGTTGTAAAGATCAAAAGGAAGGTCTAATGATTCTTGACGTAAAGTTTCCATGATGCACCCAGCTTCTCGGCAAACAACGAGGGCGGCGCAATAATCCCAGGGTTTCCCTCCTTCCGAGGCCACACCACCGTAGAACACATCAAGTTTTCCCGTCGCCACATAACATAATTCCAAACATGTACTTCCCATTTGACGAATAGCGCCACATCCATGGCGTAAGAGGTTAGCAATCGCACTTGTCATGGCATATATTTCCTTCTCTTCACGTGCATGACCATAGGCACAACCAACAATGGATGAATTTAGTTTTTTCTCTTTCTTGGGAACACTGATGCGAACTCCGTTGCGGAATGCGCCATGACTACGCACGGCCAGGTACCATTCCGACGCCGCAGGTGCATAAATGACACCCATGACGGGTTCCCCATCAACACAGAATCCGATACTCACACACGTGACGTGCAATCCTTGGGAAAAGTTGGTCGTCCCATCAATCGGATCAATAATCCAAGTAGGGACGTGTCGACGAAGATCCGGAATCGACCCCGTACCCACGGCTTCTTCACCAATCACATCGTGTGTTGGAAACGCCGCACGGATACCTTGCGTTACTAAACGTTCATTTTCGACATCGATTGAAGTTACCAAATCAATATCGCTTGATTTGGAATTCACGATACCGATATCAAATTTGGATTCTTCTACAGTCCCCCGCGCGTCTAGATATCCCGCCATGTTGGCACCGGCACGTTTGGCCAGTCGAACGGCCAGTCTTAACTCGTCAGCGTAAGGCGATTGTAATAATTCCTTGGGGATGAACAAATTCTCGTTATCTTTTTGCAGTTTGTTCCTGTTCAGATAATAGTCTATGGAAACAAATGCCGCCGCAGTAAGCGCTGTTACGGCTGCTGCACCAGCAGCGGCGGAAAGACCCTGCTTGGACGCCATGGTAAAAAAAGAAAAGATTCAGGAGGAAGGCGGAAAGGTTTTGTATCTGATTTGCGAAATCGAAAGAGTACTACAAGAATAAAAATCAAATCTTGATGACGTCACGCAATAATTAAAGAAACAAGAAGACAAATAGATACTCAGACCCGGATACTAGACTACTACCTGGTACTAGTAACCGATAAAACCTGCTTTGGCGTGTGACGACATGTGACGACAGTGGCAGTCGCCTGCGCCACTTCTAACAATCTAGCAAGCCCTTGGCCTTTAGAGAAAGGTAGCCTGAGTGTGAATGCTTATTTAGTGTTGGGCGGAAAGGAAGAGAATAGAGTGGGCATGTTCATAGGAAGGGGCACTTTTGGCGCTTTTGCGGTCGGCGGCACAGTGGAGTTGCCGCGAGAGCACTTACTTGGTTGCAACGTGGAAGTGGAAACTAGAGCAATCAACATTGCCGTGGACACAGCCGATTCATTATTTGAAAACAGTGTCGGCTTTGTTTTTCTTATCCTGTGTGGCTTTGTCTTTTGTAAGTTGCTGTTCAAAAATATTCAAATAGAGGAGGAATATTATTTGATGAAGTGGCTCGTCAGTGCTGGCCATTAAGATCAGTCTTTCGTACCCATTTTTCTGTGTTTTCTCTTCTCTCTTTGTTCTGCTCACTTCAGACAGGGCAATATGGTACGAATCCTACTAGTTGTCTAAGCCGACAATAGCCAGTAGTCCGTCCGAAATTGAACAGCTTTATACAAATGAGTTTTAAAATCTAAATTTGACCTGATTTCTTTGCCTTTTAGTTCTTCTTCGGTGTGGGATTTGGATCTTTCCATTCATAATTGATTTTGTCATAGTCCAAACCCATCAAGTCATCTCGCATGGCTCTCAAAAACAACCTTTGCATGGGCTGACCCACAAATTGACACAGGTGATGTTCTACTGTCTGGGTCTCTGTATGAATACCAAAAGTTCGAAAGAATTTCTCTTTGGCACGAATTTTCCCTAAAGTATACATGTACTCCTCTGCGTGATCGTATTCATCATTAGGATCGCCCATGCCAATGATCCCATTTAACCGCTGCATAGCTTTGACACCTGCCTGTTTGTAGGCATTCGTATTTTCCCAAAAATGGGGAACCTTGTCACGTTTGTCCTTGTTTTCCAACATTGCGTACATGTGAAAGCAAACTGATTTTTCGGGAGTATAATAATCATATCCGAATGAAAACCCACGTAGACCGATAGAAATTTCCTCTCCCTGGAAAATCATTGGTAGGTATTGATCATATGGAACCTGAACAACAAAATGTCCTCGCGCAAAGGAAAAACCTGCCGCCCAGAATGGGTGGAGTGTCGGCTCACCGTGAATCATGGCAGGTCCCTCTGGTTGTTGGCCGTGCCGTAAATGTTTATATCTTCCCTGGCCTTCATAATCTGTCGCACACATGATGGGTCGTCCCGGTCGAATGGCCTTGTGCGTGACGGGATCAATACTATTGTTCAAATCGGAAAGATAGGTTGTCAGGACAGCCATTTCATTGTGTGCCGACCGCCACTGGTCTACCAGGCTTTCGTCCCAATCTTGTACAAATCGAACGTGCGCATCAACTTGCTACAATGATAAATAGTTAGTATTTATGTTGGTGCCGCACACGTGTGTGTCAGTTGCAAAAATATCAACAGTTCACTAAAAGCAAACAATTTCAATGAAAACTATGAACGTACCATGGCAAAGTATTCTCCGCGATAATGACGAGATCCCAAATGTCTGGCAAACACGGGCCCAATGCCCAACCGAGCATCCATTTCCAGTGCTTCAATTTGGTTGGCATATTTGCACAAGGTCTGCGTTGAGTCTTGCTCGCAGGGAATTTCTGGCACGATACATCTGGGATCCTCGTCCAATCGCTGATCAATGACGGAAATCTTGAGTCGGTGTGGATACTTGGCACGGCTAAACATGGAGTCAATGGTAATGGGGCACTCTGGGTCTCGGTAGGATGCAATGGTGATGGAAATGGTTTCTTGTCCATCGGGAGTTTTGCTCCCAATACTGGCAGCCTCTTCGGGTGTTATCAATCGTTTTCCATAGTCTCCCAAGTATTTGCGGACATCTCCTCCGTAGGCTTCTTTGGGATTCCAGAACTTGGGAACTTTCATTTTGACAGGAGGAGGTGGACCCGTAAATTTGGTCATATCGGCATATTTAAGACCTGGATGATCAATTTCTTCCAAATCATCATTGGCTCGGATAGGAAAGATTTTTTGAACTTTGGAAATTTCGACGGAGTTTCCGAGCGGATTACTTGTAGCTGCTGCTGGCTGCTGCTCAGCTGAACCGTGGCTTTCTCCATCATTGGGAGCTTGGATCTCTCCACCTTCCTTTTGTCGAATTAATTGTTTCAGAGCATCACTGGTGGTGGCTGCATCCACTAACTTTCCGTGCAGCAACACCTTCGCTCGTCTTACCAAGTTATTGGTTGAGTGTAGATTGCTCAGCATGCCTCCCGATAGACCAACAGCGCCATCTGGAGCAGGCAGCTTGCTGAACGTTCCGATCGTGACCAGCAGATAAAGACAAAATACCAGGGCTAGCCCGAGCTGCAAATTCGCATCCAAGCCAGAAAAATAAGCTGTCGTTCGAGCCATGGTAATTGCATTACTTCCATTGCTTCGAGGTGCTGATTTGGCCATTGTTTTAGTGGCGTAAAAGTCGACCTCGGGTTCGAATTAAAAATGTTGGAAAAAGAAGAAAAAAGTGTGTGACCTGATGACGATGGCAAGTGTCTAAAGTCGCCCTATGTCTTCTCTCGGCGCGCTTTTTTGTGCCGTTACTTAACTTGGTTGCTGCTGTCTTTGGTCGCAGCTTTACCTAACACTAGCTGGCGTTACACTGGTTGGATGGGGTTCGGTGTTAGCAACCTTGAGTTCGTTTTTATGCAATTGCTCCTTTGTTGGTGGTGGTCTTCGTTCGGTCTTGCTTGTACTTCAGAATTAAGAAAAGTAGATGAGCACGGTTTTTTTAATCCAACTGACCAGCTTTGGAAAGACGCACACATGCTTTTTTTGAAGGAATGCATGAACCAATGTCACGGATCTGAGCACTGGGATCTGTCGTCATCAAAACACAGACTTCTATTCTGACTCTTTGCTTGTTGTCTAGACCTCTACTACTAGAGACTAAGTAGAGACTACTACTAGTAGACTACTCTATCTCTAGTTGCTACGCCACGAAACGTCGTAAACAAGAACATGCGCAGCATCACTTTTTTGTGATGAGTGATGATCATTATTCTTTTACTATTGACACTTTGGCACACTGCTAAAATTAGAACAGAGAATGCACATTCGAAGCATATCCTAAATCAAAAACGAAAAACAATATCAAAAAATGTCGAGTAAATGGAAACTGAGCAGGAAACCAAGTCTCACGGCTTTCTGTACTATTATGCTGTGTTCTCGATGGGGTCGTGGATTCGAGTTTCAGCCGGGAAGCTACTTGGACCGACGAGAGGCACTGACAACGGGCGCATCGCTACTCTCTGCATGGATATCTTCCCCGTTGGTAGCAAAGGCTGATACAGAAACTTCCGTACTAGCTTCCAAGGCAACCGCAAATTCTGGATTTCAAGCTTACAGTATCATCCCAGATGCTTCTGCCTCGCTTAGTCCGAACTTAATTTCTCTGGAGGTATGATTTTGGTAGATAACGTTTTGTGAAGCTATTCGGTTGTTGGACTTACACAAACAAAATGCACATTTTAATTTTTAATCCTGCCTCCGCCTTTCGCCTTCGTGATCCATTTCGTATTGCGTTACCACGTTACCACCGTGATCCGAACAGAACAGTATCTTTTTAAAACAGTTGGCCGCTATGAATAGTGCCAAGGGAGGGGCTCTTTGGCTTGGTGAACACCACAATTCGATCAAAGACCATACACTGCAAGCTGACTTAATAGAAGCCATATACAAGGAGCGTCAATCATTGAAATCTCAAGCACCCATAGCCATTGGTCTAGAACAGGTTCAGCTTCAATTTCAGTCTTCACTTGATGATTATATCAACGGAAAGATTTCATTACAAGAAATGAAGAAACAAGTGGAATGGGAAAAGAGATGGTTTTGGTCCTTTGATGGCTATGCTCCAATATTTGAACGAGCGAAAGAACTCCACATACCACTGATTGCCTTGAATGTGAATTCGGAAGACTTAGCCGAAGTAGAGAGGGCAGGGTTTGCTGGACTGTCGCAAAGCCGAATGAAACAGTACATTAAAGATCCGTAAGTTGGTACTTCTGTTAAGCTAGCAATAACATTCTGATGGCACTCTCTGACCATTTCTTTTCTCACTCTTTACTATCGTCGCGGAACTGACCAAAATACGAACGCTTCAGTCAAGGATTCGCCTCCTTTGCCAAGGGGCGAGCCTATACGGAATACGTTGAGTATGTCATTGCACCTTCCTACAAACTTCACGACGAAATGGGTCTGTTGCAGAGAACAATAACTGGTGTGAAATTGGAAGAGCCCATGACGTTTCGAAACTTTTTCAGTGGCCGAATATTGTGGGATGAATCCATGGCATCGAATGCACATTCTTGGGTAGAGAAGAATCCCGCCGGTCTCCTTGTTGGACTTGTCGGCGCAGACCATGTCAAGTTTCTTGATGGCATCCCTGGGCGCTTTGCCCGGATGGGAGGCGATTCGCTTTCGTGCACATCTGTGTTGCTGAATCCAACTCTGATTGATACTCGACCCACCGGATCCGTCTCCAGCCTTATGGGTGCATCTTCATCGGCGTACCCTGATAAGATTACCCTACAACTTAGATATTTGAAGGATGGCGTTGATCGAGACGACTGGGATGCAACGCAGCGACCGGATAGTACTGGCGGAGTACTGCCCTTGTCGGACTACATTGTCATCAGCTAATTAAAATTGAAAATCTAGTCGTCGGGGCTATGTTCAGTAGACCGAGACCGAGTGATAATCGGTAGAGCACCCAAATAAGAATACAGTGCTGGCTTGTCGGTCAAGGTTGGTCGAGTCGTCAAGTTACCGTACACCGTACCGATGGCTTCATTTTTCAAATTGTTCCTAAATTTCCGGAGTAAAATAGAGTTAACGTTGTTCTTTCAATGCTGCCACAGGATTAGCAGTAAAATCAAATTAAGCCCAGGTGGACTACGGCAGTTTACCTTGTCTCCTGTTAGGGACGATGATAGG
>Ga0100390_10000910_pt1 | contig 26539 bp, 13 predicted proteins | sample CryGeymeta201514_FD_81540 | JGI IMG/M metagenome (GOLD analysis project Ga0100390, IMG submission 81540) | Groundwater microbial communities from Crystal Geyser aquifers in Utah, USA - Crystal Geyser metaG 2015-14 | ecosystem: Environmental > Aquatic > Deep subsurface > Groundwater | place... | reverse complement strand
ACTTGATAAACTTGTTAAAGAAGTAGGCGCAAAAAAAATTCCTTACATCTGCGTCGCCGGTCCGGTTAATATGGCTGGCGGGCAGCCGATCTCGATGCAAAACATTTCCGAGTTGACTCAATACTGCAAAAAAGCGGGAATCAAAATGTGGTTTGATGCTACACGCGCCGTTGAGAATGCTTACTTTATTAAAGAACGAGAAAAAGAATTTGCAGACAAAACCATCGCGCAAATTCTAAAAGAAATGCTTGTTCCGTTTGAAGGAATTTGGGTGAGCGCTAAAAAAGATTTGATGGTAAACATTGGCGGAATCCTTGCAACAAGAAACAAAAAAGTTTTTGCTGAAGCAAAAAATCTTTGTGTTGTTTATGAAGGTCTGCACACTTACGGCGGTTTAGCCGGAAGAGATATGGAAGCTATGGCTCGCGGTCTTGAAGAGATGGTTGAGTACGACACCATAAAAGCCCGCATCGGGCAGGTTGAATACTGCGGAGAAAAATTAAAAGGATACGGCATCCCGATTGTTGAACCGATTGGCGGGCATGCAGTTTTTCTTGACGCTAAAAAATTTCTACCGCACTTAAAGCAGATTGAATTTCCCGCTCAAACACTAACGGCTGAAATTTATGTTGATTCAGGCGTTCGCGGAATGGAAAGAGGAATTGTTTCAGCCGGAAGAAACGCGAAAACGGGAGATCACAATTATCCAAAATTGGAATTAGTTCGTTTAACTTTCCCACGCCGGGTTTATACGCAGGCTCATATTGATGTAACCGTTGAATCAATCGCCCAGGTTTATGAAGACCGGAAAAAGATCAAAGGATTAAAAATGATCTACGAACCTAAATATCTTCGCTTTTTCCAGGGGAAATTTAAGAAGTTGTAACATAGTAGAAAGAAAAAAGTAGAAAGTAAAAAAATCGTAACCTTAATATTAGGAATTAAGGTTACGATTTTAATTTAAGAGGGGATTAGAATTATTTAAGCAGCGTCATCTTAATTGATTTGGAAAAATTACCAAACTTCAATTCAGCAACATAATTACCGCTGGCAACTTTTTGCCCAAAGTTATTTGTTCCGTTCCATTTCATTTCGAAAGCGCCTTTATCATGCTCTTGTTTATTGAGCAGAGTGACAACTTCTTTGCCAAGCATATCATAAATTTTTAATGAAATAGTACTTTTTACAGGAAGTGCAAACCGTACAGTTGTTTCAGGATTGAAAGGATTTGGATAATTTTGTTCAAGGGAAAAATCTTCAGGGGTAATCATCGCTAATTCTTTGCTAGAAATTCCTACAGCATCATCTTTTTCAAGAACTCGTAATCCCCAACGTTTTGGATTAATGATTTTGGAAGTCGTTGTATCAAAAGCGCTTGTTGAAGTATTCCAGACTAATTTTTTAATCGTGATGCTATCATCTAATGCTTGATACGGTAGAATCATATCTTCTTTTCCATCATTATCAAAATCTGTATTGTGGGCAAACATTTTTGAAACGAAAGCAGTATTTTTCAATTTAACCGTATCAACAACTCCGGCGGAATCTTTTATTGTCATCGCAGAAAGAATAGTCGAATCTCCTTTATAAATAACTGAGTATTTCCAATTCTCCGGTTTTGTTTTATCTCCGCCTTGCAATTCTGCAGAAACAACATTCATTCCGTAAGCGCCTCCGATGTAAATGTTCTTCTTTCCGTTCCCGTCAATATCTCCATATCCGTATCCAAACATTGCTGAATTTATTACCGATGACATATTAAGAACAGTAATATTGGTAGAATCAATTTCAGTTAAACTTTGAGTAGGAGTATAGGAAATCATATGCAGCCAACCCATTTGTGTACTGCCTTCGGCAGGATACGTGGGGAGATAAACTTCTTCGCGCCCGTCGCCATCAATATCAGTAGCCATACCGCCGAATAATGCTACGTCATCTTCTTTACCGAGTTTAATATTTTGTTTGCTATTATTTGTATCGGATAAAACATATGTGTTAATGCTTGGAACGGTCATTGGAACGACATTTTTTAAATTCCAGTTGTGTATAATGATTTCTTTGTTCCCGGTTCCGTCCAAATTTGCAGCGATCATTGCATAAGGAGAACCGCCGCTTAAACCCCATTTCGCAAGGTTTGTTCTCACTCCCTTATATTCAACATTAAAACCTGAGAAACCGGGTTCGTCGGTTAACCAATCGCCTGTTGCACTTATGGAATAATAAATGTCTGTTGCGTTGCTGTTGGCATTATAAGCGACAAGAAGTTCGTTTTCATTATCGCCATCAACATCACCTATCTCCATATATTCACAGTTTCCGGAAGTATTCGCCAAATAATCGCTTCCAATAACTTGAGAAGGAACAGTTCCAAAATTGTAGCTTCCCGGTACGCCATCCCATTCAAAGATCATAATTCCATTAGCATTGCTCTGGAAAATGACTTCAGGAATTTGGTCATTGTCTAAATCGCCGAACATAGCATAACGGGGAGTTGAACCTCCACCGCCGGTAGCAAGTTTGGGAGAGGTCCAAACGAGTTGCAGCGAATCATTCCCAACATTAATAAAAACGTTAACATGTCCTTGGTCATTATAATTAGTGGCTATAATTGCAGAATGACCGTCTTTAAAAGGATCGGCGGCATAACCAACGCCGCGGATGCTTTTAAGCCCCGCCAAAACGGCATCGTCTACCGGGTAATTATAAGCGGTGGCAATCCGCACCTGCGCAAAAGACATCCCCATGAAAAGCAGAACTAAACTGAAGATTGAGAAACATTTTTTCATTATGTTCTTCCTTATTTTATTGTGGTTGATGATTAAAAAACTAAAGAAATATCTCATTAAAAGATTGTACTTCTTCTCGAAAAGATTAAAGATAAATCTTCTTAAGCAGCATTTTCGTTATTAAAATATAACTTCTCATTGATTTTTCCAAGAATTAAATTTATCCCTAACATAAATTACTCGAACAGAATGTTAAAAAACAGCATAACAAAAGTAATCCTTGCGAAAGGAGAGAGAATTATTTATATTAATTACATAAATAATAACAGACAAGGAATTTCCCCGGCAGTGGAAATTATTAGAAAATATAAAAAATTAGTAAGGGTCGTCTTGTTGGTTGTAATGCCTTTTCTTGCGCAATTATCTATGGGATGCAAAAGTGAAAAGGTCCCCGTCCTTCTCCATGAACCTCAACAAAATAATATTGAGACCGTTAAAGAATTGAACGGCGAAAAGTACGCGTATATTGAGAATGTTTTTCAGGAAGAAAAAAAATACTTCGCTTCAATTGTTTTTCTTGATTATCAATTAAAAAACAAAACGGTTGAAGCGGAACGAAAAAAAATATCTCAGCCATTTCCAGACTCACTGGAAGTATTGGAATTACCCGATGCTTACTTTATTAATGCGAAGGGAAAAAGTCCCGAAGAATATTTGGTCAATAAATCTGTACGTATTGTTATGCAAACTTTAAATTATGATTCAACCGGTAATTTTAAGTTTAACGAAAATGTTGTCTTGCATAAATTTATTAAATTATTTACCGCAAAAGAATTTAAGCGGTACAAAAAAATTCCATTTAAAATAAACCTAAGCAAAAATGAAATTACTTCAATTGCAGAACAATATCTTCCGTAAGCGCTGCGGATGCTTAAATCTTGATTAGAAGAAAAAATATGAAAAAATATTTAACGGTTCTTACCTTCTTGATTGTGCAAAATTTCGTTACTGCACAAGTTACACATCAGATTATTTTTGAAAAAAAATATGGTGAATTGCCTTTCGGAATTCGAATGGAAAATTCCGGGAATTATTCCGTTGCTTCTTTTGATGTTGTAAGTGATTCGATTTTCCTCACAACCTTTGACGATTTAAGTATTTATAAATATTCTTCCAACAAAAGCATGGTTCAAACTACGCTTAAAAGAAAAGCGTGGGACATTGCCGAAGGAATTAACGAGAATGAAATTCAAAAATTCACTCAAGCTGATGAGGAACGACCGAACTTTTTGTTAAAAAAACTGTTCTATGGAAAGCCCAGGATCTTAAAAGATAATGGAGGAATATTATCCGGGGAAGAGGGAGAAGTTATCAAAGTAAAAGTTGAAAAGAACGAACAACTTTTAATTGAAACAAAAATTCCGGGAATGAGCCGGCAGATAATTCTAAACTTCCCATCAAATTTAGCTTGTGCCGATCTTATCGGGATAGACACTGCCGGCAATGCATATTTGCTGGTCGAAACTTATATCACGCAAATTCCCTTAAGCGTTAGAAGGGAAGTATTTACTCTAACAAAGGACGGAACGGTTTTCTCCAGAATGGAATTGCCTTCAACGAAATTTATTTACACAATTAAAGACCTTCAGATAGATGCCGAAGGAAATTTATTTCATCTCTATTCCGATGAGGATGGAATAAAAATATTTAAGTGGAGCGGATTAGCAAATCATGCTCTATCCGAAATTTATTATCCTGCAGAATTTATAAGAACTCTTCATTACAATAATTTAAAAACCATCGAAGAACCGCTTCAACAAAAAATATTAGGTGTTCATACTCCGGCTAGCAGGATAACGGCTTTGAAAATTGGTGAAAGTTACGCGCTGCATCAATATAAATGCACTTCAACAAATCTTTCTCCTCAAAACGTTATCGGTCCGGACAACGATATTGTTAGAACTCCATCATGGCTTGTTGTTGGGCGTAATGCGCGTGTAGCATATAAATGGGGAGGATTTAATACATTGGCGGAATATGATGCCGGTTTATCAAACGGAAAATATGCCGCCGATATAAATACGAGCGGTGTTTCATCCTATGCAGTTGGTGTGGACTGTTCCGGATTTGTCAGCAGATGCTGGCAAATGAGTCGTCATTATTCCACGAGAGAGATGCCGGATATTACTACACAATATGCAAACTGGGATTTATTAAAACCCGGAGATGCAATTTTAATTCCCGGGCATGTTAGACTATTCGTCAACCGTACTCTAAACGGATATTTTAGAGTTGTTGAGGCGTCTGCAAGAGGCTGGGATGTTTCTTTCTGGACATATTCAGTCTCGGATTTATCTCCGTATCCAATTCCATATACTCCTAGATGCTACATCAACATGGAATCCGCGGCTAACACAAGTCAGCCAAATTTGTTGCAAGCAATTCTACTCTCCGACGGGAAAGTTTCTTTAAACTGGAATTGCGATACGACAAACATTATCGGGTACAGAGTTTATCATTCTGTAAATGGAAAAACATGGAATTTGCTTTTAGATGAAAACTCGTGCAAAACAACGGCTATAAATATTTCAACTTTAAATGAAGTTGAATATTATAGAATTGCAAGTGTAAAAAAGATTGGTTCGGATATTTCCGAAAGCAACTGGTCGAATAGTATGGGTGTTAAAAAATCTTCTACACCAAAATGTTTAATTGTTGATGGTTTTAAAAGAAATGAAGGCACGGGAAGTTGGCAAGGAGCCGGGCATACATTTGCGGTGAAATATGGGAGAGCATTGCAGGCGGTTTCTCAAAACTTTGAGACGGTGAGCAATAGCAAAATGTTGGATTCAACAGTTCACTTAAACAATTATGAAATTGTTTTTTGGATTTCCGGCGATGAAAGTACAATTGACGAAACTTTTAGTCATAATGAACAAACGCTGATAAAAAATTATCTCGAGAATGGAGGAAAACTTTTCGTTTCAGGAAGCGAGATAGGCTGGGACCTTTCATATAAAGGAAATGCCGCCGATAAAGATTTTTATAAAAATTATTTTAAATCTGTTTATATGTCCGATGATGCTGGCTCGAATGCGGTTAGCGGTGTGCAAAATTCTTCAATGAGTGACTGTCAATTTTATATTGGGCAAACGTATGAAGAAGATTATCCCGATGAAATAAATCCGGCAGGTGGCAGCACGCAATGTATGTTATACGCAAACGGGAAGGGGGCAGGGAATCAATATTCAGGCGTATTCGGCGCTTCTGATAAGATTGGAAAATTAATTTATTTAGCTTTTTCTCTTGAAACAACTGCTGATGATTCAGCATTCAATAAAGTTATTTCCAAATCAATTGATTTTTTTACTTCTTCAATTTCTTCCGCAAATGGAGAAGATCAAAGACCGACCCTATTTTATTTGAATCAGAATTATCCGAATCCTTTTAATCCGAGCACTGTCATCAGTTGGCAGTTGGCAGTCAGTGGTCATGTTTCGCTTAAAGTGTACGATATTCTTGGAAAAGAAGTTGCTACTTTGGTGAATGAAGAACAAAAAGCAGGAAATTATTCCATTAAATTTGATGCAACTAACTCCGCCTTCGGCGGACAACAACTAACAACCAACTCACTGCCAACCGGAGTTTATTTGTACCAACTAAGGGCTGGCAGTTTTATGGAGACAAAGAAAATGGTGGTACTCAGGTGAAATTATTCTTTTGAGAAACATTAATTTGAAAAATCTGTAAACATGCTTGACATTAATGATATATTTTAATAAAATTAGATGTCTTTTCTCAATAAAAAATAAGAAGGTAAGATTTATGAAAAAAAATTACTTCGTTTTGTTTCTTTTTTTCTCGTTTCTATTCATCGTTCAACCTACCAACTCACAGACCTTTGATGGCATTTGGGAATGCAAATACGCTACATGGGATCATCCGGATGCTAATGCAACAGGTACAAATACGGTAAATGTTGGCGTAGTAGGAGAAAATACTTTTTTTGCTATAATAGGTTCACTTATTAAAGCTGTATCATTTCCCATTGGGTACAGAGATGCAACAGATTCTACCGGCAGATTAGGATTCTTCCCTTATAAACCAGATAGTCTTGAAGTTGATTGGATGAACCCGGATAACGCATTTGATCTTATCACAGCAAAGCGAACGCTAGGCATTGCAGCAACTCCCGATTCTCTTGCTTATGTTACGAGTAATGACGACAATCATAATATTCTTGTTTTTAAAATGGGAGCCGATAGCGTTTATTCAACTCCATACCGCTTAGAGACAGGAACAGCCCGCATTCATGGAATAGCTGTTTCCGATAACGGAAATGTATTTGTTACGACTTATGCTGCTGACAATGCTAAAGCAACCGTTCGTGTTTACAAAGGAATTAAAGATGAACCTCAATGGAGTGATCTACATTCTTCAAACCCTCTTCAAACTATCACCCTCCCCGATACCGGCAGAGCTTTGGATGTTGCGGTGAATGAGGATGGTTCCTTACTTTATGTTGCTAACTATACGCTTCATAAAGTATATCTTTTTACCGGGAGCCCAACAACCGGATATACAATCCATAATAATTTTAATTTTGAAGTGCATGACACAAGTAACACCGGAACAAGATGCGGACCAACAGGTTTAGCTTTCTTAAAAAAGAATAATCTTCTTTTCGTGAGTGTTGATAATTACGGAAGCTCCACCTATGAAGTAGGAAAGTTTTATATTGCAAATCCTAATACCGGACAGATTTTAGACACCTGCGATATTGCACAATGGAATTGGGATACATTTGCCTCATACCAAAATAGAACTCTTGATGGTAAATTCCCAACAGGCTCTGGTTACACTTCTGTATATGGAATAGATGTTGACGCAGTGGGAAATGTTTATACTCCAAGTTACAACGGGTGGACAATCGAAAAGTGGGTATTCACCGGGCAGTTGCCTACAGTTCCAATTACCGTTCTTGGAGTTGAAAGAGTTGACGGGATAAATCCATCAACATTTTCATTAGCGCAGAATTACCCGAATCCATTTAATCCATCAACAACAATTGAATTTGGAATTACCGAACGTGCACGTATCACTCTTACTGTTTATAATGTTGCCGGTGAACTAATTACTACGCTTGTTAATGGAACTGAATTTGAAAGTGGGAATTATAAAATTACTTTTGATGCTTCAAGATTAGCTTCCGGAATTTATATTTATAGGATAAACAACGGAATAACTAATATTTCGAAAAAAATGACTTTAATTAAATAATCATTCAAGTTAACAGTCTGGTGAAATTCATCAGACATTTTTTAAAATTCATTCATTCATTCATTTATTCATTAATCATAAAGGAGTTTTTATGATAAAGTTAAGATACGCACTATTTTTAGTCAGTTTGCTTCTCTCAGCGAGTCTTTTTGCACAAGATTCGTTTGTTAGAAGTACAGTAATCGACCCACCAAGCACCTACCCATCAGGTTTTGGAGCTACGGTATCCGGTGTGGATTTAGATGGTGATGGAAAACTGGAAATTTATTCTGTTGATGGAATGACAGATTTTATGACTGGTGACGAAATACCGCAAATTATTAAATATGAAAGAAACGGCACATCTTGGGATTCTGTTTGGGCTGCTTCTTTCCCTAACGAAAGACAAAATTCATGGGCTGCTCTTACTGTTGGTGACCTTGATGGTGATGGCAAAAAAGAAATTATTTGGGGCTTTACAAATAATTTTGGTGTAAATACAACACCTCCAAGAATTGTTGTTTTTGAAGCTAATGGTGACGATATTCTTGGCGTTAGCGATGGTGCAGGAAACTTTGCTCCTAATGCAAAATGGGATTTAGGTTTAGCTGCATCAACCAATGTACGCCCGCTTAAATGGTATGCAACAGATATTGACAATGATGGAAAACAAGAAGTTGTTTTTGCCGGACGTCAAAATACTATGACATTTGGCGTTATTTCTGTTACTGATATTCCTGATCTTGGCGGCGCTACTGAAACCTGGTCATTAAAAATTACTAATTCAACTGAGTTGAATAACCGCTTTGCTAGAACTAATGTTATTGAAGGTCCTGATGGCGGTTTTGGTGGTGTAGTTACTGGGATGGACTATGATGCTGACGGTTTAATGGACATGTACGCAATTAATGATAACTGGAATGATGGTCCTAATGGTGAATTAATACCAACGCTATACAAGTATGAATTAGTTTCCGGCGCTTGGATATTGCGTTGGAGCACAAGAATTCCTGGAATGGATTTCCAAAATACTTGGCCGGTTTTATTAGCCGGTGACTGGGATAAAGACGGCAAAGGTGAAGTTATTTGGTGCCCGGTAAACAATTTTGGCGCTGGTAATGAAAACCCGGATAGAATAGTTGTTTATGAAACTCCGGGTAATGGTTCTGACGTTATGGGTGTTGACAAAGGTGATGGTACCGCCTCACCAAATGCTGGCTGGAATATGGGACTTGATTCTTTAACAAACATGAGACCATTCCGCGGTGTTTTAACCGATATAGATAATGATAGCGCTTTAGAATTTGTATTTACTGAACGAACTAATGCTTTAGTTTGGGGTGTTGTTGGTGTATCTACTATCCCGGATAATGGTGATGGTAGTGAAGTATGGACAATGGAAGCAAAAGGTACTCCGGATGCCGGAAATAACTTTCGCGATTTAGCTGTTATTGATCGTACTATCTATCTTTTTAAGAGTGATGGCACCGTCAGAACTATAACTAATGACGGTACAAACTATACAGTTTCTACTCCTCACATAGTATATCCGGGTTGGTCTTGGTTATCAGCAACTACAACTGATATTGATGGTGATGGTAACATGGAAATTGTAACCGGTGACTATCGTACCTCCGGTACTGATTTTGCATCTGTATGGGTTTTAGTTCCTGATGCAGATAGTTTAGTTGGTTACAAAGTAGCAGATTTTTCTGCTAATGATTTCAAACAAATCACCAACGTAAGAGTTGGCGATATTAATGCTGATAGTTTAGCTGATTTTGTTGTTGGCTTTAAAGGAACCGATGAAGTTTATAGAGTCGCTTATAACGGCGGTGACATTACTTTAGCTGCTAGTTACACTATAACTTTATTAGACAAAGGTGTCCTCGGTGGTGCCGGTGGTCAGATGGATATGATCACTCTTGCAAATATCGATGGCGCTTATGGTGATGAGGTGTTCTACACTGGCATACCAAGAGGTCTCGCTTCTAACACGGCTCCATTAACAGTTGGTAAATATTCTGATGTTCTTAAATTGGATGCTGGAGGAAGATTGGACGTTGCTGTTGCAAATAATGCAATTCAATTATTCGACGGTAGTGGTAATCTTCAAAGAGTTGATTATGCTAACGGGCAATGGAACATTTATCCAACACAAAAAGCCATTGTTAACGGCGCTTTTTTAACTGCTTCTACAACTGATGTTGACAAAGATGGTATTGAAGAAATTATGGTTGGTAACTGGTACGATGCAAAAGTTAACCTGCTTAAATGGATTAACGGCGCCTGGGTTGCTGCTGTTGTTGCTGATTTTACAGCAGACGGTGGAACTCGTTTAAATGGCGGCGCTGTTGGCGATATTGATGGTGATGGAAATATCGATTTCGTTACCGGTTCAAGAGGAAGTGGTCCTAACGGACAAATCTACCGGGTAAAATATACCGGCGGTGAAGTTATGGATGCTGCAAATTGGAAAGGTGAAGTTATCGATGTTGGTATGAATGATAAATTTACTCAATATGAAGTAATAAACATTGCCAACCTTGATGAAGATCCTGACCTTGAAGTTCTTTATACCTCTGATTATGCTAGAGGTCCAAACACAGTGGCTGATGCACCATTCCCTATCGTAATCCTTGATCTTCAAAAGATAGTTGCTGAAACAATTGCAGCAGTTAAAGTTGATGCTAATGCTGATTTTGTTGCAGATAGAGTTGGTGAAACTGTTTTTGTAAAAGGAGTCGTAACGACACCTGACTTAAACTTGAGTAGTACTTCTGGCAATAGCTTTTATATTCAAGATGAAACAGGTGGTATAAATATATATTCTAAACCAAAACTTACTCCATTTTTTGTTGTAGGTGATTTAGTACAAGTCAAAGGTGTTGTCACTATGTATAACGGCTTGACTGAATTAGTTGTTACAAGCGCTGATACAAATATTATTAAGTTAGGAAAAGGAACTGTTCCAACGCCGAAAGTTATAACTGTAGAGGAATTGATGGCTCATGGTGAAGACTATGAAAGCACTTTAATTACAATTAATGCTTTAGCTAAAACTGCAACCAGCGCTGCATGGCCAGTTGCTGGTAAAGATGCAAATATGAATGTTTGGGATGGTTATAAAAACTTTACAATGAGAATTGATAAAGATTTTGACTTAGCTGGACAACCAGAACCTGTTTACCCGATGAATGTAACAGGTTTTGTTACTCAATATAGTACAGCTACTCCTCCAAATAACGGCTACCAGCTTATGCCTCGTTATTATACTGACATTGCACAAAATGTACCGGCTCCTCCTTCTCCTTATTTCCATCTTGCAACCCCGGCAGACAGTGCCGTTGTTGAAATCACAGATTCTAACGCAACTTTAAAAGCAACCTGGAATAAGGCTATCGATTTAAATAATGATGCCGTATTTTATCAGTTCGTACTTTTAAAATCACCAGTTTTTTCAAGTAGTGCTTTAAATGATACGGTTTTCTCTTATACAGGCACTAAAGCTCTTAGCTGGATGGGAACTGCCGATACTTTAGTTACAAGATGGACAGTAAAAGCAAAAGGGAAAGAAGCAACTAATGTTTCCAGTGTTGATACGTTTAACGTAACTTTCATCAGAAAGATTCCGGTTGGTATAACCGATCAGATTATTCCTGTTGAATTTTATGTAAATCAAAATTATCCTAATCCGTTCAACCCAAGCACTACAATATCTTTCGGCTTACCAAAGGAAAGTTTCGTAGACCTTAGAGTTTATAATGTATTAGGTCAAGAAGTTGCCGTGCTGATTGGCAATCAATTGAGAAAAGCCGGCAATCAACAAGTTAAATTTGATGCAAGCGCATTTGCAAGCGGTACATACATTTACCGTTTGAAAGCAGACAATCAAGTTGTTATTAAAAAAATGATCCTGATGAAATAATTCATCCCCTATGAGGCTGCTTGCAAAGGCAGCCTCATTTTTTTTGAAAGCCTTGTTCTGCATGACCCATGATTTAATATCCCAGAAGAAATTAAGCTAATAGTTTATGATTATTTCCATACGGGAATTAGACAGGAAAAGGGTTTCTACATTTTTCCCTATGAAAAAAAAGGGAAAATGAATAATGAATATCGAACAAGGAATTACGAATAATGATCCGCCGCGGCGGATGAAATAAAGATTGCATTTACTTCAAAATTCATTTTTCCTTGTTTACCCCGTTGGATAAACTTTTAGAGAATATCACTGATTATAAAAATGAGTTATCCAACATGGTGAATTATTTGATATCAATTATCATTAACATGTTATTACTAACGGCTCTGTAAGAGCCTATTACATTATCTTCTCATCGGAGCTGCTCATGAAGAAAGTTTTTTTACTTTTTATTTTTTTAACGCTTTTATTTCCCCTTGCGCAACAAGGCTTATTTGCCCAGGCTTCGGGAAAAATATCGGGACGCATTCTCGATAAAGAAAATAGGGAGGCGATCCCTTTTGCGTCTGTTTTTGTTGAAGGGACTTCACTCGGCAGTCTGGCTGATATTAACGGAAATTTTGTCATCTTAAACGTCCCACCGGGAGTTTATGTTGTAACCGCTTCTTTGATCGGATATCAAAAAACATCCGTAAATAATGTCCGGGTAAATGTTGATTTTACAACAAAACTATCAATTGAGATCTCCTCAGGAGCCATTGATATGCCCGCGGTAATTGTTCAAGGAGAACGGAATCCGCTTATCAGAAAAGATTTAACAAATCCAACTATTGCCATTAACGCCGAAAATATTGCGGAACTTCCGGTAGATCAAATCGCGGATGTTATCCGGTTGCAAGCGGGCGTAGTAACCGCTAATGACGGAACTATCCATGTACGCGGCGGTCGCTCCAACGAAATTGCTTATTCTCTGAACGGAATATCTTTAAATGATCCTTACGGACAATCGCGTACAATAGGCATAGCTACAAACGCCGTGCAGGAAGTTTCTGTTTCAACCGGAACTTTCAGCGCTCAATATGGTAACGCTTTGAGCGGTGTTGTTAATTATGTTACCAAAGAAGGGACGGATAAATATTCTTTAAGCTTACGCAGTTATATGGGAGATTATGTCTCTTCCAGAAAAGAACTATTTTCTAATATCGACAAAATCGATCCGGTAAACAGAAGCAGAATTGAAGCCACTTTTGGCGGCACTGTTCCTCTGATCCCGGAGGCGAAATTTTATTTGTCCTCAGTTTTTGAAAATTTTAAAGGAAGCCTTTACGGACAGAAACTTTACGTCCCGACAGATTCTTATTTAACGCCGGACAATTTCAAAACAGGCGATGCGAGAAAGGAAAATTCAACAAAACCTTATTTTTTCAATCCGTATGATAAAAATAGTACAGGTGTTCCATTATTATACGGAACTTCAGATTATGGAAAATACGTTGCAATGAACCCTTCCACTAGTTTTAATATGCAGGGAAACGTGAGTTATAAATTGACCCCGGTAATTAAAGTAAAGTATGAAGGGTTGCTTGATATCGGAAGGTCTAAAAGCTATAATTTGGGATATAGATCAAACAGAGTTGGACCTGACGGATTGGCTTACAAATATAATCCAGACGGTGTCGGTACTAATTATAGCAACGCTTTTTTGAACGCGATTGATATTACGCATACAGTTAGCGATAACGTTTTTTATACTTTAAAATTCTCGTACGGCAAAAACCGGGTAAAATATTATTTGTATGAGAATTATGATGATCCCCGTTATCTTCCAACGTTATATCAATCGACCATTAGCAATACAGGTTTTGCTGCCGGCGGAACGGATAATTACCGGTCTTTCCGCACGACAGAAACGTTTGGAGTGAAAGGGGATGTTGTTGCCCAGTTATTTAAAATTCATGAAATTAAAGCAGGATTTGAAACCCGTTTTCACGGCGTAAGTTATGAAAGTTATTCGGTTGAAATCGGAAAAGAATTACCGGACGGCTCTTTTGGCAACTTGAATAATGACGATCTGCTTTATGATTCTACTTTACAGCTTATAAGAAGAAAACCACTTTCTCCTTCACAGATTACAAATTACTCTAAACGTCCGGTAAACTTAGCCGCGTATATTCAAGATAAAATTGAATTTGAATCTTCCTTTATTGTTAATGCAGGCTTACGTTATGAATATTTTGATCCGGCAGCCTCTTACAACCCGGAAGTCTCAAGGAATTTACGAGATTCTGCTTTTGGATATATCAATACGTACGATACTCCGGCAAAAATAAAACACTCACTTTCCCCAAGAGTGAGCATGTCTTACCCGGTAACCGATAAAGCAATAATCCGGTTATCATACGGGCATTTTTATCAAGTTGCGTCACTGTCGAGTCTTTACTCAAACAATCTCTATTATGTAGCAAATGTTGGCAGTACCCCTACTTTTGGCAATCCAAATGTTGAACCACAAAAATCGGTTCAATACGAGATAGGATTGCAGCAGCAACTAGCTGAAGATTTGAAGTTTGACTTAACAGGATTTTACAAAGACGTAAGTAATTATATTTATACGCAGTCGGTTTATACCGCTTCGGGAAGAGCATACAACGTCCTTACAAATCTCGCCTATGCAAATTCAAGAGGTGTTACGATTTCGATGTTAAAACGAAGATCAGCCGGCAGCATGCTTGCATATTCACTTGATTATACGTTCTCAATTGCCGAGGGGAATAGAACAGAACCGGCAGCGGAATTATTCTTTAGCGAACAATCGGGCAAGCAGAGCGAAACATATTTAGTTCCGTTAAGATTTGACCGTTCACATGTTATCAACGGTTCTCTTTCTTTTACACAGCCGGATGACTGGAACCTCGGACTTATTTTCAGCCTTGAAACAGGCACGCCGTATTCACCGGTTTTGCCACCAAACTTAGTTAATGTTTTATATGAACAAAACTCAGATCACCAGCCGCTGAATTTTAATGTTAATTTGAAATTTGAAAAATATCTCACTTTTGGAGATATAGACTATACACTCTTTGTGCAAATTGAGAATTTATTTGATACGCAAAATGAATTTTCGGTTTACTCAAGTTCAGGAAGAGCATTATCAAACATTGAACAGGTACAGAACCCTTATGAATTTACCGATATCCGGAATAGGATAAACCGCGGAGATCAAGGGCTTTTCGGTATTGATCAAATTGACGGATACTATTCAAAACGACCGGAGAGAGTTAATCGTCCGCGAGAAGTACGGTTAGGTTTTTCTCTCTTAATCAATTAAACGCAGGAAATTAAAATTTATGAAAAAAGGTATTTATCTTTTCGTTCTCTTACTTTTCATTTCTTCCTCGCTTTCTTTGTCTCAAGAGAAAGATGAGTATGGAAATTATAATATAAAAAAATTAAGCCAGCAGGATATGGAGCGGATCTTCGGCGATATTTATAAACCGGGGAAGATATTTAAAACTGCCGGCGACCCAAGAGCAATTAAAGAAGTAATTATCAGCGGCAACAAAATTACTACCGTTGTTTTTAATTACGGCTCCATTTGCAAAGGGAATTATTTAGGGAATGTAGCCGATCTTGTCTGGAAAGGATTAGGAAACGGGTTTGAATTCGGTCCGCTGGTTGCCGCCGCGGTTCCTATTCCAAATGCCAATGGCGGTTATGATACTACGATCATTGTGGATGATTCGTTTATTTTGCCAGGGCAGGGCTCTTATTCACCAGACGGCACTTTAAAATGGGGATGGCTGCCTAAATCAGACTATGCCGATCCTAATCAAACAGAAATAGCCCGATTAAATGTCCCGGATAAAAACTATGACGGGAAACCTGATTCGTGGCCCGAACGATGGTACTCTCCCGGAGCCGGTAAATATGTATGGCCCGCTTTTTTAGGTGACCAAGCCACTGCGCCGGATGAAGAAGTTTACTATGTTGATGATGATTTTACTAATCAAGCATATATCAAAGGACCTGCTTATTATCCGTTTATTAATGATTCAACTAAAAGGGGATTAGGGTTGGATATGGAGGTTCGTATCCTTCAGTTCAATAATCCGTTAGCCGAAAATATTATCTTTTTAGTTTTCCAAATAACGAACGTTAGCGATAAAGACCTTCCCAAGGTTTATTTTGGAATGCATGGAGATCCACACGTTGGAGGACCCGCAGATTATGGTGATGATCGCGCTGCTTTTATTCCTCCTTCCGGTCCTTTGGCGGAAGGATTTGCGCAAAGAGCTCGTAGCATGGTCTATGCTTTTGATGAAGATATGACTGGCTCAGGCGGAAGAACTGCCGGCTTTTTTGGCTGGAAATTTCTCGAATCTCCTACGAATTCAACGGATGGGAAAGATAATGATGACGATGGGATAACAGATGAAAGCCCTTTCAATTCAGCCGGGAATTATATTGATGGAGTAAGCATTCCTTTAAGTTATGGGATTTCGGATGTAGCAAAATATACAGCCATTTTTGGAGCGCCCAAACCAAGATTTCAAGGTGATGAAGACGGCGATTGGGATGCTGCTGCGCATGATATCGGCATTGACGGAATTGGACCTGATTCACCAAATTATCCCGGCGCAGATTATGGGGAAGGGGATGGCATTCCCTCTCAAGCATGGTATTTTGATACAGACGGAAATAATAAATACGATGTAGGCGAACCAATTTTAGATGAAAGATTGCCCGGTTATCGTTGGGCTGGCTCCGAACCAAATTTTGGGATGCGCGATATTTCAGAATCCGACCAGATCGGTTTAACAAGTTTTCATGCCGCAACTTACACGAATTCTTTACCGAACGTTCCCAAAAATGCAAGTTTAATGTGGGAATGGCTCTCCTCGGATTCGATTGATGCGAACCAGGAATTATTAAGCATAGCCGGGGATAATGTTTTCAATTTTGGTTCAGGTCCTCTTTCCCTTAAACGCGGTGAATCACAACGTTTTTCTATGGCAATTCTTTTCGGAAATGATCTAACCGATCTTGTATTAAATGCTGAGACCGCAACGCGTGTGTTAGAAGCAGATTATCGTTTTGCCCAGCCTCCTATTAAACCGATCGTAAAAGTTGTTCCGGGAGATAAACGAGTAACTCTTTATTGGGATACACGAGCCGAAGCATCGGTTGATCCTTTAACCGTTAAAAAAGATTTCCAGGGATATAAAATTTATAGAAGCACTGACCCAACATTTTCTGATATATATAAAATTACGGACGGAAACGGAAATCCTTTTTTAGGCGTTCCTCTATTTGATACTTACGCCAGAAAAAAAGCTCAATTTGATCTTGTTGATTCACTTTCAGGATTTCATCCAGTTGAATATCAAGGAAGAGCCGTTAAATATTATGTTGGAGACAACACCGGGTTAGTTCACGAATATGTTGATTCCACTGTAACGAACGGAATCACTTATTACTACGCAGTTGTTTCCTACGACGGCGGCAGCCTGGAAGTAGGTAAAGAACTTCCCCCTTCCGAATGTCAATCGGTTATTCAAAAAGACGCGATAACCGGCAAATTGAGTTTTGATGTTAACACTGCTGAAGCGACACCAAATCCAATTTCTGCGGGATTGAAACCTTCAGAAGCAGGTTTAGCCGGAGTTCCAACTGCAGTTTCCGGAAACTCAACCGGAAAAGTTTATGTGAAAATTCTAGATCCGCTAGCAGTTGATGATAGATTATATAAAATATCTTTTCTTAACAGCACAACATATTCCTTATTAGACTCAACAGGAACTTCAGAAACATTTACTTCAAAAGACACAGTATTTGTCTCTTTAAGAGAGCAAAATATTGACGAGAACAGCATTGAAGTTCTTGATGCAGCTAATAATGTTATTGCAAAGAGTAATTATTTTGTTAATACGTCTTCCGGAAAAATTAGGGGAACATCCTCTGGCAGCTTACCGGCAAATCAGCTATTTACGGCTAAATACCGTTACTACCCGGTTGTTTCAAGCGCCAATATAAACTTCGAAGATAATAATCCAAGTTTTAACGGAATGAAACTTTATGTTCAGACTGATCCACTCGATTTGGACACATCTAATTCAAAGTTTAGTAATTCTCAAATTCAAGCAGTTGATACTTTGTATTCGGTTGCCTTAATCGGAAGCCCAAAAGTTAAGTATCGTGCTGATTGGGAAATCCGCTTTAATAACCTTGATACTACTGCAACCGGTGCTTATACGAATCCCGGAGATACTGTTAAATCAGATTTAGGTAAAACGGTTATCTGTCCTTTTACCATTTGGAACTTAAGTGAAAATAAGAAGGGTAACTTTTTGATTTATGAAAAAAATCCCCTAACAAAAAACAATTTGCGGTGGGATTGGGGAGAGTCGGTTGTATTGCGCCCTACTATTGCATCAGGGTCAACAACTTCTTATCAAATAAAGTTTGATTTACCTCTTGATACTACTATTATCAATCCGGTGTTACCAAAAGCCGGAGATATTTTTACGGTAAAAACCACCAAACCGTTCGAGGCAAACGATACATATCTTTTACAGACTAAACCGGTAGTTTTTTCTCAAGCAACGGCTCAAGAAAGACTTAATGACATTTATGTTGTCCCGAATCCATACGTTGGATTCAGCGCCTTGGAATCTCCAGGCAGGCTGCCCGAATCTCGAGGCGGAAAGCAAATTCAGTTTAGAAATCTTCCTCCTAAATGTACGATCCGTATTTACACAATGGTTGGCGAATTAGTTCAAACTATTGAGAAGGACGACTATACAAGTTATGCAAACTGGGATTTGTTAAGTTATGAAGGACAAAGAATAGCTTACGGTGTTTACATCTTTCAAGTTGATATTCCGGGAGTTGGTGAAAAGATTGGAAGATTGGCAGTGATAAAATAAAAATGATATTGAATAAATTTCAAATATAAAGTTTTGGAGATACCCGAATGAAAAAAATAAATCTCTCACTTGTGCTCTTCTTGTTGATTGCTTTTTCTGTCTCAGATTTTGCACAATTTAATAGAAGTACCGCAAAAGTAGGAACAACAGTCGCCCAATTTCTAAAGATAGGTGCTGGCGCCCGTGCCATAGGAATGGGAGGCGCTTATACAGCAATAGCCAACGATATTTACGGAGTCTATTGGAACCCTGCCGGGGTTGTCAATACACCGGCTAACGGACAGGCAGCCTTTAATCATGTTAATTGGCTTGCCGATATTTCGTATGATTTTGCCGCAGCTTCCTTAAATGTGGAAGAAGTTGGAACATTTTTTATCACCATGATTTCACTTGGCGTTCCGGAAGATAAAGTCCGAACCGAGGATTATCCTGAAGGTGACGGAAGAATGTGGGACGCAAAATCTCTTGCTATCGGCGTTGGCTTTGCAAGAAAATTGACCGATAAATTTTCGGTTGGAATTCATCTAAAATATATCCGCGAAGGTGTCTGGAACAACAGCGCTTCCGGCATGGCTGTAGATATTGGAACATTTTACGTTACACCGTTTAACGATTTGGTGATCGGCGCAAGCATTTCCAACTTCGGCACTAAAATGCAATTAGACGGAAGAGACATTCTGTTTAATTATGATCCAAACAACGATCCAAACTCCGGTCCGAACAATGTCCTTTCAAAATTCGAAATGGGAAAATATGATCTTCCTTTGACCTTTCGTTTAGGTCTGGCGATGGACGTTTATAAAGACCGTTATTTTAGAACAACTGCGGCGCTTGATGCAACGCATCCAAACGATAACACTGAATATGTAAATACCGGCGTTGAGTTTGCGTATGATGAGATGTTTATGTTCCGGCTGGGATATAAATCTTTATTCTTACGGGATAGCGAGCAAGGATTGACTTTAGGCGGCGGTTTGAAATATCAGATCACCGACCAATTTGGACTTATGTTAAATTATGGCTGGGCAGATTATGGAAGATTAAAAAATGTTCAATTTTTTGATTTAGGACTTATGTTCTAATTTAATTTTTGTAGAGACTTGCCATGGCAAGTCTCTACATTTCTAAGCCGCCAATCATTTTATCTTGCCGTTTGTAAACATTGCCTCAAAACAATTCGTATTTTCTCTATTTTTGAAAGAGTAAAAAATCAGTTCATTGTGAATTATTATTGTTATGCGGTTACTCTTGTAAGATATTCTTAATCTTAATCGTGTTCTTAATCCTACTCGTTATTTTATCGATTATTGAAGATTAAGAAAATGATTCAGCCAGAGGCTGACGAATAAGAGTAAGATTAAGAAATCTTTTTTTTGTTTTGTGTAACATGAGTAAATATTTTAGAGTTCTAACAGTGAAATTCTAATGGAGAAACATATGCGAAAAGGAATCATTTTTAGTTTACTTATTTTTTGTGCGACAACAATTTTTCCGCAGAAAACTCTCTCACTTTCTGAAGTTGTAAAGATCGCTTTACAAAAAAACACCGCTATTCAACAGACAGAGGAAGGAATAAAAGTTTACGAATCTGGAGTGAAATCCGCTTATGGGGATCTTCTCCCCACGATTTCGGCAAATGGCGGCTGGAATTGGTCTAGTTCTGTTCAAGAGGGAGGACAGTATATTTATAACGGTTTACCTTTTAGCACTCCAAAACAAATTGTGCAAAGTAGAAACTATTCTGCCGGCGCTTCTGCGAATATAACGTTGTTTGACGGTCTTTCGAATTATGCGAATATCTCAAGGAGTGAAAACAGTTTGGAAGCTGCTAAATATAGCCTGGAACGGGCAAAACAAAATTTAACTTACCAGGCGATCAGCGGTTTTTATGATGTGATCAATGCAAAAAAATTGATGGATGTGAAAGAACAGGATCTTAAATGGAATCAGAAAAATTATGAGATCATCGTTGAGCGGAACAAGCTTGGCAATGTTACCTTAGCAGATGTTTATGCTCAACAAGTTAAAGTGGGCAACGCGGAATTAGAATTGATCCGCGCACAAAACAGTTATGAAACTTCGAAATCAGAATATCTTTATTATCTCGGGTTGGATATGCTTGAAAATTTTACTTTTGAAGACCCAACTGTTAATGGCAAAGACCTTACTCTTGAAATGATCGCTATTGACCCGAATTTAAATAGTTTAGTAGAAAAAGCGTTAACCAACCGGTCGGACCTTAAAAGCGCGAAGTTAAATTATCAAGGATCGTTAAATGGAATTACTATTGCAAAATCAGGCCATTTGCCCTCACTTTCGAACTACTACAGTTATGGTACAAATGCTAATTCTGCCGGAGAATTGTTTAAAAGCTACAATACATCGGTTGGATTAAGTCTTAACATTCCTATTTTTTCCGGGTTCAGCGTAGAGAGCCGCGTTCAGCAAGCGGAAGTTGATGCAAAGAATAAAGAATTAGATGTAAGCGATTTGGAACGACTGATCAAAAAAGAGATGCAGAAGACTTATCTTGATTTACAGGCAAGCGAAAAAAGGTTGGAAGTGAGTAAGAAGAATGTTACTGCGGCAGAAGAAAATAGAAAAATTGAGCAGGAAAAATATCAACTTGGCGCAACAATGCTTTTAAGCGTACTAATTGCTAATTCTGATTACACTACCGCACTTACTAATTATGTTAATGCCCAATTTGAATATGTGAAACTGAAAGAACAGCTTGAGTATTCACTCGGCATTCTTGACTATAAAAAATTTGAATAATATTTATTTCAGGAGAAATACTCATGGCAAATGGTAAACAAAAAAAATCAAAAAAGAAATTATTTATCTTCGGCGGATTAGGACTGCTGCTTGTAGCCCTCATCGTTATTGTGATTCTTCAAGGGAATAAGGAAGAAATTATAAATGTACAAACCGAAAAAGTTGAAAAGCGTACTTTAACACAAACGGTTTCAGCTACAGGTAAAATTAATCCAGAATTTAAAGTTATTATTACTCCCGAAGTGACCGGAGAGATCGTTCAACTTCCGGTTAAAGAAGGACAGGTAGTTAAAAAAGGGGAGTTGCTTATCAAAATAAAAGCCGATGCATACATGGCGCAAAAGCAAAGATCGGAAGCGACTTTATGGGCGGCAAAATCCTCACTTGCACAGCGGAAAGCCGAGCTTGATAAAATTTCTTCAGATTATGATAGAATGAAGGAGCTTCATGCGAAAAAACTTTCAAGTGATGCCGATTTAGAAGCAGCAAAAAGCACCTTTCTTTCTGCGGCTGCCGGGTATGAAGCTTCAAAAGCAAACGTGCAGCAGAGCGAAGCATCATTAAGAGAAACAATTGAATCACTCAATAAAACAACGATCTATTCACCTATGGCGGGCGTTATTACCCAGTTAAACGTGGAATTAGGCGAACGGGTTTTGGGAAGCGGGTTTAGTCAAGGTACAGACATTATGACTGTCTCCGATTTAAGCAGCATGGAAGCAAGAGTTGATGTTGATGAAAATGATGTTGTTTTGATTTCTGTCGGAGATACTGCCTACATTAAAGTTGATGCTTTTGGCGATAAAGATATTAAAGGTATCGTTACGCAGATAGGGAACAGCGCTAAAACTTCGGGACTGGGTTCACAAGAACAAGTCGTAAATTTTGAGGTGAGGATCAGGGTTACCAATATGGAAAGCAATTTGCGTCCGGGAATGTCATGCAACGCCGATATCCGCACCGAAACAGTCGAGAACGTAATTTCTGTTCCTTTGCAAAGCGTTACTGCGCGCGGGGATTTCAATATGCCTAAGGAAGAAGACGGGGAAGAACAGAGTATGGCGAAAGTTGTTGAAAAGAAATCGAACGGGAATAAACCCGACGAAATAGTTTTTATTATTGATAACGGTAAAGCCAAATCGAAAAAAGTTAAAACCGGGTTAAGTGATGATAATTATATCGAAGTTAAAGAGGGCTTGAAAGGGGGAGAAGAAGTGGTGAATGGCAGTTACCGCGCTATTTCGAGAGAGTTGAAGGATGGTTCATTGGTAAAGGTAGAAGGCAAGAAAAAATCTTTTACTGAAAAGAAAAAATAATTTATCTCGGATGTAAAATGAATATTATTAATATTGAAAGTATTGCCAAAGTCTATAAGGTCGGGTCGGAAGAAGTACACGCTCTACGCGATGTTTCTTTGAAGATTGATAAGAATGAATATGTTGCCATCATGGGACCATCCGGTTCAGGCAAATCTACTTTAATGAATATGCTGGGATGTTTAGACACTCCTTCTTCAGGAAAATATGAATTTACCGGAAGTAATGTAAGTCAAATGTCGGATAATGAACTTGCCCAAATTAGAAACAAAGAAATAGGATTCGTCTTTCAAACATTCAATCTTCTTCCTCGTTCGGATGCGCTGCATAATGTGGAACTCCCGTTGATCTATGCAGGTTTGCCCTCCGTAGAAAGAAAAGAAAGAGCAAAAGAAGCACTTGAGAGTGTCGGGCTGGGAGATAGAATTCACCACAAACCCAATGAACTTTCCGGCGGGCAGCGCCAACGGGTTGCGGTTGCACGCGCTTTGGTAACGAGACCTTCAATTATTTTGGCGGATGAACCAACCGGAAATCTCGACTCTAAAACAGGCGAAGAAATTATGCTTCTCTTCAACCAGATTTACGAGGCTGGGAACACCATTATTCTTGTTACGCATGAGGAGTATATTGCCGAACATGCGGCTCGAATTATCAGACTTAAAGATGGACTTATCGAATCTGATGCACCGGTAGCAAAAAGATATGTTCCAAAAATTAGGAATTAGGAATTAGGAATTAGGAATTATCTATCACGCTTTAGCGTGATTTGTTCGCCTAGTACAATCCATTTATGGTTGTGCTGATTTATTAAATTAGATAAAAAAATTATGACAATTATTCTTTTAGAATTTAAAGAAGCGATGATTATAGCTCTCAGGGCTATACAGGCTAATAAAATCCGCTCGATCTTAACGATGCTTGGTATTGTAATCGGCGTTGCTTCCGTGGTGCTGATGACTACCGCAATTAAGGGGATTGATGACTCTTTTCAAAAAGGAATGAGCGCGCTTGGCTCTGATGTGTTATACATTGATAAATATGCCTGGTTCTCTAATACCGATTTTTGGAAGATGAAAAACCGCAGCAATATGACAATCGAAGAATACTATAAATTTAAAGATTTGGTGAAACTTCCCGCTGCAACTGCGCCTACTATTGCCACCCGTCAGGTAGTAAAATATCAAAATAAAAAAACAGATAATATTTTCATCAGCGGTTCTACTGCGGATTACGTGAAAACAACTAATTTTACTTTTGAGCAGGGGAGATTCTATTCTGAAATTGAAAGTAAAGGCTCACGCTACGTTGCGGTAATTGGCAGTGAAATTTCAAAAAGTCTTTTCCCGAACGGAAATGCGCTTGATAAAACCATTAAAATCGGCGGACAAAATTTCAGAATCGTTGGCGTGTTGGATGAACAGGGAAGTTTTATCCTCGGGAGTTTTAACCCTGATAGACAGGTTTATATTCCTATCGGTACGGTTTTTAGAAATTTTATGGGGCAGGCTTTTGGTTCGGTTACCTTCAATGTTAAAGCGCCAAGCCCAACATTAATTGAAGATACAAAAGACGAAGTTGAAAGCGCGATGCGCAAAGTTCGCGGTCTAAGTTATGATGAACCGAATGATTTCTCGATCAATCAGCAAGAAAGTTTAAAAGCAAACATTGATAAAATTGTTGGCGTTATTCAGATCGCCGGTCTTTTTATCACCGGACTTTCACTCTTTGTCGGTGCTATCGGAATTATGAATATTATGTTCGTTTCCGTTAAAGAGAGAACAAAGGAAATTGGTGTGCGCAAAGCCATCGGTGCTAAAAGAAGAACTATCCTCGGACAATTTATTCTTGAATCTTCCTTCATTTGTTTGTTCGGAGGTCTCATCGGATTGCTAATTGCGATATTGCTAAGTATGGCGGTAAATCAGGTTCTGCCTACAACCATTCAATATGATTCAGTAATTCTTGCAATTTCAATTTCGTTAATAACCGGTGTGGTTGCGGGGTTTGCTCCTGCATACACCGCCGCAAAAATGGATCCAGTTGACGCTTTAAGGTATGAATAATGAAAACAACTGAAATATTTAAAATGTCTTTTCAATCGTTGCGCACAAATAAACTGCGAACGTTTTTAACCGTGCTTGGTGTGGTCGTCGGCATCTTTTCGATTATTGTGATAATGACGATCATAACGATGCTTCAAAATAGCATTGAAAGCGGTTTAGCTTCGCTTGCGAAAAATACTTTTCAGATCCAAAAATATCCTGCAATCATGACCGGCGGTCCCGGCGCCCGCGATAAATATCGAAATAGGAAAGACATTACGCTCGATGAGTTTTATCAATTTAAAGAGAAGTTGAACGACGCTAAGTTTGTTGGCGCTGAACAATGGCAGTACGGGATTGTTGTTCAATATGGAAATAAAGAAACGAACCCTAATATTCAAGTAGCCGGGATGACTGAAGAAGCGCTCGAAACTAATGAGATGATCACTCAATTTGGAAGACCGATCAACAAAACCGATGTGCAGTACACCAACAATGTTTGTCTGCTTGGTAAAGACATTGTAGATAAATTGTTTTTAAATATTGATCCCGTTGGACAGGTAGTACGAGTTGCGGGAAGACCTTTAACCGTTATCGGCACACTTGAGCCGAAACAGGCTTTGTTCGGGCAGAGCCAGGACAGCTACGTAATAATGCCGATTTCTACTTTCCAAACGATGTACGGTAAAAGAAGCCGCAGTATTAATATTACGGTGATGTCAAACAGTCAGGCAGATTATAACAGAGTGATCGAAGCCTCAATTGGTTACATGCGAACAATTAGAAATGTTAAACCGGGTGAAGATAATAATTTCGATATTTTTAGTAACGAATCAATCATGGGGCAGATCAACAATATCAACGAACCGATTAAAATTGGGGCGCTTGTCATTTCATTAATTGCGCTGCTTGCCGCCGGTGTTGGCATTATGAATATTATGCTTGTCTCCGTTACGGAAAGAACACGCGAGATCGGAATTAGAAAAGCGATCGGCGCAAGAAAAAGTTATATCCTCATTCAGTTTCTCTCCGAAGCGGTCATCCTTTCCATCTTTGGCGGATTAATAGGAATTATTATCGGTGTCGGACTCGGTAACTTTGCCGGAAGTTTTCTTAACGCGCAAATGGCAATTCCCGTTGATTGGGTTATGATCGGCATCGGATTGTGTATCTTCGTCGGTGTAGTCTTCGGCACTTATCCCGCATACAAAGCCGCAAACCTCGACCCGATAGAAGCGCTAAGACACGAGTAGTCAATTGTCAATGGTCATTCATTCATTCATTACGGCAGGATTAAATTATTTTATGCTCAGATTTTTTCTTGTATTTTATTCACCTCAGTATTATATTAGTTCAGTTTCTAATTTCAATTAGACTATTTATTAAAAAATTATTCATAGCATTTTTACTTTAAGGAGAAAAAAATGAAAAAATTAGTTACAGGTTTTCTTTTTATATTTATTTCTTTATCTTTTACAGAAGCTCAAATCTATTATCCTGAAGGCATAAATATGCCTGGTAATTATGACGGTTTTATTAACCCACCATCTAAGGCGAATTTTTT
>Ga0100390_10000864_pt1 | contig 27136 bp, 28 predicted proteins | sample CryGeymeta201514_FD_81540 | JGI IMG/M metagenome (GOLD analysis project Ga0100390, IMG submission 81540) | Groundwater microbial communities from Crystal Geyser aquifers in Utah, USA - Crystal Geyser metaG 2015-14 | ecosystem: Environmental > Aquatic > Deep subsurface > Groundwater | place... | reverse complement strand
TTGCCTGCCCGTCCGAAGCTGAAAGCGAAGGCGGGAAATCTTCCTTTCTGTTCGAATTTTTTCGAACGCACACCGCAACGTACAAAATTTCAAAGAAATTTTTACGCCACGTTCAAACTATGGCGAAAATCGCCAAGGCGTTAGGTAAAGGAGATAAAAAATATGGCTTGTTTTTTAGCACCGGCAGCCACAGCAATAATAACAACAAGTGTAAGAAAAAAAATTGCACCAAAATATCACCTAGAGTGGTTAAACACAATGCTTTGGGGCGGAGTTATTATGCTAGCAGTTGAACATATCGCTCACAGGGAGGTTGTACTATACCCACCATTTTTGACAGCAATGCAAAACCCCGCTGATATCCCGGTAATGTTAAAAGAAATAGCAACAATTGGTGTAACAATGACTATTGCGATTGTTTTGGTATGGACTGTAATGGTTTTAATCGCAAACAAAGCGGCAAAGATACACAAAAAGAAAATTCAACTTGTAACAACATAAATTTATGTGGTTAATAACAACATTTATTACTGCGCTTACAGCGACTTTATTATGGTTTCTTTTAAAAAAGAAATATAAATTAGGATTTCTGAGTTTGATGTTGTGGGGAGCAACAATTATGATATTAGTTGATCATATTTTAGGATACGAAGGTGGAAAATTTATAGAAACATAAACTGATGGATTGATTAATAATGGATTCCTGCTGGGGATTATAATGCTTCTTCCTATTTTTTTCATATGGTTTATCGCAAATTCAATTTCAAAGCATAAAAGAGGTCTGGAGAAATAAATCTATAGGAAAATTTAACCCAAAAAACGATTAAGTTAATAAAATCAGTTCGCCCCGAAAAATCCCGCTTGCAGTGGGATAACGGGGTAAAGATTTTTTCGAACGCACAACCGCCACGTACAAGATTTCAAAGAAATTTTTATTTTTACTTTTTCTCAAGCATTTCCCAGAATTTAAGAGAAGATCTGCCAAGTAATTTACACTAAGAGTCTTTTGATTTCGTCTTTTAAGAACATCACCGTCTCTTTTTTTATTACCTTTCTAATCGAAATGAATTTTTTATACGGAAGAAGAAAAGATAGATCCTGACTAATAATTTTTTCGCTAATTTTTTTTTCAATGAAACTGATTAATTCCTGAAAATATTTTTGTGGAAGTTTCCCGGTTCTTTCTTTAATAATAACTTCAGAGTATCGATAACCTTGAAGAAAAAAATAGTGAATATCATAAAGATCACGTCCGGCGATGACCCGACGTTTTTTATAACGGTCGGTCAAAGCCACCAGTTTATTAGCAAACATAGTTCCCTCGGTTTGTATCAGGCAGAGTCGGTCTATTTCTTTAAGATAAAGAGGCTCGTATAGATTAGTTTTCGGTTGATTTTCAAAGATACTTAATTTTATGGTATTGCGCAGATTTTTTGCCGCTTCGTATTTAACTACGTAAAAAAGGGTTTTTTTGCTTTGTGACTTTAATTCATATCCTAAGTTTTTGAAGATTAATTTTAAATTCTTATCAATGATTATTTTATTAACGCCTCTTTTCAGATCAAAGTCCAGATCAAGGGAAAATCGGTCTAAACTTCCGGCCATGGCCGCGGCAGTTCCGCCTTTAAAATAAAGACTTTGGGATATAGGCGAGTCTAGGATTTCCGTTAATAGACGAAAAAGTTGCGCCTTATGTAGAGCGTCTTCCCGTTTTGGCAGTATCATAGATATCCGACCTCCTTTTGGATTTTTTTCACCCCGTTCCATTTAATGATTTTTTTATTGTCAAAATGAAAATAGGGGTTTAAATAGAGTAAATCGGCGACCGCCCTTTCTAAAGTGGCAACAAAGATATTTTCTTTTTTTTCAATGCCGAAAGGGTTAAATAAAAATTCTTCTTTAAGTTTTCTGACCAAAAAACTATAATTTGCGATCGTAAATTTTTTTGAGAGATTAGAAACAAAAGTAAGATAACTTTCTTTTTGAAAGATTACTCCTTCTTTAATCAAAATAGTCTCGCAACTAAGATAAGAGAAACGGTGCAGATAAGAAAAACCAAGAGTTAAAGGGTCGATTTTATCAAGAGAAATTGTAGAGTAAAAACCTTTATAGATAGGAATTAAGACGCCTTTTTTTAGATAACGTTTTATCGTCGTGTAAAGGGTGTTATTATTGCTGATTCCCCAAAGCAAAGCCAGATCGCGCGTATGGAATAACGATTGTTTCTGCTTCAATAGTTTATCTATCTTGTACATATGTGTACAGGATAATATAATATGATTGTAATGTCAAGGATATGTATAAGTCGGGTATAAGTCGGGTACATCGATGACAGTCTCACACCATTTTACACCTCAGAGGTGGAAATATACACCTCAGAGGTGGAAATAGGTGGAAATAATATATGGGTGCTGTATAATAGATTTATGATAAAAGACGAGGTTGTATCACGTTCTGATATCGGGATGGCGTTCCATAATAAATTTGCGCTTAAAGACGAGTTGGCTGCGAATCGTCTAGACGTAACGAAAAGCTATCCGCAATTTATACCAGGGCTTCATGGCCCACTATCAGACCTTGTTTCTCAAGCACGAGAGAGGGCTACAAAAATAGAAATAGATAGAAAACATGAAGTAGAAAGAATAGCCCGCTTTCTAGGATTTACCGAAGGAGTGAAGTTTGCGACGACTTCGGCTGGAGAAGCTATACATACGGTTCTAGATTATTTCTCACATCCTGGAAATGAAGTAATTATACCTGACGGGTCCTATGCCCGGTTCCCCGATTTTGTAGCAAGTTTACCAGAAGAGCGAGTTCTCCGCTGGGTAGATACAGAGGGGCTTAAAGACATTCTTGCTCAAAATTCAGGCGGAAAAAACGAAAGAATTGTACTTATCGAAGAACCTCGCCAACCAACATTCGCCAGACCCGATTCGGAATCTTATAAACTAATAGCAGAACCTAGAGCATTTTGTACTGTGATATATGATGGCGTGAACTTCGTTTTTGATGAGGGTAGTGACATTCAAAGAACAGGTAAAGAAAATAGATTGCACCATAGGGATGATGGTCGGTTTTCGAGAGCAGAAAATTGGATACAAGTAGCAAGCCTGAGTAAAGCATTACCAGCAAAAAGTGGACAGTTTCCTAACGTTGGTATTATTGCAATTAGTATTGCTGTTGACTCTAAAGATCTTGAGCGATTTCAAAAAGGTATATCAAGAAAAACTTCGCAGTCACCGCCAGACTCTGAATTATTTGCTATGGCAGAATTGTTACACAGCAGTCTTTTCCCTCAATTTATTATAGATCTAAGAGCCATTGCTCGAAGTAATTTTTAGTATCTTCGTGACGGACTAAAAACATCAGTAGTGTACGATGGGTTAAATGCTTTTGTTAAAATCGATTTAAAAGATTTTGAAATAAAGCCTGAAGAAATAGGTACTCTCTTAAAAGAATTTGGCTTACACGCTTTGTATTCTCAATTGTATTTCAGAAAATCAACAAGCGGTATGGAGACATGGGTTCGAGTGCCTCTTGTAGTAAATGATCGGGAAGGAAAACTTTCTCAACTCGAAACGAAATTAAAAGCGATACAGAGGCTAAGAGAACTAACACGAGATACTAAGGGAATAATCATTAATATATTTGATGGTTGGTCGGACGGACGGTAATTAATTGATTTCGTAACCAATCAATCGTAGGATTAGATTGTATATATGAGACAAATCAACTATCAAAAACGTCTGACAGGTTTTTTAGCCGGAAGGAAGTGTGTTTTCTGCGGTTCCCGTAAGGTTTGTATTACCAAAAGAAGATATGCAAAATGCCTTAAATGTTTGAAACAAAAATCTCTTCGAAGACTTCGATTTGAAATTGAAGTAATTATTGCCTTCGTTCATCAGCGTCCTGTTTATCAAGTAGCAGTTGAATACGGAATCAGTTACCAACCAATCCATAATATCTTTAGAACAATAAGGGAAATCTTGTTTCATCAAACAGAACTTGAAGGTAAAAAGTTATCAGGTCAGATTGAAATTGATGAAGTTTATTTTGGAGGACGCAAGAAAGGAAATATCGGAAGACGAACTTGGAGTAAATCAGTTGTTTTTGGACTTCTAGAACGTGATGGTAGGGTTTACACAAGAGTTGTTGATAACTTAACAGCACCAAATCTTATGGAAATCATAAAGAAGAAAACCAGGAAAGGAAGCGTCTACTTTACTGATCAATTTAGAAGCTACAATTCACTTCATCAGTTTGGCAAACACTTAACCGTCAACCACAGTAAAACCTTCTCAACTAAACGACACAACCACATAAATGGCATTGAGGGATTCTGGTCATATGCAAAACACAAGCTGTTTTACACCTCAGAGGTGGAAATAGGTGGAAATAGTTTGTATACTGGTAGGTTAAGGTTAAATCGGACCATTACCTAGAAATATCACCTTTTCCGCTTTTCCAGCGACAAACATATCGTGTGCATCTTTTACCAAAGCTCGTGGTATCTGCGTGAGACGGCCGTTTTCTAGTCGACCAGCCGGTATAGGAACAACGTAATTGAAAACATTCGTTATTTGTAGAGGAGAAATGATCATTCCACAATGATACCTTGATATTCTGATAACCACAATAGAAACGGGTTTATGTTACGCCTTCAAGTACACCCGCCAAGCGTACTTAAAACGAGACTTTTTTTCCGGAGATCAACGACTGAAAACCCAACCCCGAAAACTAAAAATTATCTTTCTTTCTTCTTTGACTGGTTGAAGCAGCTCTTTCGGATAAAGTAAATATTCAACACCCGGTTGTTTTATTTTAACACTACTCAACCGTTGAGAATAAAGACAGTATTTTCCTATCTCCGGCAGATTACAAAGACGATAATAACTGGTGGCAATCTTGCCCGAAAAACCGTTTTTGTAGTAATATTCGTACAGACGTGAATTTAACTCCGGAATCCCGATCTGTTTTTTTCCTTCGGTTTGCTGTTGAAGTAGATAGTTATTATTCACAAAAAAACTGGCGATCGCAATAAAAATTATGAAAATAATAATGGGGATAGATAAGGAAAGACGAGCTTTTTTATTTCTGATCGTATACTTGGTTACTAGTATTTTTTCCAAACCGGCGGCACTGGTATAACCAAGATAGGGAAAGATAACCGCTAAATTTCGTTGATCGTAGTTGAGAAAAAAAGACCAAAAGAGAAAAAAAGGTAGAATGATGAAAAAAAATATCTGTGCCGGGGTCTTTTTGACCAAAGAAAGCAACGACAATAAAACGGTTATGGTAACAATAATTATTCCTTTAATATTGGGAGTGAGGAGTTTTATGCTTTGGGCCAGTCGTGATTGGATTGACAGATCGGTTAGCTTACCCATTATCGCCGTGCGGTAAAGTTGAAAGATATTGATAGCGGTTTTTATTTCAGGAAGTTTAAGAAGATACCAACCAAGAATAACAATAACCAATAAACCAATAATCAATAACCAAAAGTAATAATCTCTTGGTCTTTTGTTGCCAGCCAAAGTCAACCGCTTCGGTTGCCAAAGAATTGGTACGACCGTTAAAATAACAAGAGCTCCTAACTGTTTGGTTAAAATACTTCCAAGTGAAAAGATAATAATCAAAAATAAATATTCTATTTGTTTGTATTTTTGATAAAGCTGAAAGGCATAAAAAGGTAGCAGGGCGAAAAAAGCAAAGGCAATATCAACATAACCGTCGCGCAAAAACGAACTGTCAAAATAGTAATGAAAAAGACCGCCGGTGATAATTAGACTAAACAAAAAATGAGTTTTTTTTGTTTGTAAATAAAGATCAAGAAAGATTAACAAAATACCCAAGACAAAAAGCGGCATCAACAATTTAGCAAACAGTTCCACCCGTGTCGTTTGCATAAAAACGTACGTCAGTGACCAATTAGCAGGAATTAACTGGGGATAATGATAGGTGAGTTTTGGAATTTGATTTCTGGCCCACTGGATGGCCCATTGATTCCACGAGTCGATGGCGTCGCCGGTCAAGAAAACTGAGTTTAAAGAGAGATTCTGGATAAACAAAAGAAAAAATCTAAATATGACAATCTCGACGACGATCGCACCAAGATTGTAAAGAAAAGAAGATTTTTTTGGAAGGAAGATGTCAACGGTTAATGGTTGATTTTTAACGACGATTAAAAATATAATCAATTCGCTAATAAAAATTACATAACAGTAAACAGGTTGATAAAGTTTTGTAAGAGTTAATAAAAAAACAAGAATAAAGTTAATTATTAAACTTAAACTGAAGATAAAAATTATCTTTTCAATAATCGATCGGACCCTAATTTTTAGAATAGAGATCAATAAAAATCCTGGAAGAAAACTCATCTGAAAAAAAGCCAGCCAACCGAGAAAATACATTAGTTATAATTATAACAATGAAAAAAACCTGTTCGTGTATCATTCCATTTTATAATGAAGAAAAAAGAATCGGCGCGGTTTTACGCCAGGTGGTCCAGGTAAAAAATATCTCTGAGATTATTGCCGTCGACGGTGGTTCAACCGATCGCGGTTATGACTTTGTTCGAGAAAACTTCCCCCAGATTAAATTGCTTAAGATAGAGAAATGTTTGGGTAAAACAGAGACGGTCAGAGAAGGAGTCAAACATGCCTCCGGTGATTATGTCCTCCTTTTAGACGCCGACCTTGTTGGTCTAAAAAAGCAAGAATTGGAACACGTTATTACCAATGTTATTGGCCATCCGGAGATTGATTTAGTGATTCTAAAACGGACTAATACTCCATTTTCTTCACGAATAGTCCGTAGCGACCTGGTTTTTTCCGGAGAAAGAATCATGAGGAAAATCGACCTGGATAAAATTTTAAGTTTGCGCTTAACCAAATACCAGCTGGAAATTGCCACTAACAAATATATGACTAAAAATAAAAAAAGAGTTTATTGGTTTGCCAGTTCGAATGAAAACACTCCCAAAGTGAACAAAACGGGTTTGATCAGCGGTTTGTTAGGTGAATTGAAAATGAAGATAAACGTTATCAGTTATGACTCGATCGGCTACTGGTGGCAGATCCTTTTTTTCTGCCGTAAAAGAGTGCCCTTTTAACGATCTATGAGTTCTGAAGACGATAGCAGTTACTGTACAATCTATCTCGTCCGTCATGGCCAGACAGATTGGAATATAAAAAAACGAGTCCAAGGTCAGACAGATATTCCCTTGAATAAAAAAGGAGAAAAACAGGCGGAAGAGATGGGAAAAAAATTAAGCCATATTGCTTTTGATGCGGTTTTTTCCTCCGATCTGATTAGGGCCAAAAGAACGGCGGAAATTATTACGTTGGAAAAAAGATTAGTTGTGCAAACAACCAAAGCTTTGCGGGAGAGATATTTCGGTAAATTCCAGGGGCAATCACTGATTAACAAAGAAATAATAAATCTAATTGATCGCTATAAAAGGTTGACCGACCCGAGCGTTAAACAAGAGATTGAAAGTGACGACTTCTTAATCAAGCGATTTATTCTTTTTTTAAGAGAGATAGCGGTAGGTTATCTCGGGAAAAAGGTTTTGGTAGTTTCCCACGGTGGACCGATGAGACTTTTTTTAATTCATCTCGGGTTTGATAGTTATGAAAATTTTACTGAAGCAAAAATCGATAATTTAGCTTATATCAAAATCCTCTGCGACGGGGTGGATTTTTTTATTAAAGAAACTTTTGGGATTAAAAAGATGTGTGTTGAACGTTAGTTATTACGTGTAGAGATAAAGTCCCGCCATCAGTTGTGCTATGACGAGAGCGGACATATTTTAAGGCGGTTTCGCCGTCCATATGAGTTAATTCTTCTTTAAAAGAAATTTTTTTATAATATTGATTTAATAGTCATACTACAAAAAAATTCTAACCACCTTTAAAAAGGCCTAGGAATAAATAAAGAGTCAGCTGTAAATTTCGGAATATCAACAATACTTCTCATTTTACTTAATGCATTAATTTTTTTTTCAGCGTCGTCCCTAATAAATAAAAAAGGATTAATCAATCTACAGATTCCAGAGAAAGTCTCCGGGTAGTCTTCAGGAATAAAATGAGATTTTTTTAGAGCGCGAATGAACATAAAAGGACCTGTATCGGTAAGTTTTAAGTTCTTATTTGAAATTTTTTCTAAATAAATTAACGAGGTTTGTTCGTGACCTTCAGTTATGCCCAATTCTTGTCTCATTGTGCCTAAAACCATCTCAAGCTGTTCTGGAGTTTTTAAATAACTAGATAGAGGAAGAAAATCAAGCAAACCATACAATGACGCCAAAGGCAAAAATAAAAATGGATTATAGGTAAGATAGGTTAAAAAAGAAGCCATCAAATCCGGGGCTCTTTGCATTATCTGCATCACTTCTGGAGCCTCAAAAATATGATTAGTCACAAATTTTTGCGCAAGTTTTTCTTTTGCTGTTTGAGCAGAAGATCGATAATAGACCTTTAACTCATCAAGGGATAAATTTTTCTCGCCAAAAAAACCTGGCCAAAAAGTGCCAATACCTATAGCTCTTAATGCCGCTCCAAATATTTGAGAAAAGGTATGATATTCTGGCGATTCTCCTATCGCAATAACTTGACTTTTATCTTCATATCGAGGCAATTCTATTACTGTGTAAAGTTTGCCGTCATGAAAAACTAAATCAGCTTTGGAAGCTAGTTCAATATCTGGAGAACTGTTATGCCGACGTTGCTCGTCAAAAATTTGCCATCTATCCGGAGTTTGACCATAACTGGTTTTAAATTGGAAACAATCGTTAATATAAATAATAACACTAAGAAAAGTTCTTGGTTTATTATTAGTTGAATAACAACTTAATACCGGTTGAATTTTAATTTCATAATTCTGACCGTCTATAACCTTTGATAATAAATCAAAATTTTCACCCTTTGTTTGATTATCAAGCAAGAAGCCTAATTCTATCATTGATTTTCTCAAATTAAACCAAACATCTTGAGGACGGGCATTATGAGGTTGGTATCTAATATCGGTATTTGAAGGACCAACCTGGAGGATTTCAACTACAGATCGAGCAACGGCATCGTCTTTTTCAACTAATCCTGCCAGATTATCTGTGTATAAAGGAGTGATGTTCCAATACCCTTCAGGTGTACCAAAAAATTTTCTTTTAATTAAGCTTCCACGTTGAAAAGCAAAAGCATTTGTTTGGGAATCAACCTCACAACAATCTTTTATTCCTAAGATCATTTGAGAAACAATTTCTGGTACTGCAGTCTTGGCTAAATGCGGAAAAAAATCTCTTAAAAAATCTGCAAATAGTATTTTTTCTCCTTGGGGTTGAGGCTCTTTTTTTAATGAATTGGCTTCAATAGGATAAGCCATAAATTTAATGATAAAATATATAACCTTGGTTTCGTCTCGTTTCTAAAATATTTTTTGACAGTCCCAACTTGACAAATTTATTACGAAGGCGTCGGATAAATTGATCCAATGCCCAATCGGTATAGTTATCAATTTCATTCCATAAGGCCTTAGCTAATTCGTTACGAATAACTAGTTTATTGGGAAAAGTTAAGAGATATCTTAATCCTTTTCTTTCTGATCTGCTAAAAAAAGAATCGACGGATATAGAATTAAGGATGATTTTTTTATCTTTGTCTAAAGACAGAATATTCCCTTCTGTTAATTGTTGGATTATGAATTTATTGAGTAAAGGAGAGAGATAGTTAGTTCTATTCAAGTATTCAATAGTGGATTTTTCTTCATCCGTAAAATTTGATTCTTGTCTGGCTGCTTTTTTCAAAACCTGTTTTTCCTTTTCTTCAAGTTCGCTATAGATGGCTTTGAGGCGAAAAGTCATTTCTTCATGATTAAATAAATCTCTTAGATCTTTATTTTTTGAATAATGTCTGACTGCTTCCTTGATAAGCCAAAGATTGCTGCCGCATTCTTTGAGGATCAGATTTTTTATATTAATGGAGAGATTGGTTTTGAATTTATTTTCCAAATAAAAAAGAAATTGTTTTAAGTCATATTTTTGATACTTTGGATAAAAATAAATATTCTGGAGTAAATACTGATATGAGGAAACTATTTTTAGATTCCATGGGTAAGTGATATTACGCTGAAAAAAGAACAATAAGGAAAGTTGGCTGTTTTTCTTGACTAGGTTGTTGAAATAGATTAAAAAAGATCGTTTGTCTTCGAGAAGATCGTCGGCGTTACTAATAAAAAAGAAGGTTTTTCCCTTATTGTTGACAGGCAGCTTCAGATTTTCCGGGTAGTCAATAAGATAACTTTTTAAGTCAATAGTTTTTAAAGGTCTATCTTTTATCAGCTGATTAATACGATAGCTTTGTTCCCTTTGACTCAAGCCAATGATAGTTCCGCATTCGCTTCTTTTTATGACATCGTTTATAAAAACACAAAAGTGAGAGAAGGTTTTTTCGGAAATTGGGGAGATAGATTTTTCCATAGCCCCATAGTATAGCAAATTTTTGTCAAAATGACAAGATTGTGTCAGATATGGGGTCAAGTAGAAAGTCAACCTTGCCAATAAAATACTATCAGGATGAATCCAGATAATAGATTGTCAATAATATCAAGAAGAGATTTTTTGAAATTGGCTGAAGTGGCCGCAGGAGGATTTATTTTAGCTTGTTGTGGTCCTACTAAACATCTACCTTTATCGGGTCCGGATCCGATTCCTGCACCCCGTCCGGAGCTGGAAAATGTCAGTGCTCCTAATCTTTATCTTCTTCTTTTTTCCAATTGGGTAGATCAGGCGCGAAAAAAAGGGGAGTTGCCTGATTTTGATCAGTTTAAAGACCTGTCATTCATTACTCCGGCCGGTGATTATTCAGGCGGTCAGATAATAAATAATCTTAACCAAAGAAACGAACCCGCGCCAGGATTTCTTCTCTCGGCGGTTATTGCCAGTACATTTTCCGAAACTCCGCCGACCTGTGAAGAGGTCTGGCGGGCGATGTGGTTTAGATTTATTTCTTATATGGGGACTGATAAAAATACAATTACCGTTCCTGAAGATTGGAGCGAATTTCACCAAGATGTTATTCATATCGTCGTTGATCGAATATTTGAGGGAAGGCAAATAGATGCAAAAGAGTTTAAATTACAACAGGCACTGGATTATTTGGAGAAAAACTGCAAAAATAATTATAAGGTAACTTATAATCCGTCGAGAAAAGGAGTAGCGGTTGAGGTCAAACAGATATCTGAATGGGAGAGGGAAGAATACTCTCGATTTGATCTGCCGCCTCTTGACGGAAAGGCAATTTTTTCGGTCATTGTCACAGCGGCGTTTGTCTACATCATTTTTACTAATCCGGAACTGGCGCCGTTATTAATTTTTGCCAAACCATACTAACCGAAGCGGTTAGGGGAGAGATAAATTAAAAATTAAAAGTTCAAAATTAAAAGTTAGTTAAATAATCTTTAAGAATTCTTTCTATTTGCTGATCATTAATTTGTCTGCCTTTACCTCGATGTGATAAGAGGGCGCCGGAAAAGGTCTTCGGAATATGCATCAGTTCATGAATAAGCGTTTTAATTTTCTCACGTTCGGGCAGTTTGTCAAAGCGCTTAGCGTTGACCTCGATGATATAGTGGGGTTCAATCCCAACAACTTCTTTAAAGAGCTTGGCCATACCCCAGATTCTGGCTACGGCCCTGGTTTTTGCATCAAAACTGCGGATGCAGTGGATATTATTTTTCTTAATATGCTTCAACTCCAATTGATTAATTAATTGGAGTAAAGTTTTTTTGATTTCCGGAGCAGGTGAATATTTCATAGAAAATAATTATAATCAATCGCTTGACAAATTAATGGTAATATATTATCCTGTACATATATGTACAGGATAGATGTCTTGTTGAAGCAAAATAGACAATTGTTTCACACAAATGACCTGTCTCTTTTATGGGGCATAACCAATAAAAATACTCTTTACACTACGATTAAAAGGTATGTCCAAAAAGGGATATTAATGTCAATCCATAAAGGTTTTTATTCAACAGTTCCAATCGATCGGATCAACGCTTATAAAATTGTCCAAGGATACCTGCATCGATATTGTTATATAAGTTGTGAGACGGTTTTATTTGGGGCGGGTGCAATTTTTCAGAAAGGAAATTATATTACGGCCGTTTCTGATGTTTCAAGAAAGTTTGCCTTAGGAAATAATGCTTATTTTGTACATCAATTAAGAAACGATTATCTATATAACGAATATTGTATAGATAATATTGATAGTATGGCGGTTGCCAGTTTAGAGAGAGCAGTAGCGGACATACTTTATTTTGCTCCTCGCTATCATTTTTACAATAGAAAAGTTATTAATTGGAAAAAAGTGAAAGAAATCCAAAAGAAGGTTGGGTATATATGATATTACCGAAGCGCGAAGATGTTTTTCATAAAGTTCAGCTTTATCGATTGTTGACCGGATTAATCGATTCAAATTTATTATCACGATCCATATATTTTAAAGGCGGAACGGCCGCCTCAATGATGGGTTTTTTAGATAGGTTTTCTGTTGATTTAGACTTCGATCTGAAAAAAGACGTTTCTATAAAAAAAATTAATAAGGAGCGAACAGGAAAAACTGCCCGTTTATATTTAGAAGAATTAATTGATTTTATTACAAAAAAAGTAACGGAGAGAATGATTACAGAAGGTCTCAGCTTTCTTTTACCAGCTGATAGCTTTAATAAAGTCAGAAAAATATTAAAAAAAGAGACGTTGATGCTTCTGCAAGATGAGATAATAAAACTTCAAAAAAACTAATTTTTATAGGATTAACGATAATACTTTTTTAGGTATTAATTAAACTTCATGGCTGAAGTTAAGCTTGCGGACTAAAAGATCGACTCGTTTTTTTATATCTTAGGCGATTGAATATTTCATGATTTAAATATCAACATCATTTGATAAAATAATTATATGTTAGACGTTGAACCATCAGGTTTAATGACCGAAACCCGACCAACTAGTTTTCCACCGATTAGTTTTCGTTTTTTTTACCAGGCCTACTCAGGAAAACGTTAAAAACGCAATTGTTGCTGTTAGAAAACCGGAAATTAGACCACCAAACAAAGTTACAGAAATATATCAGTATTTACACTCACTTGAAAAACCTGATTGGCACAACCTCGATAGTGATCCAGTATTGGCAGCTAATATAAGGTTACCTATGTCAGTGTTATGGTCTCTTTATCAAATAAGAGATACGAGAAACTGGGCGACTTTGATTTTATCGAAACACCCGGATGTTTCTCCCGGAACAAAAAAATTATTAGAGCCGGATTTAGAGTTTATTAAAATATTGGTTGATACACCAGCAAACAAATGGGAGAAAATGCATCAGAGAATGGCCGAATTAATAAATGGCGAAAGACTTGAAGGACTTTTTCTTTCCGCTGATATTTTATGTCGAGAAAAAGGGTTAGACCTGGAAAAAGATTTTCTATCTCCCTTAAAACAATTTGAGATGGGTATAGGTTATGACCCTCATGTTGCGACTCTGGATAGTCGTGCTGCTGGAACCCAGATACCTTTCCCGTTAAGAGCCTTGGTGGGTAATTTAAGATTTGCTAGACAGGTGCTAGCCCAGGGTAGTTTAGCAAGCGCGGTGACTCAAGAGTACCAATATATTTTAACAACCCATGCCTATTTTATGAACGTGATAAAAACTGAGTTAGAAAAAGCCTTTAAAGTAAAGCTGGAGCTTGAGAAAAGAAATTTTGTTCTTAAAGAGGAGAACTTAGAAGGCATTAATTTAGATGAGTTTTTTGCTACTAATCCGGTTATTCAAAACATGTGTGATATTGTTATGAAAGATTATAATCAGCCTGAACTTATTTATCAAATTGTGCGTACAGCCTTTGTATTGGTATGATTGATCCGGCTATTAACGAGGCGTTAATAGAATTTCCTTTCACGGAAAACGTAATGACGGAAGGCTTACATGTTCCGATGGGGACGTTATACAATTATAACCAGAGACATCATATATTAAGAGCACTTAGTAGGAAAAAACGTCTCACGTAGCGCGTTGCCATAACCTAGCCATGACCGAGTCGGTCATAGGACATTGTCATAACCTACAAAAAAAATGTCAGTTAATAGATCATCAACGAAATAAGAAGATATAATCGTTAGCTTGTTTAGACATCAACGATCTGTTCTCTCGCTTTCGTGTCAGAAGCATTCGTGTCGGAAGTTAAGGAGATCTGTGTTATTGGAGCTTCTGATAAATCTCCTCCGAGGAAATCGGCTGGAGTAGGCAGGGGGATTGACAATTGGATACCCATACTCCATAAGATGGCTTCAACATGCTGAGCTAGTTGAGCGGTAGGCGATTGGTCACCCGCATTGCGTTTAAACCAGCCAAACGTACGGTAGCCGGTATCCAAAACTGTTCTTATCGTATCGTCGGTAACGTCGCCGATTTTTTCACCCATCTGCCCCATCGTGGCAGCAAATTTTATATTAGCAGTTCTAGCAGCACTAATTCTTCTCTGCATGAGAGAGAGTTGAAAACCTAAGGCTATAATTAAAGGCTGGAATTTTTCTTGGATACCTAATGTTATTGCTTTGTTTTGAAATCTCGGGATAATAGTCTCAAGCGTTTTTCCTAACATAATAGCGCGAACAATCTCGTCATCAATTTGATATTGTGTATTTCTGACAAGAGCTTGTCTGTCTTTTTCATTAGCTAAATGGCTAATCAGATTGGCAAATACTTCTTCACTTACTTGAGTTTTATGTCCGACTAAATCAGTATATCCAACTTCTTTGGCGAGTCCGATAAATAGTTGTCGTGATAACTGTTGATCTTTTAGTAGAGCTTCGACAATGTCACGGGCGGCAAAGGAAGCTTCAGGAATAGCAGTAATAGTAGTATACCCTTGTCCCATCATCCAAGAAGCTAAACCCCAGGCAGCAATTGCCATAGGATGTCTGGGGACGTCAACCCCATCATTAGTCAATCCAATTGTTGATCCGGCTCTAGCCCTTTCTTGTAATACTTTCAGGGCATTTTCAGTGAGCTTGGCTACTTCTGGATCGATCATACCCTCTTCTAAATGGATAAAAGGAGCGATTGCTCTTTCAATAGATGCTATTGGATCTCCTTGATCTGTAATATTTTTTTGTACACCATCATTTGCGGCTTTTGCCAATTCTTCTGTCCGATTCATTTGTACACTTTCTCGTAACTTTTCCATCTTTTTATCTGTCTCCGTTCTAAGTTCTGCGAGTAGTTTGCCGACAGGAGAGTCGGCCGTTACTTTAGTAGAAACGGCTGAAAAGACATCATCGGTCTTGGCTCCAAGAAGATGCTTTAACGTTTGCATATAGAGAACGGCAGCCTGATCAAAGGCCCCGACGAGATTATCTCTCATCTGTTGAGCGGCTTGGACAAATTCAGGAGAAATTCTTGGCGGCGGATCTTGGCTGGCTAAGATAATTCTAAGATCTTCTTGGCAAGCGTCTTGAATAGCCGCATTTATAGTCATTGGTCGCTTAGTTTTAGGTGATCCTTCTTTTGGTTTGTAAAAAGAAAGTAGTTTTTGGATGTCGATGGCTTGAACTAAAAACGAGTTGGGGACATTATTAATATCAACCAGGGTCTTAATCGTTGTAGGAGCTTGGCTAGCCGCGATTTGACTTTTTTTTATACCTAAAAAGTCAAGAAGGAGACTTCTTCTATGGGATGGGCCTTCAATGACGGGGTAGATTTTAAGCAGTTCTTGTGTCTTTTCCAATATGTAAGGAGAGATTGGCCTTAGGCCGATTTGATCTTCATCGATCACAGGAGGCAACTTTTGTTTGTTGACCGCCAATCTCATGACGATATCTTTCCAATGGCCATGATCGACTAAAGTCGGGGTGTCTAAATAAGCTTTATTGGCTAGCAGATCAACAAATCTTTGCTGTTCTTTTAAAGGCCAGTATGGCAGGACCCGCTCGACTATTTTCAAGGCGACTTGACCAATATGAGACTTATTTTCATTATATGAAGTAGTAGGACTAGTTTTACCGAGGATTTTAACCAATAAACTTAAGTATGTTTCTCGCGCTTTTTCTTTTAAAGGATTATCTTCTCCTTTAAAATCTTTAAGGACGATACCGACCTCAAAAAGTTCAAAAGCAGCCAATTGTTCTCGCGAAACTCCAATCTCACCTGATAATTTGTTTGGTCCATCTTTTAAGAACTCTTCAACTCTTCCATGCTCACCAATTATCTGATTAAAGTAGAGCGAGTATATAAGCTCTTGCTGGACACATTGCCATAAGGTTTCCGGTTGATCTGCTTTTCTCTCTGCAGATGGGTATAACAGCCAGGCTGCTCCAGGAATAACGTCTCCTAGGCCAGTCAGTTTATCATTATTGCCGATAATGCCAGCGAGGACTTCCGCCATAGAAAAGTCAACTTTGGTTAATTCGCTTTTTTCATGTTCTTTTGTCAACTTTTCCGTAATAATTGGAATAGACAGATGCGTCAATAATTCTTGATCAGGTGGGAAAGTGGGAAGTGTATCGGCGACCATCTTACCTCCTGCCCTAAAGCCAGCATAAAAATTACCTAATAAATTAACATCAACAGACTCAGGCTGTCTAGCCGCTAAAGATCTGTCTTGATTATATCTTAACGTCTTAGCCAGTTGACCTCCTTGTCCGAGAATTAAGGCAAGCTCGGCTAAAGCTCGTGGTGAAATCGATTTTAAAGCGAGCATCATATCAGTTAGAGTCTGTTGAGTTAGACCGGTAGTCTCAAGTCTATAAGTCAGTTTTTCAAGGGCGGCGGTTTGAGAAGCTCTAAAAGTCTTAATTTTATCATCATTAAGTTTATTTTTAGCACCAAATTTTAAACAATTTTCCCTGACAGCCCAAAGGATGTATTGGCAGAATTGTTTTTGTTCTGTCGTCCTTGTCGTGTCTTTTGAGGCGATAAAATGACCCAAGGACTTTACCAATTCGATCGATTGCGACGAAGCCAGTATTTTATCGATAAAATATCGTTGGAGAGGTTTTAATTTTTGTTCTTCTCGGCCTTGGCCTTTTGCTTCCCCGGCAATGATCGCCTGGGCGATCGGCGAGTCGGAGAGGAGAGATAAAAGATCTTTCATCACTAAAGTAGTCAGGTCGGCAGATTTATCTGGGCTTTTTTCTAAAAATGCTAGTCCGGTATCGATCATTCCTTTAACAAAATCAGCTTGGAAGTTTATCTCTTTGGTGGAAACTTCTTGAATGACCGAAGCATGAATGGTTTGGATGGTTGGAGAAAAATCAGCTTTTTTGGCGCCAAAACCCGAATTCGGGTTTTCTAGGGCAGTTAAGTAATTATTATAGTATTGATTTGGAGTGACAGTAGAATCAGGATGTTTTAAAGTAGCAATGTTATCAACTGATCGTGGTTTTGTAGCCGCTCCGTCCTTTTTTCTTAACATTATCTCGACGGCTTTTTTAGCATATCGGGCAGCAAGAGCGAGATTATTAAATTGTCCAAACATTTGATCTATTCTTTGATAAGCTTGAGCGCTTGAGTTTTTTTTTAGAAATGCACTAAAATCGCTAAGTGTTAGATTAACAAGATTATAAAACGCGGTGTCATCCTTACCTCGGCTAAATTCGATCAGTCGTTGAAACCTTTCGGGCAAAACATCAGAGAGATCGGCCTTGGCGCCAGCTCCATAAACAGGATCGCTAAGCATTGATGTAATCTCTTCTAAGAATTTTTGCGGTTGATTCCAACGTTGTTCATCTATTGCCGTATGGACATTGGGCAAATCAACACGTCCGGGGTCACCCGCAGTTATAGATGAGTTTGTTGCTGCACTTTGTTGTTCAGCTTCAAGTTTCTCTAACCACTCAGGCGTCTGAGGTTGAGCAACGCTCTCAACATTTGTGGTTCTTCTCGGTTCTGGGCGAAGTCCTTCCATCATCCTAAATTGTTGAAGATAGATTAGTCTTAGTTCTGGTCTGTCGGAAGCCTTTAAGGCTGTTAGTAATTGATTTTGGCCTTCTCGGATAAATGCGGCAACTTGTGATGAGTCTTTTTTTGCAAATCTTTTTAACATTTTTTCATGTGCATTTAGAATAGTTCCGACAGCTTCCAATCGACCACCTAGACCTGAGCCAGGTTTTGTAAAAGAGCTTATTAAATCTTGCCAATATAAGCCTGGTCGATTAAGTGAGATGGCAAAAGGAAATACATAGTCACGACCCAAATCACCAGCTCTCAACAACCTACCTCCTAAATTTTGGCCATAAGTTTTTTCTTGTTCTGATGGAGAATTTGACATAATTTTATAATAAGAATAGTTTAATAAAAAGTCAAGAGATGTTTTGTAATAATTCTTTTCTAAAAGAGTATTTTAAAAGCATTTTTTTGGCTTTTTCTTTGGTTCTATAGATTTTTAAAAAGGCCTCATACGTTTCTTTAATTTCATACGGGTAGATAATCCATTCATCAATGATTTTTAGATAGAAATCCGGACGGGGTTGAGTGAAGGATCTGATTATTGGGGCTAAAGTATAGTATTTTTTTATTTTTAAGGTTTTGAGATAATCACGGACTTTTTGGAAGGTTGCACCATGGTCGGCGATCTCATCAACGACCAAAAGAGTTTCATTTTTGAAATCTTTAGTTGGTAGTTCGGTTATTTTTACATCCTCTTGTTGATGAATTGTTTTGTAAGAGATAATCGTCAAATGGGAGATGGGTAGGTTATCTAAGAGGTCGGAAAACATTCTGGCCCAGACCAGGCCTCCGCGTGAGATACAGAGAATCCGGTCAAACTTATAGCCCTTGAGTTTTTTTGCCAACTGAAGACAGTCTTCTTCTAACTCTTCCCAAGAAACTTTGTAGAAGTTCATAAAATATTTAAAACTTAATAGCAAAATTTTTTTATTTGTGGGGCCTGTCTCGAATTCATTCCCACCTTCGCTAAAGCTTCGGTGGGCAAGCCCGCTGGTGCTCGCTTCGAACAATGCCCCTCGACTGCGCGCCGTCGGGATCCCTTTCTCTCGACACCCACAATAAATAACCCATTCTTTTTAATATGATACTATATTATTAATGAAAAAGATTTTTATTTTTTTGTTGATAACCGTTGGTTTTTTGCTGTTGGGATTTTCCGTGAACGCGGAAGAGATTAGAAGTTTCAATAGTGACATAAAAATTAACAAAGATGGAACGATTAATGTCAGAGAGATAATAACTTATGATTTTGGTTATCTTTACAGACACGGGATTTACCGGAACATTCCTTATATAAAAACAAATATTGAAGGAAAAAAGTTTAAACTAGATTTTTCTAACTTTTCCGTTACTGACGAAAATAATCTGTTTTACCAATATTCCCAGTCAACGGTTAATAACAACATTCAATTAAAAATAGGAGATCCAAATAGGACAATTACTGAAATCCATACTTACATTATTGGTTATACAATCTCTGGTGCTCTGACCTATTTTTCCGATCATGACGAGCTCTATTGGAACGTAACCGGAAATGAATGGGAAGTACCGATCGCCATGTCCACCGCTTCGGTGGAGTTACCGGTAGAAGTTCAGCAAAAAGATATGAAGATAGCTTGTTACACCGGAGCATATGGCATAAGCCAATCTCAATGCTACTTTGACAATCTTGGAGCCGATCGTCACAAGATTGTTATAAAATCTTTAAAACAACTTGGGCCTAAGGAGGGGATGACGATCGTTGTGGGTTTTCCGAAAAATATTGTTGCCGTCTTTGAACCAAAAGAATTTGTCAGCTTTTGGAATACTTTCATTGGTAGATTAGTTACTTGGTTACTTAGTTTGTTAGCTCTTATTTGGTACGTTGTTCTACCTTTTTATATTATCTATCGTTGGGTTAGATACGGACGTGATCCCTCCTTCGCTAAAGCTTCGGAAGGGCAAGTCTTCGTTAGAGAAGTAACCGCTTGGTTTGATCCACCTCGCCTAAAAGGCGATCGCCCTTTGGGCGAAAAAGGTAATAGATTTTTAACCCCGGGTGAAGTAGGTACTTTAGGTGATGAGACAGCAGACCTTAAAGATGTCTCTGCAACAATTGTTGACCTAGCAAGAAGAGGTTATTTGAAGATAGAAGAAAGAAAAAAAGGCGACTTTTATTTCATAAGAAAAAAAGACTTTTTTGATGATCTAACATTGTTGGATTATGAAAAGATATTATTAGCGGCGATTTTTGTCAATGCCGGTAATTTATTTTCAAGTTTTATTAGCATCTTTTCTACTACTTTTAGCAAAAGTTATTCATTTAGTTTTTCTTACCCACAGAAGAAAGATATCGATGTAAAAAGTAGTGTCCAGAATGAAATGGATAAATTGAAATCTAAGAATCTACTTAAAGAAATCAGATTAAAAGATAAACATCTTTATAACGGTATAGAGGCAGTCAAATCAGGTCTATACGAAGATATTGTTAGAGTAGGACTTTTCCCGAAAAATCCGCAAACTATACGAACGAAATATTATGTTCTTGCAGGAACCGCTTTGTTTACAGGCAATTTCTTTTTGGCTCTTGTTGCTTTTGTTTTTGGCCGGGTGATGCCAAGAAAAACAGTTGCGGGTGTTAATGCTTTTAACGTGTCAAAATCATTAAAAAACTTTTTAGTTTCACAGGAAAGACAACTGCAATTTCAAGCAGATAAACAAATGATGTTTGAAAAATTATTGCCCTATGCGATTGCTTTTGGAGTAGAAAAAGTTTGGGCTAAACGGTTTCAAGATTTAAATATTGGGCAGCCGGATTGGTATCAAGGTGCTTCGCCTGGGATCTTAAATAGTTATGTTTTTGTCAACAGCCTAAATTCTTCAATGAAAAGTTTTAAAATGGCGACAACACCGACTCGAAGTTCATCGGGTTTTTCTTCAGGTTTTGGTGGCGGGTTTTCAGGGGGAGGTGGTGGAGGAGGGGGTGGTGGGTCGTGGTAAATATTAAGAAGAAAGCTCGATGTCATTTTTTCGACCGCCTCACCTCCTAAAGGGGGTACCCCCAGGCGATTGTCTCAAAAAGACATCTTCGCTTTCTTCCCTTTATGCGAATTTTTTAAAAATTAATTGAAACTATCAAGCGAATAATATATACTTACCCCAATGAAATTGAATCTTCATATCAACCGATTGAAAGAAATGGAAGATCAGGTGGAGATTGTTGAGAGAAAAGGCTTGGGTCATCCCGATACCATCTGTGACCTGATTGTTGACTATCTTTCTATCCGTCTTTCCCAGATCTATAAAAAAAAATTTGGAACGATTCCCCATTTTAATATCGACAAAGCCTTGTTGGCCGCCGGTTCAGCCGAGTACAAGTTTGGTGGCGGGAAGATCATATCGCCTATGAAGTTTTATATCGGCGATAGGGCCACTTATAAAGTAGGCAAGAAGAAAATTAATCTGAATAAAGTTATAAAAGATGAAATCTATAAATTCCTAAAATCGAAACTCAGATTTTTGAACCGGAAAAATTTTATCGTTTATAACGAGATTAAACCAGGATCATCCTCGCTTCAAGATATTTTCAAAAGAAAAGCCAAGATTTTACCCTCCAATGACACCAGCGCTCTGGTTGGTTACGCGCCCCTGACGACTTTGGAAACAATCGTGTTAAAAGTTGAACAGTTTTTGAACTCACTGGCTCTGAAAAAACGCCATCCTGAAGTAGGGGAAGACATTAAGATTATGGGTAGGCGAGAAGGAAAAAAATATTATTTAACGATTGCGATTGCCTTTGTTGACCGGTTTATCAAAAACGAAGACGATTATTTTAGCAAGAAAGCAAAAGTAGAGGAAGAGATCAATAAATTTATTGCCAAAAACTTCCAGGTCAGCCTGAAGATTGTCCTCAATACTTTAGATCGAAGAGGAGCCGGAGTTGACGGTTGTTATCTATGTGTTACCGGCACCTGCGCCGATTCGGGTGACTCGGGCCAGGTCGGTCGGGGTAATCGAGCTAATGGGTTAATTCCTTTGAACCGAGTAGCAGGGAGTGAAGCGGCCGCCGGCAAGAACTGCGTTTCTCACGTTGGTAAAATATATAATTTACTGTCTTTCAAACTAGCTGATGAAATTTATAGAAAGACCGGAAAGAAAACAACGGTTTGGCTGGTTTCCCAGATCGGCCAACCAGTTGACCAGCCAGCGCTCGTTTCTATTGGAATTGAAAAAATTAATCTGGCCGATAGGAAAAAAGCAGAAAAAATCGTTAAACAAAACTTCTCGCAGATGAATCACTTCATTAATCTTCTAATTACCGGAAAGTACCGAGTGGTTTAAACTAGCGCTTTTTTTCTTGAGGTTTTTTATAGAAGGCGATATACATTAAGAGGAAGATGATTGCGATCATGCCTCCAACTATTTGAAAAGCAATATTGGCTTTAAGAAAATCAAACTGGATCATATATTTAAATACCGGTCAGTGTTAATTGCCAAAACAAAATAAATAACAGCGAATATTAAATTATAACTGATAACTAAAAATTGTTCATCTGTTTTTAAGTTCGAACCAGGCGCAAGTACTGAAGTCATAAAATAGGCAGCCGATACATTTGAGAAAAAACTGTTTGATGTTCTTAGGAAAGATTTTGGAAATAATAATTTCATAAAATAGATTATTCACAGTTTTTAAACTAAGTCAATGGATTATACGCTACAAATGGTAAGCTTAGGATTGCCACAACAATATAAAAAATTGTTTGTGGCTCAACTTAGGGTATGGTAAAATTATCTCAAGCCCTTATAGCTTAACCCCGAAGAACGCTTACTTGCTTGCAAGGTTTACATCCTCGCCTCGCAAGAGCGCGTCTACGGGGCAGGCGGATAGAGCGCTCATAGCTTAACGGATAGAGTAATGGTTTGCGGAACCATTGATCCCAGTTCAATTCTGGGTGAGCGCACAAGAAGATGGCAGTTTACCCTGAACTACGCGCTTCGCTTGAATTCAGGGTTCAATTCAGCCTGGGAGCACCATAAAAAATCGAAAATTAAAAATCAAAGATCAAAAATAATTAGGGGCCATGGTGTTAATGGTAGCATGTTCGTCTCCAAAACGAACGGTGGATGTTCGAATCATCCTGGCCCTGCATTAGAGTTTCTTTCCGAACGGAGTAAGGATTAAAAACTCTATCTCTACGAAGAACAGACTTTCAAGAAAAAGTTTGGGAAAGATTACGAAAAATATCTAAGGCGAGTTCTGCGGTGGTTTCAGATTTAGCTTCAGACACTCTGAGAGTGACGAAGTTAGTATGGGCTTCTGATATACTAATTTCATGTTGTTACCAACTCATATTGCTACTGGATATATACTTTCAGAGGTTTTTATAGACAACTATAATTTGCTACAGACTGATAAGTTGTTAATTACAACATTGACGCTGGCCGGTTCGCTTGCTCCAGATATTGATGGGTTGTTTGGACTGCAGATAAAAGATCATCATAAGACAGTTTTTCACACGCCAATATTTTGGAGTTTACTTATTTTTATAATGGGTTTTATTGGTTTTTCTATCAAGAATTTATTGATAGTTATTTTTATTATCGCTTTTGGGATAGGGGTCTTTTTTCATTTGTTTTTAGACTGGTTTAGTGGTCGGTCCGCTGGGATAAGGATTTTTTATCCGTTTTCAAAAAAACAATATAGTTTGTTTCCCCTTAAACCCGAAAAGGGGAATGTTCCAATATTTCCTAATAAAAAAAACATAAAAAAATATCGTGAATTTATAAGGTATTATCTCAAAAACAAATTTTTAGTTATTACGGAAACATTGATCATCTTAATTGCTATTTTTATTTGGATTTGGACACTCTAAGGGTGTCTAGGCACGAACCTGTTAACCTTAGACGCGCTAGACTATATAAGATTAGAGATTATATTTATCTATCTGGATGGGGAGAAACTACATTAGAAACAAATGCTTTGAAACCAAGTTTGGTAAACATACTTAACGCAAAATTTATACAACCATCAATATCTTTACCACCTTCATCATAATATGCCCCACTTAATATTATTTTTTTTATTTCTAATTTATTGAATAACTTTGTTAAAGAATCCCATTCTTCTTTTAATGTCTCTCCTTCCGTCGGTGCGCCCTCCTCTTTATTTTGTTTTTGGCTTGTGTGAGAAGTACAAGGTGTTGGATCATTCTCAAAAGTCGGAATATAGTAAATAGCCTGCATTCAAGAATTAAGTGCAACAGTAACTTGTAATGGTAATTTAGAGTATTCTAATTCTAACATCTCCTGAGGAGTAGCGTACTGTAATGCTTTTCTAGGCCTGTTGTTTAACTCCCAAACTATGTCATCAAGGTCATTTTGAGTAACGTTTTCAAGACTAGAGCCACGAGGTAAATATCTGCGAACTAATCCATTAGTGTTTTCATTTGTTCCTTTTTCCCATGAGGAATATGGATGACAAAAGAAAACCGGAGCATTAAGTTTGTTTTTAATTTCTTCATGATTTCTGTTTTCTGTACCGTTATCAACGGTTAACGATTTGACATAATATTCTTTCAAACCGTTAACAAATGCGCTCGTTGACTCTTTAGCTGTTTTTCTCATAAGTTTAGTTAAAATAGTATATTTTAATTTTCTCTCAACTATTGACTGGATGGCCTTCTTATATTTGTAAATGATAGCGTCTCCCTCCCAGTGACCAACTGTCTTTCTGGTTTCAACTTCCTTTGGACGATTCTCAATCGATACTCGATTTAGAATGATTTCGTGCTTAGATTTTCGTCCATTTCTTTTTGTTCTTCGTCTTTTCCCTTGTTTCAAATAATTCCAAAGTTTTTCTTGTTTCCCGTAATCAGAGTCATAGATAAACTGATAGATTGATTCGTAATTAACATAATCTTCTTCAGGCCTTGTTCCATCTTCAATTTCTTTCTTAAGTCGACCGGAGATTGTTTCCGGCGACCAGCCTTGTTTAATTTTGCCAATAACAAATGTTCCAATTGTAGGTGAATCCATTTTACTTCTTATTCCACATTTCCTTTTACTGGTTTCATAATCACTCTGTGCAAAATCCGCCGTATATCTTCGAAGTATTCCTCCTCTCGCCTTTATCTCACGGCTTATGGTTGATCTGTGAACTTTTAATAACTGGGCAATCTCGTACTGAGACCTGCCTTCATTTAGATAGACCTCTATTCAAACACGATTATGTTCGTTTAGCTATCTGTAGCTTGATGTATTCATACAACGGTATTTTACCCTAAACCGTTGCACTTAATGGTTGAACTCAGGTAGGATTCTAAACAGAGGATATAAATACTAATAAAATTGTATGTTATAATCTTAAATATTAAATTGACTAAAAATTCAAATAAGGGTGTGTAGTTTAATGGTAAAACAGTTCTCTGATAAAGAACAGACCGATGGTTCGATTCCATCCACACCCACATTAGAAGCTCTTTTCGGTAAGAAAAGCGACTGCTTAGCTCAACGGTAGAGCACTTCGTTTACATCGAAGGGGTTGGTGGTTCAAATCCACCAGCAGTCACTATAGGGCTTCCCACTACGTCTTTCAACAAGCTCAAGGACTAAGTGGGATTAACTCGCAGTAAGACTCAATCAAGTTTCGTCAACTGTGAGTTGAACAAATCCCTCAGTGATCACGAGTTAGTATTAAATAAGTTATTATGGATATATTTCAGAACTCCGAGAAGCTTTTATTAAAAATTTCAAAAGATCTGTCTTTAAAACCTGATCATTTTTATCCCTTATCAGTTGCCTATATTTGGCCTACAAAGTATTGCCCTGTTGGCTGCGCTCATTGTATGTTTGCTTCTCCAAAACCCCGATTTATAAATCAAAATATGATTCTTTCAGAAAAAGCAATTAACAACTTTATAAAAATGAGCTACGATGCTCAATTAAGTTATCTCGTTGTTTCCGGTGGGGGAGAACCAATGTTAGAATTACCAACTATCTTAAAATTAATAAAAGAAGCTCGATTCAATTATTTTGAGTTAATAACAGGAGGATACTGGACCTCAAATATTCATCAAATTAAACGATGTCTAACAAAAATTCAAAAAGCCATCTTTTTTAAAAAAGCTAAACAAAAAAAATTTAGTTTTAGCTTGAGAATTAGCGTAGATAGATACCATCAAAAAATAATTAGCCCTAAATCTATTGCTCATTTGGTAAGAATTATCAGATCTGACTCGATGTTACCCGATAAACAAAGAAGTTATCCTGATATAAAAATTTACTTTAGATCTCTCTTAATAAATGATGATACCGTAAGTAAACTGGCTAAATTATTAGGAGCACGACTTAGTCCGCTTAAAAATTACATTAGGAATATTATCTTTGATAACTCAAGTAAGGGTTTAAATGAAATAACTGTTTTTTATAAAAGCATGTATTTTGTCGGTCGAGCTACCAATCTATCAGCCCATAAGATTATCGAGTTTGATGATTACTTTAACAGTTATTCCGATTTTAATGATGATATTAGATTAGGAAGAACTTACTTGGGTCCAATGTCAACTGGTGCTTTACTTAAAGGACTTAATGTCACAGTAACCTACAATGGAAAAATTATGCCTTATGGAGGTGTTTCTAATATTTACGGAGATATTTGTAAAGATAATTATAAAGATTTTTTAAATAAAATTTTTCATGATATTATTTCACGAACTCTTCTTTTAAAAGGCATAAATTATGTAAAAAAATTCGCTGAAGAAGTTGAGCCAAAACTTGATAAAAAAATAAAAAAGAAAAACTGGTTCGCTTCTATTGCTGATGAAAGTTTATCAACTTCAGAGATTAAATTATATGTCTGCTTGCGACTTGTTCAGGAAGATGTTATCAAAGGAAAAATTAAAGTTAAAAATCTCCCAAATTATTTAATCAAACTAATTTCTCATAAGAAAACATCTCTCCAAACAGAATATTATAAATATATTAATAAACTCAAGATTATTAAACGCATATATCCAAATGAGATGGTCCAAATTAAAATAAAAAATACGAGTATTTATTAATTGTTAATTTAGATGGTAACTGTGAGATTTTATTTATGATGATATCTCTTCCAAGCGGCCGCGACGACTGACTTTAACATCTCTTTATAATCTATTCCT
>Ga0100390_10000856_pt1 | contig 27242 bp, 31 predicted proteins | sample CryGeymeta201514_FD_81540 | JGI IMG/M metagenome (GOLD analysis project Ga0100390, IMG submission 81540) | Groundwater microbial communities from Crystal Geyser aquifers in Utah, USA - Crystal Geyser metaG 2015-14 | ecosystem: Environmental > Aquatic > Deep subsurface > Groundwater | place... | reverse complement strand
CCCGACAAAAGCATTTGTTCCACTACTTGTTTTTGTCGCCCATAGGCCAATTCCAAATTATTACTGCTGGGGGAGTAGGAACTGGGTGCCGCTGGTAATCCCGCTAAAAATGTCGCTTCCGCCAAATTAATTTTATCGACTTCTTTCCCAAAATATTTTATTGCCGCCTCATTCACTCCATAAGTTTCCCCGCCGTATGCTACCTGGTTAAAATATCTTTCCAATATTTCCTCTTTATTTAATTTCTTTTCCACCATTAAGGACAAAATTGCCTCTTTAATTTTTCTTTTCCAAGTTTTTTCACCGGATAAAAATACATTTTTTACCAGTTGTTGGGTAATAGTTGATCCGCCCCTCAAACTATCGGCCCCGTTATTTAAATTGTGCCAACTTGCTTTAAGTATTCCCTTAACCGACAATCCCCGATGTTGGTAAAATTCTTTGTCTTCAATCGCCAACGTTGCCTTAATCAAGTAATCAGGGATTTTTTCCAAAGACACCCAACTTCTGTCTTCATCTTTGTAAAATTTATATAAAAGATTTCCACTCCGGTCATAAATTTTTGTTGACATTTTCGGTGGATTATAAATTTCATTGACGTTTGGTAAATCTGTAACTATTTCTCTTATAAACCACCATCCCACCCCACTTGCCGACAACATCAATAAAGTCAGTGATATATAAAGCAGTTTATTGCTGCCGGGTTTTATTTTTATTTTGCCAAAGTGAATTTTATTAATTCCCTCAATTACCAGTTTCCCGGTTCGGTAAATCGGCCGACCCAAAGCTATTAATGTTTTTTTAATCATTAATTTGGGGACAATCTAAACAAACCCATTCCCCGGTAACATCCCCTACTGCCGCATGTTCCTGCCATTGGGCATTAGGGTTATTCTCTCCCCTTTTAATCAGTTGCCCCGTTGTTTTGTCAATTAATATTGTATTTCTTAAAGGTACCTTTTTATCCGGCAAAAACTCCTTTTTAAAATATTCATAATAACTATCACAGCCTTCATCAGGCGGCAACTGTCCGGTTAAATTACACACCGTTGCTCCGATCACCCCTTCTGGTTTGGCAAAATGTTTAATCAACTTATCTTCTAAAAGTTTTGTCATGATTTTGTTCCAAATTGGTGCTGCCCCGCTGGTTCCTGAGACTACCCCACTCATTCTGGAGTTGTCATTATTACCCACCCAGGTTACTGCCACATAATCCGGAGTATAACCTATAGTCCAATTATCCCGCAGATCATTGGTAGTTCCGGTTTTTACTGCTACTTCCGGATGTTTCTTAATATTAAGCATTGAACCGCTGCCAAATACCATGCTTCTGGCCCCGTCGTCAGACAATATCTTTGATATTATAAATGCAGTCTCGGAGCTTATTACTCTTTTTCCGGGAATGTATTTATATTCCTCCAAAACTTTATCGTTTTTATCGGTTATTTTCAAAATCGAAGTTAAAGGCTGTAATACCCCCATATTAGCCAAGGCTCCGAAAGCTACGCTCATATCAGTCATATATACCTCCCCGCCACCCAAAGTTAAAGATAGTCCAAAATCATCCGGATTGGAAAAAGTACTGATTCCCGTTGCTGAAGCTGATGCCACAAATTCCCGAAGTCCATTAATCTTAAGCATCTTTACTGCCGGAATGTTTAATGAGTTCCCCAGTGCGTGCCGCAGATTTTGTAGGCCGTAATATTTATTTCCATAATTTATTGGGCAATAAGACCTTTGGTTTTCGACCTCAAAACAGGTTTCTGCATCGTTAAATATAGAGGCTGCCGTCACTTTTCCTGTTTCTATTCCCACCGCGTAATTTAGAGGTTTAATGGCTGATCCTGGTTGGCGTAGGGCTGTTACTACGTTGTATTTACCTTCAATTTCAGAATCAAAATAATCTTTTGAACCCACCATCGATAAAATTTGTCCACTTTTGCTTTCAGTAACCAGAGCCGCTCCGTTGGTCACATTATATTTATTTAACTTCCCCACTTCGGTTGCCACTTGCGTCTGGACATAGTTTTGTAAATCCAAATCCAATGTTGTCCACACTTTTAAACCTCCTTCGGTTACTTTCTTTAAACCGTATTTATCTATCAACTTTTCCTTAACATAAAAAACAAAATGAGGAGCCAAAACTTTATCCTTTTTAATATAATAATTTAATTTTTCCGCCACTGCTGCCTGCCTCTCCGTCGCTGTTATAAATTTTAATTCTTCCATTCGCGCCAACACCATTTCCTGCCTGTTTTTAGCTGCATCCGGATGAGCAAAGGGGGAGTAACGTGTTGGTGATCCCGGCAATCCGGCTAAAAGCGCCACTTCTGCCAGATCCAAACCTGAGACCTCTTTATTAAATATTCCCCTTGCTGCTGCCTTCACCCCCCACAAAGTTCCCCCATAAGGAGTTTGGTTAAGATACATTGTCAATATCTCCTTTTTGCTATACATCAATTCGGTTGCCACGGTCAATATAGCTTCTTTTATTTTTCTTAAGAGTGTCCTTTCCGGGGATAATAGAGCATTTTTCACTAATTGCTGGGTCAAAGTAGATCCTCCCTGAAGTCTCCTTTCAACTATCGTCCGATAAAGCCCCCGTATTATTCCCTTAACGTCAAACCCAAAATGACCATAAAACCCGGCATCCTCAATTGCCAATGTCGCCAGAACGAGTTTTTCCGGAATCGATTCAAGTTCCACTTCTTGTCGTCTTTTATCAGTGTAAATTTCATAAATCAACTTACCGTTTCGGTCCAGTACTTGTGAAGATTCGGGAAAATCACCTGAAGACAATTTCGAAGGATTTGGAATATCCCTCGTGATCCAAACTATTACCGCTATTACCAACATCCCCAAAACTAAACTACCCCAAATTAAACTTTTCCTCTTTTTCTTTAAACGTTTTAATTTTGTTTTCGATTTCTTCATATTTATTTTTATCTACCCCTTCCCCGCCCATTTTTCTTATCATTTGATCATAAACAATAACAGCCCGATAAATCTTATTTCTCAAATCAATGCTTCTATTATCTCTCTCTCCCCCAAGCATTGTCCAGGCATATTCTAGTTTATCTACCGCCTTTTCTCCTGATTTCAAAGCTTTTGCCTTCTGGCCCTTATTACTCAAAACCACACTTTCGGCCAGATTTTTATCAGCCAAAAACATTGCCATTTTAATCTTTTCAAAGTTATCTCGGCTAAATTGTAGCCAAAGATAGTCGCGAATTTCCTTAATTCCATAAAAAATATTTGTTGGCAACATCCTCACTTGGGGTATCTGGTATACCTCAATTATTCGCTCACCATTACTTTTTTCTATTTCCACTTCTATAATATCCCCCCTCGACTTTCCCTCATTATCTTCTTGGGCACTTATCTCCAAAGACGCCCGGACAAAAGACACGAAAATTATCGCTATCCCCAGCACTAACACCACCAGTGTGTATATTTTTCTCACTCCCCCTATTTTACTCCTTTTGAGTCTCATGGAAAAATGCCTGATTTTTGTCAATATATTTTATCGGGCCCTTTAGTCTGATAAATCCTATTTGACCCCAATAAGCCACCTCATTTATTATTCTCCCTAAAATGTTTTGTTTTGTCCTGACATTTGGTACTGAATACTTAGTACTTAGTACTTTTTTATATCCGTTGGCCACATATTTTTCTGCCCATTGATTTTTTTTGACAAATTCCTGACAAACTCCATCCCGATCCATTATTACCTTCATCATAATTAAATCAATTGCGTTTTTTCTTACTCTTTTCCCGTGTGGCAGTTCCAATCGGTTTTCTTCTAACCATAGATTAAAACAAAGCTCATCAGCTTTTTCTGCTTGTCCATATTTTCGGTGGGGGATTTTTTTTCTTTTTAAATACCACCACAACCTTAATCTTGTCTGCCATAGAGTCCCCGGTGCACAAATTAAAAGTATGTCAATATCTTCATTTCTTCTGGAATTTTCCGCTGCTACTGATCCGGTTACCCCCACCAGACGGATACTTGGAACTCGACTCAAATAATCGTCACAGAATTTTTTTGATTTCAACAGCTTCCGGTTATCGGTCATTCTTTCCTTAATCGTTTCCAGCTTCAACCCCATCCTTTTTGTCTCTGCCGCCACTTCTTTTTGACTAAACCTTTTCTTTGAAAACAACCTAAACCAAACCTGATTAATTGTCAACCTGGCTTTGTATCTTTTGGCATAACTAACCGTGGCGACAATCGATTTTTGGAGTTTTCTCACACTGATATAATACAACCATCCCCAAAATGAATAAAAAGTCGAAAAGATACCGTCTTTACAAAACGATTCCCGGCCTAACTGCTTGGTTTGTCATTCTTTTCCCCGTCTGGGGTTCTTTTTTTCTTCCCAAACTGGTTGCCTACTTTGTTCTAACTTTTCTTGTTTATTGGCTCTATCAATCCTTTAAAAACGCTTTTTTGGCCATTAGAGGTTATTTTTCTATTATTCAGGCCAAAAATACCAATTGGTTTTTACGTTTTCAAAATAATTTTCGTGCTTCTTGGCTTCATTACGGCGATATTCATCACATTATTATCATTTCCTCTTACCGGGAACCAGTCCAAACAATTGAAATGGCCTTTAGTAGTTTAGCCTCCCAAATTGACATCGATCTTCACAAAATCCATCCCGTTTTAGCCCTTGAAGAACGTGCTGGAGATAAAAGTAACCAAGCTGTTGTTAATTATTTCCAAAAAAAGTATGCTTCAACTTTTGGCAGTTTAACTTTTACCGTTCATCCTCAAAATACTCCCCACGAAATTGCCGGTAAACATACCAACGAAGCTTATGCCGCCAAATATTTCAAAAAATACTGTTTCAAAAAACTAAATCTAAAACTTGCCAATCTTACTCTGACCTCTTGTGATGTCGACACCATTTTTAATCCTCGTTTTTTTTCTGCCCTGACTTATTATTTTGCCAGTAATCCCGATCGATATTTTCGTTTTTGGCAATCACCGATTTTTTGGCACCACAATATCAACGACGTTCCTGCCCCAACCCGGATTATTGGCGTTTTGGGTAATATCATCCACATTGCCAACATTCAGGAGCCGGATGGTCTTTTTTTCAACTACTCCTGTTATTCCTCTTCTTACAAACTAATAAATCAGGCCGGTTATTGGGATCCGGACATGATTCCTGAAGACTGGCATATCTTTCTTCAGGCTTTTTTTGCCTCAAAGGGGAAAGCTGCTGTTGAACCCATCTTCTTACCCACCATTGTTGATGCTCCCAGTGGTGACTCCTACCTTTCCGCCCTCAAAAACCGCTACAATCAATGTTTTCGTCATGCCTGGGGAGCCATTGATATCCCCTATGCTCTTGAACAGTCCCGACTCCACCCGGAGATTCCTTTAATTACCCGCACCCTACGTATTTTTAAACTCCTTCAGACTCATTTTATCTGGTCCAGTAATTGGTTTATCTTAACTCTGGGTACTTCCCTGCCGGTTCTTCTCAATCCTCGTTTTTTTAACACTGCCCTGGGTTACAATTTACCACGTATTTCCAACATTATTCTAACCATTTGTCTGTTCCCGCTTTTGGTGTTAATCATCCTCGATTGGAAACTTCGGCCTATAGACCAAAAAAGAGGGTTAAAAAATGTTCTCAAAAACCTATTTCAATGGCCTCTTATGCCTCTAGCCACCCTAACTTTGGCCGTTTTACCGGGCCTTCACTCCCACACCCGTTTGCTTTTTGGTCAGAATCTCGAGTACAAAACTACCGAAAAGAAACCTTACAAAATTTAAGGTAAAATAAATCAATGTTTTGGTATTCATGGCTTCTTTTTTTTCTTCTTCGTTTACCTTCTCTTTTTGAGCCCTATTGGTATGGCGATGAAGGTGTTTATCTTAGTTTGGGGCAGGGGATTAATCACGGGTTAACTCTTTATAGCCAAATTCATGACAACAAGCCACCCCTTCTTTATTACTTAGCCTCCCTATCTTCAAACCTGCCTGCCGGTTGGCAGGTTCTGGGATTTCGGCTCTTGCTTCTATTATGGATGATTCCCACCATTTACATCTTTTACCTTCTCTCTCAAAAATTTTTATCAAAGTCTCTTTCACGATATTCCGTTCTAGTTTTTATTATTTTTTCATCAATTCCCTTAATTGAAGGTAATATTGCCAATGCCGAAATATTCATGCTTCTTCCCACCCTTGCCGCTCTTCTGCTTTTTTATCAACCCCTTCATTCTCTAAAGTTTCTGTTTTACATTGGACTACTTCTGGGGCTTGCCTTTACTCTCAAGGTGCCGGTAGCTATCGAATTTTTCTTTCTTCTCTGCTGGTCTATTTTTGTGACCGATAAATTTAATTTGAAAAAAATAAAAGATTACATTGTATTTATTTTCGCCTTTTCTCTCCCTATTTTCTTGTTTTATCTATATTTTGTTATTCAAAAAGCTGGTCCTCAATTTCTTTTTGCCGCCCTTCTCCAAAATTTCGGCTATCTCGGTTCCTGGGCCACCGGTACCCATTCTGCTTCCGCTTCTTCCGGAGGGATAATTTGGAGACTTGTTTTAATGTTCTTACTTTGGGTATTTTTATTTGTTTTGTTTAAGAAAAAATTGTTGGACAAAAAATTATTTTTTCTTTCCGCCTGGTTTATGGCTACCCTTTTTGGTGTTCTATTGTCCGGTCGACCCTATCCCCACTATCTTATTCAACTTCTTCCTCCACTTTTACTCCTCCTCTTTTCCTTTCGGCGCAATTTTTACTTAAGTCTCTTCATTTTTATTCTTCTGGGGGTATCAATTGTCAAATACAAATTTTATTTTTACCGCATCTTTCCCTATTATCTAAACTTTGCCAAATATATTTTCAAAATTGAATCTCTTTTTCAATACCGTCAATATTTTGGTGCCAATGTCAACGATGTTTACCAACTTTCTAATACTATCAAATCAAAAACCGCCCCCGGAAGTTTTATTTTTGTTTGGGGAGACGAACCTTATCTCTATCCTTTGGCTTCTCGTCTCCCTTCCACCAAATATGTGGTTGCCTACCACGTACTTGATTTCAATGGTTATGACTTAGTCATGTCGGAGTTAACCGCTAAATTTCCCCAGGCTATCATTTACAACTCTTCCATGAATCGCCCTTTTCCAAAACTTGATCTCTTTTTAAAAGATTATTACTTCCTTGAAGACCAAATTGGTCCCTACTATCTATTTCTTCCCCGTCAATGAATTTTTCCTTTGTTCCAGTCTTTCTGTCAGCTATGGGAAAATTTTGGCAAAACCGTACTTCCTCTATTTTTCTCCGTTGGAATATAATACTTATTACTTTTCAATTTGCTTATCTTTTTTTTCGCTACAGCAGTCTCCCTCCGGAAATCCCTTTATTTTTTTCAGAACCTTGGGGAAAGGCTTGGTTAGCTCCGACAACCGCCCTTTTTCTTCTTCCTTTTTTTTCTCTACTGATTGGTCTTGGTAATCACGTCATCGCCCTAACCATCTACTTAAAATGGCCACTTCTTTCTCGGCTACTTGTCGTTTTTTCCTTGGTTTTTTCAGTTTTTGCTTCCCTCTCCCTTTATCAGGTTATCAGGCTTGCTATCTAGAGGTTATGATTTTTACTGCCGCTCTTTCCCTGCTCCTTTCCTTTACGGTTACTTTTCTTCTAACTCCGGTCACTATTTCCTTTTTTACCGCTCACAATTGGCTTGAAGATCCCCGCCAAAAACAAAAAAAATCCGGTAATGCCACCGCTACCGGTATTGTCCCCCGTGGGGGTGGTTTTCCTATATTTTTCGGTATTTTCCTTCCTTGTCTTCTCCTTTTGCCTGCCGATAAACATTTCTTGGGAATTTTTCTGGCCGCCCTAGTCTCTCTTATTGTTGGCCTAATCGATGATATTTTTGATCTAAGCCCTGTCTTGAGATTGACAACCAACTTTCTTTCAGCCTTAATTGTTGTCGCCGCCGGTATCGGTATTGCCTATATTTCCAACCCTTTGGGGGGAATTTTTGATTTGTCACATCCAAGCATTACCTTTAATCTTTTTGGATCAATCCACTCAATCTGGATTCTTTCTGACCTCTTGGCTCTCGTCTGGATTACCTGGTGTATGAATATTGTTGGTTGGTCTTCAGGCGTTGACGGCCAACTTCCTGGTTTTGTGGCGATTTCAGCCGTATTTATCGGTCTTTTGGGATTACGTTTTTCTACCGATACTACTCAATGGCCGGTAATCATTTTAAGCTTAGCCGTTGCCGGAGCTTATTTGGGTTTTTTACCGTGGAATTTTTTCCCTCAAAAAATAATGCCCGGTTATAGTGGTAAAAGCTTAGCCGGCTTTTTTCTGGCTCTTTTATCCCTTCTTTCCGGAGCTAAATTGGCCACCTTAATCTTTCTTTTGGGTATTCCCATGCTTGACGCTGTTTTTGTTCTTATAAAAAGATTCATAAATGGTCGTTCTCCTTTCTCTCCGGGAAGCGACCACCTTCATCATTTTCTCTTAAAAAGCGGTTGGAGCCGTTCAAAAATTGCTCTCACCTACTGGTTATTATCACTCTTTCTCGGATTTATCTCACTTTTTCTCAATAGTCAACAAAAGTTTTATTTTTTTATTGGTATTACCTTTTTATTTTTTGGTTTTATCCTTAAAGTTTGGCGACGTATTTAGTTGCCACCCATCCTTTTTTCCCGCCAAAGTTTATTTCGATCCACTCTTTTGTTTCAGAATAATATTCATATTCTTCTCCTGTTCTTACCTTCCCAATTTCTGGACTTGTTGGGTTGCTTCCCGCCCTGACTCTTAACCAACCGGTTTCTGTCGGTAAAATTTTTATTTTTTTAGTTCCCCCAATCAATGCTAATTGGGTGTTATTTGACTCGGGTGTCGCCGCCATCTTTTCTTCTCTGGCCAAAGTTGCTTCAATTAACATCCTATATCCGATTATCGGCCTTATTCCCACACTAATGGTTTTAAAACCAGGTAACATTATACTTACCTCTTTATCACCTTCGCCTAGATCCGAAATAGCCATTGGCGTGTCACCCCTCATTTCTCCGCCAATACTTACTGCCGCCCCACTTGGTAAACTGGCCAATATTAGACTAGCTCTTTTAGGGCTCTGTTTTTCCATCGATAAAATATATCCGCCGGAACTTTTCTCTGTTTTATCAAATGTCCAATTTATTACCGTACTAATATTTTTTTTTAATTCCAACCTTCTTTGCCACCACCCTATTCCTTCTTCTCCTAAACGGATATTTATTATTCCCTCTAAGAGTGAATTATTTCGGTATGGAGTCATTCCCGCCTCTTTTCCGTCAATAAATATCTTGGTTATCGGTTGAGTTATTATTTCCACCCCGGCTACCCCCTTACTTCCACAACCACCCAAGAGTATTCCGGAGGCTATAATAAGTAAAACCGGTATGACAAAATTTTTAATCCTATTATTCATTCTTATTCCTTTATTATATTTTATTTTTCCCCCCAAAACTTCTCCCATTCTCATTCCTTATATTTCTCCCGCTCCGACCCCTACTCCCGTTTCTCAAGTTACTCTCGGATTAGTCGGCGATCTCGGTCTTGGTCGATACATTACTGCTACTGCTAGGGCTAAAAGCGATTTCTCTTGGAGTTTTTCAAAGATTTCTCCCTGGCTTCGCTCCCACGATTTCAACTTGGCTAATCTGGAAAGCCCAATAATTGATCCCTGTCCCGTGGGCATTACTGGTACCTTTACCTTTTGTGGCGATAAGCGTTTTCTGCCCTATCTGGCCGATAATAAACTTATTTTCAATCTTAATAATAACCACATTCTCAATTACGGTACTTCCGGTTTGGCTCAAACCAAGTCATATTTAGCCGACATCCCCAATTTCTACGATAATTTTTTAATCCAAAATTTAAACGGCATTACTTTTGGTTTCTTAGGTTTTGATTTTATTACTCACCCTGACGTCATTGCGAGCGAAGCGAAGCAATCTCTAATTCTAAATCAGGTCAAAAAATATAATCCTGTTGTCGATTGGTTAATAGTTTCCCCGCATTGGGGAAATGAGTATCTACCTAACCCTGAAAAATGGCGCCAAATCTTAGCTAGGCAACTTATTGATGCCGGCGCTGACATTATTCATGGTCACCACCCTCACGTTTGGCAGGATTACGAAATTTATAAAGACAAACCTATTTTTTATTCCTTTGGTAATTTTATTTTCGATCAGTCCTGGTCTGCCGCCACTTCCCATTCCCAAATCGCCGCCCTAACCCTGACCAAAAGCAAAATCGTTAACCTAAAACTTTATCCGATTGAAATAAACTTCAACTCCCAACCCCATCTCATCCAATAAATCTTCTATCCTTGCCCGGCCAATTTTCTTAGTCTTTTTCTTTCAGTTTGAGCCTCCTCTGCAGTTAGTTTACCCGCTGTTTCCAATCTATTAACCCCACCTATCACCAATCCCAATGGTGTGTTTCCTTTGACAAAGCTTGCTCTATCAAGACGTGGTATTGCCTCTCCTAAGTTCTTCAAACTTAAAATATCACCCCACTTTTTTATTCCTTCGCTCATAAACACTTTGGTTGATAAAGTCCGGCACTGTTAAGTTTCAACATTCCTTCCCAGGAAAAGAATTCCGGTGGAAAAGCCCGGATTCGTGCCTGTTTACAGTCGGCAAACTGTTTATTTTGGATGTTGGCATCTATTATTATGCCCGCCCCCAAACTAATTAATACTACTATGATAATCGACCACCACCACAAATCTCGATTCATGGTCTATTTTAACCAATTTTTGCCACTATCGCCATAAATAAAGGTATCTCCGCTCTGACTTTATCCTCCATTGTCGCCTTAATTCCGGTCGACTTTTTATCCGATACCCACTCTTCAATTGTTTCAATCACCATTCCATTATCGGTTAATATTTCGGCAAAAAATGATAATGGGTAATGGAAACTAAGGCTGATTTGGTTATTTTTTTTGTCAAAAGGACTACTTTCAATTGGAATCTCTAGTGGTTGCATATAGTGGTCAATTATCCGCCATTGTCTGCCGTCTTTTTCCATCCAGTCAGCATGTTTAGGAATTCTAAAGGTCGGATGATTTAGGACAATTAATATTTTTCCGCTGCTTTTTAACCAGCTTCGACAGTTTTTTATCACCCCAAAGGGTTTTTTGATATTTTGTAGCGACAAAATTACGGCCACCTTATCAATCATCCCCAGTTTAATTTCTTTTGATGCGTCAGCCACCAAATAATGATGATGAGGGTTTTTGTCCTCCTTAGTCGCTACATCAATTAAAGATTTTGCCAAATCAATCCCCAGGTAATCTATATCTGCCGGAATACTTCTTGCCAATACCCCCTGTCCACAGCCGACATCAACCAGCCTCTCTCCTTTTCTTAATTGTAATAGTCTCAAACTATTTGGCAAAATTATCTTTTGATGATAATAGTGCCCCTTCTCCCCCACAATTTTGTTATACCACCCCCCCACTTTTTGCCAGCTGCTATCATTTCGTTTCATGTGCAATTATATCAATGCGCTATAATCAAGCGTGATTATCATCAAAACTCCCCCACAAATCCAAGGGATTCGACAATCGTCTAAATTAGCCGCCGTTACCCTGAAATATCTTTCTCAATTCGTCAAACCCGGTATCAGCACCCAAAAACTGAATAAATTAGCCCACCAATTCATTGTTAAACATAATGCTATTCCCGCTCCTTTAAATTACGGCGGTTTTCCCAAAAGTATCTGCACTTCGGTTAACAACGTTGTCTGCCACGGAATTCCTTCTGAAAAAGCAATTTTAAAAGAAGGTGACATTATTAATCTTGATATCACTACTATTCTTGATGGCTTCTATGGTGACGTTTCGGCCACCTTTCCTGTCGGCCAAATATCTGCCTCCTCCCAACTTTTAATCGACCAAACTCGACAAGCTTTAAATTTAGCTATTACCGCTATTAAACCCGGAAAGTATCTCAACGAAGTTGTTGGAAAAGTCATTGAGGATTTTGTCACTCCCCAAGGTTTTTCTCCGGTCCGGGAGCTCGGTGGCCACGGTGTCGGTCTTAAATTTCACGAAGACCCTTTTGTTTTTCATTTTAATACTTCCCAAAATCATCTTTTATTAAAACCCGGTATGATTTTTACCGTCGAACCAATGATTAACGCTTCATTAAATTGGCGGGTCAACATCGATCCCTCCGACGGCTGGACGGTTCGAACCACCGACGGTGCTCTCTCCTGTCAATTCGAACATACTATTCTAATCACCGATAATGGTTGTGAGGTGTTGACTAAACTCTAACCTTGTTTTACTTCTCGAGTTTCAAAAACTTGAATACTGTCACTGTCAACTTGACCTAAGGTGACCCTAGCCCTTGCCTTATTTGCTAAAAAACCATTTTCTGCTACCAATCTTCTCAGATTTATTTCCAAGACCGTGGCCACAGCCTCTGGTGCTATATGCAACGTCTCAATCGGGTCAAACTCCAATTTGAGAACAAAAGTTTTCGCCATATACACTTATAATATAACATTTTAAGCCTTTAAGCTATAATCAGGAATGGTTCTATTAGACGGTAAAACCCTATCCGAAAAAATTCTTAGCGATCTTCGAATCAAAATTTCAAAGATTAATAAATCAATTAATTTAGACATTATCTTAGTTGGTGACGATCCATCCTCTTTAAAATATGTTGCCTTAAAACAGGCCAAAGTTGAAAGTATCGGCATTGGCGGCCGACTTCATCATTTTTCTGTCAATCAACCCCCTGCCACCATCTTTTCACTAATAGATTCCCTCAACCTCGACTCTTCTGTCACTGGTTTTTTTGTCCAACTGCCGCTTCCAGAAAACTACGACAAAAACTTTATCGTCAATTCCATTAACCCCAACAAGGATGCCGATGGTCTAAATCCCACATCGGGTATTATTCCGGCGGTTGATAAAGGCATTATTAGATTACTTGAGGAATATCAAATATCTCTATCTGGTAAAAGTGTAGTCATTGTCAACGATAGTCTGCTTATAGGTCAACCTTTAAAAAAAGAGTTGGAAAAACAAGGAGCCATTGTTACTCTCTGTAATCAGAAAACCACCAATTTAAAATCCATCACCCTAACATCTGATATTTTAATTTCCGCCACCGGTGTAAAAAATTTAATTACCGGCCCCATGGTCAAAGAGGGGATTGTGGCTATCGATGTCGGTGGCGGCGATATCGATTTTACCGGCATTTCTCCCAAAGCTTCATATATTACCACCACCTTCGGTGGTGTCGGCCCCATGACCGTCGCCTCTCTTTTGGAAAATACCTACGAATTAGTTATCAAAAATGGTGGTTGATAATCCATCCCGTTTCATCGAAAAATATACCACCAAATCTCCTCGTCTTTCTAATTGGAATTATTCAACCCCCGGTATATATTTTGTCACCATTTGCACTCTCAATCACAACAACTTTTTTGGAAAAATTGGCAATGATAAAATAATTTTGTCTTATTGTGGTCAGATTGCTCAACAATGTTTACTTGATATCCCTAAACATTTTCTTCAAATTGATTTAGATAATTTCGTGATAATGCCGAATCATCTGCATATTCTATTCCGTATAAAGACGCCAATTTCAAAATCGGTAGAGACGCGCGATCGTGCGTCTCTACAAAAAGGATATCAAAGTTTTCATTTTCATCGATTGGCTATAAAATCAAATCAAATTCTTCCGAAAATAATCAATCAATATAAATCCTCAGTCAAACGAATTTGCAATCAACAACACCTTTTCTTTTCCTGGTAATCCCGTTTTCATGATGAAATTATTAAAACAAGATCACAATTTCTTATTACCAGACGATACATTCAGAACAATATAGTAAATTGGGAAAAAGATAAATTCTATCGATAACACTCGGTAGAGACGCGCGACCGTGCATCTCTACAAACCATCTTTATTGCCCCGGTCCTCTTCGATACACTGCCGCCCAGGGGACGTAAGCACTGGAAAAAGTTTTTTGATGTAAGACCTCGCCGTTTTTGGTTACCTTCCACTCAAATGAAGCTTTTAGTCCCGGTACCTTACTTTCATCCTTAACTACTTTCCCCGGCGACAATGTCGGATCATCAATCCACACATCCGGCGGTGCCGGTTGGGCATCCCATTGCCGGTAGTTACTGATTTCTACTTTTCTTCCGTCACTGGTACCATAAATTTCATAAATCAATTTTTTATTTTTTCCGTCATAAATACTCTGAATCAGAAGATGGTGGCCGGTGTCGTTGATAAATTTTAAATCCGGTGAAGGGATAAAAACTGTTGCATCAAAACCCGGTCGGTTGTCTTCCTCATAATAGGACACCCGATAAGCATGAGCGTGTCTTTCGGTAATATCCAGACCCGCGTCCAAAATAGCCCTAAAGAATGTAGTCGACACCTGACAAACCCCCCCACCGACGTCCAGCTCAGTTTTACCTTTCTTAATTACATATGCCTTTTTGTATCCGTTATCCAGTGTTACCTCTCCCAAAGCTTTCAGAAAAGAAAATGTCTCGTCAGGCGCCACCAAAATCCGATTTATAATTGACGATCCTTTTTCCACGTTAAAGTTTCGGATAGTACTGCTGTGACGGAAGCTTGAAGTACCTCTGCCCAAAAGTTCTTTTATTCCGAGATCATTTACCGACTCGGTATTAATCTTTGGTGCTATTAGAATTAGGGGCAGTTCCACCACTATCTCTTTTTTTTCACTTTCTGTCCAGTTACTTATTTCCTGACAAAGTGTTTCTTTTAATTTGGCACTGTCAATTAAAAAACCATCCCTCGAGGCCTCGAACTCCACCACCTTCCCGTTTTCAAATTTAAATACTGCCTCTCTCGGTTCCCGTTTAATGCTGTTGTCAAAAGTTTCTACAAATCCGGAAATTTTATTCAAGTTGCACCCATCTCCAAACCCAATCCAGTTAATTATCTGCGCCTTTTCCACCTCACTTTTTTCTTCTTCCCAAGTCAGGACTATTTTTTTATTTATTAACTTAGAAGCTTTTTTAATTACCTCTAACTTTATATCCGCTTTGGGTAAAAACCCAATTATTTCTACTGGAATTTCCACCCGGTTATCAAAGTTATACCCGGTAATTATTTTCAAAATATTTTCTTTTAATATATTTATATCTACTCTTTTTCCCAGTTGTCCGTCTTTAACTTTCACTTCTCCTTTTTCGATCAGGAGTTCCGAGGGGATAAATGGTTTTTCAATCTGTGACGCTATCCTATCTATCTCTTTGTCAAATTTTGAATCATCTAATTTTATTTCCAACTTAAAATCACGCCCTTGAAAAAAGGCGCCTATATATTTTAATAACCCCTGATTTATTCTTCGATAAAGTAAATCTGATATCATTTTTTCTTTATCAATTTCGGCCGAAATTGATGATAATTCAACGCTAAATAGTCGGCCGTCTTCGGTCATCTTTTCGTTTAGTTTTATAGTTCCCATAAGCGGAAAGTCTCTATCCAACCTCCCAAGAATTTCTCTTTTGGACAATATTGAAAAGTCTTTTCCGAGAACCTTAATATCCCGTCCGCTTTTTCCAAAAGCCAAAGCTAGCGGTAGAAACAATATCGTTCCCAAAATTGAAACTGTAATAATCAGGCCTACCAATATTTTTCTTTTTCTCATCTTTCTCTATCCATCGCCAAGTTAGCCAACTCATCAGCTTCAAAATTTAACTCTCGACTAATTTCTATGAATATAATTTTAATTGACTTGGATAAATTTTTTGCAGTTAACCAGAGGTTTTTCAAATTTGTCGCCTTAACTTTATATTCACCCCTCATTTGTCTGACCAATAATTCCGAATCGGAATACAACTCAACCTCCGGGTCACTTTGGTTATTTATCCAAGTTAAGGCTGTAATCAAACCCAAATATTCCGCCTCATTGTTTGTTTTAACTCCCAAAAACTTACTTTCCTCATAAATTATTTTTTCTTTTTCATCTTTTACTACCACCCCGCATCCGGCTCTTCCCGGGTTTCCCCGAGCGCCCCCGTCAGTAAATACCTTAATTCTCATGACTCTAATATACTATAATTAAACAATGGATTATCAAAATATTTCTTCCCCGCTTCCCCCACGCCAAAGTCTTTCCGGCTCGTCCGTCGAAGCTCCGGCTGCGGCGGATACTTCACCATCCCCGCCATTAATTGGTTTTTCCTCATCTTCACCCTCCCCCCGTAAAAAATCCCTACCAGTTTTTGTTATTCCCCTAACCATTATTATATTGGTCGCCCTACTTCTATTTGTGGTCATAAAAGTTTTAATCCCAACCCTTTCCGGAAAACCGGGGAAAGTGGTTACTCTTAATTACTGGGGGCTTTGGGAAGACCGTTCACTTCTTGAGGGTGTTATCGCTGATTTTGAAGCCAAAAATCCTAATATTAAAATAAATTACAAAACCCAGCAAAAAAATGATTACCGTTCCCGTTTGTCTGGCCGTCTGACAAAAGATTCAACCGTCGACGAAGTTCCTGACATTTTCCGTCTCCACTCATCTTGGTTACCCATGTTTGTCGATTCTTTGGCTCCGGTTCCTGATACCACAGTTAAGTCCATTGGTCTTGACACTGATTATTATTCCGTCTACAAAAATGATCTGAAGATGAATAGCCGCTATCTGGCTCTTCCTTTAATGTATGACGGTCTCAGTCTTTTTTATAACAAGGATTTGATTGAAAAGTCCCAAGCTTCTCTTCCTAAGACCTGGTGGGATCTCCAAACCATTGGCAGCAATTTAACTATTTTTAATAACAACGGTCGGTTGAAAATTGCCGGTGTCGCTATGGGGTTGACTGATAACGTTGACCACTGGAGCGACATTGTCGGCATTATTCTCAAGCAAAATGGTGCCGACTTTACTAAAGATGATTCCAAAAACGATGAAAGCGTTAAAGGCGTTCTTTCCTACTACGCTGATTTTTCCACCAAGTACAAAACTTGGGATGAGTCCATGCCTCCTTCGACCCAGGCCTTCGCTGAGGGTAAACTCGCCTTTTACTTTGCCCCCTCCTGGAGGGTTTTCAATATTGAAGAGCTAAACCCCTCTCTCAATTTTGCCATTACCACCATCCCTCAACTGCCTATTCTTTCGTCCCCAAATGGTTCCGCCCCTAGCTCTGATGTCGAGATGACTAATATCCATTGGGCCTCCTATTGGGTGGAGGGAGTTAACAATAAAAGCAGTCACCAAAAAGAAGCCTGGAAGTTCCTGGAATATTTATCCAGCAAGGAAGTTCTGGAAAAGATGTTTACCGCCGCCTCCCAAACCCGTTCTTTTGGCGAGATCTATCCCCGTATAAGTATGGGCAACAACCTCTCGGGTAATCTTAAAATAAAACCATTTATTTCTGTTGCCAATAACGCCGAATCAGGACTTTTATCTTCCCGAACCTTTGACGCCGGTCTTAATACCGAACTTTCTAAATATTTTGCCGATGCTATTAATTCTATTGCCCAAAATGCCGATCCTTCCACTATCATGACCGATCTCCGATCAGGTATTAATCAGGTTATCCAAAAGTATAAGCTGAAATGATTCTGGTTAATTTTAAAATCTACTCTGAAACCTTCGGTGATGGCGCAATAAAACTTGCCAAAATTGTTAAAGATATTGGTGATAAATATAAAATAAGAACCATTGTAACTACTTCTGCCCTGGATGCTTTAAGGATTTCCCGGGAAACCGGAGTCGAGGTTTGGTTACAAAATGTCGACCAATATTCCGACGGTAAACACTCCGGTTTTATTTCCCCCAAACAAGCCCTTGCCTTAGACATAAAAGGCAGTCTCTTAAATCACTCCGAACACTCTGTTCCCAAAGGTACGGTCCTTAAAATCATAAAAAACAACCCCCCCGGTTTTACTCTTTGTTGTTGTGTCAAATCGCCAAGTCAAGCCGAGAAGTGGGTAATTAAAGCCAAGCCTGACTATGTTTTGTTTGAACCACCTGAGTTAATAGCTAGTGAAAATGAATCAGTCGCCACTAAAAACCCCCAAAGTATCCAAAAACTGGCCACTTTATGTCAGGATCTTCCCCTAATTGTCGGTGCCGGTGTTAAAAACCGAGAGGATGTTGAAATTAGCCTAAAAATGGGGGCAAAAGCTGTTATGTTATCTAGTGCCTTTGTTTTAAGTGACGATCCTCGGGCTGTACTGTCGGGTATTGCCTCTGGTTTTAATGCTATAATTTAGGCTACTTATGGCGTCAATCGATAACCTGCTTGTTTCCCTTTTTGTTGACGAAGTCGTCGGCGGTTTTATTGTTACTGTTCCTCCGGGTCATGTCGGCTGTATTTACGATATCTTCCGCGGAGTTCTTAAAAATGTCTGGTATCCGGGAATGCACCTAAAACTTCCCATAATTCATCGGGTCAAACTCTTTAACGCTCAGTTAATTGAATACACTATCAGTAAAGATGTCACCCTTAAAGACAATAAAGAAATTATGGGTGATGAAGTTATTCATGCCGTTACTTCCGACAATAAATTTGTCGCTGTTGAAGCTACTGTTTTGATCAAACTTGATACTGAAAGATTGCCGGAAATCTGGCAAAATATTGGTGAAAACTTTGTTTCCAAGGTGGTTCGGCCTGTCACTAGAAGCCGGATTCGTAAGGTTATCACCAACCATTCCCTTAATATGTCTCTGTCTACCGATCGTAGCCACATTGAGGATGAAGTTAAACAGGAATTGCGCGACTCTCTCACCCAACATGGTCTCTTTGTGGATAATTTTTATCTTAGTTCTCTAACCCCGGTTGAGGCCGCCCCCTCCGAAGTACTCGAGCCCCTTCCCGAACCGGAATTACCCAAGACCCCCGAACAAATCGTCGCCAACCGTACCATCTCCGGTAACTTGCCCAAGTCACCTTCCACTACATAGTGTTAACACCCAGACCTTTGTTTTTTCCGGCAAGATTTTTATCATACTTTTTATTGTTGCACCGCTAGTCCAGACATCGTCAAAAATAATAATCTTTTTTGGAATTTTCCCGATTATTTTAAAAGCTCCTTCCACATTAGAACTTTTCTGTCCCCTTTGTCGTAACGCCTGACTTTTGGTATATTTTTTCCTTATCATCAAATCTTTATTTACCTCAATTTTTAATTTATCTCCAATAACTTTAGCCAATTCAGCCGACTGGTTAAACCCCCGCCAATTTTCCCGCCGCCAATGAAGGGGAACTGGTATCATCACATATTTTTCTTTTCTCCAAGTCGCCACCACATTCGGATAGTCTTTTTTCAGGGCGGCCACCATCCAGTTTCCGATTTCTTTGATTGCATCACCAACAAAATCAAATTTAATCATTCTAATAATCTCTCTTGTTATTCCATCATATTTAAACAATCCAATTCGCCCTTCCAATCTTTTATCGTCATAACTTACTCCCAGGCTCTTAATCTCTTTTTGGCACTTTGAGCACAAATAATTTCCGTTTACGTCACACCCCAGACACTTTTTGGGAAATACCCAATCAATTATTATTCCCATGATTTAAAATACCACTATGACTGCTCGTTTCCATCTTCAGAAATCCGCTCCGAACAACATCTTAATTTTTATGATTTCCGGCATCGTCTCTGTTTTAGTCACCCGTCTCTTTCTTCACTTGACTAACAATTTTCAACTTAGTTTTGGTTCGATGCACATCGCCCATGTTCTCTGGGGCGGTCTACTTATGTTTTTGGCTCTTATTTTAATTTTTCTTTTCCCCCCGTCATTTATTTTAAAGCACTGCGCTGTTATTGGCGGTTTAGGTTGGGGGGTATTTATCGATGAAATCGGCAAATACATCACCCGCGATAATAACTATTGGTATCAACCGGCTATTATTTATATCTATATTTCTTTTGTTCTGCTCTATTTGCTTTATCGTTTTCTCCAAACCCGTTTTCCACCCCGCCCTCCCAAATTTAACCTTCTTTTATCTTTAACCCACAAAGCTGCTCGCTTCAAACCTATTTTTGTCGCTCTCTTTTTCTATTCCCTTTATTATGCCATCGACAAATTAATTGATCTTTTCTCCATTTCAATTATTCATCCGGCTTTTCACATGGTGTATTTAAAAATAATTATCGATTTACTTTCCTCTCTATTAATAATTTTGGGGTGGTTTTTTTATCTCTCCCGCCGGCGCCTAGCTGGTCTTCGACTTTTTCGCCTTTCTTTATTATTAAATATTTTTCTTGGCGCGGTCATTAAATTTTATTTCGAACAATTTTCGGCCGTTTTTGGCCTCGGAATCAATATTTTGGTTTTAAATTACCTTAATGTCTACAAAGTTGGAAAAATACCACCAAAACTGCTATAATCAAAGTCTTGGAGATGTCTTGAATTGACAGAGCCCGTACTTTAAAAAACTGCAAGCCGACTTTGATCAGTAGTCGAAAACACGATCAAAAACACATGCCAAAATTAAAAAATTTGGTGTTGATTTAGCTAAGTCCTTCGAAGGCTTCGGTTTTCAAGGACAAGCTGCTCCAGCTTTTGTTGGTGCTGTTTGCTAAAGAAACCATTAGTTAAACCGTTTTTTCAGGACAGTTTAATTAGTGTCAACTAATCTGAAATGCTTTCTTTAGAATCTCGGTTTTCTAAAGACTTAAGAGGGGAGTAATACCCCCGCCAAACCGACGTTTTCAAAAAAATAAGCTTGTAGACGTTTTTTAAATTCGACTTTGGACCTCGGGTCATTCCCGAGCATCTCCGCCTTAACCCAACCCTCGCCTGATTTCCTTAGCTTTTATCTTCTCCCTCTTCTCATACTTCCTCATCTTTCGCCCCACTCCGACTTCCATCTTAAACCACCGGCCTTTAAGATAAATAGCTATCGGAATCAGCATATATTTTTGGTGCCGCAAACTTTGCAATTTGGCAATTTCTTTTCCCGACAGTAATAATTTTCTCTCATTGCTTTTATCAATTTCAACATTTTGAGCGTATTTGTAGGGAGAAATAGTTAGGTTAAATACCGATGGTATCCCATTAATTACTTCGACCTTGGCTCCCTTAAATTGAACTCCATTTACCCGTAGGGCTTTGGCATCAGCTCCCGACAACACCAGCCCCGCCTCAAATTTGTCAGAAAATTCATAATCCAAACTGTCTTTATTAAAGTATCTCACCCTTCAATTTTACCTTATATATTCGAGAATCTGCTCCTAATACAATTATTTCCTTGCTATCGTCTGTCATGGCCGCATCCTTAATACCCACTTTTTCTAAATCATAGGTTTTTAGCAGTGTCCCTTTTTCTTTATCATAGGACCATAGTTTTTTTCTCGATACCAGCACCACCTCCTTACTTTCAGCCCGTACCAGCACTCTAATAAAATTTAATTCAGTCGGCATTGTTGCTGTTTTCCAATCATCAAGTTTTCCCGTCAGATACTGCTTGATTTCTCCTGAAGCGTTACTTACCCACACTTTTCCATCAATGGCCAAATCATTAGCGTCGCTTATCAACCCCTCTCCTGTCTGTGTCCACCTCGTTGTTGTTCCGGTACTATTCATTTTCCAAATTTCTCCATTACTGGACAAAAAATACCACCCCCCATTCCATCCCCGAAGTTTAATTAAATTTTTTTGGTTCACTTTTCCCACCTCTTTAGCTCCGTCTTTTTTTATTTCCCAGACACTTAAACCATCAAATGCCAACAACTTATTATTATCAAGTGTTATTTCGCTTATTCCTTTAATTTTTTCATCTTCCAGTATTTTTTCCGCTGACTTTAGCTTCCAATTTATTCGATCCGTCCGGCCACTCCCCCTGTCGGTAATATAAGCCCAATCTCCCCCAACCACCATGTTCTCATAATTTTTTCCGGTGTTTCCGGTCAACTCAGTATTATAAACAAATTCATATTCCTGACTTTCAATAATTTTTGTTTTTTCTTCAACCGTTTTTACCGTTTCCAAACTCGGTACTTTTGTACTCATTTTTCTCCGGTAACCAAGTACTATACCCGTACTCAACAGCATCAGTATTATCACCGAGATCCAAAGGTTCAACTTATTATTAACTCCGTTTTCCCAAAATCGCCAACCCAATTTGATTTTTGGGATTCTTATTTTTGAAAATTTCTGCTTCGGTTTAATTGCCTCAAATTGTTCTTCCAAAACTATATTATTTAAACCTATCTCAATTAGGACGCCGCCCAAACCCGTCTGATCTTCCTTTGACACTATTTGTTCTATTATTTTTTCCGCCACCTCATCGACCGTTTTTTCCGCCAATATCTGTCTCAACATTTCATCGGTTATCACCTTTTCCAATTTTTCCGAAATCAGCAAATACCTGTCCTTTTCATTTGTTTTTCCGCCTACGGCCTTTCCACCCCCAAAAACCAAAGCCATTTTTTCTTCCCTTATTAAATATGCCCGGATTCCTTCTCCTCTTATTACCACATTTTCAGGAGTGACCACCATCGCCATCCACCCCTCGCTACCCCTTAGATTCCCCACTTCACCGGAAGAATAATTGTTATTTATTCTCTCAATCAACTCCCGCCCTCTTTGCCCGGCATTGTCTCCCTCGATTGTTACTAGTCCAAACAGATGTTCGTTTCCCTGAGGAGTTTCGTATTCCCAAAACGAACCCCACCAGTTATTCCCTAAACTTCCCAACATTGATCGGCAAATATAATGCATCAATTCATCATACTACAGCAGTGTCCATGAAAGCAGCGCTAACAGAAGCGAGAACAACAGGTGTAAATAGGAAAAAGCAATCAATATTCCGTTAAATTTGTCTTTAATCTGATGAGTCATGGTTGTTACCTGCTTAACAATTACCACGGCAAAAATGAGATATATTGTTGTCCCCAAAATCGCTATTACTCTTTCTACCATCATTAATACATTTCCAACGTCAAACATTACTTTGTCCTCCCCTTAATCGCTTCCATATCCTCCTCTTCCCGCATCAGTTGCAGGACTTTTACGATCTTGTCCGGATTGGGAATATTATCAAAACGAAGTTCGTTTATTTCGGCCGCCGTCTGAATTAACACCTGTCCGTAGTTAAACATTGTCTGCCCCATTCCGATCTGTCTGGAGGTGACATCCTGAATCATCGACAGCTTTGCCTCCGAAAATTTCTTGTTCAAAAGATTGTTAAAGTCAATATCCACCACTCTTTCATCAGTAATTATATACACGTCAAAGTACCAGGATAAAAATTTTTCAAAAGCAAAAGCAAAAGTGGTCAAATACCAAAATAATCCTCCCAATATTTGATATTTTGCCGGCAAGCCGTTAATTAAAGCCAATGATTTGATTAATGTTGGACCCAGTGTCATGGCTATGGCTATTAGTATCCAGCCTACATTTGTCATCCAATGAGGCCTTAGCGCCACCAATATCTCTTCTTCCTCATCTCTCTCCTTAAAAGAAAACACGTGCGGCCGCACCAAAAACGCTGATAGAGCATGTTTTGTATGCCCCAGTATGTCATATACCTTTTGCCTTAGTTCGGGATCAACTGGCTCCCCTAACTCTGTTATTTTCTTTTCCGTCTTTAATGATTCCGTAATTTGATCGTCGGGAGCCACTGTGTCTAAATTGCCGGACCTGTTCATGGCTTATTTTAACATCGAATTAGCTCTCAATACTAAAAAGATATTTTTAGCCATTATTGTTGCCGCTGCCCTTTTGGGCAAGTGAAAAAATATTTGTCTTCCCGTTTTCTGGTGTTGACTAAACTGCAGCTGGGTCATAAACACCAGCCAGTTACAGTTATAAGTTCCCATGTTTTCGCTGATACTAAAGACTTTTGGATCATATATTTCCAAATCAGGCATACTAACCTCTAATCTAATTGGCGCCAAGGGATAGATTGTCTCCTGTCCATAGACATTTTTGACCGCCGTTTCAATTCGGATCTTCTCGCCCTCTCCCCAAAAATCTCCCAATCCAATAATTAGGGAATATTGGGTATTTTTAATATATTTATTAAAAAAAGTCCGAGGATGAAAAAAAATTACCTGATAATTTATCTCTTCCCGACATATTAGTATTTTTTGTAATTCACCTAAAGTTCTTCGGGCAATATTCGTTCCCCATCTGTTAGAAAATGCATAAACCAAAATCATCTCTTTTCCACATTATATAGAGGACCAACAATGGAAATATTAGCTGGTGCCCTAATATTAAAATAACTTTTAAAGGTATTGCCGGCAAAACTCACCCCACCACTGTCCCCGGAAAAAGAAATAGTATTAACCCTTCCTTCGTTTTTATCCCAATCAGAAATATTAACCGAATCAATATTATTAAATGGATTACCACCTCGATTACGAAGTTCGGTTTTTATCCTTTCCTGATCCCAAGTATCGGTACAGCCATGGGGAGAATCATCTTTGTAGCATAAATGGTTTTGGACAGAAGCGTCTTTCTGAGCCAATAAGATTACATTCACAATATCCGCCACTTCACTTGGTTTTAACCACGCTGACTTGTTGTATTCTTTTCTAAAACCTTGAGCTGCATAAAAACAAGTTGAATCTTTATCGTAGGCTTTATTAAATAAATCCTCGAATGAATTTATATCGCCATTAGTATCGCGAGTTCTTTTGGTCCAATCTGTAGATTTCCAACCAACATCACTCGAGGTATAAGTATATGCACCGGCAGTCGAGGCAAACCAAGCAGTAATAACCTGACCATTTTTTGTTACCACTTCACCTTCAGTCGCTTTAACCGCCTGCTCCCAAGCTCCACCTTTATTACCGCCTTTATAAACTTGGCAGCTTTGAGTTGTACAAATTGAATTAGCTCCGTTATTGGTGTAAGCCAGAGCATAAGAACGGGCGGCTACAGCTTGAGCTTTGAGAGCCTCTATCGGCCAATCGTTGGGGACTTCATAAATACCTAACATGTATTGTTCCAAACTCATGGAACCAAAACCATTGATTTTAATTGTTATATTGGGTTTTTTATCAAAAGATACACTGTTAAAATAGGCATTTAAAATTTCATGATGATTTTGTCCTGCTTTTGCTCGCCCATAGGCACCATATTGATTTAAACCCACATGATGAGGAATACCAAAGGTAAAAAAGGCAAATCCGGAACCAAATCCCGGGTCAATTTTACGATCATCGCTACAGGACAAGGGGCCGGCACCCAAACTGGTTGGTAGGTTTAAACTCGCCAATTTTTGAGCCACTAATTCTTGTTGTCTCCGGCTAAGCTCTGCTTTATATGTTTCCGCTTTTAAGATCTCTTTAGACAAAAATCCAAACCTACTCTCCATATCTGTTTTTAGTTTGGAAAGTTTTATTTTTTCTGTTTCCAGTCTGACTTTATTAGCCGTCAAGGTGTTTATATCTAAAATATATTTTTGAATTTGGTTTTTGTCTTGAGTAATTACCGCCTTAACCAAGGCATATTGACGCAACAATCCACTGCCTTCACCTCCGGCCAACAATATCAGTAGGGGAGAATACCGTTTGGAATTAATATAATATCTCTTAACTCTTTCAGCCAATAATACTTTTTGAACTTCCAAATCAGCTTCCTGATCAATCATTTTTACTGTCAAATTTGTTACTAGTTTTTCTACTGCTACTATTTGTACTTTAGCCGCAGTAATTTTTTGACTTAAACCCACTGATTCTTTTTTTAAAGGGGTCATTGAAGCTTCAATGGCCGCAATTTGTTTTTCAATATCTGCCAACTCATCGGCCAATACCGGACTACGCCATAAACCAAACACTGCCAGAAAAACCAAAAGAATTTTCACTTATCAATTCTAGCATCTGCTATACTATGGACATGTTTAAGCTCAGTTTTGGCTTACTTTTGTTTTCCTTTTTTCTGACTCTTTTGGCACCACCAGCCGTTTTCGCCAAAACCGAAGTTTTTTGTGCCGGTGAAACCAGTATCAACACCGCCCTAGGTTGTATTCCGGTAGAAATGGATAAATTTATTGCCTGGATTTTACCGTATCTTTTTGGAATTGCTGGTACCCTAGCTTTTCTGTTGATGGTTTATGGCTTTATCTTAATCGGCACTTCCCGGGGTGATCCCAAGGCTCTTCAGGGTGCCAAGGAAACTGTTACATCAGCTATTATGGGACTTTTCGTTTCTCTTTTTGCTATTTTTTTACTTCGACTCATAACTTTGGATATTTTAAAAATTCCCGGAATCTAATCTATGGCTACAATTTTACCTCCCGACCCCCTGGCCACCAAATTTCCTTCTCTGGGTAATCTAATTTCCCAAATTCTTCCCTATGTTTATGTAGCTGCGGGACTTTTACTTTTAGTTACCCTTATCTCTGGTGGGGTTGCTCTGATGACTGCCGCCGGTGATGCCGGTAAGACTAAAGCCGGTTACGGTAAAATTACCGCCGGTCTCATTGGTTTTCTGATTATCTTTGTGTCCTTTTTCGCCGTCCAAATTGTCGAAGTTCTCCTCGGAGTCAAGATTCTGTAGAATACCGTATTTTTTGCTATAATATCCCATGTCCGAAATAACTATTATTTGCCCTCAGGAATTTTCAATTCTCGATTTTAATCCGAAAACTAATTGTTCAGGTTTTCCCTCTATTTGAGAATGCCAGGAATGTAAACATTTCACTGGACGGGTAATAGATTTATCTTCACTAACCCCAACACAACTGAACCAAATCGTCGCAGCCGATATCGAAGGGAATCTCTAATCTATCTCCCCATTCTTCTTTCTCTTTGCTGATACCACAAAATCACTTTACCGAGTTCCTTGGGAGAAAAATCCGGCCATAAGATATCGGTAAAATACAGTTCAGCGTAAGACATCTGCCACAATAGAAAATTACTTAACCTTAACTCTCCTCCGGGTCGGATTATCAAATCCGGATCCGGCTGGTCCTTGGTATATAAATAATTCGATACCAGTTTTTCATCAATTTTTTCCGGCGAAATTTTATCCTTAATTATTCTTTTTATGGCGTTGATTATTTCGTCTCTCCCCCCATAGTTTAGGGCAATATTAAACTGGATTTTTTCCTCTACAATCGCCAAAGATAAGATCTTTTTAATTGCATCCTTCACCTTAAAGGGGAAGGCCTGAAAATTTCCCAAAACAAAAAATTTTATTCCCGATTTTCGATACTGCTCCGCCTTTTCCTGAACAATTTTAATTAATAATTGAAATAACCCCTTCACTTCCATCGGCGCTCTCTTTCGCCAATT
>Ga0100390_10000838_pt1 | contig 27530 bp, 23 predicted proteins | sample CryGeymeta201514_FD_81540 | JGI IMG/M metagenome (GOLD analysis project Ga0100390, IMG submission 81540) | Groundwater microbial communities from Crystal Geyser aquifers in Utah, USA - Crystal Geyser metaG 2015-14 | ecosystem: Environmental > Aquatic > Deep subsurface > Groundwater | place... | reverse complement strand
CAGGCTGGGCTGTCGGCGGTGGCGCGGGAGCAGGCGCTGAAGGTGCTGGAGCAGGAGGATGCGCTGCTGCCGAGAGCGACGGTGCTGCGCTGCCGGGTGCGTTACTTTACGGATGGGGCGATTTTGGGCAGTCAGGAGTTTGTGCGGGGCTTTGCGGATGCCTGGCAAAAGGAGAAGAAGCGCAAATATCCGCCCAAGGTTAATCGGATGCGCGGGGCGGATTGGCAGGACCTGGCGACAATTCAGGGGCTGAGGAAAGCGGTTTTTGGTTAGACCTGGCGGCTGAATCAAAATGTATCTTGAATTAGGAAAAGCCGCCAAAGTAAAATCTTGGGCAGATATAATTAACTCGCACAGAGTCCAATAAAAACGAAAATGGTATGCTATGCTTCCCTCCATATTGTTGGTTTTGATTCTGGTTTGCGGTGTTGCTGCGATTTTCTGGATTATTCTAAAGACCTCGGCGCAGAAAATTGAGGCGCAATATGCCTTGCTGGCCGAAAAACTGGAGTTGGAACTGAATGTGCCGAAGCCCACGATGATCGGCTTTGTTCGGGCCGAACCATCGCTTTACGGCCGGCATGGAGGTCGTGAAGTTTCGATTTCAGCGCCCGGCAAGGGGCTGCAAAATACCCGGCAGATTGAAACGGTGCTCAAGCTGGAAATAAAAGATAGACAACTGGCGGCGCAATTGACGACAAACGGACTATTGGGAGGCTTGCGCCAGCGCGACAGCAGCGGCATGGATCGGTGGAAGAGTGGCGAGGCAGCATTTGATGCCGCCGTGGACGTGCGGACCAATGATACCCGGTTATTGGACCGTTTGATCGACTCTGCGCTTCAGGACGGTCTAATGGCGATTCTCAAACAAGGTAAGGGCAGCATATATATTGGAGGCGGTGTGATTGCCTACGCCGAGTTGGGCTTGATTGCCGATGCAGGCCGCCGCGAACGCTTTGAAAATACCCTCAAACTTTTACAACAATTGGCAGGGGCCATCGAGGCCGCATAATTTTTTTCTAATAAAACAGCCACAGCAACGTCTTACCCATTATGATGAAACAATTATCTCTGATTCCCATCTCTGCACTTCTGCTGCTTGGTTCCGGTTCGGCTGGCGCTCAAGACGCCTCGAATGTTCCAGGCCCGGCGATAACCGTGTATAATCAAAATTTCGGCGTGGTGCGCGACCGTGTGCCGCTTGATTTGGTTGCCGGCATCAGCGAGGCCAGCTACAGCGGGGTAACCTCACAGCTTGAACCGGAGTCGGTGGTGCTGCGTGACCCGTCCGGAAAGCTGGATCTGAGTATTGTCGAGCAGAGTTATCGCGGCGATCCGGTGGATCAGGCGCGGTTGCTGCAGATGTTTGAAGGGCAGACGATTGATTTTTTGAAAACACTCGACGACGAAGAAGTGGTCGTCAAAGGCCGCATCATCCGTGCTCCGAAGCAGGTGATGGCGAAAAACCAGCACGGCGACATGTACCAGAAAAACCTGGAACCCATCATTGAAATCGAGGGGCAAATGCTCACCAAGTTGCCCGGCGAACCACTCTTTCCCGGATTGGGAGGTGACGATTCCATTCTGGAGCCCACCCTCAGCTGGAAACTTTATTCGGCCAGTGCCGCCAGGCTGGATGCAGAACTCAGCTACCTGACCGGAGGCATGTCCTGGAAGTCGGACTATAATCTGGTCCTGCCCGAGCAGGGCGACGAGGTAACGCTGACCGGTTGGGTCTCGATCGAGAACAATACCGGCACCGCGTTTGAAAATGCCCGCATCAAGCTGATCGCCGGAGAGGTGAACCGGGTGCAGAAGAATCGGCCGCAAATGAGAGCGATGGCCATGGACATGATGCTTGCTTCACCGATGGCTCCCCCCGAGGTCGAAGGCAGGAAATTCGACGAGTTCCACATGTATTCCCTGCCGCTGGCCACTACCCTGCGCGACCAGGAGACCAAGCAAATTGAGTTTGTTCGAGCTGAGGCGGTGCAGACCCGGAAGCACTATGTGTATCAAGGCTTCCAGGGCCGCTACCATGGCGGAGTGAATACCAATCAGAACTTCGGGCAAAATTCACAGCCCGATGTGGCAATCTACCGCGAATTCAAGAACAGCGAGGAGAACGGACTGGGCGTCGCACTGCCGACGGGCAAAACCCGCTTCTATCGTATGGACCGCGACGGACAACTCGAGTTTACCGGTGAAAATACCATCGACCACACGCCGAAGAATGAGACCATCCGCGTGTTTTTGGGCAACGCCTTCGATCTGGTAGGCGAACGCAAACGGATGGATTTCAACCAGCACCCCAGCCTCAATTTGCTGCGTGAAAGCTTCGAAATTGAGATCCGCAACCGCAGCGAGGAGGAAGTCACCGTGCAGGTGGTCGAACCGCTGTACCGCTGGTCGAACTGGGAGATCACTGCCAACAATCACGAGTTCGAGAAAACGGATGCCCAGACCATCGAGTTTCCTGTCACCGTCGGCCCGGATCAAATCCGGAAAGTAACCTACACGGTGGAATACACATGGTAAGGTTGATCGCTGAATCTTGATCCGCAAGCGCGGCAACAACCAACCAACCAGCAAGCCATGAGAATCACCGGAGGATGTGCCCGCGGGATCCCGCTCCTTGCGCCCAAGGGCGACGGCACCCGCCCCGCCACCGACCAGTTGCGCGAGGCCGTCTTTTCTTCACTGGGAGCGCAGATTGAGGGCGCGTGCATCGCGGACCTCTTCGCCGGCACTGGTGCCTATGGGCTCGAAGCGATGAGCCGGGGTGCCCGCAGCGGGCTATTTGTTGAAAACAGCCGCGAAGTCGTGGCCTGTTTACAGCAGAATCTCACCGCCGTGAGCAAGAGCTGTGGCAGGGACGTTAAAGACTGGCAGGTGCTGGCACAAAAAATTGATACCATTCCTGCCGGCCTGGGTCCCTTCGATATTGTCTTTATGGATCCACCTTACGGCATGATCGAAAGCCGCATCCCCCGGATTTTTTCGGCGCACATTGCTGCATTGCTCGCACCAGAAGGTTTGCTCTGCTGTGAGATGCCGGGGAACCTCGACCTCAAGTTGCCCGACTGGCAAGCCATGCGCCGACTGGGCAAGACCGGCAGAGATAAACCCAGCATGGTTTTTTATCAGCGCAGCTGATTTTTTCAACAGCCCGCACGTTCCGGATGCCTTGCGGCCGGCAGATCACGGCAGGTGCCGGGCCAAAAAAGCCTCCCGCGCGGCGGGTTCATCCATGGAGGGCAACTGCTCCAGCAAATTCAGATCCGCTTCCCCCTCCCGCCACTTGACCGCTACCAGACGGCTGGTCCGCATCATCGAATTTTCCGTGATTTGCCGCTCCGACAGGTGCTCCAGTTCAAAATCCTGATACAACGGAGAGACCGGCACAAATTCAGCATCCGCCGAGTCGCGGGACAACTCATGCACAAACAAAATTTCGTCGTAGGTTTTTAACTGCTGATGCAGGCTCAGGCCGGACTTTCTGATGAAGGCATGCATCTCCGGGATCGCTGCCGCCCGGTCCACGATCGCCATCAGGTGGAAGTTGGAAACAAACAGCACTTTTTCGCCCGCCCGCGCCCGCACTTCATGCTGCAACCACATACACTTATGCCAACCCGGTGAGCGGGCCATGAAGTTGGTGCCTAGACTTGCGGGCACAGTCACCGCCAACAGGAACAGCCAAATTCCCGCCAGGCACGCCAGGGCCAACCGCCTGCCCCGGTTCAACTGCCCGATAAACGCAATCACGACGAGGACTTGCAGCAGGATAAAGGGCAGGGCGATCCGGGTCGCAATAATATCATCCAGCTGCCCCCAGTGATAGGCCATGAGCAGGGCAAAATTAAAGAGGAGCACCGCGCCAAAAATGAAGGTGGCCGGGTAAAATCCCGGCTGGCTGTGCCGGGATTTTCGCCGCCAGCCGCGGATTGCCAGGAAGGCCAGACCCAGCAGCGCGAGCACAAAAGCGGTTGAAATCAGCAGGCTATTCGGCTGCTGACTATCGTTCCAGTTGAAAAAAAAGCGGCCGGCATGCCGCAGATTATCCGGCACAAAGCCCAAGCCAAACGGAGCCTTCACTCCTTCGCCCAACTGCCAGAGTGTCGCATGCGCACTGAAAATCTTATGCTGGAGCGCGATGGGCAAACACAGCAGTGGTGCCAGCAGCGAGATCCAGGAAAGGATGATGCGCCGCTCACGCAACCAGCCGATCAAGAGGATCAGCCCAGCCGCAACAATGTAGAGACTCGACTCGTAGCGCGTCTGAGCCAGCAGAATGACCAACAGCACCAACAGGTCCAGACGCGCTTCACCAGGCTTTTTCAAATAAAAAGCTGCCGCCAGACAGCACAGTAGCAGCATGACCAGATTGAGGATTTCGAACCCGGCCCCGCTGACATTCATTGCCAGCAGCGGTAGCGTTGCCAACAACGAAACTGCCAGATAGCCCCCCCATATTGGGGCATAGATCGATCCAAAGTAAAAGACCAGACCCAGTAACAGCAGCGTGAGCGCCAGATTCAGCCAGTTTCCGTTGGTGCTGCGGTAGCCGGTCAAGTCGTGGACCAGACTGACCAGAAACTGATAAAAATACGGACGCTTATCCACGTAGCCGTCCAGCTGAAGAAACCGACCTTCGACCAGATGGGTCCGCCCCGTGACCATGGCCTCCTTATGCTCATGCATCCGCAGCGCATTACTCGCCATCACCGGCTCATCCATGATGATCTTAAACCCGCTAGGCTGCAGTGACCAGAGCAGCGCGGTTACTGCGGCAATAAAGACGGCGGCCAGCCAAAAGCGGGGCTGCCGCAATGCCCGCCATACCGCCTGGCGGACCGTGCTCTGCTCCCGCTGCAACACTCTCCCGCCAGCCAACAACAACAGCAGACAGGTGGACCACATCAACCAGTAGCCAAAGTTTTTGACCAGCCATACCGATTGTTCCGTCGTCGCAACAACAAAGCCGTAGAGCACGACTACCAGTGCTACAATAAGGAAGAAAATAATGCGCCACATATAAGGTCTAAGTAGAGTAGAATGGCTGCTAACTGAAGCAAAAGTAGCTGCGGTATCCTGCCGCTAAGACGAGTCAACAAGCGGCTGGAAGCGCGCTTCTACGCTCAAATAAACCAATAAACATAAAAAAGCCGCCTACAGGAGTAGGCGGCTGATAAGAAGATTACGATTGAATGCTTCGCTTGAGCAAATCAGCTTAGAAAGCAATCGAAACAACTGTGGTGCCTGCAGTCGTGAGATTGGAAAGTGAAGTCGTGATCGGCGAAGGATAGGTTTCACCGGCAACTGCAGAGACTTCCTTCACATACTTGTCGCTACCCACCAATTCGCCACTGGTGACGGTGGTCAAACCCTCTTCCAGGAAGTATTGGTCTGCAGCCGATGCCAATTGACGCAGATTGTTGGTAATCGTCTTTTGCTGTGAGGTGGTGCGCACCTTTTGGAATGCGGGGATCGCCATAGCGGCAAGCAGGCCGATGATAACGACCACGATCATAATTTCAACCAGGGTGAAACCTTTTTTATTTTTGTTAGTCATGATATACTCCTTTATATATTTATTATGTAGTTATGATATTCAACTGGCACGGATGGTCAGCAGTCATAAATTGTGGCAAGTCGGGAATAAATACAAGCAAAATATATGGCTATCAGAGGTTTAACCTATTTTTAACAAACCCGCTAATTTGCGGCTCCTATCACTGCTGGAAACTTTTTGTCCCTTACGCATCTCGCACAGCAGTGCTGTTACGACAAGAGATTTCAGCCACCAACAAGGGTGAAGCATTAAACCGCAGGCCGCAGGCTGGCGAAGACCATCTTACCCCCGGAGGACGGCACCACCGAATCGACCTCGACGCGAACCTCCTCGCCGATCACACGTCTTGCGTCTTTGACCACCACCATGGAGCCATCGGGCAAATAACCCACCGCCTGATCGGGGTCTTTGCCCGCCCGCACCAGGCTGACACTGAGCCGGGAGCCGATCGAGACTTCCTGGTTGACCGCCTTCACCAGCTCCGTGATGTTCAACCAGTCCACTTGGTGAAACTCCGCCAGCTTGGCCAGGTTGTAATCGGTTGTCAGCAGCTTGCCGTGCAGGGTTTCCGCGAGATAGACCAGCTTTGAATCGACGGCCTTACGGTCCGGCACTTCACTCTCGTGAATCCGCAGGTCGAGGTGCTGCATCTCTCGCAGGCGGTTCAGCACGCCCAGTCCCTTGCGGCCTTTCTCCTGGCGGATGGGGTCGTTTGAATCGGCAATCGCCTGCAATTCTTCCAGCACAAAACGCGGGATGAGCAGGACATAACCGAACCAGCGGGTCTCGCAGATCGCGGCAATGCGCCCGTCGATCAAGGCACTGGTATCGGTGATCGCCAGCGGGGTCTCGACTGTCTCCGGGCTGAAGCGGACATAGGGAATGACCAGATTAAACTCATCCTTGCCGCGCAGGGCGATGACTGTCGCCAGATACATGCAGATGATGTAGAGGCCCAACCGGGACAAAAAGAGCATTTCTGCCAGTTCCTTATCCTGTTCCAGCGGTTCAAACAGGGGCGACTCCGCCAGCAGATAGGCAATCAATGCGCCGACTGCCAAACCAAAGGTGAGTGCGGAAAGCCCGCGCAGGGAAAACCCCTGAAGCAGCACATCCACCAGGATGACCAGCACCGCAATACTCATCCCCACCGCAAGCACCGTCCAGAGGTTCCAGTCCTCCACCATATAGTTCATCAACAGACAACCCAGCAGGCTCAGCACCAGAAAGAACACTCTGATCGTATAGAGCGTAGTCTTCATGACTCAAATCCGCATGACCACCCGAAAACCAGTCACCCGGTTCCGCTCTTCACGGGGAGCTTCCCGCACGGGCACGGTAAAAATTGTTTCGAGCTGGTCCAAAGCGTGGCCGCCGATGTGCTGTGCATCTTCCGTCTCGAAGCGGTCCACCGACTCCAGCCATTCGCTCACATTCCCGAGCAAATCAAAACAGCCGCTGGCAAATGCCGCTTTGGTGCCCACCGCCTGCGTGGTGCCGTCGCAGTTCGACAAACTCCAGACATGATCCTCCAGCACCACATAGCGCAGCCGGCCCAGCGCAGCACGAAACTCATTTTCCGTCGGCAGGCGCACCGCCTTGCCCATGACCCAGGACAGCCGCTCACAAAACTGCTTGGCTTCCAACCAGCTGACGGAATCGACCGGGTTTACCTCTGCCCGGTTGCGGCTGGGGTTGGTCTGCATAATGATGAAAAAGAGCGCCTGGGTGATTTCAGTGCGCAGGATGCGCCACTCCTCTTCGCCCGGAATCGGCAGCAAGGCTTCATAAACGCGGTCCTGAATGAAGCCCAAATCATTCTGCACCAGATTCAGATAGCGGATTTTTAGTTCGAGTTCGCCGTCATTGAGTGAACTTCGGGGGTAAGCTTCTTTCATTTGCTTAATATCCCGGCGCAGATTCACGATCACCTCTGCCGCCTCAAAAGTCCGGCGCTCACTTAATATTTCCTCCAGCAAATTATGATTCCGCTCAATGGCACGCCCCAGTTTAAAGCTCTGGGCGGTTTCCGATTTACGCAGGTATTCGGCCACCAACTCGGATGAAGCATAGGGACTATCGCGAAATGATTCATTCAATTGCTGCTGCAAGCGGGCCGCTTCCTCATACAGCTGGGCCGCTTCGAGATGTTTACCCTCGGACTTAAGCGCATCGGCGCGTGCGGCCACCTGCTGGATTCCGACATGATTTTGCCCGGAACGAATACCAACCAGCTTCACCCGCAAACGCTCCAGGCGGGCAACATCCGCTTGATTACTCCCGCGGAACTCGCGATTCAACTGGTCCTGCAGCGCGATGGCCCCGGCCAGTTTTTCTTCCGCCTGCGCCCAGTCCTGCTGCGTGATGAATGCCTCTGCTTCCGCTTCCAGAGTCACGCTGTTCTGAAACAATGGCTCCGCAGTCAGAAACATTGCCTGACGCCGCAGCGCCGCAGCACGCCCCGGACTGAAGGCGCTGCTGTTGGGGAAATCCTGGTTGATCCGATCCTGCAGCGCGAATGCTTGCTGAAAATTCGCACTGGCGGGAAGGTATTCTTTTGCCTCGGCCTGCTGCTGGGCTTCCCGTTCAAGTTGCAGGCTTTGCTCCTGCAGCTTTGCCGCCGCATTATCCTCGTAGCGCACCGTTAATTCACGCAGCCGTCTACTGGCCTCGCCATCCCGGCCGCGTGTGCCGTCCACATAAGCCTGCTGCAGATCACGGGCCTGGCGGATCAGCTCAACTTCCTCCGCAGTAGGCTCGCGCAATGAGACAATTTCATCGAACTCGGCCTCCAACGCGATGCTGCGTTCTTTATACTGTAAGACTTCTTCCGTAACTTCGCCCACGAGCGCGACCTCACGGTAGTCCACATCACGCGGCCCCATTCTGGACAGCAACCAAAACCCACCCAGGACCAGGCTTGCCAGGGCGACAATGGCACCAACCACCAGAAATTTCCTGAGTGGACTACTTTCGTGCGGGAGACGGAAACGACGTTTCTTTTTAAATATTGCCATTTTAAAATTGGGACTGGCGCTGAAAATTAGGTTTGTCTTAGATGACTACCGTTAATCCCTGCCGCAAGGCTAAAGGCACAACATCACCAAAGTGCGGCAAACGAACCGCTTAATAGTTCCATGCATCACATGTTCGATCAGCTTACCATACTCGGTCCGGGCCTGCTGGGTGCCTCCATCGGCATCGCGGCCCGCGAACGTGGGCTCGTGCGGCGCATTGTCAGCTGGTCGCGGCGGGCTGAAACCCGGGCAAACTGTCTGAGCCAGAGCTGGTGCGATGCTGTCTGCGAGTCGCCCGGCGAAGCCTGCCGCCAGAGTCAACTGGTGATTCTCTGCACCCCGGTGCAAACCATCGTGCCACTGCTGGCCGGCATTGCACCCGAATTGACCGCGGGGGTCCTGGTCACCGATGTGGGCAGCACCAAGAGTGAAATTTGCCGCCAGGCACAAGGCGTGGACCTGGCCGGTGCGCACTTCATCGGCTCCCATCCCATGGCCGGCTCCGAGCAAACCGGGATGGCGCATGCCCGCGGGGATTTGTTTGCAGCCGCGGCCTGCCTCGTGACGCCGCTCGCTGATGCGTCGGCGGAAACCGTGCAGGCAGTCAGCGCATTTTGGGCCGCTCTCGGGATGCGCGTCTCGCATACCTCGCCGGAGCGTCACGACGAGATTGTCGCCCATATCAGCCATCTGCCCCATGTGCTGAGCTCGGCACTGTGTTCTTTCCTGGCTCGTAAAGATCACGCCTGGCAGGCGCTGGCTGCCAGCGGTCTGCGCGATACCACCCGGATCGCCGCCGGCGACCCGGGGCTGTGGCTCGAAATCCTGCAAAGCAACCGCGCAGAAGTCCTGCGGGCCATCAGCGGACTCGAAGACGAGCTCCACCGGATCCAGTCCGCGTTGGCCAATGACGACTGCGCCCGCCTGGCCCAATACCTTGAACGCGGAAAAAACTACCGGGATCAGCTCTGCTAGTATGCCATCAATTTTTAAAACGGGTAACAGAATGGCAACCGTCACGCAGTTATCGTTTTGCACCATTACCCATTAGCCATTAGCCATTAGCCATTTTCAATGCAAACCCCACTCCCCATCAAGCCCATCACCCGGGAACTCGCGTCCAGCATCGCACTGCCGGGCTCGAAGAGCATTACCAACCGCGCGCTGGTGCTGGCTGCCCTGGCGCAGGGTGAAACCACCCTGACCGGGGCACTCTTCAGCCGCGACACCCGGATCATGCTGGCCGCGCTGGAGGCACTTGGCTACAGCATCAGCGCAGATGAAGCGACCGCCTGCATCACGCTGGCCAGGTCTAGCGACCGCAACATCCCCCGCACGACCGCCCGGCTGGATGTCGGCAACGCCGGCACCGTCGCCCGCTTCCTTACCGCCATGCTGGCGCGCACACCTGGTGGACGCTATCAACTGGACGGCGATCCGGCGATGCGCGAGCGCCCGATGTCGGGTTTGCTGGATGCCTTGGCCGCGCTGGGCGCGGCGGATTTTGAGTTTCATGGGCAGCCGGGGCATTTCCCCTTCACCCTGACCTCACACGGCTACCGGGGCGGCAGCGCCCGGGTCGATGCCCGCGCCAGCAGCCAGATTCTGTCTGCTCTGCTGCTGTCCGGCGCGGGCGATCAGGCCGGGCTGGAGCTCATCTGCCCGGAGGTGCGCCCGGCCTACGTGGCAATCACGCTGAAGATGCGCGAAGCCTTCGGTGCAGAGCCGCTGGCAGCGGCGGCAGACGGACACTACCAACTGGCTCCGCTGGCTTACGTCAGCCCCGGCACTTACGCCATCGAGCCCGACATCTCGGCGGCAAGTTACTTCCTGGCCCTGACCCTGATGCTGGGCGGTGCACTGCGCATCCCCCAGCTCGGGCCCGATCCGCTGCAGGGCGATGCCCGCTTCGCCGAAGTGCTGGCCTACCACGGATTACAGGTCGATGCCGATGAGGCAGAATGGCGGGTCTCCCGCGCACCGGCGGAAGTCATCGAGCGCGAGCACCGGGAGATTGATTTCAATGCCTTCTCCGATACCTTTTTAACCTATGCCGCTATCGCCCCGCTGCTCGGCGGCTCTGTCCGCATCACCGGGATTGGCCACACCCGGCAGCAGGAGACCGACCGCATCGCCGGCATGGCCGCCGAACTCTCCAAATTGGGTCAGCTGGTAAAAGAAGAAGACGACGCCCTGACCGTCATGCCCAAGCCCAACGAGCTGCGGGCGCGGGCCCGGGCTGCGCGCAGCCGGGGGGAGCTACTGGAGATGGAGACCTACGAGGACCACCGCTTCGCAATGAGCTTCGGCATCCTCGGTAGCTACGACCTGCTCGGCGATGGAGAGGCCTGGTTGGCCATCCGCAACCCGGATTGCTGCGGCAAAACCTTCCCGCAGTTCTTCCAGGCGCTGGAGGCACTGCAGGGCTAGAGGAATTTAAAGAGGAATTTAAACGACACCCATAAAAATCCTAGAATAATTATTGATGTATCTTAAAAGGTGAACATATTTTTACTATAAAATAACAACAGCACGCAAGACAATGGTGGATGTGAAAGAAGTGGGGGTGTATCACTGTATTTCGCGTTGCGTTCGCCGTGCTTTTTTGTGCGGGGTGGACGCTTATACTGGGATTTATTACGAGCACCGGCGTGGCTGGGTCGTGAGCCGGCTGCAAGAGTTGTCGTCTATTTTGGGGTGGAGGTGTTTGCTTACGCAGTGATGTCGAACCATTAGCATTTTGTTCGCTGGCTGAGCCCTGAAAATGGCTTACTTTTATCCATCTGCTGATTGCATTTTGTTCACCGCAACAAAAGTGGCGGCTGGGGCTTGTTTGCGCAAGCGTGTGAGGCCATCAGATTGTGTCATGCCGCTGCAGGTTACCCATTTAACCAATTAAACAAACGATAGTATGATGCATAGTAAAGCCCCATCTCTTTATATACTGAGCCGCCTTGGCCTGCTTCTCAGCGCCGCCATGACTGCTGCTGCGGTGGAAATGCCCGAGTCATCCAGGTTATACGACCTGGCTCCGCTGGTGGTGACGGCAAACCGCACCCAGATGGCATTGGAAGACACGACATACACCACGCACAGCTTTGACGCGGACAATATTGCAGCGGATAACCGCCGCACTCTGCCGGAGGCCTTGCAGTTTATTCCGGGCGTGTTGGTGCAAAAGACGGCAGCCGGACACGGCTCTCCTTTTGTGCGCGGTTTTACGGGGCGGCAAAATTTGATTATGATCGACGGGGTGCGGATGAACAATTCGCTGTGGCGCAGCGGTCCCGTGCAGTATTGGAACACCATTGATATAAGGTCGATCGAGCGTTTCGAGTTGATTAAGAATCAAGGCTCGGTGCTTTACGGATCGGACGCAATTGGTGGGACGGCCAACGCCTTTACCAAGAGCGCGGATTTCCGTAGTTTTGCCGAAAATCAGGCATTTTCGTTTGGTGCCGGCGATTACGAGTTTCGCAGCAACGGCGATGGCTCGCACATCGGGCGCCTGGAATCAGGCTTCGGCGTAGGCGGAAAATACGGGCTCATGCTAGGTATCACAGGTAAGAACTTTGGCGACATACGCGGTCCGGAAGTTGGCCTGATGCAGAATACCGGCTATACGGAACAGGACTTTGATCTCAGGTTGGATATGGCGCTGTCTGCGGGCACGACACTGACGCTTGCCCATCAAAGCGTGAACCAGGATGACATCTGGCGTTTTCATTCCACGCGTTTCAATACCGGTTGGACCAAGGACGGCAAGGTGGCGACTGCGGGAACTTTTCAATCACGAATTTATGATCAGGAACGATCATTGACTTACCTGCGGCTGGCAGGTGAGCCGTCCGTGGCCGCGAATTGGCTGGATCGCTGGACGGCGACGCTATCGTATCAAACCCAGGATGACAGCGAATTTCAGAATCGCTCTGCGACTGACATCCGGCAGCAGGGCGCGGAAGTTGACAGCTTCGGCTTTGACCTTTCGCTTGAGTCCGAAGTCGGGGCAGGCACCCTTATCTATGGCCTGGATTATTACCACGACGAAGTGGATGCTTTTGGCAAACGTGATACGACGGGCACCGGTTTGGTCAACCGCCCGGATTTCCGCCCCGTCGCCGATGATTCCCAGTATGATTTACTTGGTGCTTTTGCCCAGTATGTCTGGCGCCCGAGTGAGCCGCTTGAATTAACCGCAGGCACTCGCTTTACGTATGCCGAGGCAAAGCTGGGGAAGTTTTTTGACAGTGGCCTGGCGGCGGACCGGAGTGCCGCCCGGAATTGGAACAATCTCTCGAGTTCACTGCGGGCACTTTACCGCTTGAACCGAGAGTGGGCGTTGTATGGTGGACTCTCCCAGGCCTTTAGGGCACCCAATCTGACGGATTTGTCTGGAAATTTAACCACACTTTCGGGCACCCCTACGGCTGGTAATGTCGATGTCGATCCGGAGGAGTTTCTGACTTACGAAATCGGCACCCGTTTCAGCGCGGCGCAGACGTATCTTAATTTTTCGGTCTATTACACGGATATTTCCGATATCATCACCGGTGTGCCTGCAACAACTGGCAGCACCGCAAATATCACCAGCAACGGGCAGGACGGCGAAGTCTATGGTGTCGAGCTGGAAGGGTTCTGGCACTTCCTCCCGAATTGGACGCTCTCGGGTTTTGCCGCCTGGCAGGATGGTCGAACCGAGACGGCCTTGTTTCTGGGAGGCCCGACGGCGGGCGACAACTTCTCCCAGTTGAATCCGCTCAGCGCGTCGCTTGCGCTGCGCTGGGATGCTCCCTCCCGCCGCTACTGGGTGAAGGGCCGGGTTCTGGCTGCTGCGGAGCAGGATGAATTGTCGCGCAGCAATTTGACGGATACGCAGCGTATCCCCATCGGCGGCACGCCCGGCTACGTCGTGTTCATGGCCAACGCGGGGTGGCAGGCAAGTGATCGGCTCGAGCTGACGCTGGGATTGGAGAATCTGACGAATGAGGACTACCGCATTCACGGTTCCGGGCAGAATGAGCCGGGCTTCGGCGCGATCGCCCGGGCCAAGCTTTCCTGGTAGTAGCAGGCGGTAGCCTGGCGAAAGGAATCCGCTAACTGGAGCGCCTCGATCTTGTGGCGTCTTCGCTTGCGAATGGCGCCGTCGCCGTTCAGGCGACGGTTTCGCTTGGTCGCTTGGGGGGGGGGGCAATTAAAAGTGCGGGGCAAGCTTTATTCGGGTAGCGCGGCCGCGTCCCGCGGCGCAGCTTGCGGTTGTGGTGTTCTGGAAGTGTTGGGGTCTGGTCTTGGAGGCTTGGCTCTGCGAACGCTCCTGCGGTGCGGGGACGCACCTGCGCTACCTTGTTGCTCCTGCGGTGCGGGGACGCACCTGCGCTACCTTGTTGCTCCTGCGGTGCGGGGACGCACCTGCGCTACCTTGTTGTGGCGAGATACCCGCACGACCTCGTGCAACTTGATTTCTTGCCAAGACGTCGCTTGACGGCTCAACTTCACCGCATGCAGGAAGCAAAAAATACCGGACGGGCTACCGTCCACATCGGCTACGATGGACGCGTGCATAAGTATTTCAAAGGCCCACAGGCACGGGAGCGCTACGAGAATGAGGTGCGGGTGCTGAATTTCCTGGAGCAGCACGGCTGCAGGTTTGTGCCTAAAATTCTGGAGCAGGACGATGCCACGCTCTATCTGGTGACCTCCAACTGCGGCTCGCGGGTGGACCACATCAGTGAATCGAAAACGCTGCAGATTTTTGCCGAGCTGGAGCAATACGGCGTGCGTCACGACGATGCCGAAGTGCGCAACATCACTTACAATCAACAAATGGGCCGCTTTTGCGTGATTGATTTTGAATTTGCGACGATTCTGGTGCCGGGCTACCCGCCCGCGCCGGAGATGAAGTCGGTGGCCGACCGGGCACAATGGCAGGACCTGAATGATGGCAATGAGTGAGCCCAGCCCAACACATGCGGAATCCATCGCCTGGTTCGGACTGACCGATGTCGGGCGTTTTCGTAAAGCAAACCAGGATGCCTTTCTCGCGCTGGCGCTCGACGGGCAGGGGGTCTATCGCATGGGGAAATACGGCGAGGGCAGCCTGGATGCCTCCGACTACGTTTTCGCGGTCAGCGACGGGATGGGCGGGGCCAACGCCGGTGATTTTGCCAGCCGGATCGCGGTGGATCAGATCACGCGTCTGCTGCCGGCCGCCTTCCGCAGCTCAGCCGGAGGCATGGGCGTGGGCTTTCAGGATCTGCTGGGTGAAATTTTTGATTCGATCCACGCCGAACTGGTGGAAATGGGGCAATCCTACGAAGAACTCAACGGGATGGGGGCCACGCTCAGTCTCTGCTGGGTGCGGCCGGAGTGGATCTATTTTGCTCACATCGGCGACAGCCGGATCTACCACCTGCCCGCCGCCGGCGGAATTCGGCAGGTGAGTGAGGATCATACCCACGTCGGCTGGCTGCAGCGCCAGGGGCAATTGAGTGAGATTCAGGCCCGCAGCCATCCGGGGCGCAACTCACTGCAACAGGTGCTCGGGGGCAAAAACCAACACCTGAATCCGCATTTTGGTGCCATCGGCTATGAGCCCGGTGATGCCTTTTTGGTCTGCTCCGATGGGCTGGTGGAAGGACTCTTTAACAGCGGGATGGAGCGGCTCATCCGTAAGCCCGGCCCCTATGCCAAAGGCAATCCCGCCGAGCGGCTGGTGGCAGAGGCTGTGCGCACCGATGGCAAGGACAATACCACCGCGCTGGTTTTTGAGCTTTCGTAAGCGCCCGGGCCGCGCCACAGCTTAGGGCCTGTCCGCAAATAAATGTAACAATCTGACGGGTTCTTTTGCCCGCTGTCGGCGTTGCTGCTCTATCACAGATTTCAATATGCTCCATCGTCGCGCCTGGCCGGAGAACAAAATCCCCGACGCCATATTGCCACACTTATTCTCTTCCAGGCCCTTAGGCATCCTCAACCCGAAACAGTGTGCCGCCGAGGTTGCGGGGCTTCATTTCGCCCTGGGTATTGCCTTCGGCATCCACAATTTGCCCGGCTTCATAAAAAGCGGGTTCTTTGAGCCAGTGTTTTTTCAGCTCATCGTGCAGGGCCAGCAATTCGTTACGGCTGGCCACGCGGAATTCGATGGTGTGGGCGTGGGTGGCGAGCGGGTATTCTTTGACCACCGTCTGGCTGGTGATGCTGTCGGCGGCCTGGCCCAACCGCTGGCTCATGGCTGCGATTTGGGGCGGTAGCGTTTGCGGGATGATGGATGCTCCGGGCGCACCGGAGGCCTCTGCCGCGTCGCTGAGTGCGCTGCTGAGTTCACCCGCTTTCAGTGGACGACTATGGTAAATCCGCAGCAGGGCCGGGCCGTTAGTGACCACATTGACTTCGACGACGCGGAACGCGGCGGTGACGTATTCCTGCTTCGAGATCGAGAGCACGCTGGCTTCGCGGGCATAATAGCTGCGCGCATCACCGGGAAATTCGATGCCAAACAAGGCGGCGTTTTTGATCGCCCGGGTGACCACATCGACCGCGTGCAGTGAAGTGTGTGCGAGCAGCGCAGTTGCGAGCAGAATAATCAGTCGAAATGTAGGCATGTGTTCTAAAATGCTGGCTTTTCCGTCCGGGGCAAAGATAAATTGTGTCCCGTATGTTAAGTTGTCAGCAGCTTTCGGTCGATGTCGGCTCGTCCGGACCCCGGATTCTGGATCGCGCCACGGCGCAATTCCAGGGCGCAGCCCTGAACGCTATCATCGGCCCCTCGGGTTGCGGTAAGACCACACTGGTCAAGGCGCTGCTGGGCATTTTACCCAGTCAGGGAGAGGTGCGCTTCAACGGGGAGCTGGTGGAACAGAGTGCCGACTTGCTGGGAAAGCTGTCTTTTGCGCCGCAGTTCAGCATCGCACACCAGGGGCTGACGGTGGAGGAGGCGATTGGCTATGCGCTGGAGTTCAACGTGGTGGCGCGGGAGGTGCGGGCGACCCGGCTGGAAGAGATCCTGCAACGGATTGGTCTGGCCGAGCACCGGGACAAACGGGTCGGAGACTTGAGCGGTGGCCAACTGCGCCGCCTCGGACTGGGGCTGGAGCTGGTGAGTGATCCGCCCTGCATGGTGTGCGACGAAGTCACCAGCGGGCTGGACCCCAAGTCGGAGGATGACATTCTGGGGGTCTTGCAGGGGCTGCGGGACGATCGGGAAAAGACCTTTATCTGCATCATCCACAATCTGGCCAAACTGGATTTTTTCGATTGGATCACGGTCGTGTATACGGGGGCAGTGGTCTTTCAGGGCAGCCTGGATGCGTTGAACCGCTACTTCGGGATTCCCGATGCGCTGCAGCTCTACGATACATTGAGCGAGCATGATATCGGGTATTGGCGTGAGCGCTGGTCGGCATCGCAGCCCGCGCTGCCGGAGCCAGCCCGGCAAGCGGTCGCGGCGACGCCCAAAATGCCCGGCAGTTTGGCGCAGATCGGCACCCTGCTGCGGCGCCGGGCACTGCTCTTCCGCCGGGACCGTGGCTACTGGCTGCTGACGCTGGGAATCACGCTGGGCTTCCCCATCATGGTGGTGATCTTTGCCATCAACGGGATCCCGCAGATGCAGGGACTCTCGCTGACCGCTGCGGACGGATTTTTCGAGCAGATGCAGGCAAATCTGCGCTACCGGATTGAGGCGCTGGAGACCGCCTCACTGGTGACCGGGCTGATTTTGTTTCAGGTGATTTTGCTGACCCTGATGGGGAGTAACAACGGCGCACGCGAGATTGCCGCCGAACGGCAGATTTACGAGAAAGAACGTTTCGGCGGTCTGCGGCCGGGCGCGTATGCGCTGAGCAAGATCATCTTTGTTTCCACAGTCGCGCTCTTACAGGGCCTGTGGATGACACTGTTTGTGAAGTATATTTGCGATTTTCCCGGCGCCGTGTTGGCGCAGGCGGTGGTGTTGATGTTGAGCTGCGTGTCGATGACGGCGATCTGTCTCGGTTTCTCCGCAATTTTCCGCTCGGCGGACAAGGCCTCGCTGCTGTCGGTGTATCTGGTTGGTTTCCAGCTGCCGCTTTCCGGCGTGGTGCTGGCCCTGCCGGAGGTGCTGGTGTGGATCTGCCGTCCCTTCATCAACGCCTACTGGGGTTGGGCGGGCTATTTTGGCTCGATGCGTGAGACGCGCATCTATGATGCCTATCGGATGGATTCGGCGGACTGGATTCCATCACCGGAACTGGCCACGCTGGTGCTGCTGCTGCAATTTCTGGTTGGGGCCATAATGGTCTTTTGGGGTTGCCAGCAAAAACGCTGGAACTAATTGTGGGTTCTATTCGCTACCCGATCAGGTGATTTCCAATAACATGTTTTTGATTCGACGCCAATCCGCTCCCCACCTGTTGTCCTCTATGCTGCTGGCTGGACTGGTGCTGGGCAGCTTGTTGCTGACTGCCTGCAGCCGGGGCGAATTCTCCGGCCTCGAAACCCTGCCGGTCGGGGACTACGTGCAAAAGCCGGACAACTTCCTGGGCAACACGTATCAGCTCACGGTGCAAATTGACTCGCAAATTGTTTGGGAGGAAGGCGTTGGGCGGATCCTGGCCGTGCTGGCGGATGGCTCTTCATCGCGGGTGCCGGTATTTGTGCCGGATGGCATCGAACAAAATCTGCACGTCGGCCAGCGCTATAGGATGCGTGTCAATATCCGGCAAGGAGGGCTCATCTATGTGGAAAATTTACGCAAGTTCTAGCCTCAGCCTGCTGTTGGCAGCGGGACTCACCTGGGCGCAGGGCGGCCTCCCGACCGGACCATCGCCTGCCGGATCCCAAGGCGCCCAGGCCGGGTTTTCGGCACCTGCCGGTGGTGTCTTTGAGAGCAACACTTTTCTCGAGATGTCGAACCGGATCTTCGATCCGACCAGCGATTCGATGGATTTCGAGAACGGCAGTTTCGATTGGAAGGGCAAAAAATTCAATATCACCGAGCAACGGGCGTTCCGTGCCCGCTTTGAGCGCTTTCTGCTGGCCTCGCCCAGCCAGGAAGAGGAGCAATATGCCGCACTGATGGAGGATATTCTCAACCGTCTGTCAGTCAGCAACAACAACGACGACGACGCGATTCTGGACACCTGGCAACTGCTGTTTCGGGCCACGGACTTCGCGATCGACGGCGGCAACAGCACGATCGTGGCCAACCAGGTCTTCAACGCCTGGCGGGTGCGTAAAGAAAGTCGCGGCGTGGCCTTGAGTCAGAAAGAATTGGCAGATATCCGCAAATATCAGCAGGATGTGGTAGCCAACCGCACCCGGATGGCGGATCAGTTGCGCCTGCAGCGGATGCGCGATGCGGGCAAAAAGGGTAGTGAGGATGCGGCGGCAGCAGATTCGGGTGCGCTTGCGCCGCTCTCCGAGGCCTCGTTCCGGGTGCTGGATCTGGCGGAGACCGAGGCCAGGATACTCGCGCTGGAAGCCGAAGCGGCCAGCACCGGGATCCAGGCAAAGCTGCAGTTCCAGAGTCAGATCGTGAGTTTTTTAATGCAGCGCCGCTTCGAGCACGCCCTGGTGTTGTCGGGCTTTTATCAATGGTTGTTCAAAGGCTCGCACCAGCGGCTTGAGGTAGGGCGCAGTCAACTGGAGCAATTGCTGCCAGGCAGTGATTTAAATTACACGGTGGACAGTATGTCGTTTCTGGCGCGGGAGGCCATTAACGATGTGGAGAGCGGGGTGGATGCGGTCAACGCGGCCTACCGTGAAGGCCGCACGATACTGGCACTGGAGCGCTTGCAGGAAGTATTTTTCCTGGGGGAGTATCTGACCCAGCTGAATCGGATCCCGACCGGGCAGCGCCGTCACCTGCTGGATCTCTACCGCGGGCTGATGGAGGCGAGTGATCTGGCGGAGAGCAAAGATTACAGCGGACTCGCCGAGTTGGTGGAGAAAATTGCCGGCTTGGCCGAGGATTTCCCCAAGACGCGGGCACTCGCGGGGATTGAGACTGCCAAGAGCATGAGCGACATGGCGGTCTTTGCGGCCTCGCAATACCGCAACCTGGGGCAAATCGAACAGGCACGTGAGGAATTGAGGCAGGCCATCGACATCTGGCCCTCCAATCCCGCAATCCGCGAATTTCAGATGGAGACCACCAAGCTGGCGACTGCCGGATCGCAGGGGCTGAAGATCTTTGATGACCTGTATCAGCGCAACGAGCGGCGCGCCATTTACGAGCGCCGGATGGAACTGGGCTTTGCACTCTCCGATGATAACGAACGCCGACCATTGCTAATGGAAGTGGTCGATCAGGTGGCCCGCATCGAGTTGCTGGTCAAGCAGAGTCAGGAATTGGTCAAACAGGGCGAAGCTTATGCCGCATGGGAGCTGCTGATCGAAGCGGCCCGTATTGATCGCAGCGATGGACCCTTGAATCAGGCGCGGGCTGAGCTGGCCCCACGGGTGTCCGACTTCGTCCGGCAACTCGACCAGGCCGACAGCCTGGCGGAGAGCGGTCAGCATGCTGCGGCGCTGGCGGCTTATCTGGCTGCCCAGGATGTATATCCAGCCAGTAAGACCTGCCGCGTGGGCATCGCCAGGGAAGCCGCAGACTTGATGCGCGGACTTCAGCCGGTGGAGGCCGGGATGCCCGACAACTAGCCGTTACTCCGACTAGCTTCACATATTGGCTTATTTCGTTTTTTCAACATTTCACTCTAAGCCCTGAACAAATATGTCTTATACATTAGGTCTCGATTCCTCGACTCAAAGTTGCTCCGCCATTGTGATGGATACCGCTGTCGGCCAGGTCGTGGCGCAAGCTTCCATCAATTTTGGAGAATGTCTCCCGGAATACGCCGCGCCGCAGGGCTTTATCCCGGGCGGCCCGGACGGCGAGGTGCACTCGGATCCGTGCATGTGGCTCGATGCGCTCGAACTGCTGCTCGGGCAACTTCAGCAACAGTGCGACCTCTCAAAAATCGCTGCCATCTCCGGCGCGGGCCAGCAGCACGGCTCGGTCTATCTCAATCAGAGCTGGTTGGATACTGTTCAGGCTCTTTCTCCGGCACAATCCCTCTCCGCCCAGATCGCGCCCTGCCTGGCGCGGGCCACCAGCCCGATCTGGATGGATGGCTCCACCGGCCAGCAATGCCGGGAGATCGCTTCCGCTGTTGGCGGTGATGCGGTGGTCTGTGCGAAATCCGGTTCGATTACGATCGAGCGCTTTACCGGCCCCCAGATCCGGCGCTTCCACCAGCAGGACGCCGCAGCCTACGCGGCGACGGCGCGCATCCACATGGTCAGCTCGTTTTTGTGCTCCGTCCTCTGTGGCAGCGATGCCCCGATTGATACCGGTGACGGTGCCGGCATGAATCTGCTCAACATCCACTCCTGGTGCTGGGATGAGGACCTGCTGGCTGCCACCGCGCCGGAGCTGGGCAACAAACTGCCATGCGTCAAACCGGGCCAGACCACAGCCGGGCACATCGCCCCTTATTTTGTGGAGAAGTTCGGTTTCCGCTCCGACACTCCCATCACGGTGTTCACCGGTGACAATCCCAGCAGCCTGGTTGGAATGGGAGCCAGCCGTCCCGGCAAGCTGGTGATTTCACTCGGCACTTCAGATACCTTTTTTGCCGCCATGCCGGGGGTTGTAGCGGATCCGAATGGCTGCGGCCATGTCTTCGGCAATCCGGCGGGCGGCTCGATGTCGCTGCAATGCTTCATCAACGGCTCACTCGCCCGCGAAGCGGTCAAAGACAAGTTCAACTATGATTGGAACCAATTTACGCAGGCCTTGGCCAATACTCCGGTTGCCAACAAAGGCAATGTGATGGTCCCTTTCTTTCGTCCGGAAATCAGCCCGCGGGTCGATCTGAGTGCACCGATTTTACGCGGCACGGAGGCTTTCCAGGCCTGGCAGGAGCCGGATGCCGCCATCCGAGCCTGCGTGGAAGGCCAAGCGATCAACATCAAGCTGCGCAGTGCGTGGATGCAGCTCCAGCCGGAGGTGATCTACCTCACCGGCGGGGCTTCCCAAAACGATGCCATCGCCCAGGTCATCGCTGATGTCTTTCAGGCCAGGGTGCAGCGGCTCGCCGTCAGTGGTTCGGTGGCACTGGGTGCCGCCATGCGCGCCGCCCACAACTCGCTCGGTGCTGCCCTGACTGAGCTGGAGGCCTGCTTCTGTCAAGCGGAGCCCGGCAGCACCATCAGCCCCCGGGCAGCTGCCGGGGCCTATGACGCGCTGGCCGATGCCTTTACGGCCTGCCTGGCTTGAGCGCCGCCTCGACCTGCTGCTGCACCGTTTTGCCGTCCTCAATATCTCCCAGATACACGCTCAGGTTGAAGATGTATTTGTGGCGTCTGGCGTCGTCCAGGCAGCTTTCAAACAAGGCTCCCAGCGAGCGGGCCGCATTAAAATAGGCTGGGTTGACCCGCGTCATCCTGAGTTTAACAATATCATAACGGGCCTCAATGATTGTGCGGGTGGACGGCTCATTGCGCAGATCCCAAAGTCGGCTCAGATTCAAATCCTGCTCCTCCGTTGAGGAAAAATCAGCCAGTGCTTCAATCCATTGACGGGAGGTTTCCATCGTCTCAATCACCTCGACCGGAGGCTCCAGTAATTGCAGACAAGAGGCAATCCACCAGTCATCCAGCTGCGGATTTTCAGCTTCCGGGTGATTGGAAAGCACCCGCGCTGCCAGCTGCTGCGCGATATTGTGCCCTGCAATGCTTTGTCCGATCAACGCCCTGACCTGCCGACGGTCCAAACCAGCCCGATCCATCGCCAACAGCAACAGATAACCATTGGCGTCAGTGACTGCGTCGTTCCATCTGCGCCGCAGTAATGACAGGACCGTTGGGGTCGCAGCCAGGTCGGCCCGCTGAATCATCGATGCGGCTGGCACGGAGCGCAGTGCCGCGTAGGCCCTGGTACCAATTGCTGCCACCGGCCAATCCGGCAAAAAATCGGGACCGCTTTGACCGTAGTTGAAAATGGAATACCGCACCAGTAGTGCCTCTGATAAAGCACGACAGGTCGTTAATAAATCCAGCGACGACTCCCAGCGCACATCCAGGTTGACAAATCCCCGCGCCCGGAACTGCACGGAGTAGTGCCCGTCAAAATCCACATACTCCGGCGGCTTTAAGCTGACTAAAATGCGCTGGGAAAATTGCAGCCCCCGGCGATCCAGGTAACGCCCGGCCACCTCCACAATGTGGCGGCTCAACTCATCGACGTAAGCGACGGAACGCCCGTCCAGACCAACTATTTCAAACTGCGCATTGCTGGCCGAGCGCAGCTCATTACCGGCCCCGCTGCCGGAGACCGGCAACAGCCAGGCCAACAGCGCGGCAACAATCAGTTTGCCAGTCGGAGCAAGCATCAGCGGAGATTCAGGGTAAGCACACAGGCACCGTCCGACGTTTCAACCGCCTGCACCCGGCTCCAGGCCTCTTGTATCAGCGCATACTCGTCGGCACTACTGAAACTGTTGATGAGGGTTGATACGATTCTGGCTCCGATCATCCGGGGCAGGGGAACCGCCGCTCCCGCGATCTGCAAATGGTCCACCACCAGCCGGGCCGGAGTGCCCTCCCGATAGTGAATACGCGCACTCAAAACATATTTGCCCTCCAAACCATAGCCCGAGATCTTCGCCGGAAAATTCAAATAGGTTGTACCGTCAGCCGCTATCCCCACATTCGGACGCTCCGGCATCAGCATCAACCCCTGCTGCTCGCTGGCAGGTACTGCCGCCGACCGGAACTTGGCATCGATCCAGGCGTTGATGTCTCCGACACTGATTTGTAGGCTTGCTGCGGAGGCATCCAACAGTTGCTGCCGCTTGGTGGTCCAACCCGGCGCACGCGCAACCGGCCCCTCCAGATAGAACGCATCCCCCGGAAAAATGTATGCCGGCTCGCGCCCCTCCAATGTCTTTGCCTGCGCCTGCATGTCGGGAAAGGCCTGCAAAGGAAACTGCATCAGGCAAATAAATCCCAGCAGCCCGCCCAGCCAGGCCAGCAAGCATGCGTAAATGCCGACGAATAAGAGACTGTGTTCGGTTTTTTCTTTCATGGTGCACTACTCATCGTGGATGATACCGGATCACAGTGAAACCTTGCGCTGCTGCTCCATACTGCGGAAGCATAGGGAGGACTGGGCGATCATCACCACAAAGCCGAAGAAAAATGCAAAACCGTAGAGGGGTGCCGCCACGGCAAAAATGCCCGCAAGCGTCAATGCCGGCAGCATCAAGCGGGAAAAAGCCGCATAGCCCATCCGAACGATCAAAGGGAAATCCAATAAATCCTGAACACTTCCGCGCTGGTTATAGCGGTAGAGCGCCGCACCGAAAAGTATCGGGGAGACCAGCACAACCAGCGATACCATCAAATAGGAAAATGCGCCCAGGCCCGCCCAGCCAATTAACGCTGCCAGCGCCAATGCCAGCAGCACCGGCAGCAGCCAATAGGCCAGCCATACCAGCGCAAATTTCAGGCCATCGGTGAACAGCCCCGACCAATCCTCCCAATCCGGCAAGCTCAGCTGGCCGCTGCGCCGCACGCGCTGGGAAAACCGCAGCAGATAACCAAAGGCAAAAAAGTTGGCCACCGGCACGAATGCCAGCAGCCCGCCAACCAGCAGCTTCAGCCAGAATCCGGATGAACCCAGCAGGCGCGAGAAAACTTCTTCAAATATTGGCGTTTCCTTCATATTGATCTTAGCTCAACCTAGCTGAGTGAGTATGGCTTTAAAAGAAAAATTGCTGGAAATACGAAATCAGGTGGATGCGGGCATTGACCGCATGCTGCCCCCGGCTGCTGCGCGCCCGGCCCGGCTGCACCAGGCCATGCGTTACTCCATGCAAGCCGGCGGCAAACGCATCCGGCCCGCGCTGGTCCTGCTCGCCAGCGAGCTCTTCCCCGCCCAGCAGGACCCGCTGGCGGCCGCGGTCGCAATCGAATGCCTGCATACCTATACCCTGGTTCACGACGATTTGCCGGCGATGGACAACAGTGACCTGCGCCGCGGCCGACCCTCCTGTCACCGGCAGTTCGACGAAGCCACCGCCATCCTCGCCGGCGACGCGCTGCTGACCCACGCCTTTCAACTACTCGCCCGGGCCTACCACGACGCCCCGGCTCTGGCTACCGCGCTCATTCTCGACCTGGCCACTGCCAGCGGCAGTGAACAGCTGATCGGCGGCCAGATGGAAGATATTCAGCACGAGGGGCAGCGAGTCGGCCCGGAGACACTGCAATACATTCACGAGAATAAAACCGCCGCCCTGATCACCGCCGCCCTGACCATGGGCCTGCGCTGCGCAGATCCATGCCCGCAGCAACTCGCGACCATACGCAGCGGGGGGCGCCACCTCGGGCTGGCATTTCAAATTATCGACGACATTCTGGACGCCACCTCGGATGCCGCCACCATGGGCAAACCAGTGGGCAACGACGCCGCCGCCGCCAAGTCCACCTATGTCGCCCGGCACGGTCTCTCCGGTGCCCGCAACGAAGCCACCCGCCACACCCGGGCTGCCCGGCAACAGCTGGCCGCACTCGGAGGAAACAACGCCCTATTGCTCGCCTTGATCGAAGAGCTGGGTGATCGGGTGCATTAGCCGGAAAGATGAGTGGAACCGTTAATGGACGCCAATGAACATTGAATATTTGCAATTATTCATTCACTTCACCCCACTGGCGAGCACAGTCTCGAAATTCGGCTCCTGTTCCTCGCGCGCCACCACATCAACATTGACCTGACGAAAACCTGACGACTTCAAGAATTGATACAGCACGTTCTGGGAAAACCCGAGCCAGGTATCGGCGTAGAGTTCACGGGCTTTCTCGAATTGATGCTCCAATAAATCGATGATGATCAGCTGGCCGCCCGGCTGGAGTATGCGGTAGGCCTCCGCCACCGCAGTTTGTGGGTGCTGCGCATGGTGCAGCGCCTGGCTTAGCAGGGCCAGATCAACACTGTTGTCCTCCAGCGGCACGTCCTCGATATCACCCAGCTGATAGCTGAGGTTGGTGAAGCCGTTCTTCCTGGCCAGCTCACGGCCGAACTCGACCATCTTGGGAGAATTGTCCACACAGACCACCGACTCGGCCCGGTTGGCCAGCAGCTGCGAGACCAGCCCCTCACCCGCCCCGAGATCGGCGATCCGGATCTTGGGCGTGAGGTGCAGTAAAAAATGACCGATCGCTTCCCAGCTGCGACCGGGACAGTAATGCTTCCCCAGCCGTCCGGCCACCGAGTTGAAATACTGCTCCGATTTCTGCTTCCGCTTTTCCAGGATCCGTTTGAGATTCGCCTGGTCCGCCGCCACTTGCTCGGTCTTGGCCACCGCAGCATAAGCGGCGTCCAGCAGCGCCCGGGCCTCTGCATTGTTCTCCCGGTGCAGCGTGTAAAATGTCTTCTTCCCCTCGCGGCGGTCCTTCACCAACTCCCCCTGCCGCAGCAGACCCAGGTGGGAGGAGATCCGCGACTGCCCCATGTCCAGCACCTCCTGCAACTCTGCCACTGAAAGCTCCTCGTCCATGAGCAGCACCAGAATGCGCACCCGCGTCGAATCGGCAAAAAGTTTCAGAGTTTCCCAGGAATCGGCCATATGCCAGCAGGATTACCAGCTGCCGCCGGAGAGTAAAACCATTTTTCACCTTCCTGCTTTACTTCACCACGCCCTTGCTCCATCTCTGAGTTGGCCCGGCGGGCACATGCAAAATGTTAAACCCAAAATTATTATCATGAAACACACCCTCACCGCCCTTACGCTGCTGGCCTTCACCAGCCTCACCGCCCTGGCCAATGATCATGGCTGGACAACCGTCATCGACGGCGACCTCTCCCAGGTGATTACGGAGGGCAACTGGATCGTGGAGGGCAAGACCGTCATCATGGAGCCGCGGCCCGGCGAAAAGGGCTGGCAGCGTTACGGCTCCTACCTGTGGCTGAAAGGCGACTACCAGGACTTTATCTGCCAATTTGAGTTCAAATTCGCCCAGCGGGGCAATACGGGCTTTTACTTCCGCGTCGCCGATGTGAAAGATCCCGTCGTCACCGGCCTGGAAGTGCAGCTCACCCAGTGCCACGGCAAAGCAAACATCGGCTGGCACGACCTGGGCGGCATCATCAAATTCAAAGAGCGTGAAGTCGGCGACCCGCAGGCGCGGGCCACCAAAGAACCGGGCGAGTGGAATACTGCCCGCGTGACCATGCAGGGCAACCACCTGACCGTCATCATCAACGATGTTCTGGTGCACGACCGCCTCGACCTGAGCGCTCACGAAATCGACGGCGCTCCCCTGGCGCCCAAAGGCAAGCTCGGCTTCCAGGATCACGGCATGCCCTTCTGGCTGCGCAATATCCGGGTGAAGCACTTATAGCTTCCGGTCGTGGAAGCGCCACTACCCGGAAATGTCGCGCTGTGTGCCAGACAAAGGAGAGCTTAAAATTTTGGCGCGATCCGGCGTCCCTGCAGGACGCAATTTATGAGGTGGTGAACCTATTACCCAGGGTTCAAACCCTGGGCTTTGGTTCGTAGCCCTTTCAGGGCATTGGGATCACTTCCGTGCTGAAGGCACGACCAGACTACCCCCGTGCTGAAGGCACGACCGGACCACCCCGTGCTGAAGGCACGACCGGACCACCCCGTGCTGAAGGCACGACCGGACCACCCCGTGCTGAAGGCACGACCGGACCGCCCCGTGCTGAAGGCACGACCGGACCGCCCCGTGCTGAAGGCACGACTGGACCAAAGGCCGGGGTTTCAACCCCGGTCTCGAGATTGGTTCATCTGAGTTTATGCGGTAGCGGCAAATAGTGAACTACACAGGTCTGGTTCGTATTTAACCGACTTCGTGTCCGCTTTTGTTTTGTTCACGAAGTCGTTTAAAATCTCTGGTCGGATAGCTTTCGCCCAGAGTTCGCGTCGAAGTTCGTT
>Ga0100390_10000833_pt1 | contig 27694 bp, 22 predicted proteins | sample CryGeymeta201514_FD_81540 | JGI IMG/M metagenome (GOLD analysis project Ga0100390, IMG submission 81540) | Groundwater microbial communities from Crystal Geyser aquifers in Utah, USA - Crystal Geyser metaG 2015-14 | ecosystem: Environmental > Aquatic > Deep subsurface > Groundwater | place... | reverse complement strand
TTATTTCCGGCTGTATATCAAAAAATCCTTCTCCGGATCCAATGCCGACATTATTGACCAAAACATCAATTTTTAAAAATTTACTTAAAGTTTCTTTAATTAATCTTTCCCGATAATTAAAAGAGGTAATGTCTCCTTGGGAAAAGGAAAATTTTGGGAAGGAAAGAATTTCTTTGGACACTTCGCATTTTTCCAAAGGAAGGATGTCGTTGACAACGATATTTGCCCCCTGATGAAGAAAAACTTCAACGATTGACCTGCCAATATTTTTTCCGCCTCCAGTTATTAAAACAGTCTTTTTTTTAAAATTTATAAGGTTTTGCATAGTGGTATTTTACCATTAGTGTGTTATAACTTTTCGTGGGGATTTTGGTTACTGAAGGCGCAGTGTTTAATTAATTACATTACTTTGGGGTGAGATCAGGACGGTTTTTTTTGGTGATTTCGAGTGCTTTTTCCTCCCGCCATTTGGCGATTTCGGCGTGGTTGCCGGAAAGAAGAATGGGTGGTACTTTTAAGCCATTGAAATCTTCAGGATGAGTATATTGAGGATACTCAAGTAGGTGATGGGTGATAGTGGTTGGGTGATAGTTAGAAAATGATTCATTTTGGACAGCTTCGGGTTTTTCGAGAACGCCCGGGATTAATCTAATAATAGAGTCAACCATTACCATTGCGGGAATTTCACCGCCGGTTAAAACAAAGTCGCCGATGGAAATTTCTTCATCAATAAAATCTCTTACCCTTTCATCAACTCCCTCATAATGCCCGCAAATAAGTATAAGATGATCTAATTTAGAATATTCCTGCGCTAACTGCTGTTTCCACACCTTTCCTCGGGGGGATAATAAAACTGTTTTTGAATTTTGAAAATTAGAATTTTGAATTTGTTTCGAATTTCGAAATTCGAATTTCGGATTTAGTGTTTGGAGGGCTTCAAAGATTGGTTCAACCATCATCACCATGCCCACGCCTCCGCCATAAGGCCGGTCATCAACCGTGCCTCTTTTATCGTTTGTCCATTTGCGCAGATTGTGAAGATTAATTTGGACGAGAGATTTATCTTGGGCTCGTTTAACAATGCTTTCGTTAAACGGGCCTTGAAACATTTCGGGGAAAAGGGTAACAATGTCTATCTGCATTTTTTTATTTTACCACACCAATATGTTATATTTAGTTCAAAGGAGAAATTAACTATGAAAGTAGTCAACATGCTTTCCACCTACAATGAAAAAGAAAATATTACCCCGATGGTGGAAACACTGGAGCGGATTGCGAAAGAAAACAAAAAATATGATTTTGAAACTTTGGTGGTTGACAGCCACTCTCCTGACGGAACAGGAGATATTGTCCGCCAGCTGGCAAAAACAAGAAAGAATCTTTTTCTTTTGGAAACTCCAAGAGGACTGGGGGTTTCTTTAATTGCCGGATATGGCCATGCGGTTAAAGAATTAAAAGCAGATGTGGTTATTCCCAACGATTGTGATTTTCAATGGGATCCGGAATTAATTCCGGAAATGCTGAAAAAAATTGATGATGATTACGATGTGGTTGTTCCCTCCCGTCACACCAAGGGAGCCAAAGATGCCTTTACCGGTTTTAGAAAATTAACTCATTTTGTTTCCAATGATCTGCTGAACGGTTACTGGGCGGGAATTCATGAAGTGAAGGATAAAGCCGGTAACTTTAAGGCCATTAGGGTAAAAAATATCCTCGATAAGGTAGATCTGAGTAAAATTAATGTTCGTGGATTTGTGATTCAATCGACCATTATCTATGAACTATCTAAAACCGGAGCAAAATTTATTGAAATTCCCGCTGTTTTTGGAAATAGAAGAGCGGGCGAAAGCAAGGTTGGTTTTTCCTGGCAGTTTGTGAAAGACATTATTGAAACTTTTAAAAATTCAACCAGGATTCGTTTTGAAAGATCGCCGAAACTTCTTAAATTCATTAAATTTGGTATTGTCGGCGGTTTTGGTTTTATTGTTAATTTTTTTGGCTTGATGATTTTCAGCCGGTTTTTCAAAACGGTATTTCCTTGGCCGATAGGTATGATCAATTTCTGGGCGAATGCATTGGCTTCGGAATTGGCAATTGTTTCCAATTTCACTTGGAATAATCTTTGGACATTTGCTAAAGAAAAAATAACTTCGCCAAAACAAATAGCGGCTAAATTTATCGCCTTTAATTTATCATCCATACTTGGGGGAATTTTAGTTCCTTCTTTAATGGTGGGAGGCGGTACTCAACTGTTTGGGGATCAATACCGCCAGATTATCCTGGTAGTGGTAATTTTCGGCTTTACCGTTCCTTATAACTGGTTTGTCTATAACAAATTTATTTGGAAGAAAAAATGATTAGGTTTGGGTTTAGGTAAGGCGGCGAGTTAAGTTAAGGGGTTTGGGAGAGGCCACCTTTTCTTCTTCTATTTTTGTCGAATTTGTCCCAAGCTTCTGCCAGTTTAAAAATTTGACGGGCAGATTGATCATAGACTATTACTAATTTATTACAGATTTCGGGGTCAACATTATAAATGTCGTGACATTGTTCGATAGAAACAATTGATTCGTTACACTCTGCCATTGCGTCATCCAAATATTTTTGGAATCCAAATTTTTGATGACGTTTAGCGTAACCTTCGACAATTAAACGTGGTATAACTTTGACACTTCGAGAAAGCTGATCTTTTAAATCGTATTTTTCTGACTCGGGGAGTTTAGGGACAATCTCCCTCATTACGAGAAGCATTGCCTTACACGTGTTTTGGTATACGATCAAATCTCGGAAACTAACAATTTTTGTTTTTTTTCTTCAGTCACTTTTATTTCTTACCTTAATTATAACTCGCCGCCTTATCCTAGTCTTAACCTATAAGTAGGGTGTCCAATCGGCGACGGGGGCGGTGTTGCCGGCGATAAAATTAATCGCGTATAAGTATATGGCAGGGAGAATGATCAGTAGGGCGATTCTAAACTCTTTCTTTTGGATAAATGAATCAAAGGCAATAAGAGTAAAAGGCATTATCGGCAGTGAGTAACGGGCCAAATCACGATGGGCCACTAAAGTAGTTGCCAAAAAGAAAACTCCCGCAAAACAAGCAAGGTCGTAATATTTTTGTTTGATTAAAAAAACAACCGTCAATGCGCCCAGTAAATACTGCCAGACCATGTCTTCGCTCCAAAAAGTTCCCAGCCAGCTTCTTTCCGGGAAAAATCCAAGGTAAGGAGGAAAAACTAAATGAAAATTATCTCCCGAATGGAAATAAGCCAGAAAGTCGCCGGTGCGGAATTGGTAAAAAATAAAAACAGCCAGCGCCGAAAGCGGAATTAGAAGAAGGGGAAGGGAAAGTTTTATACTTCCTATGATTGTTTTTTTTCTTAAGTAACCTAAGTATCCCAAGTAACTCAAGTAACTTATAAAAAGCAAAATCCCCGGACTTTTGGTAATCTGCGCCAAAGCCCCGAAGATTCCCGCCAGCAGTAAATCCAGCCAAACAATTTTCTTTTTTGAGAGTAAATTATTTTCGACTTTATCAAAAGCGCTTTTAAAAAAGTAAAACGAAGCCAAAATAGCAAAGATAAAAAGCGGCTCCGGGCTGCCAACCGCTTTTACGGCTACCCACCTTGCCGGGAGTATCAAAAACACTAATGTCAGCCATAAAGGATTTTCGGAAAGTTTAAATTTTAAAACAAAAAGATAGAACATAAGACTGCAACCAATCGTGGCCAGCAGTGTTGAGGTCAGCATTGCCCAAGGGCCCCTTAAAATGGTGTTAAGCAAAGAAATTGTTAAAGGATAGCCCGGAAGATGGGCGGGATAATATTCCAGTGGAATCGGAAGAGAAAAAGTCCGGCCGATGAGGGCTTTATCGTACCAGGTTTTGGCTATGATTAAGTAATTCGGCCCATCATAATTTTTGAAAAGAGAAATAATGCCCTCTTTAAAACTGCATAAAAAAGGCAGCCAAACTATAAGCGTGGTTAAAAGCGAAAAAAGAATGACTAAAAATAAATCCCGTTTAATCTTCACTAAATAGATGATAGCAAATTTATGATATGATTGCTCTTGGAAGGCGTGAATGAATAAATTAAAAGAATTATCGGTTTTTTTTCCGGCTTACAACGAAGAGGCAAATCTGGAAAACACGGTCGAAAAAGCAATTCCTGTTTTGGAGGATGTTGCCGAAAAATACGAGCTGATTATTGTTGATGACGGGTCTAAAGACAAAACAGGCGAAGTTGCTAAACGATTAGCGGAAAAATATTCTTTTATTCAGGTTATTACTCACAATCCCAACCAAGGGTATGGAGCGGCTTTAAGATCCGGTTTTTATAACAGCCGGCTTGAGTGGATTGTAACTGTTGATTCTGACGGTCAATTTGATTTTTCCGAAGTTGACAAACTGATCGAGAGAAGCAAAAAGGCGGATGTCGTTGTTGGTTATCGCCTGAACCGCCAAGACTCGATGATCAGGAAAATTTTTGGTTGGGGCTGGACCTTGCTGGCCAATTTGCTTTTGGGAATAAAGGTACGGGATGTCGATTGTGCGTTTAAACTGGTAAATAGGAAAGTGATTGAGAGAATTCCCAAACTGCAGTCTCAACGGGGAGGAATGATTTCACCCGAACTTTTAGGAAAAGCAAGAAAGGCCGGATTTAAAGTGGCCGAAGTCGGGGTTCATCATTACTCACGCAAAGAAGGCAAACAAACGGGAGCAAATTTAAAAGTAATTTTTAAATCTTTTGTTGATTTGGGAAAATTATGGTGGCAGATAAAATAACTTCTTGGGTTAAAAACAATAAACTTATATTGGGGATTGTTTTTTTAGCCCTTTTTTTGCGTCTTTTCAGAATTTCTTCTTATATGACTTTTCTGGGGGATGAAGGCCGGGATGCGCTGGTTTGGCTGAGGATGGTTAAAAATTTTAAATTTACTCTGATCGGGCCGATGACCTCGATTGGGAATATGTATTTGGGCCCGCTTTTTTATTATTTGATGCTGCCTTTTTATATTTTGATGGGGACAACCGGTCCTTCTATTGGGACTGCTTTGTTTGCCGGAGCGACAACTTTTTTTCTTTGGTATTTTGGCCGGGAATGGTTTTCACCTAAAGTCGGCTTGGCGGCTTCGCTGCTATATGCGGTTTCCCCGGTCGCCATTGTTTTATCTCGTTCTTCCTGGAATCCCAATGTCATGCCTTTTTTTGCATTGCTGATAATTTGGGGGATTTGGCAATTTTGGCAGAAAGATAAATATTGTTGGCTGGCGGTTGAAGGCGTGCTTCTTTCTTTTGCCATTCAATCTCATTATTTGGGAATTTTGTTGGTTCCGGTTGTAGGTATATTTTTTATTATAAAACTAATATTACTTTGCACTCCTGCCCGCAATGCCAGCAAGATAAGTGATCAGTCGCGTATTCGGGTAAGGCGATTGGTGCTGGCTTGCGTGGCGGGCGGGTTGAGTTTTGCGCTATTAACGGTTTTACCGTTAATTTGGTTTGACTTGAGGCATAATTTCATAAATTATAAATCGTTTTATAAATTTTTTTCGGAAAGACAAACAACGGTTAATTTGAAAGCGTACAAAGCAATCCCGCAAATTTGGCCTCTTTGGCAGAACTTGGTTACCCGCTTGCTGGCCGGGAAAAATGAGATTTTTGGCTTTTGGATTTCGATATTTACCGGATCGTTCCTGATAGTATTTATTATATCTTGTTTATTAGTTTACCGTGACAAACAAATTGTTCGTAAAACAGAATTGTTATTATCTTTATGGCTTATTATAGGTTTAACGGGGATGGGGTTATACAAACAGCATATTTATGACCATTATTTTGGTTTTTTATATCCGGCCGTTTTTTTAATTTTCGCCGTAATTTTGGAAACTCTGTCCCGTTTCAAAAAATTGGGGAAATTTTTGGCCACCGGTTTATTTTTATTGGTTTTGATTTTAAGCTTGATTGAAAACCCTCTAAAATATCCGCCGAGTTGTCAGATGGAAAAAACGGCCGAAATAAGCCAAAAAATTGCCGGTGAAGTCCAAAGTCAGCCTTTTAATTTGGGCTTGATTGCCAAACAAAATTATGACGCCGGTTACCGGTACTTTCTGGAGAAATGGGGGAAGAAGGCGGTGGAGATTGATGCCCAAAAAGCGGACGAAACGATTACGGATCAGCTTTTTGTCGTTTGCGAAATTCAAGACTGCCAGCCCGTTGGTCATCCTCAAGCGGAGATTGCCAATTTCGGCTGGTCAAAAATTGAGCAAGAGTGGGAATTTCCTTGGGGAACTAAACTCTTTAAACTGGTCCGTTATTGATATTGCGAAGCGATATGATAAAAACTTCAATTATTGTAAGGTGTAAGAATGAGAGAAGAAAACTAAAAGATTTATTAGACTCACTATGTGAGCAGACGAAAAAAAAATTCGAGTTAATAATCATTGACAATAACTCCCAGGACGGAACGTTAGATTTAATTAAAAGCTATCCTGTCGCTGCCTTGGTGCAAATCCCTGACAGTGAATTTGGTCACGCCTTATCGTGCAATCTTGGTGCTTATATTGCCAAGACAAACTATTTGGTGTTTACCAATGGTTATTGCCTGCCGATTTCCAAAACTTGGTTAGCCGACGGATTATCAGCCTTAGTGGCCAAAGACAAAATTGCTGCGGTAGATGGTCATTACTGTTCAGGGAAAGACGGCAGCGTATGGGAGAAATTAGAAAGAATATTGGGAAATAGAATTTTAAAGAAAGACGGGGTAAATTTTCCAATAACAACGACAAATGCCATAATCAGAAAAGACCTTTGGAAAAAATATCAGTTTGATGAGTCCTTGCCGGAATGTGAAGATTATGATTGGGCGAGGGAAATGATAAGCCGTGGTTTTCAGACGATAAGAAACCATCAGTTTAATGTCTATCATTCTCATAATTTAGGCCTGGTAAAAATTGTTAAAAGGCAAAAAAAGTGGACAAAAATATGTAATTTAATTAATCAGAAAAAAAGACCGTCGACGAGTCTCTCGCGGGTTTTTGATAAAAACTTTTGGAAAAATACTCAGATTAAAATTAGCCGATTCGAGGTATGAAAAAATTTGAATTTGAATATTTTATTCTTTTTTTAATTCTGCTTTTTTCTGCTTTTTTTCGTTTGTTCCGCTTAAATCTGCTTTTGGGATTTTGGTATGACCAGGGCAGAGACGCGCTGATAATTTGGGATTTACTCCATTATCATAAATTTTTTCTGATCGGGCCGGTGACGGGGATTGAAGGAATTTTTTTGGGCCCCTTTTATTACTACTTATTGGCTCCTTTTTATTTTTTGGGCAGGGGCAGTCCGGTAATCGCCGCGGCCGGTCTTTCTTGGCTGGCGGTGGGGGCAGTTTTTTTGCTTTACTTTTTGGGTAAAAAAATGTTTGGAACGCAAGTTGGTTTAATGGCGGCCTTTTTGTACGGTTTTTCTTACGGTCAGGTAACTTTTTCCCGCTGGCTGGCCAATCCAAATCCTTTGCCCTTTTTTACTTTGTTGGCACTGTTTTGCCTGTATGAATTTATTGAAAATCATCGTTCATTGTTCATAGTTCTTAGTTCATTTTTGGTTGGTCTTTGTCTGCAGCTGGAAGCGGCTTCGGCAGTTTTTTTTCTGCCGTCAGTAATCGTAATTTTAATCTGGCAGAGAAAACGAGTATCCAGTATCAAGTATCTAGTATTGGGTATATTGGTATTTGTTTTGACTTTACTACCGCAGATTTATTTTAATTTCCGGCATGACGGAATTTTGCTGTCCGCCTTTAGGAAGTTTTTAGTCGAAGAAAAAAGTTTTAAGCTTTCGTTTTTGCAGGTTGTCCGTCTGCGCCTTTTGACATATTATGATGTATTTGCCGGAAAGCTTTTTCCCCAATCGGGGAAATTAAGACTGCTGGTTTTAGCCTTGTTTTCCGCACCCTTTGTTTTGTTTAGAAAAAAAATGTTTTTAAAGGAAAGCAAATTGTTGCTTTTATGGCTTTTTGTGCCTTTATTGGGTTACTTTTTTTATCAGGGCAATCACGGTTATGTTTGGGATTATTATTTTACCGGAGTTGTGCCGGCTTTTTTTCTGATTTTTTCGGTTGGCCTCTATTATCTGACAAAACAGGGTTTGGCCGGCAAAGTGATTGTTTGTGCTTTTCTGATCGTGTTTTCTTTTTCTAACCTTTACTCAATTAGAAATTATTTAAAAGCCGGGATTGGAATTAAACTGGAAGCTCAGAAAAAAGCGATTGATTGGATTTACAGCCAGGCAGGCAAAGAAGAATTCAATGCCGATTTTTATGTCCCGCCGCAAATTTATTATTCATATTCTTATTTGATGCGTTGGTATGGGGCGGGAGAGTACGGCCGAGAGCCGGAAACAAAATTAGTAAAAAATCTGTATACTCTATATGAACCAGACGGCGAACATCCGCAATTTTTACAAGCGTGGTTGGACAGGCAGGACACAATCGGTAAAATTATTAAAGACAACTACTCTTGGGGCGATATAACCGTCCAAAAGAGAGAAAGGATTTATTATGGCGAACAATAAACCATATTTGTCAATCGTTATTCCCTGTTATAACGAAAGCGAAAATCTGAAAAGAAATGTTTTAGATGAGGTTTATAATTTTTTGACCAAACAGCAATTTTCTTGGGAAGTGGTTGTTTCCGATGATGGTTCAACCGACGACAGCCGGGAAATAGTAAAAAAACAAATTAAAGATAAGAAAGGTTTTAAACTGGTGGAAAATCCTCATGGTGGAAAACCTTCAGCTGTTTGGGGAGGAATAAAACAGTCGGCAGGGGAATTCGTTTTGTTTACCGATATGGACCAATCGGCACCGATTGAAGAGCTTTTAAAACTGACACCCTTTTTTAAAGACTTCGAAGTGGTGATCGGATCTAGGGGAATGGAAAGGGAAAATTTTTCTTTAATCAGAAAAATCGGCTCAAATGTCTTTCGCTTGTTTAGAAAATCTTTAATGCTGCGAAAAATTAACGATACCCAATGCGGGTTTAAGGCTTTTAGGTCGGATGTCGCCAGACATATTTTTCCCATGCTGCAGTTTTTTAAAAAAGAAAAAGTGGTCAAGGGATGGAAAGTGACTTCTTTTGATGTTGAACTGCTTTTTCTGGCAGAGAAATCTGGTTATAAAATAAAAGAAGTTCCGGTTATCTGGAAGGACCGGGACATTGCCAAGGGCAAGAAAAAAAGCTATCTTAAAGAATCAAAAGAAATGCTGCTCCAGATACTGAGGGTTAAACTTAACGATATAAGGGGTCTTTATAATGTTTGAAAATTAAAAAATTAATAAATTGAAAATTGATTTCAAATTTCAAATTCCCGCCCGCTTCGACTTGCGAAGCATGTCGGGCAGGTCAAATTTCAAATTAAGACTTGTTGTAAGTTTGCTATTGGTTTGTAGTTATTTTTTAACAAGATTATTTCATTTAACTATTATTCCAGTCTTTTGTGACGAGGCCATTTATATCAGATGGGCGCAGGTAATGAGAGCGGTACAGTCGCTTCGGTTTTTGCCTCTAACGGATGGCAAACAGCCCTTTTTTATGTGGCTGGTGATTCCCTTTTTAAAAGTATTTTCCGATCCGCTGGTGGCAGGAAGATTGGTTTCTGTGACAGCGGGATTAGGAACAATGATCGGGGTAGGATTTTTGTCTTATTTGCTGTTTAAAAAAAAGGAGATATCTTTATTTTCTTCACTTTTATATTTGATTTCACCTTTTTGTCTTTTTTTTGACCGGATGGCGCTGTCAGACGGACTGCTTTCTATGTTTGGTATTTGGTTTTTGGTATTTTGTATTTTGTTGATTAAAAACTTACGTTTGGATTTGGCAATGATTGCCGGCATTTTATTAGGCTTTGGGCTGATTACCAAATCTCCGGCTCTGTTTTTTGCCTTAATGTTGCCCTTATCAGGTCTTTTGTTTGATTTTAAAACTGGCCTCAAAAGGGGAGGCCTTGCGAAGCTGTTTTTGAATATATTGTTTTATTGGGGAGTAATCTTAGTTTTTGGTTTTACTATATACAATATCCTTCGTTTAGGTCCGGAATTTCAGATGATTGCCATTCGCAACAAAGACTACGTTTTTTCTCTGAGTGAGATTACTAAACATCCGTTTAATCCGCTAATCGGTCACTTGAAAGATGTTGTCAGTTGGTACTGGATTTTGGGAACGCCGGCAGTTTTCATTTCGGGGATATTGGGAATATTTTTGTGTTTGAAAAAGCAGTTTCAAACAGGAGTTTTTTTGCTTTTATGGTGGCTTTTGCCTTTGTTGGGACAAGGGGCGATTGCTAAGGTTTTTACTGCCAGATATATTTTATTTACCGTGCCAATTTTTTTGATTTTTGCAGCGATTGCCTTAGAGCAACTCTGCCGGGGAACAAAGAGAAAGGTGTTGGTTGTTAGCGGTTTGGTGATAGTGTTTTTACTGCCGGTGTATCAGTCATTTTTACTGGTGAGCGCACCCCAAAAAGCCTGGCTGTCCAAGGAAGAAAGAAGGGGCTATCTGGAAATGTGGACCGCCGGTTACGGAATTATGGAAGCGGCAGATTATCTAAAAGATGTCTCAAAATCAGAAAAAGTTTTGGTGGGAACGGAAGGGTATTTCGGAACGCTTCCTGACGGACTCCAAATGTATTTGGAAGGAGTGTCGAATATTACAATTATCGGTGTTGGCCAGCCGGTTGTTGAAATTTCCCCAAAACTCATTGATGGACTTAGAGATAACAGAGTATTTTTGTTAGTCAATGATTCAAGATTGAAACTTTCAAATATGGACGGATTGAAATTAATCGCAAAATATCCGAAAACTATTAACTCTCAAGGCTTATCCGAAAACCTTCTTTTGTTTGAAATAGTGAAATAATAACTATTAAAGGTTCTCGTTCATCGTTCCTGTTCATTGTTCCCGTTTATCCCTTCGTCCATAGAAAAAGCCATACAAAAATTTATGCATATGCATTTAATTTTGTATATGTTTTTTTGTAAATGTTTTTAAGCGTTTTGTTCTGGACTTTAGAGGAGAAAAATTCGTATAATAAAGAACATGAAGTTCAGGAATTGGCTGTTTACATTTATTGTTTTGGTCATTGCCGCAATCGCTTCAAGAGACCTCTTTAAACCGGGTTATTTTCCAATGCATGACGATATACAGGTAATGAGATTGAATGAAATGGAAAAGTGCATCCGTGACGGTCAATTTCCCTGCCGCTGGGTTCCCGATATGGGAGCGGAATACGGGCACCCTTTGTTTAATTACCACCAGCCTTTTCCATATTATTTGGGAATGTTATTCAGAGCTTTCGGAATGCCCTATGTTGATATTGTTAAACTGCTTTTCGCTTTGACATTTTTTCTTTCGGGAATTTTTATGTATTTTTTGGTAAAGGAAATATGGGGAGAAAAGGCCGGATTGATATCTTCAATTATATTTATATTTGTTCCTTACAGAGCTGTTGATGTTTATGTTAGAGGGGCTTTAACGGAAATTTGGGGGATAACTTTTTTTCCGTTGATTTTCCTGGCTTTTTACAAATATGTTAAAAAAGAAAATTTTTTTTGGTTTTCAATTTCCATACTTTCTCTTTCTGGTTTGTTTTTGTCTCATAATATACTGACTTTATTATTCGTTACATTCGTCATTGTTTGGATTGGATTTTGGATTTATTTTTTTAGAAAATTCAAATTGATTCCAAGAGTTATTATTCTTTTCCTTTGGTCAATTTCTTTATCGGCATTTTTTGTTATTCCGGCTTTTTTTGAAAGATCTCAAGTAACAATGCAAACTTTAACAACAGGATATTATGATTTCCAAAATCATTATGCAACATTTAAACAATTACTTTTTGACCGGTCTTTCGGATACGGACCGTCGCGGACGGGCCCTGTTGACGATATGTCTTTCCAACTCGGCTGGCCGCATTGGATATTGTCGGTATCCACAGGTTTGATTGCCGTTTTTTTCTTTTTCAAAAAATATTTTTCAGGGAAAAGAAAAATTGACAACGGTTTCAAGCTTGGACTGCTGTCCGTATTCCTTTTTATTTTTTGGCTGATTAGTTGCTTTATGACCCACTCCAGATCATATTTTATCTGGAAGTTTTTTCCCGTTATTGAATTTGTGCAGTTTCCGTGGAGATTTCTTGCCTTGTCGATGTTTTTCGGGTCATTATTAGCAGGATGCCTTATTTTTATTATAAAAAACAAATGGGTTGCAATTTCTGTTATCGTAGTAATACCTATCCTGGTTGTAACTTTAAATCTAGGTTATTTCAAACCTTTGAAAATGATTAAAATTGACGACAAAGGTATGCTTTCAGGCGAGCAATGGAAAAGACAATCGATGACCACTCTATTGGATTATTACCCGGTTTCCGTAAAAGTTCTTCCTACAGACTTGGCTTTTAAATCTCCCGAGTTTATCGTCGGAAGCGGAGAAATAGGTGATTTTCTTAAATTATCCAACCGTTGGGAATTCAGTGCCGATATTAAAAACGGGCCGGCAAAAATAATTATCCCGGTTTTTGACTTTCCTAATTGGAATATTTTGGCCGACAAAAAAGAAATTGATTATTTGGCTGACGATAAGTTAGGATTAATAATTGTCAATTTACCGAAGGGTGCTCATAAAGTGGAAGGTAATTTTATTGATACGCCGTTAAGAAACGCCTGCAATAAAATCAGCTTGTTGTCTTTGATTGCTTTAACCGGTTATGGATTGTTTAATATATATAAGAAAAAAAATTATGAGAATAACTAATATCATCAACAAAATTAATCTGAAAAAATCAATTCCGGTATTCATTATCCTGATTGCGACTATCGTTGCTTCAAGGCAGCTTTTTACCGGGGGTTATTTTCCCATTCATGATGATATGCAGGTTGCCAGGCTTTACCAAATGGACTTGTGTTTCCGGGACGGACAAATTCCCTGCCGTTGGGTGCCGGATATGGGATACGGCTACGGTTATCCATTATTCAATTATTATCCGCCCTTGCCGTTTTATTTCGGCGAATTGGTGCACACAATCGGATTTTCGATTATCGATTCCACTAAAGTGATGTTTATCGCCGGATTTTTAATGTCTGCGGTGTTGATGTATTTGTTTAGCCGGAAACTTTGGGGGGATTGGGGGGGATTATTGTCTTCGGTTTTGTATCTATTCGCTCCGTATCATTCGGTCGATGTTTATGTCCGCGGGGCGATGAACGAGCATTGGGCATTGGCTTTTTTGCCGGGTGTTTGCTGGGCGGTTTATGAAATTATTGATGGTAATGACAAAAAATACATTTCGGTTATGTCGTTATTCTTTAGCTTTCTTCTTTTATCACACAATTTAATGGCTTTAATTTTTACGCCGGTTATTGGCGTTTTTGCCTTACTTCTTATTTGGCTTAAGAAAAAGAAATTTTATGCCAAGATTTGGCCACTGTTGATAGGCGGAGTTTGGGGTGTTGGACTAGCCGCCTTTTTTACTTTACCAGTACTTTTGGAAAAGAAGTTCGTTCATGTTGAAACAATGCTGATGGGTTACTTTAATTATTTGGCTCACTATGTTTCTATTGGAAAATTATTTTTTACCCGTTTTTGGGGTTACGGTTCCAGCAGTTGGTTGCAAACAGAAGGAATGCCTTTTCAAATCGGTTTTCCCCAATGGCCGCTGGCGGTTATTGCTTTTATACTTTTTATTGTTTTATATTTCCGCCGGAAGATAAGTAAAGAAAAAGCGGTGATAGCTTCTTTTTTCTTTTTTCTTTTTCTTTTTTCATCTTTTTTAATTCATTCCAGGTCGGTATTTATTTGGGACAGAATATCTTTTTTCGCCTATCTTCAATTTCCCTGGAGATTTTTAACCTTGGTAATTTTTTCGGTTTCCGTTCTTGGGGGCGGTGTAATTATTTTATTAAAAGACGGGAAAAAGCAAATTGCGGCGGCATTTTTATTGATAATATTAACCGTAGTTTTAAATTTTTCATTCTTTAAACCCCAGAAGATAATCGAGATTACCGATTCAGAAAAACTTTTTTCCGCAAAGGGCTGGAACAGGCTGCAAACCGATGCCATTTTTGATTATTTGCCAATATATGCTAAAGCACCTCCCGGCGGGCCGGCGCCGGAATTGCCAGAAATTAAACTTGGGTTTGCAGAAATTTTTGAGGTGGTAAAGACAAGCAACCGCTACGGTTTTAAAGTCAGAGCAGAAATAGAATCAATTATTCGAGTCCCGGTTTATGATTTTCCCGGCTGGAAAGCTAAGGTCGATAATTATAAAGCAGAAATTACCCACGATAATGATTTAGGGCTGATTACTTTAACAGTTCCGGAAGGGGAACATTTTGTAAACTTGGAATTTACAAATTCTCCCATTAGATTGTTAGGAAACTTTATTTCTCTTACTTCTTTTGGCTTATTAGTAACTTTATTTGTAAAACGGGTTTCTCAGATTTTTATTTTTAAAAAAGCAAAAAAACCGGAAATCAAGAAAAATACTTCAAAAAAGAAAAAATGAGCGTGAAACTTTCGGTAATTATTCCGGTGTTTAATGAAGAGAAAACTATAGCTGAACTTCTGAATCGGGTGGTTAAAGAGAAAACTCCAAAAGAAATTATTATTGTAGACGATGGATCAACCGACAATACATTGTCGGAAATCCGAAATTCTAAGCACGAAATTCGAAACAAAGATGCAAAAATAAAAATCTTTAATTTTAAAAAAAATTGCGGAAAGGGAGCGGCGGTAAGAAAAGGAATAGAAAACGCGACGGGAGATGTTCTAATAATTCAGGATGCGGATTTGGAATACAACCCTAATGATTATCAAAGACTTTTATTGCCGATACTTCAGAAAAAAACGCAGGTTGTTTATGGCAACCGCCTTAAAGAGTTAAAATTTAAACTTTGGGGAGTCAATAAAACTTCCTTACCTCTTCATTATCTGATTAATCGTTTTCTTTCATTTTTGACGAATGTACTTTATGGATCTAATCTGACCGACATGGAGACTTGTTATAAGATGATGACCAGGGAAGTATATCAAAAACTTAACTTGAGCTCCAGCCGTTTTGAAATTGAGCCGGAAATTACTGCCAAAATATTAAAGCTGGGCTATAAAATTTTAGAGGTGCCGATTCAAACGAAACCCAGAAGTTACAATGAAGGTAAAAAAATAAAGGCGGGGGATGCGGTAAGGGCATTTTTTACTTTGTTCAAATTTGCCGGCTTGAGAAATGTTTTTAAAAAAACCTGGTTTTTATTTGTTTTTATAATTTGCGCTTTTCTTTTCCGCCAATCTTTCGGGGTATATTTTTCCCAAGATGATTTTTTCCGGTTTAAAATGAGTCGGGTAGAAGATATTATTTCAGTATTAAACTTTTTTTCTTTCAAAAATTCAAATTTGTATGGTTTTTATCGGCCGTTAAGTATCAATATCTATTCATATTTGGGACAAAAAATTTTCGGGCTAAATTACGGATTATTTCATGCTTTTAACTTTACCGTTTTTTCTTTTAACGTATTTTTGGTCTATAAGGTGTCGTGGAAGTTGTTTAAAAAAAAGGATATGGCCATTTTCGGTACTTTAATTTATTCACTGGCTTCATTTCATTTGACCAGTTTAAGTTATTTATCCGCGGTAGAAGAACTTCTGGTTGCTTTCTTTTTCTTTTTAACTGTTAATTTATATTTAAATAAAAATAATTTTGCCATACTAACTTTTGTTTTGGCCTTGCTTTCCCGGGAAACTGCAGTTTCCCTGCCGGCTGTTTTATTTTTATTGGGATGGCGCAAATCCCTAAAATTTAGCAGGGTTTTGCCTTTTGTATTTATTTTGATTAGTTATTTGTTCGCCCGGTGGTATTTCGGACTAATACCTAACGGTTCGGATTATATTATCAGTCTTTCTTTAAAATCAATTGTAAATAATTACTTTTGGTATTTTTTATGGGGAATAGGTGCTCCGGAAAGTTTAGTTGATTTTGTTAATAATTTTAAAATTAATGAAAGTTTTTTCCAAGCATCTCCTGTTTTGGGTAGGTTGATAATTCTTTTTTTAATAATTTTATTAGTTAATTTAACTATTGGTTTAGTAAAGACAGCCGCCAAGTCAAAATTAAAAAACATGCCTTGGTTTTTTATTTTTTGGTTTGTTATTACACTCTCTCCCTTTATTGTCTTGGTAAATCATCGGTTTGCCTTTTATTTGGAAATTCCTTTTTTCGGATTGGCAGGACTTTTTACTTATTTGGTTTATGATTTTAAAAAAACAAAATATCTTTTTTTGTTAATTTTTTTTCTTTTGTCCTACTTAACCGTAAATTACTATTCAAAAACTTATTGGGCGATCAACCGGGCAAAAGCTTCCCAAAAATTAATTATTTCTGTGCGGGGTCAATATCCTGTTTTATCTAGAGGGTCAATTATTTTTTTCAAAAATGACCAAAATTATCAATCACCTTCAAGGGAGTGGGGGGGGACCAGCACTCAGGCAAAAAACGCTCTTTCGGGATGCAATGCTCTTAATTTTATTTATGGAGACGAATCATTACAATGTTTTTTTGAAGACGATGGATTTCCCAATTTGGCGGAAAAAAATAAAATTGTTTATTTTAAAGCGGTTATTAATTGATAAATGATAAAATATCGTTATGGTTGTTGATGATACCGAGCTTGGGGGTGATTCGCAGGAGATCGCTAAAAGATCAGTTAAAGGAGTGTTGTTTTTGACTTCGCGCAGTTTTTTAATTCAATTTATTTCTTTTGCCTCAACCTTTCTCTTAACCGTTTTTTTAGAGCCCAGTATTTTTGGGATTTTTTTCTTGGTTTCCGCTTTTATTAATTTTTTTAATTATTTTTCCGATATCGGTTTGGCGGCGGCGCTGATTCAAAAAAAGGAACCGCTTGAAGAAAATGACCTAAAAACTACTTTTTTGATTCAAGAAACTTTGGTTGGTTTACTGCTGGTAATATTGTTTTTTCTGTCTTTTGGGGTTAAAAAATGGTACGGTTTGGATCAGCCGGCACTTTTTTTGTACTATTCTTTAGGTTTTTCATTCTTTCTTTCTTCGTTAAAAACAATTCCTTCGGTTATTTTGGAAAGGAAGCTGAAATTTAATTTACTGATTGTTCCCCAAATACTGGAAACGCTGGTATTCAACCTTGTTTCTGTTTTTTTGGCGTGGCGGGGTTTTGGTATCACCAGTTTTACCTGGGCGGTACTGGCCAGAGGGGTTGTCGGGCTGGTGGCTATGTATGCGGTTAGTCCTTGGAAAATCGGTTTTTCTTATTCTTCAGCGGTTTTAAAAAAATTGCTGCGGTTCGGGCTTCCGTACCAAATAAATACTGTCATCGCGGTTCTTAAAGATGATTTAATGACAATTGTGTTGGGGAAAATTATCGGTACTACCGGGCTTGGTTATTTAGGATGGGCTAAAAAATGGGCCGAACAGCCTTTGCGTTTTTTTATGGACAATGTCTCAAAAGTAGCCTTCCCTGCTTTTTCCCGGTTGCAGGATGACAAAGAGAAATTGAAAAAATCAGTCGAAAAAACTCTTTTCTTCTTATGTTTTTTAACCTTTCCGGTTTTGGTTGGATTTTCCACACTGGCTCCCCAGATGGTAAAAATTATTCCCCGTTATATCAAGTGGCAGCCGGCTGTTCTAGCGCTGTATTTTTACTGTTTTAACAGTGCTTGGGCGACCGTTTCGACCTCAATGACCAACCTGCTAAACGCGATAGGACATGTTAAAAAAACTTTTAAGTTGATGATTATGTGGTTGGGTCTGACTTGGTTGATTATTCCGATTTTGGCGGTAAAATTTGGTTACAATGGAGTGGCGTTTGGGGTAGGAATAATTTCACTTTCCTCGGTTGTGGCGGTAATTATGGCCAAAAAACTGGTTAATTTTGCCCTACTTGACTCGGTCGGTAAGCCTTTGTTTGCTTCTTTTGCCCTGGCTCTCTTTTTATATTTTCTGCGATTTTGGGAAGGCGGTTATTTAATTATTTCCTTCAAGGTTTTATCAGTGGCAATAATTTATTTATTTTTTTCTTATCTTCTTAAAGGCAGAATTCTCTTAAAAGATATCAGTCTTATTTGGCATGAAATTAAACAAAAAAATTAGTTTTTTACTCTTTTTTCTTTTCTTTTTTTTGCTTTCGGCAAAAAATGTTTCCGGAAGAGATTCTTTTGTAACGGTAGTCAATCCGGTCAGAGGAAACGAGTTTTCGGACCCCGGTAACCCATTTTTCCTGGAAAGTGTTAATAACCTGCTTGCTCCTTTAAATCAAAAAAAGATTCCCGCTACTTGGCTTTTGCGGTATGACGCTTTTTCAAACAATGAGGGAATAGTTTTTTTTAAAAAGTTAGCCGTTGAAAGACCGGATGATGAATTGGGGATTTTTTTGGAAATTACCCCGAGACTGGCGGAACTGGCTGAAGTCGGTTATCCCGGTGGAGGGCTTTTTTGGCATGATGCCAATAAAATTTTTCTCTCCGGATATAAGCCGGAGGAAAGAATTAAGCTCATAGATGCTTCTTTTGAAAAGTTTAAAGAGTTTTTTGGTTTTTATCCAAAATCAGTTGGGGTGTGGCATATTGACGCTTACTCAGTCCGGTATATGAGTGAGAAATATGGAGTAACCGGAATTCTTATTTGTGCCGATCAATTTGGGACAGACGGTTATCAGATTTGGGGCGGCTGGTGGGGGATTCCTTATTATCCTTCAAGGTACAATATCTTGCTTCCCGCCCAAACCCATAAGAACAAAATTGACGCGGTGGTTTTTTGGTGGGCGGCCAGAGATCCAATTCTTGGTTATGGTGGGTCGGTAAGAGAGAGCACTTATAGCGTTCAGGCCAACGATTATTTAAGCCACGGTCTTGACGCTGTTTATTTTAAAAAATTAATGAATGACTATCTTTTTGATAACCGTAATCAATTTGGCCAGTTAACCATCGGGTTGGAGAACGATAATAATTGGGAAAAATTGGGTGATAAATTTGACCGGCAGATTGAGGCGGTTAAGAAAGAGATTGAGGTTGGTGATTTGAAAGCGGTAACAATGGGTAATTTTTCGGATTGGTACCAAAAGAAATTCGATATTTCTCCTGATCATTGGGTGGGTGAATGGAAAATGTCAACCGGTTATCGGATAGGACTTAACCAAGGAATGATTGTTGATTTGCGAATTTATAACGAGCAGTGGCCGGAGGCAAATTTATTAACCGCCAACCCGTGGGGGACACTTTCTTTGAATAATCCCTATAAAATCGATACGGTTAGGTTTAGCGGCTCTGAAAAATTATTAGATTTCGAAGTCAATCAAAATGAATTGGTTAAAAAATTCGGTGAACAAAAAATTCCTTTTGGGATAGAAAAAGTTTTTTTATTACTTTATTACTTAATTACTTTATTGCTGGTAATTTTCTTTTTAAGGAAAAATTTGAGTTTATTGATATTGGTAATTTTAGGATCTTGGTGTTTGTCTCTGCCGATGGCCAAATCCGGCCTTGTCTACCCTTTTGGGATGGGTTTTTGGGGGCCGAATGGGCATGATGGAATTTGGCATTTGGCTTTAATAAACCAATTAAAGAATTTTTCGCTGAATAATCCGGTTTTTTCGGGAACAAGATTAACCAATTATCATTTTGGGTTTGATCTAATTATTGCGCTTTTATCACGGTTGACAACAATCAGCCCTCTTGTTCTTTACTTTCAAGCGGTGCCTTTGATAATGGCAGTATTGATAGGGGTTTTAACTTATAAGTTCGTTTACAATTGGCTAAGTTCTAAATGTTCAGCCTGGTGGGCCGTGTTTTTTGTTTATTTCGGCGGGAGTTGGGGCTGGATTTTGGGCAGGGGCGAGTCAACTTTTTGGGCCAATCAATCAATTTCCGGTTTGATTAATCCTCCTTACGGCTTGTCTTTGATTGTTTTGCTGGTTGGTTTAATCAAACTGGTGGACTATCTCAAAAATCCCGATAAAAAGAATTTAATAATAAGCTGCGTTTTATTTGGTTTATTAATTCAAATAAAAGTTTATGCGGGGATTGTGGCAATTGGTTCTCTCGGTTGTCTGTCTCTCCTTTCCTTGAAATTTTACCGGGCTAAATTTAAAGGGATTTTTCATCTTTTTTTCGGAAGTTTTTTAGTTGCATTGATTGTATTTTTGCCTTTTAATTTAAAGGCATCTTCTCTTCTGGTTTTTTCGCCTCTTTGGTTTTCCCGGTCAATGATTGCCTTTTCGGACAGATTGGGATGGTTCAAGCTGGAGAATGCCAGAATTGCTTATTTTCACTCCGGGAAATGGTTTAAATGGCTATTGGCCGAAGGCCTGGCTTTAGCAATTTTTATTTTCGGCAATCTGGGAACCAGAGCCGTCGGGTTTTTTTACGGCGGGTTTGTTTGGAAAAAGAGAAAAATCAACCCGATTGAACTGGTTTTATTTTCTGCTTTAACGATTTCTTTGGTTTTGCCCTTGCTTTTTATCCAAAAGGGTAATCCCTGGAACACCATTCAATTTTTTTATTATTTTCAGTTTTTAATGGCTGTTTTTACGGGTGTGACAATCGGTAATGTTTTTGGAAAAACAGGAAAACTTAAAAAAGTGGCGGTGGGTATTATTTTGATAATTTTGACACTTCCGACAACAATTATTACCTTAAAAAATGATTATCTGCCGTCGCGTCCGCCCTCAAGAATCAGTATTGAAGAACTGGAAGGCTTAAATTTCCTAAAAAATCAACTTGCAGGTAGCGTTTTATCTTATCCTTTTAATTCTGACTGGCGATACAAGTTTTCCGAGCCGAAACCGCTTTATGCCTATGAAACCACTGCCTACATAAGCGCCTTGTCAGCGCACCAAACATTTTTGGAAGACGAAATGAACCTGGAGATTACCGGCTTTGATTGGCAGGCAAGAAGAAAAGATTCTCAATTATTTTTTTTGACTGCCGATCAGTTGTGGGGAAGGACGTTTTTGCAGGAAAATGAAATAAGGTATATTTATTTGGTTAAGGGTCAAAAAATGAACTTAGGCCTAAATGATATTGAAGCGGAGAAGATTTTTGAAAATGGCGAGGTTGTCATCTTTAGAGTAAAATAAACTAAATGAAAGTCTCGGTCGTCGTTAACACTTACAACGAAGAAAAGAATCTGGCGCGGTGTTTGGAATCAGTCCACCAGCTGGCGGATGAAATTGTAGTTGTTGATATGCACTCAGACGACAAGACGGTTGATATTGCCAAGAAATACGGGGCTAAAGTTTTTTATTATGACTATACCCGCTTTGTCGAACCGGCCAGAAACTTTGCTCTTTCGAAAGCTTCCGGTGATTGGACTTTTTTAATTGATGCAGATGAGGAACTGCCGGAAACTTTGGTGAAAAAATTAAAAGAGATTGCCAAAGAAAATACAGCGGATTTTGTTGAAATTCCCCGCCAAAATATTATTTTTGGAAAATGGATTCAGCATTCCCGTTGGTGGCCGGACTTTTTGGTTAGATTTTTCCGAAAGGGCAGGGTTAAATTTTCCGACAAAATTCATGTTCCACCGACGACCGAAGGGAACAGATTAACGCTCGAAGCCAAGCAGGAGTATGCCATAATTCATCATAATTTTCAAACGATTTCCCAATTTATTGAAAGATTAAACCGCTATTCCGATATCCAGGCAGATGAAATTATTAAGAAAGGGGAAAAATTCAGAGGAATGGATTTAATTACTGAACCAAGCAGTGAATTTTTTTCCCGGTTTTTTGCCGGCAGCGGATATAAAGATGGGGTTCACGGTTTAGTCTTAGCTTTTTTACAAGCTTTTTCTGAATTGGCGGTAGTTCTAAAAGTCTGGGAAAAACTTGGCTTTGAGCAAATACCGATCAAGAATTTGGGCAAATCGGCCCAAAGGGCGGTTTCCGACTTTTATTATTGGCAATCTAAAACTTCTTCCGGCATTCTGGAAAAAATTTACTTCAGGATAAAAAGAAAAATTTGAATGATTGTTCTTATCGTTTTAATAGGCGCTTTTTTCCGGCTCTTTAAAATAAGCGCTTTTACCACTTTTTTAGGTGAACAAGGAAGAGATATGCTGATTGCCAAAGACATTTTAGCGGGGAAATTGACTTTACTCGGTCCTCCCACCAGTATTTCCGATGTTCACTTTGGACCTTTTTATCATTACTTTAATGCCTTATTTCTCTGTATTTTTAAATTAAATCCTATCGGACCGGCGATTGGCTTTTCTTTAATTTCCATAATTTCAATTTTTCTGCTTTTTCAAACAGGAAAAAATTTCAAAAATCAAACAGCGGGGCAACTTTCGGCTTTGCTCTTTGCGTTTTCACCCTTAATGGTTGAGTACGGCCGGACGATGTTTAATTCTTATTTTATAACCGGCTTTACCATTTTTTCTCTTTGGGCGATTTCCGGTTATTTTAGAAGTCAAAAAGTTTTTTGGTTACTGCTTTCCGGTCTTTTTGCCGGAATTTCAGTTCAGGCAAACTTTCTTTCGGTTGGGATATTTTTTGGGCTTTTGGTTTTCTTGTTTCTTGAAAAAGCTCGTTTTAAAAAAATTGTTTTTTTGATTTCGGGATTTATTTTAGGAATTCTGCCTTATTTGATTTTTGAGTTAAGACACAAATTTTTTAATACGAACGCTTTTTTTTCTCTTTTAGGGGAAGGAAAGGCCGTCGGCGGTTCACTTTTTAACTATCCGGCAAAGTTTGTTTCTTATTATTTTAAAAGTATTTATTTTTTAATTGGCTGTTGTTCTTTTTATCTTTCTTTTTTTATTTTTATTTTAGGAACAATTTTTTATCTTATCCGGACACAAAGAAAAAATATTTTATTCAAAACAGTCTTGCTTTTTACTTTTCTGGAATTAGGAGTCGTGAGTTTATATCCGGGCAAAATGCTTGAACATTACTTGGGGGCGATTTACCCATTTATTTTTTTACTCTTGGGGTTATTCTTTCAGGAAGTTTTTAAGACTAAGTTTAATTATTTATTTAAACTTTTGTTTTTTCTTCTTGTTGTTTCTAGTTTTACTAAGATTGATTTCCAAAGAAATCATGGTTACGGAATGCCTGAAAACTGGAAGATGGACGATGTTAAAAAAGCAGGTGAAATTATTGCTAATGACGCCAGTGGAAATTTTAATGTTGCCGCCATTTTGGATGGTGACACCCGCGCTTACCCCTATCGTTATATAATTGAAACTAAAGGAAAAAAGCCGATGGCAGTTGAAAATTACCCCCAATCAGATATTCTTTACGTTGTAGCCGGGGGCGATGGTGATTTTGTCTTGACTTATCCGGTTTGGGAGATATCTTCATTTTTACCGGCAAATATTGACAACCAGTGGTTAATTACTAAAGAAGTTAGTGTTTTTAAACTGAAAAAAATATGATTTCCGTAATTATTCCTTTTTTAAACGAAGAACAAAGCTTGACAGAGCTTTACCAAAGGCTGACTGCCGTTTTAAAGAAAGAGTTTGAAATAATTTTTGTTAACGATGGTTCTACCGATAACTCTCTTAAGGTTGTCCAAGAATTAGCCGAAAAGGACGGCCGGATAAGATTAATCAACTTTATTCGAAACAAAGGAAAATCGGCTGCCCTTACGGCTGGTTTTAAAAAAGCTCGGGGAGAAATAATTATAACCATGGATGCGGATTTACAAGATCAGCCGGAGGAAATAAATAAGCTTTTAGAAAAATTAAAAGATGGGTATGACCTGGTGTCGGGTTGGAAGAAAAAAAGATATGATAAAAAAATCATTGTTTATTTTTCGAGGTTGTTTAATTGGATTATCCGAAAAACAACCAAGCTGCAAATTCATGATATAAATTGCGGTTTTAAAGCCTACAGGCGGGAAGTGGCGGAAAATTTAAGTCTTTATAGTGATCTCTATCGTTTTATTCCGATTTTGGCCGCCAAAGAAGGATTTAAAATTGGCGAGACGGAAATTAGTCATGCATTGAGAAGATACGGCCGGTCAAAATACGGATTTTCTAAATTTTTTAAAGGCTTTTTTGACTTAACCACGGTTCTTTTTTTGATTAATTTTAAAACCAAGCCTTTCCGGTTATTCGGAACGGCCGGAATTTCCCTGTTCGGTTTGGGTTCCGCCATTTTGGTATATTTAACCGCTGTTTGGTTTTCCGGAGAGTCAATCGGCCGGCGGCCCCTTTTAATTTTTGGTATGCTTCTGGTAATTGTCGGTATCCAGCTTTTCAGTTTGGGTTTAATGGCGGAGTTGCTGGTAAGTGTTAAAGAAGGTAAAAAAAAGGATGACTAGATCTCAAGATGAAAAAAAATATGGGCACAAAATCAGGAAAATTTTTATTAACTGTTTCTTAAAAAAGGTATTATCTGAAATAGAGCTTGGCGGTGCGGTTGATATTTTAGATCTTGGTTGCGGAGAAGGATTTCCTCATCACTATTTTTTAGAAAGAAAAAGGGAGTTACGGATTACCGGGATAGATTTAAACAGTGACCTACTGGAAAAAGCAAAAAATAGGAATCCTTTGGTGAATTATTTTCTAGGGGACATTTATTCTTTAAAAAACAATAAATGTTATGATTTACTATTAATGATGGAAGTTTTAGAACATTTAATAAATCCAAAAGAAGTTTTACTGAAGGCAAGAGAAATTGCTCCTTTAGCGATTTTTTCTGTCCCTTATGAACCCTGGTTTTCTATTTTTTCTTTTTTCTCTGGTAAATATTTAAAAACATTAGGCAAGCATCCTGAGCATGTTAATTTTTGGAATGAAAAAACATTCAAAAAATTGCTGGAAGAATATTATCCGCAGGTGAAAATATCAATTTCTTTTCCCTGGTTGATTGCCGTTTGTAGAAGATGAAAAAGATTTCCTTGATTATTCTTAATTGGAACGGGTGGAAAATGACACTGGATTGCCTTGCCTCGCTAATGAAAATCAAAATTGACAATTTTATTCTTGAAATAGTAATTGTGGATAATGGCTCTTCTGATGAAAGTGTAGAGACGATAAAAAGATACAAAATACAAAATACTAAATACGATATACACTTGATTGAAAACCGGCAGAATTTGGGTTTTGCGGAGGGAAACAATGTCGCAATAAGATATGCGCTTGAAAATGGAGCCGATTACGTCTGCTTATTAAATAACGATACCAGGGTCGATCCAAGATTTTTGACGGAACTGGTTAAAACGGCGCAATCGGACGAAAAAATAGGCCTGGTCGGGGGAAAAATCTATTTTGAAAAAGGATATGAATTTCATAAAGAAAGGTATAAAGACGAGGAGAAAGGGAAGGTCATTTGGTATGCCGGAGGATTAATAGACTGGAATAATGTTTATACTACCCACCGCGGAGTTGATGAAGTTGACGGTGGGCAATATGATAGCCTTGGGGAAACGGACCATATTAACGGTTGTTTAGTTTTAGCTAAAAAGGAAGTTTTCGGAAAGATTGGCTTTTTTGATAAGAAATATTATTTATATTTTGAAGATGCCGACTTGTCGGTTAGAGCGAAAAAAGCCGGATTTAAATTGTTTTATTGTCCGGCATCGAAGATTTGGCATTTGAATTCCGGCTCGTCGGCCAGCGGTTCAGGGTTGCATGATTATTTTACGACCCGCAACCGGATGCTTTTCGGCATGAAATATGCGCCGTTTCGATCAAAACTTGCTTTAGTAAAAGAAAGTTTAAGACTGATAAAAACCGGCCGCCAATGGCAAAAGGCGGGAGTCAAAGATTTTTATTTGGCTAGATTTGGAAAAGGGTCTTGGAATGCATAATACAAATTTGACAGCCATTGTTTTAACCAGAAATGAGGAGCCTGTTGTTAAAGACTGTCTGGAGTCGGTTAAATGGGCGGATGAGATTGTAGTGGTTGACCATGGTTCAACCGACAAAACCCTTGAGGTTGTAAAGAAGTTTGGGGTTAAGATAATAGTTGAAGCTCCGGTTTATTCAAATTTTTCCGACCGCCGGAATTTAGGCGCCAAAGAAGCTTTGGGTGAATGGCTGCTTTATGTTGATGCCGACGAACGCGTCACTCCCGAGCTTAAAGAGGAAATTCTCCATACAATTTCAAATTTCAAATTTCAAATTTCAAATTTTGTAGGTTATGCCATCCCCCGTAAAAATATCCGTTTGACTAAAGTTTTATATCACGGCGGTTGGTGGCCCGATTATGTCCTTCGGCTGATGAGAAAAGATAAGCTTATAAAGTGGGAAGGGGAACTGCATGAACAGCCAAAGATTGACGGGGAAGTGGGGAAACTAAAAGAAGCATTTTTGCACTACAGTCATCGGGGCAGTTTAGAGCATAAACTGCAAAATACAATAAACTGGTCGGAAATTGAAGGCCGAAAAATGTTTAACGCCGGCCACCCGCCAATGAACATTATCAGGTTTTTATCGGCAATGTGGCGGGAGTTTTACTACCGAATGATAAAACAAAAGGCTTTTCTTGACGGGACAGAAGGAGTGATGGAAGCTTTTTATCAGGTTTTTTCGGTTTTCATCAGCTACGCCAGACTTTGGGAAATGCAGCAAAAATCGGAAAAGGAAAAGAAATGAGGCTTTCTTCTCTTTATCGGTTAAATCAGGAAGATCTTTTTTTTATCAACGAAACAAGGTCTTATTACCCCAGTCAGCTAATCGGCAGAATTTTTGAAAATAAGGTAACCAAAACTGTTTATAATTTTGAGAAATATCTTTTTAACCGTTTAAATCTTAATTTGCTTTGGCTTATGGTGTTAATTTTTATACTTAAGAGAATATTTTCTTTTTGGCAAAAGCGGCAAAATTGATATGTTTAAAAAAACCCATTTGTTTTTTTTGTTGATTGTCGGCTTGGCTTTTTTCTTAAGATTTATTTTTCTAACTAAAAGCCCGCCGGGTTTTTATGTGGATGAAGCGGCCGTCGGTTATAATGCTTACTCAATATTAAAAACAGGGGCGGACGAATACGGAAAAAAGTTTCCTTTATTTTTTAGATCCTTCGGAGATTATAAAATGCCTCTTAACATTTACCTTACGGTTCTGCCGGTCTGGATAATGGGGCTTGAAGTTTTTTCAGTCAGATTTTTACCGGCGTTTTTCGGTTCATTAACCACAGTTCTGATTTATTTTTTATCAACAAAAATTTTTAAAAAAGAAAATCAGTTGTTTGCTCTAATTGCTTCTTTTGTTTACGCAATTTCTCCTTGGTCAATTTTTATTTCCAGAGTTGGCTTTGAGGGTAATTTAGCTTTGTTTCTTTTGCTGCTGGCTTTATTTTGGCAGATTAAAGGAATTGAAGAAAAAAATCTAAGATTGGTTTTTGTTTCGACCTTGCTGTATGGATTGTCTGCTTATTCTTATCATACACAGCGATTTATTTCTCCGGCAATTATGGTTTTTGTTTTATTGGTAAAACATTGGAGATCTTTAAGGGAAAATAACCTCTTTATTATTAAACAGGTTTTATTTCTTTTTTTATTGCTTTTGCCCCAGATGTTGCTTTTTTTCTCAGCCGCTGGTCAAGCAAGGCTCAGGGCTTTATCTTTAGCCGGAAATAACAGCAATTTTTATTCTTTGTATTCTTCTTATTTTTCTTTGAGGAATTTGTTCTTTTCGCCTGATCCCGACTTACAAAGATCATATCCCCAACTGAGTGTTTTT
>Ga0100390_10000812_pt1 | contig 28112 bp, 25 predicted proteins | sample CryGeymeta201514_FD_81540 | JGI IMG/M metagenome (GOLD analysis project Ga0100390, IMG submission 81540) | Groundwater microbial communities from Crystal Geyser aquifers in Utah, USA - Crystal Geyser metaG 2015-14 | ecosystem: Environmental > Aquatic > Deep subsurface > Groundwater | place... | reverse complement strand
TTTGCAGCTTCTGCCGCTCGACCTGTAGCTCGCTCTTGCGCTTTCCAAGGCTGTCCGCCTCAGCCATGAACTCGCCGGAGAGGTTTTTCATCTCGGGGCGCTTGGCCATGTCGATCAAAGAGGCGACTTCCTTGGAAACCTCATCGAGTTCCTTGACCGCTTGGCGCAGCTTGGCCTCGAATGGTTTGACCGCTTCCAAGTGCTCGCTTTTGGCGGCTTCCGCAGTCGCCTTGATCACGTCGGGATGCTGTCCGAGTTCAGACAGCAACTTGATGATGAACTCTTCGAAGGCACGAGCCGGGATATTCCGAAGCTCGCACGCGTTTTTCTTGCCGTGCTTGTTAATGTCGCCGCAGGTGTAGTAAAGATAGGGGTTGCCGTCGCTGTCCTTTTTACCCGCTGGCTTCGGGACGAGGTGCTTGTTGCAGTGGTCGCACCTCAAAATGCCTTTGAGCAGCATTTCATGTCGGTTGCGTTGCCGCGTCGCAGACTGGACAGGGTTCTTTTCCATGAGTGCCTTGTTCGACTTTTCCCAGAGGGACGTGTCAATCAGGGCTTCATGCCGTCCCTCATACTCGTTTTCACCGTGCAGGATGATGCCTTTGTAAATTGGATTTCGCACCAGCCGCGTCACGTTCTGGCCAACCCAACGCTTGCCGCCCATGACCTTCGTCTCTCCATCCTGTTTAGTCGCCAAGTATGATTTGGTGCTAATGCCGTCAGTATTGAGTTGCTTGGCAACTGCGGACGGTGATCCGTATTGAGCGATCAGCTCAAAGATATTCCGCACGATGGGCACTTCCTTCTTATTCGGGACGAGCAACTTTTCATCCTTGGAATAGTCGTAGCCGAACGGCGGATTGCCGCCATTCCAGTAACCCCGCTTGCTTCGTTCCGCGATCTTATCGCAGACCCGTTGCCGGGTGAGCTGCCTTTCCCACTGAGCCAGCGATAAAAGCAGGTTGAGGAAAAGTTCGCCCGTGGGTGTATCGGTCGAAAACGCTTCTGTTGCCGAGACAAACACCACGTCGTGCTTTTCAAAAATCCGCCAAAGTTCGTAAAAGTCGGCAATCGAGCGGGTCAGGCGATCCAGTCGATAGACCACGACCGCCTGAATGTTTCCGGCCTCGATTTCGTCGATCAGCTCTTGCAGAGCCGGACGCTCAATCGAGCCACCCGAATAACCGCCGTCCTCGAAGACCTGCCCCAGCGTCCAGCCATGCTCATGCTCTTTCATGGCGATGGCGTGTTTGCAAATGGCAGTCTGAGATTCCAAGGTGTTGAAATCCTTGCCCTGCCATTGTTCATCCGTGCTGCAACGGCAATAAATGGCCGTGCGTATCGCTTTTTTCTGATTCGGTTCCATAAGTTCGCATTGAATAGATTCTACTATTCGACCCAATGCGAATCTTTTTTTACGCGGCCAGTCGGTAACGGATGGCGTTTGTGCTACCGGACTTTTCAAGCTGGCCTGCATCGACCAAACGGCTCAGACGGCGGAACGCCGTCGTTCGCGACAGGGAAAAACGCTCGCGCACGTCCTTGGGCGAGCACTCGCCGACTTCGGCCACGAAGACCAGAATCGGATCGGCATCCTCCGGCAATTCGGGACGCGCCTGACGCGCCCGTGCCAGTTCTTCGTCCCGGCATTTGCGGCTGACTGCCCTGGCCAGTAATTCACCGATGCGGCGCAAGCTGGCTTGCTCGGATGCGGTGTAATGCGTGTCGGTTGTTTTCATGCCTACCAACAACACTGCTCAGACGCGCTGTAATTACGGCTGTGCCGCCAGATTTATTTTTTGACATACCCCCGGAATCTACCAACCCTTAACGAAGATCTTTGTAATCCATCGTAAATCCATTTGTTCAATCCGCATGAATAATCCCAAACCCGAGCCAACAGAGCCACCCCCGGTCAGCGAAGCAGACTATGAGAAAGCCAGAGAGCTAGTCTCCGGCTACATAGATGAATACCACCAAACGATATTTTGGTATGTCGTGCGTCGCTGTGGAGCACCAGTGGACATCGCCGAAGAAACCATGCAGGAGTTATGGCTTTATTCAATGCGGCAACTGACCGTTGGTAGGCGTGAGCAAATGTTTAAATCCTATCTTTTTTGGAAAGCCAAGAATATCTGCTTTGATATTTTTAGAAGAAACGGTCGTTACGTCCCTTTTGGGGGATCACCGTATTCGATGTTGCCTGAGGATGAAGCGGAAGAGAAGAACGATGCCGCAATCAACGAAATGGTCACACAGCAGTTTGAAGCGGATCGGTCTTCACCTGATTTTGTCATGGACTCACGGCACCCGGAACCTTTGAGCGAAGAGGCGGAAACAGAGCTGTTTCAGCGTTTCTGGAGTCGTTATCCCGATGTCGATTTGAGCCAGGAACAGAAGGAGATTGCTTTTGAACTTTTTCGCAAAGGGCACACGCTCAAAGAAATCAGTGAAAAGCGGGGCATCCCGATTTCGACACTTTCAGACTGGAAACGTCTAATCACGGAACAAGTGGAAGCCGCCCACAACAAATTAGACACCATGGAGGTAAGCCAATGACTATGAAAGAAATTCCCTCAGATGTCAGCGCAGACGTTTTAATTCACAACTTCGGCAAAAAGCCGAACCCGGCGGTTAAGGCAAAAATGATGGCATTCATCGACGCTCATAAGGACGAGACGATGAAGGTCACCAAAGAAACCCTGCCATCCCCGGAAGAGGAGCTAAGGCGTGAACATGCCAAGTTTGCTGCGAAAAATGCTGTCTCAAACTCCAAAGCACCGCAGGAACAGCGTAGGCCAAAAGGTGATGGAGACAGTTCTCCCGGAGGCATGGCTTCCCCTCGTAGCTAGATTGACTGAAACTGTAGTCCATTCTAGCGCCGTCCTTGTCCCGATTCAGTTGAGGCTCCCCGAAAACGATTTGTGCAGGCGCAGTTCGCCCGTCCGTGCGCGTTTCACCATGGCGTAAAAGTATCCGGCGGGCTTCGTCACTCGACCGCAATCGCGTTGTGCCGCCCGATCCGTGACCAAGACGCAGAGAGCCGCCCCCGTTCTGCCCATCACGGCACAGGCTTCGCCCCAGTGGCGTTGGCTGATGCCGAGTTCCGAGCCTAAGCGGTAGGCGGCTTCGACCAACTGCGCCCAATCCGCTGGCTTGGCCGAGACGGGCATACAGCCCAGGAATCTTTCGCTGGCCGCGCCCACTGCTTGCTGGATTGTCATCTGCGGAGTTCCGGTATCGACGCCCCGGATACCCGCACTTCGGGATTTCAAACGCTCTGGCTCGTTTGCACGATCCATTCGCGCCGAAGTTCTGGCCTGTTTGGTGGCCAAGCCAGATTGCGCCCCCTGAAAGCGGACAAGCGGAGCTTTATTTGTATTTCTTTTAAGAAATTTAGAAGTGTTTGTATATTTGAAGTAGACGACATCAATGGCGCTCCTGAACGACATTTTTATGTTTTTAACCCGTTTTAAGAGCACCGACTTCAACGCGGCCAACAGGGAATTGAGCGCTTTTTCATGGGCTTTGAGAAGTCTCAGCAAGGCGTCCAAGCTCATATGCGTCCGTATCTGGGTCGAAAGTTCGCGGGTGTCTCCGAGGATGGATTCAATTTTGAGCTGATCCACATCGGCTCGCGCCGATAATTGCTCGACCGCCGCTTTGATCTTTCGCCGGGCTTGTGAGATGCGGCACTTCGTTTTGTGCCACGCGCCGTTCACGGCTTGCTTTTCGGCGAGTTGCCGCCGCAAGTTTGCCTCGATCCCCGCCAGCGGAGCCAGATTGACGCCGCAGGCGTAGAGGATTTCGCCTGTTTCCGGGCAGCGTTGCCCGTAGCGTCTGTAATTGCCGCTGTCCTGCCAGGCAAGCGCACCGACTTCGGCCAGAGCTTTTTCCAGCCGCTGCACTTGGCGTTCCGAAATCCCCAAGTCCATCGCGGTCTTTGTCTGCGTCTGATAGACAATCGGGTATTGCCCCTCTTGCCAGTCGATTTCGCGGGTAAAGGCGAGATAGTATTCCAGCAGATGAATCATGCGGGTGGTGAACCCGCCCGCCTTGCCGACACGCTTGACGAGCAATAGCAGTTCGTAGGGCTTGGCCGTGCGTTCGAGTCCGCAAAATTCGTCAGTCACTGTTTGCGACTGACGAATTTTCGGCGAGCAAGCTCGCCCGTTTGGGTTCAATGTGTCAGTGGATTGTTCATTTTCTAAAGAAATTGTATGCATACGTTTTTAAGCTGAGCTTAAATTTCGTGCAAAAACGGGTGTAAAAATACACTTTTCTCTTCTGAGACGGTTGCATCACCCGTAAAAATGGGATACGATACTTTCAGTTGATTGAAGTATCCCTATTTGAAAACCGCCGCGCCAACGGTGGTTTTTCTTTGCCCGGAACTCAAGCTCTCGCTCCTCCTGTTCGTGTGGGTTGAGGGATGGATTCCATGAATAGGAATCCGAGACGGGAGTATTCTAGCACAGCCGTTTCGTCTGAACAAGACGCTGAAAATCGCATCACTCCAAAACGTCCGTATGCGAGCGCTGTTCTTGCTTGGAATGGAATACGCGACTGGTATTCCACGCTTCTTGAAGTGCATAGACGAGCTGCGCCGCCCGGTCTTCGTCGGAGACGACGGCGATCGGCACGATGTTGCCGCCATAGACCATTTCGACTTTCCGGTATCTGACCTTGTGCAGGCACATGGCCGACATCTTGCCGCTGCGGTCTAAGCGCCGGACGTGCTGTTCGCGCCTTTCATCCAGATACTTCGCACCCGCCCGGAACTGGGCATCAACTTTCGGCGAAATGTCATACGCGACCCCGTTGATCGTGATCCGGCTCAGCTCGAAAATGACATTCGTATCCACGGGAAACAACTGCATGCAGATAATCAGAGGCGACTTTTCATAGATGAGAAAGCCCGTGATCGCCGTCAATGCGAGGAACCCAAGGGGTTCAGGATGGGCAAGGCAAAACAGCCAGCCAAGCAGGCTGAACATGAGCAGAAAAACGCGAATAAATTCCGCCGCCACGAGGCGGGCGTAAGTGTCATGCTGGCAATAGACCTGCGTCCATTGCCCTTCGTCGGAGACGAGCATGGAAGGCCATTCGGGAAGATTCGAGAGTTGGTTTTTCATTTCAGAGGTTCTCCATGAATTGTTTGTGAGCGCGGAATAGTTCGTGTTTATCGTAGTAAGCCCGTTGCAGCACCATGGGGTGAAAGCCCGGACGGATGATGAGCTGGCGCACGAGATGGTCGTCGCGGCCAAAGAAGAGGGCGATTTCTTCGGGAGTCATCAGAGAATGACTCTGTTCGCCCCACGAATCTCCGGTTTCCCCGCTCTGGGTTCGGGAAGTGTAGGCCGGATTACGCGAGCTGTTACTTGTTACGGTCGTTTGGCCGAGCCGCTTGGAGATCCACTCCAGTGTCTGCATGTCCGAATTGCCGAAGAACTGGAGTATGCCGCAGTTGCCCATGAAAGACTGCCAGCGTCGCCCGTAAAGGGCTTCGAGTTGGCCGAGGTCTTGCACGATTGGCCAGAGCTTGCAGTCCAGGCCTGCAATCTGGCCGATGGCACTCTCCAGAGCCTTCATGTGGCCGAGCACCGCGAATTCGTCCAGACAGAGGAGCACGGGATGCGGCGGCCTTGTCCGCTCCAGTTCCATGGCGTTGAGGGTTAGATTCACGAAGAGCCGCAACCAACCCGAGCAAATCCCCATCTTAGTTGCGGGAAGCGAAAGATAGACGCTGGTTCGACCTGTTTTCAGTTCCTTCAGATCGATGCTGTTCTTCGTCAGCACGCCGTGCATTCGGGGCATCGAGATGAAATCAATGTGCCGCCGGAGCGTCGAAAGGATGGAGCCGCGCTCGTCGTCGGGCTTGGAAAAGAAGCTGTGCGCCCCGTCGGCGATTTCCTCACCCGCCGCGTGGTTTTCGCGCATTTCGTCTTCGAGGGCGTCGTTGAGCTTCATCAAAAATTGATAGACCGAGACCAAGTGCCGCTTGCCGATATAGTTGGGATGCGTGGCGATATGGAGTATGGCCGTCGTCAGGAAAAGACGCGCACTCTCATTCCAGTGCGGATTTTTTTCGTCGGGCGAGCCGACAATCAAGGCATCCGCGATGATCCCCGCGTCGTCGATCAAGGAGGGGCTGTCCGGGACGAGCAGCGTCAGCGGATTGAAGCCCCCGCTGTAGCGTTCGCCGAGAACGCTGCTGGCCGTGCCGAACGGGTCGAGGACGACCGTTTTCTGGCCGACCACGGTCGCCCGCCAGTCGGCGGTCTCCATGGCGAGGTCGCCTTTGGGGTCAACCACGAGCACGGAGCCGGGATAGAGGATCAAATTGGGAATAATCGCGCCCCGACCTTTGCCGCCGCGTGAACCCGCGACGGTCAGCATATGGCGGTCGTCGGCGCAGCCGATGGCCGTGCCGCCCTCCACGTAGCGCGTGAGGCGATGGTCTTGACGGCGAAGCTGATGCACCTCCGCGTCCACCACCCCGAGGAAAAGTTGCCCTGAATTCTCTTCGGGCTTGAATTGCAGCGAAGCGGAAGCGGCAATGCTCCCGGTTTCCGCGAAACGGGCACATGCCATGGAGGGTTCGATATTGGTCGATACGCCCCGGAGGAAATCTTGGTGTAAATGCGTCATAGTGCTTCGAACTTTATGCAAATGCGTCATGGTGCTTCGAACTCTATTTTGGGAAATTGGCGGAGTCCGCCTATTAGAACAAACGACTGAGCAGCGACATTTTCCGGTGGGCTGGAAAGAAACACGAGAAAAGTGGCGTGACCGCCTGCTTTACCGGAAACGCCCGGAGCGGCTTACGCCGCCCGTGGTTTCAATTTCGGATTGCAACCATTGGCCGCAATCCGTGCGGCCAACTCACGTTGGCGCTTTTTGTGGACGGCGCGTTCACGGCGGCTTTCACCGTCGAGAATGAGGCAGAAGATCATCCAGAGGATGAACTCGTGCTCAATGTCGCGCTCGGCTTGGCGGTTAAATTCAGAGGTCAGATGGCTCATTATGGTTCTCCCGTTTTGAAAGTTTCTATTCGTTTCGTGCATAGACAAGACACACGATTTTCAACCGAAGAGGCACCCGCAGGGGCGCAACGCGAGAGGAGCAGGATATGGCATCCTTGCCGGGAAAAAGCTGTGTGTGACAAGGCACCCTCAGAAACGCAGAGAGACGCGTTGAGACGCGGAGCATGGAGTGAGGTGATCGGCCTCGATTGTGCACCGCAGCGAGCGGTTTTGAAACGCACCGTATCGAGAATGTTTACCGATTCTTAAAGTCTACACCTCACACTTAAAGGACGGGGGCGGCGTCCGCTGCCTTGACGGAGTCACGGCAACGTAGCCTGCCATTGGGGTCTGGCTGGTGGCGTGAGTGTTCGCGGGAAAACCCAGCCAACGGCGCAGATTGGAGAACACACCGGAATGCAGGATAGCGAGATGCGTTTATGTAAACATAAACTACCTCGTGAAGGGGGCATAAGCCGCCCCCGTTCAATCCCCCGCGAGGTTTTTTTGGAAGGATTCTTAGCATGGCACGACCCAAAAAAACTACAGCCGAGCGGCGTTGCCGCCAAGTGATATTCCGCCTCACGGAAGCGGAATATCAACGGCTGTCGGCCAAGTCGGACCTTGCTGGCATCGCGCCCAATGACCTTGCGCGTAAACTCACCAACAAGGGTTCCAACCGACTTGTCGTCAAAACCGAGCGTCGCCTGGATCCGGCCTTTCTCAAACGCATCGATCAGATCGGCCATAACCTCAATCAGGTCGTTAAAAATGCCCACATTTTCGGGACGGTGTCCCCGCGTATTGAATCCCTTTGCGCTGACATCGAGCAGGTCATGGAGGAAGCCATGGAGGAGGTGCCCGATGATTCCTAAAATCGCAAAGGGAGGCCGCAGCTTCAAAGGCGCTTTTGACTATTACATGCACGACAAGGACGGACGCACGTCCGACCGCGTGGCATGGGCGCAAACGGAAAACATGCTCACTGAAGACCCGCAACTGGCGTGGAAAGTCATGGCTTTCACCGCTCAATCACAGTCACGCCTCAAAGAGGCTTCCGAGCAATCGCGGGCAGGTCGTAAGCTCGAAAATCCGGTGTTTTCGTTTTCGCTTTCGTGGCATCCCGAGCAGAACCCCGACCAAGCGCATATGCTGGAAACAGCACACAAAGCGCTTGAGATGATGGGCATGAGCGGTCACGAGTCGGTTATTGTGGCACATCGGGATGAGCCGCAAAAACACGTTCACGTCATTGTGAATCGGGTTCACCCCATCAGCGGCTTGGCAGCGGACATCCGCAACTCGAAGCGTAAATTTTCCGATTTCGCCCGCGAGTATGAACGCGAGAACGGCAAAATCTACTGCCCGCAGCGGGAGGAAAATTTCGAGAAGCGGCAGAACGGCGAGCTGTCCCGCTACCATGACAATGTCATCGCCGAAGCATGGAACCAAAGCCGCGACGGACAGGGTTTCATCGACGCGCTTGCGGCGAAGAAATACGTGCTGGCCCAAGGCCGAAAACGCTTGGTCGTTATCGACCCGCATGGGAAATCACATAATCCCGTCCGGCATTTGGAGGGCGTGAAGTCCAAAGACTTCCAGCACCGCCTCAAAGACCTCGACCTCACCAAGTTGCCCGACGCGGACAAGGTGCTTCAGCAGATGAAGTCTCAGTCCGACCAAAACGACACGTCCCATCTCGTTTTTGAAAAGTTGGCCAAGCTGAAGATCCGAGCCATGCGGGAGCAGCAGCACCAAGAGGTCTCGGAACTGGGCGATAAGTATCGCCAGCGTTACCGCGCTTCCAATCGGCAATTGGCGAACCACTACAACCTGCCCAAGCAGAAAAGGGCTGTCCAGGAATTGCTCAAAGCGACGAAGAATCCTTCGTGGTGGAAGCGGCTCACAGGTAAAGCCAAGAGGGAAAAGCAGGAACTGCATTCGGCCATGCGGAATTACCAGAGCGCCTACCGCCGCTATCTGGAGGGACTGGACGGCGTGAAGCAGCAACGCCGCGAGGAATACACGCAGTTGAAGCAGCGGCAGCAGGCCGAACGCTCCGAGCTGAAAGTCTATCTGCTCGCCCAGCGGAGGGCGGGCAACTTCACGCTCAGGGACGATCACGGCCTGATCCATACGCAGGCCAAGAAGAAGCAACAGCGGCAGGAGCAGTCCCGCAAGCGGTCGCAGAACCGGAAAAAATAGAAAGCCGCCGGAATTTTGGACTCCGGCAGAGGTAGAGATAGCATGTTTACAAAATGCATATGCACCGAAACGCGGAAGGATTTTTTGATGCGCTTCGAGGAAATCGGAGACACCGCTTGGCAACTCGTCGATACCTACGAGAATCCGTTGCCAGGCTTTTTCGGCACGATTTCCGTGCGAACCTTCGGCAATCAAAAGCTCAGCGGGGAGTTCACCGTCTCCCCTGATTACAAGGGATGCCCTTTTTGCCGAGCGAACAGCTTTTTCGTCTGTGGCGCATGTGGCCTCCCCAACTGCAATGAGAGCGTCAGTCTGACTGACGGAAAAACCATTTCCGTCGCTTGTGCCAAGTGTGGCAACAAAGCTGACCTATGCCCGCTGGAAGAACTCAGCTTGGCGGAAGACTACTCGATCAGCTCGAAATAAATTTTCAGGCTGATCGGAATTTTAACCCCGTATCCGGTTTTAGAGAATATGAAAATAAGAAGAGTCAAACACGGACACACGGTCGAACGCTTCGTTGTTTATGAACATGATGAAGTGGAAGGCTGGATGCCGACCCAATGGGCTTATGAACTTCCGATATTGCTGAACGAGGACTTGCTCGGAAAAGAAATCCGCGTCCACCGAGAAGACCAGTTTATCCCCGACGCGGGTTTCGACGACCTCGTTCCATTTTAAGGAATCACCGTAAACAAGAATTGGAGGAAACATGAACAACAACTGCATCTGCAACCAGACTGGAGAAAAGTATTTGATCGTTTTTCAGGAGCTGAAAGCCCAGCACTGGCAGCTCATTGAGTCCTATTTCGGGATCAGCCGAAAAGGCGTGTCCAGCCGAGAGGACAACATTGCGAAGCTGGATCACGCCACTCTCAGCAAAGGCATCTCCGTATCCTCCGAATATGCGGGATGCCCCTACTGTAACGCGAAGGGTATTTTCATCTGCGGCCATTGCATGGCTATCAACTGCAACCATGCAAAGACGGGCAATATCACTTGCGCCGAATGCCGGACTGACGGCGAGTTGACGCCGATTCACGAACTCGGAAGCGGCGATGAATTGCCGCAATCCGAAAAATAATCTCCGTCGCACCGGAATTTTCACCCGCCCACTCGGTAATGCCTACAACCATGAAAATCCATTTTCTCACAATCATCATTCTGCCGCTCATCTTTTGTTCCTGTGCCAGCCCTCACAGTCATCAGCCAACGCAAATCGAGCAGCGTCCCACGGCTACAGCTCCAGTGCCTCAGAAGACACCACCCGCCGTCAAGCAAGCGGAACCTCAAATAGATGCGTTTGCGCGAATGATCAAACAGCTCGAAGCCGAGAACTCCGAGCTTCGCATGCAACTTTTGGAAAACGTTTTAACCCACTGATCCGACTATGAAATACCAACCCGCCATCATCACACCGAATGAGCGCAGCTCACAGCAAGGGAGCGAATTGCTCCCTTTGGAAAAAACCTTCCTGAAGGAAGTCAATGGGAAGGAAGTTCTCTTGGTCTACCTCGTGGACACGTCCGCCTCGATGACCATGAACAACAACATTGGCCTTCTCTGCGAAGGGCTTCACACCTTGAAGCAGGAACTCATTGCCGACGAAACCGTACGGCATACCGTCAAGATCGTCCTGATTGCCTATGGCAATAATACCGTGCTGCCTGTGACGGATGACTTCATCGCTCCGGATGAATTCGTGCCGCCCCAGTTGGTGGCCAAGGGCAACACCCCGATGGGGCAGGCCTATATGCTCGCCCTTGAATTCATCAAGCGGTGGAAGAAGAGCTGTTCCGACCGCAAGGTGGACTACTACCGTCCATGGCTGGTCAACAGCACCGACGGCCAACCCACCGACGACTGGAGCGAAGCCGCCTGTGCGTTGAAAATCGCCGAAGATACGAAACAGGTCGTTTCGTGGATCATGGCCACCGAGGGAGCCAATGTCCCCATTCTCAAACAGCTCTCGCCGGATCGTCCGGTTCTCTATCTCAGAGACCTCGATTACAAGAGCATGTTTCTCTGGCTCTCATCCAGCCTCAGTGTCGTGAGCAGCTCGGATGCGAATGGCCGTCAACCTATCGAAAGGCCCGACACCTGGGCAGACGTTTACTGATGAAAGATCGGCAGACATTTCCCGATAGTGTTCGCTGGAGAACGCTTGGCGTCGCCTCCACGGGGCGAGGGCATGCGCTTTCTGGCGAACCCTGTCAGGATCATCACAAGGTGGCTTCCCTCCTGAACGGAGAGCTTGTGGTGATTGTCGCCGATGGCGCAGGCTCAGCCGAGTTTTCCGATGAAGGCGCACGAGTCGCCTCCGAAACCTGCCTTTCGCTGATTGCCGAGCAATCCGTTAAACGGCCTTTGTCCGAGCGGGATTACCGCCGCATTTTTATGGCCACCGCTCGAAGCGTGGCTCATTACGCCCGTGGTTTTCAGCTCGCACCAAGGGAGTTCGCCACCACGCTGAACGTGCTGCACTGCACCCCGCACGGGATATGCAACGCCTCGATTGGCGATTCCGGTTGTCTCATTCAAACGGATACAAACGCACTGAAGCTTCTGGCCGCACCTTTCAAGGGACGCTACGCCAACGAAACGGCGTTTTTGACCCCTCGAATGGTCGGAAAGTATTTTGTATTCGGTTGCACCGATGCACCCGTCAAAGGATTCATTGCCGCCACCGACGGCATTTTCGATCTGCTTTATCAGCAGGATCGGATCAATGCGGATTCCGCAAACGCACTCATTGAGTGCCTTCGCAAGCAAGACCTGCGACAGGCGCGGCAGGAGTTGGAAACCTTCTTTCAATCGCAAACGCTGGCGCGTTTCACCCGCGATGACCTCACCTTGGTTGTCGGCCACGCAACCGGAGAATGCTGACCATGCAGTGCGTCACATCCAAAAAGAAGCGTCTAAACTTGGTTCAGGAGGGCAGGAAGCGGGGCGGTGAAGGTTCGATTTATCGCATCGAGGGCCAGACAGGTCTGGTTGCGAAAATCTACCACACAGGCAAAGCGACCGCCGACAAGCGGCGGAAGCTGGAGGTGATGGTGGCCAACAAACCCAAGCGCGTCTCGAAGGCCTGCCAGCTCGCATGGCCGAAAGCACTTCTCTTTGATGAGTCCGGCAAGTTCATCGGCTTCACCATGCCAGCCGCGAAGCAAGGCTCTGATGAGCTGTGCGCGTTCACGCACAAGAATCGGCGGCAGATGCACCACCCGCAGACGACACGCCGCGCTTTTTATCGCATGGCGATCAATCTCTGCCATGCCCTCGAAGCCGTGCATTCCATGGGGCATGTCATTGGTGACTTCAATCCCAACAATATTCTGTGTCGGGAAAACGGCGCGGTCACACTGATCGATACGGACTCCTTCAGCATTCTGGAGCCACTCACTGGCAGAGCCTATCCGTGCGAAGTCGGCATGAACGACTACATCGCGCCGGAAATCCAGAACCGCAACCGCAAGCAAATCACATGGAAGAAGGAACACGACCACTTTGCATTGGCCGTGCATCTTTTTCAGATTCTGATGGAGAATCGCCATCCCTTCGCCGCCACTCCCATGGCTGGCGTGGCACCCGCCGAATATGCCGCTTCCCTGATTGCCAAAGGCGTTTACCCCCACGTCCGCAACAGCGAAACCAAGGCCGACTATATCACGGACATTTTGCCGCCCGAGCTGAAACGGGCATTCGCCCGAACCTTCGTTGACGGATTCAACGATCTACAGCACAGACTCGCCCCGCAGGAATGGGCTGACTTGCTCGAAAAAGAGCTGAAGTCTTTGAAGCAATGCAAGTCCTGCCCAGAGCAGTTCGAGAGGCATGCCCCGCATTGTCCTTATTGCGGGGCGATTCCGGCCAGCCTGATCGCCTCCGGCTGGAATCGTGTGTGCAACATAGTCAATTGTGCTAAAACGCTTCCAGCGGGCTTATTTCGCAAAATAACGCAGATGTCTTCATGGAAGCGTGTGAAGTCCAGACCGCGCAGACCGAAAAGACGACATATTTCATTGCGGAAGAAAGTGCTGCTGGCCGCTACTCTTGCAGCGGGAATCGCCGTGGCTTATAAAGCTGGCCTGTTCACAGAGGAAAAGGCAGCGGAAACGCCGCCACGGCCACAAGTTCAGGCACCGCCCGTCACTTTGAAATTGCCGCCTGTGGTCGAGCCGGTGTCGGATTTCCCGCCGTTGCCTTCGTATAAGTCAGCGGAGGAATTCGATCAGCTCATGCGAATCATTGCCCGCATCGGGCTTTTCCCTATGAGCGAGGCCGTTGTCCGGCAGTCTCCGACTGGCAAGTTCCGTTGCGAGTATGAATCGCCATTCTACGCCCATGAGGACGACGCACTGCGGGAGTTTCGCCGGATCAAATCCCGTCTCGACTGGGCAGCCAGTCGAGCCAAGGGATTCAGGGAAGTGCCGATTCCAAAGCTGCATGAGCGTTTTCTTCTGGGCTGTCACTTCCGCTCGGATCGAGAGTCGGTTTTATTGGTGATCGAGCGACACAGGAGTCAATTCCGCGTCGTGGTAATCGCCCAATGATGTTTGTCTCATCGAAAAAAGTGGCGGTTCTTAAATGCTATAATGCTTATAGTCAGTCTAGCCAGCCTACAGCACTCACGGGGTCGAATTGTGCGAGTTCATTGAAGTAACCAAAATTTCCAAAGCTGCCACTGCCTCCGTTCTCTCTAATGAAATCATTTCCGCGTTTGTTATACTCAGCCCCGTAAGTGCCGACCCCAAAGAGTATATCCTGAACGACACTGCGCGGATCGTCGTGGCGATGTCTTTGCTTCAAGCTCTTTTCACCACCGAAATAATAGCGTAGCCCCACCAAGACATGCTCGTAATCGTTGTCGGCCACCATTGCCCGAGTGAAAAGGCTCAGGCCGTCGATTGGTAATTCGTATTCTGCATCCAAACGCAGGGAGTTGTTATCAAAGCGCCTCTCCGCGCCTAGAGTAATACTCAAGTCATCGACCGGATACACTGTGGCATAGATCAGACCAAATGCGCCGTTTTCATCAGTTTCAATGAAAGGCACTTCGTTTTCATACTCAATAGCCGCATATCCAGCTTTTGCGCCAAGTGTGAGCCAATCGATATAATACTCACCTTCGACACTGAATTCGTAAGAATCAACTTCGTCGCCGAAAACGCCGCCAAATGAAAGGCCGAGCAAGCCAACCTGATGATCTCTCCAAAAGAAATGACCTCCGACTCCCTTAAATTCGGCATCCTCGATATCTGCGTATAGCGCGTCGAACTGAAATCCTAAAGATTCTGCAATAGGAACTGATGCGCTTCCCTCGGTAACCCATCCATCGGATGAGTTGAGGTTGCCGTATGCCGAATCTATTTTCCCGTTGAATTCGGAGACGGCCTCATTGGCCTGCAAGTTGACCAAAGACAGAAGGTGAACCAGAATGAAGAAAAGGTAATATGTAACTTTGTGCATTTTAGATGAAAGACACTAATGCGACCACTAACGTCGTCATAATTATATACAGATCGTTGCTGTTCATCTATCGGCGGGAAGTGTGTCTTTGACGCGCCGATACAATGAACATGAAAACCGCCAACCCGAAACAGAGAGCATAGGTGTTTGGCTCAGGGATAAACCCAGTTTCCACACCACTGGAAAAACTTGTGCCGTCCGTGTCAGCGAAAGTGACAGACCAGCGGCTAACTGCCGCTTCATCAAAAAAATCACTTGAATTTGATAGCTCTTCGAAGGGCAAGCCTCCGCCAATCCGATATAGCACAAATTCGAGAGAAATCAGCTCGCGTCCCTGAAAGAGTTCTCCGCTACCGTTAAGGGAAATCGAGACTTCGTCCGTTTCTGAGTTCAAAAATAAACTTCCTGATGAGAGTGCTGCCGAAAACGCCGCTTCTGGAACGCTCATACTTAATTCGGGAACCGCATCGATATACAGAAGCGACTCCCCTTCAAACTGTCCCTCCGCTGAAAAGTCGATCTCGAACTGGAATAAAACCGATTGCCCGACTTCAAAGGCTTCTGGCATATCGTCCTCGACGAAATCAAAGGCTGTCTCGTAGTTGAAACCACCGATCGACTGTGCAAGTGCGACAAAAGGAAAGACAATGGAAAGCAGGAGGAGCTTTAAGGCGGATGGCATAATTTTTTGATGCATATATGGATTCTCGTTGAACACAAGCGACAAAAATCTTCAACAGTAAGCTACCTGATTATCGCCAGAATTCCGCCTCCCCTCAAATGAGTTGGAAAATTATAATTCGGCGCATAAATTGGCTCCTCACTTTTCCCTACTGTTGATCCAAATCATAAAGTAGATTGCAGTCAAAAATCCAACTCCAAACGAGGTTCTATGTTGGAATTGAATGCCTGTTATTTCTTTAAACAGATAAGTATATCCGATGCTTGAGGTTATGATAATAAATGCACTGGATACGAGCAGAAAAACAAAGACCCAGGCTCGCATACAATTTGTTTGGTCTAGATAACTCCTTATCAAAGTAGGGCAAATAGACACACCGAGGTAAGTCACGCAAGTTAGCATGAAAACGAAAATGAACTCCCCAAAAAGACTCACTTAATACCCCTTCCAATAGAATTGTTATTGGAAAAATTCCCACCGCTTGGTAATGAAAAACTGAAATTGCTTGTTTGTGGCAAAAAATTTCCCGCAGCACTAACTCCCGATGAGACTGCGACTGCGTTATGATTACGCCACGAATTGGGACTCGTAAGAGCGGTTGACAGTCTTTTAGGGCCAAAACTGCGCATTTGCGACAAGGAATTTCCCCACCTTGGAACAGGTAGTCTGTTTGAAATACCTTGTCCAAAGCCTCCCAAAGCGGTCGCAGCAAATAGTCCATCAGACAACTGATAGTTGGAATTAACCGAATTATGCGCGAGCTGTCCTCCAAAGGAGCCAGCACTTGAAATTCCAACTGAAGCCATTCTTCTTAGTAACGGAGATGTAAACCGAATGGCTGTCCCAGCAAACGGCGTAGCAATTGAGGATACGCCACCAGCAATCGCTCCCCGCAAAAAGGCGGATAGGGTGTTTTCTAAGTTGAACCCATTTCCTAACATTACGTCGTTGAATGTTGTTGCGGTAGCATCGATGGTTCCCCCTAGCACAGCACCAATTGCAATAACCGCCAAGAATGGAACTTCTCCGCTTGCATCGACATACATCAACGGCGAATTATTCGCATACGTATACCAGTTCATGCCGCCGTCAAAACGAGCGGGGTCACTGTTTATAAACCGCTTGAGTTCCGGAGAGTAATACCGAGCACGCATATAGAAAAGTCCGTTTGACTCCGCTTGAATCCCGAATTGCCCCGCGTAAAGGTAGGGCGTATCCGTGGTTCCCATGCGGTGTGTAATGGTGCCAAAAGGCGAATACTCCACCCGATCCGTAACCGCTCCGCTGTTATCTGTCAGTGCAATAGTAGAGCCGCTTTGATCGAAGTGGTAGTAAGTGGCGTTGTCGGATTCATCGACCTCGTAAAGCAGCCCGATCCCGTAAACGTAGCGCGTCAAGGTGCCGTCCGGCTTTTCGCGCACTAGCACGCGTGGGAGTGCGTCACCGTGCGGATCGATCACATAACTTGTGGTTCCGCTTGCATCTGTTTTGGCGATGCGGTTGTTCTCGGCATCGTAATAATAATTTGTGCCGCCAACGCTGGTTAAGCGATTGCGGGCATCGAAGTTGTAGCTCACGAAATCTTCGACACCGGGCAATGGGCCGGAAGTCATATTGCCATCCAAGTCGTGCGTCACGGGGGCGTCGTTCCAAGTGGCGACACGGTTATCAATATCGTAAGTCGCGTCGACACTTGGTAACTTCACTTCTTGCGGCTGAGGAATGCGATAGCGCCAGTCGATTCTCGAATCGGCATCGTATCCGAAACGGGCATAGGCGTGAAGCGCACTTTGCCCCGAGCCATACTCGAAAAAGCGATCCAATTCATCCGCATCAGTGTATTGGTTTACGCGGGTGCTGCCGTTGGGGCGGGTGATTCCGGCCAATCGGCCTGCGTCATCCCAAGTGTAGCTTGTTACGCGACTTGACCAGTCAGTCACTGTTGAGAGCCTGTTCTGAGCGTCATACGCATAGGTGACGGTCTTGTCGTCAGGATATTTGATGGTCTTGAGTAGCCCGTTCTTGAAGTAAGTGTATTCAAGCTCGTTGCCATCCGCATCGGTGTAGGTAGCCACCCGATCCATGTCATCGAAGGTGCGGGCGAGCACGTCGCTGCCTTCAGTGACAGTGAGCGGGTTCCCGTTGCTATCAAAAGTGGTGGCAATCGTGCCGACAGAGTCGGTCTGCGATTCGACGCGTCCGGCATCATCATAGAGGAAAGTCGTCGTTTGGCCGGAGGCTTCTTCGACACTCTCGACTTGCCCCAAGTCATTATAGACCAGCGTCGTGACATGCCCCAGAGGGGTGACTGTGGTGAGTGGGTTGCCGTTATTGTCAAAGGTAAACTGGAAGGTCTGGCTACGGCGGTTGTTCAGTGCCGTCCTTTCTCCGAACGCATTATGCGTGTAGACGACGGTGTTGTTTGCGGGATCGGTCAGTGAAGTGCGCTCGCCGCGTTCGTTGTAATCAAACTGGGTGAGAATGCCTTCGGGCGTGGTGACGGAGGTGCGGTTGCCATCGGAATCGTAAGTAAAGGTCGTTTCGCGATCCAGAGGGTCGATGATTTTCACGACGCGCCCGGCGGCATCGTGCTCAAATTCGGTCACCCGATTCAGCGGGTCGATGGTGCTAATGCGCCTGTCGTGGGCATCGTATTGGTGGGTTGTCGTCGCGGCTTCGGCTGTGCCGTGGGCGGTGGTCTCGGTCAGGACTTTGCCTTGTGGGCTATACGTGTAACGCGTCACATGCCCCTCTGGGTCGGTGGTGGTGAGGAGGTTTCCGGCGGAATCATAGGTGTTGCTCGTTTCTCCAAGATCGGGAGCGGTCGTTTTTGTGATTTGGCGACGGTCATTATATTGATAGCTCGTCGTCTTGCCACGGCGGTTCGTTTCCGAGGTCAAATCGCCGCGTTCGTTGTAAACGAAGCTTTCGCTTGTGCCGTCAGGATAGCTGACGCTTTGAGGCATCCCGCGTGAATCATACGCATACGTAGTGGTCAGGTTGCCGCTGGCGGATACAGAAGTTTGAGTATGCAACTGCCCGTCTGAATGATAGGTGAATTCGGTCACGTTGCCTTCAGGATCGGTCACTGAATTAGGGAGACTTGTGGTGTTACCCGAATCATAGATCAAGGTCGTGACACGGTCGGTAAAAGTCCCGCTTAAGTCCTTAATCCGTTGCTCAGTAGGACGGTGGAGGCTGTCGTAGGCATACTCGGCTGTCAGCCCCTGTGGAAGTATCCGGCTGATCACGTTGTGATCCGCATCATATTCGGCATTGATTTCAGCCGCGCCAGGAGTCAGCGTTTCAATCAAGTGATCCTGCCCGTCATAGACTTTGGTGGTGCGTTCGCCAAGTGGATTGGAAGAGCCAAGGTCTCGGAAATCGGCACTGAAGAAATAAGTGTCTTCACCGCCTAAAGGATTCTTTTCCACATTCTCGCGGCCATTGAAGAAGAGCGTATATTCACGGGCGGGATCGTCATCACCGTGTTGTTTGAAAACGCGGTATTGGTCATCGTAAAAATTGCGGATAGTAATTTCACCTTTACCGTTCTCGACGGCGACGATGAGGTGTTTTTCTTTGTAAGCGCTGCCCGTATTGGCATCGTGGTAGTGATACTCGGTCACATCACTTGCGGGATCAGTAACGCTTATTAGGTTTTCTTCGCTATCATAGGCGTAACTGACCGTCCGTGCCGTAGAATCTGTAATCGTGCTTATGCGATCATTAGAATAGGTGAAGGTGAGACGACGGCCATCGGCATCCTCGACGTAGTTGAGTTTGCCATCCGCTTGGTATTCGACATTCAGCGTCTCGCCGAACTGGTCGGTGATCGATTGCAGGCGATACTCATGATCTGCGTCAAAGCGGTAAATATTTCCGAATCGTTCGGTCAGCACAAAATCACCTCCGGCTTCTTCGACCAGAGTTGCGCTCAGTCCAGCCGGAGCGACGTAACTGCCGTCCGGCATTTTGATGAATTGCAGCGTCCGTTTCCCAATAGTAACCGAGGCCGCATTATCGAGCAGTTGGTCGGTCGCCCAATCGGTAATGAGTGCGGAAATGACCCAATTTCTCGCTGTTCTCGGGGCGCGGCTGTCAATCAAGTCGTTGACCGCAGCGGCAGCCAGCATCAAGGGTGCCGCCTCGGCTGTGGTGGTTTCGCCCAGCCCCGCATCGACCGCACTGCGGATCGTGACAGAACCTTTCCAGTTATGCGTCCATCCAAATCCAAGCTCGGATGAATCGTCGGCTCGACGCAGCGAATTATAGCTCCGACTGAATGCGAGTCCTCGCGGTGCGGAATCCCCCAGTGCAATATCTGTTGAATCCAGCAAAAAGGCACCCGTCGCCATATCGACAGGATCCCAACTTGTGGGATTGATCAATGATGGCGGATTGTAAGAGTAATACGTCGGAGAGGCTATGTTCTGATTGTAGACGGTGGGTGTGCTGATCGTCCCGTAATTTGTGCTATAGCCTCCGTATTGCCCTGCGATGATCATGCCGATTGCATTCCCACGAATCTGCATGTAGCCAGTGCCCGTCCAGTCTCCCTCATCGAAATTTCCCTTCTGCGGGAGAATAATGAAATTATTGGCACTTTGGTTTAGAACTGCATTGATCGAATCTAAGGCGTTCGATGCATAGCCTGTCAATTTGCTGCGGATGTTGTCTCCGGTCTGGAAGTTCCCGCTATCGGCAAAAAAGGCACGACCACCTGTGCGATTGGCGGTTTCAAGCATCTTAATCGTAGAAACCGCCCCTTTGTCAGCTCCTTGGGTCTGCTGGAGCACGCCGTGCTCCATCGCACTGGCAAAGTAGGAACTACTGAAAATGGCTGGATTGCCGGGTATAAAACTCCCCGTCCGATTCATGGATACAAAGGTTTGCAGCGGCACATCAATATAGAAGCCTTCTTCTTGGCTCATACGGCCAAAGCGATGGTAATTAAAGTAAAGCAGGCTGGGGTCGATTGTCGCACTGATGCGCTGAAACAATTCTGTCTGGTATAGCCATTGCTGACCGATGACATTCAAGGTTTCGGTCAATACTTCACGACTCTCGTTTCCAAGCCCATCGGCGCGGTAGGCTTCCAGCTTCTTTTGGCGGTGATTCATCAACCCGCCCGTTGCATCAAATCCGTATATGAGCGCATAGTTGGCACCGCGTTTGTAGACGCGCCCGCCGTCATGGCGGTTTCCAGCCGTGAAAGTCGTTGAAGGGTGAGTCATCGTGATACGCATATTTGCGGTCGAACCGACGGAACTCGATTCCTCTCCAATTTTCGTATCGTCCAGCCAGAGAGCCGCACGAGTGCCAGTGGAACCCGTCGATGAATTGAGGGTCAAGGCAAGCCGTTTTCCTTGCAACTCAGCGGTGAAGAGCGTCACGTTCATTCTAGAAGTAATATTAAAGTTTACCGAGGTGGCATACGCTTGGGGGATTTCACCATAATTCCATGTCTCTGTTGAACTGGATGTGAAAGGAAGGCTTTGCGGCAAGCTGGCCGTATCGGGTATTTCTTCACGGATCAAAGCACGGCCACCGATGATTTCACGCGGGGAACGGTTTGGATAATTCGCTTTGAGATTGGTGAGTAATGATTGCGTGTCTTGAGTCAGCCGCGTGTAAATCGCATCATCGTCCAAATCTTCTGTATAGTAGTCTGGATCAACCCCTGAAAGCGTGGCCGATCCGGCTGCATCCGCTATATAGTCGGCTGCGTCATAGCCTGCCTCGGTCAGGACATCGGCCAGAGGAGTCAAGTCTTCGTAATGCTTATAAGCCGGATCGAGCAATCGTGCGGTGCCATCAACTTCCACCTCAATCCAAACGCGAACGGGGTTGAAATTCGAGCCAGTCGGATTGAAATTGGGGTTCCCTGTCCAGTTCAAAATCCTTTTCACACCATTGCTATTTGTGGCGGGCAACCATGAAAGCATATCCATATCATTCGCAGCATTAAGCGGAATAGTCATGGTTCCATAGTGATAAATCGGTGTATAGCCGCTTTCTACAAGCAAAGCCGCCAGCAACGCGCACTGATCAAAATCGTTGCCGCTCTTCTCGATTAGACAGAGTGCCGCGCCTTTGGTTAGGCCGTAGTAAGGAATGTGCTCAATTTCGTTTCGCACATAATTATAAATCGCGACCGGATCGTGCTGTAGGCCTCTGGCGAGCGCCGCTATTTCATCGGTGATCTCATCACCTTCGGGCACGACTGGCACAGAAGAGCTTTGGGTGGCGTATGCGCCTGCTGCTTGTGGAGGCTCAACGTAGTCCTCGCCGGGGAGAAAGACCCAACCTGGTTCAGCATTCAGATAGCTCGTGAATGCAGCCGATAGTATTAAAATAGAAGTCCAAAGTGATTTCATAAGGGTTGATGCGTAAATTGTTAGTTTTGTTGGATGATATTGCCCTCGGCATCGTGCCCTTGGGTAGTCGCCTTCGATCCCATTAGTTGATAGCCGCTTAACCAGCCTCGATCATCGTAATTGAAATCATCCCTCAGAACGGATCGTATGGTGTCGTCAACCGTGGGGTTTGTCCGTGCCTGCCACTCGAATTTATCCAAAATTCCATCTCCATCGAAATCGCCGCTACCGTCGCGGCTTAGATCGCCAAAATAGAAGATTTCCCAGTAATCCGGCAGGCCGTCGCCGTCGCTATCGACGAAAGTTTCGGCCACGGTGGCGTTCATACCTGCGTCCAACTCTAACGCTGTTGCGATGCCGTCTCCGTCGTGATCGGTCAATCCGAGGAGACCCAGCGGGTCGGAATCGTATAAAAGCCTGAAAAAGGCCTTATCGGTTCCGGCGAAGGGGGCGAACTGCACGGCTTCGGCCTGTCCTGTTCCGCCCGAGCCGGAGACTCCTTTTATCGCGTAAAAGTATTGATCCCATGGCTGCATTAAGTCTGTCGTGCTCTCAATCACGTAATAGACATCAGGGTTGCCCCAAAATTTCAATTTGAGTGGTTGTGAGGGAGTCGCCGGGTCTTTTTCGATGCGAAAAATCTTCCGGCACAGCCACCGCCGCCGTGCTGCATCCTAATGCGAGTATTCCAAAAATCGTGGTGTGTTTCATATTCTGCGTTTGAAAGGGGTTATTTGGCATCCTCGCCACGAAGCGGGGAGTAGTTCATGATGACTTCTTTGACTTCCTTTGGTGGGTTCGACTTTAAGTCAGCCTCACGAGCCGCTTGAAGCATTCTAGAATTGAGATACTCACGCTTGAATTTTTCCTCGTTCGCCGAGTAGAAGCCAAGCAAAGCGCTAAGCTGACGATGGAACTTTTCCGGAATTTCAGCATCCCATGGAGCGTCCACGTAATATTCGTTATAATCCGAGGATAAACGAACCGGAGGGTATTTCCATTGGCTTTCGGCCTCGTAACCCAGTTCCTTAAACATTTTCATACGAGCCTCGTCGCCTTCACGTGTGTAATTGGTGACAAAGCCGAAATAATCATAATGAATGTCGTCCTCAGTAAAACCCACGAAAGGCTTGAGGTAATTCAGGCTAATATTTGTCCACACTGAGACCGTTTGAGCGGTATCTGGATCGCGCCAAGTAATCTCTGAATATTCGTCTCCGTAAACATTCGCGCCCAAGGAAATATTTTCATGCACGTATTCAGCGGCTTCCGCGAAGCGGCTATCCATGGTCAAATCTGCACTTTTCGGTTCGATAGCATCGGCGACCTCGATACGCTCCCCAGCGGCGACCCTGCGAAAGCGTATCTTCTGCCCGCCCTTGGTAATTGTTCGCTCCGCTAAAGCGGCTTGTCCAAGAGCTTCACGGCGGTAGGCTTCTTCCGCCGCATCGTTTTTAGCCCTCCGATCCTCGACGATTGATTGAGCCTCTGCCGGAGAAAGCAACTTGGGCAATTCCTGAGCGAAAGCCGGATTAACCAGAGAACTGGCAACGAGCGCAGTGATGTTTAAAAATATTTTCATGGATTTGTGTAAGTTTCAGGGGACTCGACCGAACAGCGGACGGAAAATAGTCGTGGATAGGCGAAGAGGTCGAGTAAAACCTCCGATCTTAGAAAATTAACAGCGAATCATCTGAATCACTGTTAAGATGCGTTCGTCAGATTCTCATGTCATTGCTTTATAGATATTTACGTGTATGATGAAACAGAATGTAGAATTCTGTTTCATGGAGTATGAGCAATTGGAATCACTTATCTTACGTAACTACAACGGCCAGCGAAAATACCTGAACCAAATCGAGCGGAAACGTTTCCTTGCGAACGCCGCCAAACTTCCCCCCGACAAAAAAGCCTTTTGCCGAGTCCTGCATTACACCGGATGCCGCATTTCCGAAGCCTTGGCGTTGACGCCGCATAGCATTGATTTAAGCGAAGGGGTCATCCTGATTGAAACCCTCAAACGCAGGTGCAAAGCGGTCTTCAGGGTCGTTCCCGTCCCCAAAGCGCTCTTGTTGGAATTGTCCCAACTGAGTTCGGAAGAGGGCTTTTTTGACTTTTCGAGAACAACCGCATGGCGGGTCGTCAAAGAGGTCATGAAGCAATCCGCCATCGAAGGCACTCAGGCAACGACCAAGGGTTTGAGGCATGGTTTTGGCGTGGCTCACGCCACCCAAAAAACTCCCTTGAATCTGATTCAACGCTGGCTTGGCCATGCAAGCAGTGATACCACGAAAATTTATCTGGACGCTGTCGGGAAAGAAGAACGGGACTTCGCAAAGCGGCTCTGGTAGCCGTTTAGGGCTTGCCAACGGACTCTCAGTAAAACACAAAAAACTGAAACAATATTCTACATTCTGTTTCAATGGCTTAGGCGATTATTTATCGGAGGCTATTTTGGAGGGTAAAAGCCTTTCCCCTGATCCGAGCCTGTAGTCTCGGATACACCCCATTCGAGCGGGGAGACCCCGCAACGCCCCCCGCGTCGGTTACAGAGCCTCCATCGCTGCGCTAGTCTCGGCACAGAAACCGCCGCACACTGAGGGGGCAAACAAGTTCGACGCGCCTCCGCATGCTCCGGCACGTTGTCACTCAATTGCCCTAATGACTGAATCACGGGGCGCACACGCCCCCAAGGTCTGGGTTCCCCAAGCCTGTTTTCCGCTGCTGCGGAACAGGATTATCCATCCCTGCGCTTGAACCCGTAAAGGTCGTATTTTTGCGCTCACTTGTGCAGCCGCGTCACAGGCTCCTCGCTTCCGCGCTGCGCGAAAAAATCTCCACCTTGACTGGACGGCTGTGCCGTCCGCTTCGGGCACTCTCTAGCTTCGCTCGCCGCTTGGCAGGGGAAATCAGGCTTTCACTGAAGAAGGCCGTAACCAACGGAGATTAGAAAAAATGACACTCACAGCAGAAATCACCACCACCACCCAAGACCAACCGCGCATCTATGTTGCTTGCCTTGCCGCCTATAACAGCGGAATCCTGCACGGCGAATGGATCGACATCGAGGACGACATCGACCAAACATGGAACCAAATCCGCAACGTGTTGGCATCCTCGCCAATCCCACACGCGGAAGAATGGGCAATCCACGACTTCGAGGGCTTCGGAGGCATCCGGCTTTCCGAATGGGAGAGCATCGAGCGGGTCCACGAGCTGGCCGAGTTCATGCAGGAGCATGGCGAAGTCGGCACCTTGGCACTGGATCACTATTGCGGCAACATCGAAGACGCCACACGCGCCCTTGAAAATTACATGGGCAGCTATTCCAGCATTGCGGACTACGCGCAGGAAATCACCGAGAGCTGCACGGAGATTCCCGAACAACTGCAATTCTACATCGATTACGAGCGCATGGGGCGGGACATGGACATGAGCGGCGATATCGTAACCATGCAAACCCGCTTCGACGAGGTTCACATCTTCCTGAACCACTAAAAAAATCGGCTCCCCGCCGTGAGGCGGGGAGCCTTTACCTCCAGATTGTCCGCAGATCAGCAGACCTGAACCAAGTGAAACAAGTTAAGAGCCGATTTTGACCGAAAAAGCCGTCTCGAAGAGTTTCACCTGATCTTCGAGTTTGGCCGACGAAATGGCCTGAACCTTTTTCTGAGAGTATTTTCTCAGGGCTTTTCTACCACTCAGCCCTTTCAGGTGAGCGAGAATTTCAGGCCGCATGTTGCTCATGCGGATCACTTGCCGGACTCTGCCCGAGGACAGGCCGGACAGCTCTGCAATCTCGGTCGAAGAGCCGACAAGCCCAGCTTTTAAGGCTTTCGACCAGTTTTCGCTCATGTGGATCGGGTGCAGCCCTTTAGGACATTCCAGCAGAAGATTCCCTTCTGTCGGCAAGTCGCCCCATTCCTTGCGTATTGGATATACGGAAAAATAGCCTTGCTTCCACGAGTCCCGAACGACACCAATTATGCAGGGTAGCGCAGATAAAGTTCGCAAGTTCCTACCACGCGCCCCGCCACCGGGCTGACTGTAAAAATACGAACTTTTCCCGGCTGAATCGGCAAATTTAGATTACAAAGCAGAGCGAGAAGGCTCTAATTGGTTCAAAACGCCTCGTGAATAGTTCGTATAGTGCAGGTGGCCCCGAGGGAATGGGGAGGGATTCGAACTGCGTCAGATCGGGTCTACCGCAGCTTTTCTAGTCAGTACTACCGGGCCTTTCCTTCCTTACCCCTTCAATATAACTGCCAACCATACAGACATCAGAGTAATGATGAGGGCCATCATTCCGAGACATATTCTGGCACCTCTGGAGCCCCAATAATGGCATGGCACTTCAAGTATTACGGATACTATTGCAGCATGACCGGACCATTTCCGCCACAGCAGGTTATCGAAAAAATTTCTTCGCTATTTTTAGTGGATCAATGAAAACCGGCATACTAAATTACCTCGGAGATGAGGTATGGCTTGAGATTCCGGACCGGAGAGTTTTTACCACGGAGCACGGAGGCGTGATCGGCTTAGGATTACAGGACGAGACGCTTGATTCCATCTTTCAAGACGGGCACATTAAAATTCATCAGCAGTCCCACCCGGCACTCAGTCAGCCGCATATAAGTTAACAACTGAGCTTCGAAAACAGGTGCGAGTTCTTTAACAACTTTTAACTCAACGACGACTTTATCACCGATGATGAGATCCAGGCGAAACTTCTCATCCAGCACAACGCCTTTGTAATTCAGCTCCAGTTTTAATTGTCGCTTAAATGGGATAGCCCGCTTCTCAAGCTCTACCGCCAAGCTTTTCTCGTAGATGCTTTCGATAAGACCCGGACCCCAATAGCGATGCACCTCAATTGCAGCGCCGATGATCTTCTTCGTCAGTTCTTCTTCAAACTGGCAGATGGCAGAAGGGAGACGGCAGGAGTCCTTGGCCAAGGTTTGCTTCAGGTGGGCGTGAGAAGATGCCAGTTTTTCATTATTGGTTTCAAAGAAACGTGTGACGGTTGCCTCCCTCTTTTATAAGTCTGAACTTTTGTCTCCGCCAGTAGAGTATTGCCAGGCACGGCGGCTTTCATTTTGTATAGTCTGATGCCTGCTAAAGAAAACGACCTCCGCTCGCTGCTCACCGATGGCTTGCAGCATGAAGACCGCTTCGTGCGCCAATACTGCCTGAGCTACTGGAAAGACCAACCGGAACGTGGCGAGGCACAGGCCCGCCGTGTCATCACGGCCCTGGAGGCTTACGGCATGCAGGCCTTCCCTTACCCCCACGAGGCCTACAAGATTCCGCTCGATGGAGACAGTTTCGACCGCTTGGTCGATACCCTCGAGGATGCGCCCTGTTTCGACGATAAAGACCTTGAATACTTCGGTCGCTGGTTTCAGTGGTGCCTTTCGGTCAAACACGAGACACTGCCCAAAGTGGTCGATTTCCTGAAGAGCGACCGCGTGCTCGGCTTCGAGGGCAACGGTTTCGTTTCGGCGAGCGAACTTTTGGAGCAGATCGAAGCCTCGCAAGGCCACGACGCTCTCGATGCCGATGCTTGCTGCGCGGCGATTGAGACGGCTATGGGCAGTATTCAAGACGCCGACGAATTTCCGCACGAAATCGTCGGCACAATCGAATCCCTGCTCGATCGCCTGCTCCGCGTGGCGTCCCGCGAAAAGCTTGCGGACTACGCGCGGGCACTTTTAGCGCGCAATCCCATGATCGTCCAAGATGCGGAGGATGCGGAAAAAGGCGATTGGACAGACGATTTTCGCTTCGGCTTCGGCGTCTATCTGGCGGGCGAACTGGGCCTCGCCGAGGCGATCGACCGCATTATCGATGGCATCTCGCAGGCCGACTGGGACTGGCTCAACGAACTCTCGGATCGGGCCATGCGTAAAATGCACCCTTCCGAGGCGACCGCCCGGCTGCGTGCCCGCTGGTGGAACCTGCCGGAGTACGGTCGTCTCTTTTTATCGAATACCTTTACCGTCGCGCACCTTCCCGAACACCGGGATTTTTACCTCGAAAATATGGCCCGCCTGGAAGAGCATGACTTCGAGATCGTCCCTCACCGCATGGCCCGCGCCCTCGCCCTGCAGGGAGATGCCGACTCGATGATCGAAGCCACTAAATACTGGGAAGAAAACGCCCACGACCCTGAGGCCTTCGAAGTCGCCGAAACCCTATACGCCATTCATCGCGCGCGGAGCAACGAAGCAATCATCCTCGAAGTCATCCGCCAACAAATGCTAGACCAGGAAGCCCGCCAGGCTGCAGCGAATGAAAGAATGGCCAGACTCTCCGAACAGTGGGCTCGAAAGCAGCGTCTCGAAGAAA
>Ga0100390_10000777_pt1 | contig 28769 bp, 22 predicted proteins | sample CryGeymeta201514_FD_81540 | JGI IMG/M metagenome (GOLD analysis project Ga0100390, IMG submission 81540) | Groundwater microbial communities from Crystal Geyser aquifers in Utah, USA - Crystal Geyser metaG 2015-14 | ecosystem: Environmental > Aquatic > Deep subsurface > Groundwater | place... | reverse complement strand
CTACGACGCAGACGGCGTACCGATCAACATCGACCAGGTGGGAATCGACCTCTCGATCATCGATCCGGACGCGCAGGCGCGCCTCGACGAAGCCTATGATCGGGCGGTGACAGCGGCCGACGACGGCATCCTGTCGAAGGACGAAAAGACGCAGACGCTGCTCCCGGTGTCCGACGACCTGGCGATTCATTACAGCGTCAGCACAGCGCGCGGGACGGCGCTGGGGCTTGCGAGCGAGGTCGCCGCGGCAACGGCGGCGCGCGATGCGTGGCAGGCCGTTCTCGACGCCGCAGTGCCCGATTGGGACGACGCCACGCAGGACAGCGTGCTCGCCGTGCCGATCCCGGCCGGCGCGCTGACGGCGCGGGACGACTTTGCCAACGCGGCATGGACAAAGATCTCGATCGGCTATTCGCTGGCGAGCGGATGGTGGACGCTGACCGACAGCAGCAGCGGCGCATTCGGCCTGATCGAGCAGACGGTGACGGGCCTGACGGTCGGCGCCGCGATGACGGCGCTGCTGCAGGTGAAGAAGGACGCGGTTCCCAAGACGACGCGCTACGGCGCGTGGACGATCGCCACGGCGTCGGGCACCGCGATCGTCTATTTCGACACCAGCACGGGCGAATTCATCAATGCCTCGGCGGGAACCTCCGGGGTCGTCGGCGTCTCGGTCGAGGACAAGGGCGATTACTGGCTGTTCGCGATCGATTACGTGGCGACGCAGTCATCCGCCTTCTTCCGCATCTATCCCGCGATCGGCGCCAGCCCCTTCCTCGGTTCGGGGGCATCGACGGCGCGAACCGGATCGATCGAAGTGCGGACGCCCGCATTCATCGTCGGAGCCTTCGAACCCGACGGGCGCGCGGCCTATCGATCGGCGCTCGAGGACTATCGCGCGGCGCTGGCGGACCTGGACGCGGCAATCAGCGCGATCAACGACGCCGCCCGCGCGGCGGTCGAGGACGGGCTGGAGGCCGACGGCACTGTCAGGAAGACGGTGCCCAGCGCGAAAATCCCGCCGCTCGACCTCGACACCAAGATCGTCGACGGCAGCGCCTATGTCCGCTTTCCGGTCGAGACGCGCGACAAGGTCGCCGTCATTGAAGACGAGGCGGACGTCACGCGCGTTCTGGACATCGCGCCCAAGGTCGTGCGCCTGCGGCAGAAAACGGACAACAGCTTTTACGAAGGGCAGATCCCGTTCGACATCGTGCCGAACTTCACCAAGTCCGGCGTCAACGCGAATGCTACCCAATCATGGGATTTCGACAAGAGCGCGTCGATCACCGCCACGCAGGATACGACAAGCAACAGCTCGACCGAGGGCAAGGTCACGGTCACCACCGTCGCCGGCGCGGGCGTCGTGAGCATTTCAGCGGCGGGACTGTCGCAGTCGTGCCAGATCGAGATCGTCAAGGACGCGCCCCCGGCAGACAGCGGAACGACGTCGGCCACGATCTCGACCTACGGCAGCGTCTCGTCTTCGACCTATCCGTCGAACCCGCCGGTCATCAAGACCACGACGGCGAACGGTTCGGGGCTGCTCAAGTTCGTCGGGAGCTGGCAATACAGCGGCGCCGACAGCGTTCTGAACGGCAAGATCGTCTATCGCGTGGCAGGATCGGGCGGCGCGTGGATCGACGCCCAGGCGGAGAACGCCGGTTCGCCGTCGATCGCGGGGGGATACGACCCGGACTTCGGCTATATCCCGCCGACGACGGGCTATTGGTCCGCCAGCTTTACCAAGTCGGGGCTGACGGCGTCGGGCAGCTATGAATGGGGACAGATGTTCCGCAAGACGGGCGGCGCCACCACGACGCCGAGCGGATCGACGACGGGGTCGCAGTCATGACCTGGTGGGCGATCCTGACGATCGGGGGTCGGCATATCGCGACAGTTGAATCGCAGGACACGCCCAGCGCGTCGTCGTGCGGCATCGACATGCGGGGCAAGACCGCGGTCGCGATCGAGCACTCTCCCGGGGATTGGGAGAGGGTCGCGAAAGACGGGTCGGTCGTCCAGGACCGCGAAGGCTTTGCGCGGTGGGCGGAGGCAGAAATCGAGCGCATCCACGCCATTCCCATCGACCCCGAAGCCGCGCGCCGCGACGAATACGCGATCAAGGAAGCCGAGGCGCGATCGGTGCTGGGCGGCGGCGATCCGGGGCCAATCCTGCGCGAAGAGGCCGCCGACAAGGACATGGACATTCCCGTTCTGGCGAACGCGATCGTCGCGGCAGCCGATCGTGCTCGCATCGCGACAGCCGCACGGGCCGCTGCTCGCCGACGCACGATCGCTCACGTTCGCGCCGCAGGCACGAACGAGGCGATCAGGGCGATCGTCGACAGATACCGGTCGGCGAATGCCGACGCGGGCAAATAAGCGACAAACGAGGAGATAGATGATGTTCGATCACACCCGCAACGCCGCGGGGGTCACTGGGGACGCGTTCGTCGCACTGGGGAAGGCGTCGCCACCGCTGGCGGTGAGCGCGTCGGCAGCGGTCGGCCTGACGCTGCAGGACTGGGTCCTGATCGCGACCCTGGTCTATACCGTCATGCAGGGGGCCTACCTCGTCTACAAATTCGTCGGCGACCGCCGCGCGGCGCGCGCGGCGCGGACTGCCAATGTCGCAGGCCACGACAATGACTAGGCCGGCGGGAGCATCGCCGTCGGCCAAGGCGGGAATTGTCGGGTCGGTGATTGCGATGATGGCGCTTTCGGTCGCACTGATCGGACCGTTCGAAGGCAAGCGCAACGTTCCCTATCGCGACCCGATCGGCATCCTGACCGTCTGCTACGGGGAAACGCGCGTCGAGATGCGCCGCTATAGCGATGCTGAATGCATGTCGTTGCTGGAGCAGGGCGCGGCCGAATTCGCCGAAGGCGTCCGGCGGCGCAACCCGGGGATCGCAGATTACCCGCAACAATGGGCGGCGCACACCAGCTTCGCCTATAACGTGGGCCTGCCGACCTATGCAAAGTCGAGCGTCGCGCGTTTGTTCGCCGCCGGCCGCCACCGCGACGCATGCAATTTCCTGCTGCGGTACAAATTCGCCTCCGGCAAAGTCCTGCCCGGCCTGGAGCGCCGGCGCGAGGCAGAGCGCGCGCTGTGCCTGGAAGGCGCCGCGCGCTGACGACTGCCTGAAGGGCGAGGGAGAACCCAAGATGATCGAGAAGCTGATCGGCGCGGCCATGGCGGCCGCGCTGCTGGGCGCGCCCGTGCCCGAGCCGGAGGCGATGCCGTCGCCGTTCTTCGTCAACCTGGCGCTGGTCGGGCAGCCGCATTGCGGCAAGGCCCTGGGGTCCGGGTCATGGATCGATGGACAGACATTCCTGACTGCGGCGCATGTCACGGTGAACGGCCCATGCTCGATCGGCGGGATGCCAGCCGAGACGGTCTACGAGAACGAGGATATCGATATCGCGGTGCTGCGGCCCGCGACGTCCATCAGCGAGCGTATGCCGATCAGCTGCGCGCGGCCGCGCCGCGGCGACGACTATTTTGCGGTCGGCTATGCGCGCGGCCGCATGTTCGTGATCCAGCGCTATGTCGCCGAGGGAATCCGCCGCGACGGCCTCGCGACGTTTCGCGGCCAGGGTTACCAGGGCATGTCGGGCGGCCCGGTCGTCGATCGTGACGGGCGCCAGGTCGCGGTGCTGGTCAAGATCCTGAAGGACGGGATGCCGGTGATGTTCGCGCGCCCCCTTGCCGACACCTATCTCTGCAAAAGCGGGAGCGACTGACATGGAATTCAACCCGCTCGCGCCGATCGCGGCAAAAATCTATGGCGGCATCGCGATCGTCGCGCTCGTCTTCGCCGGCGTCCAGACGGTGCGCATCGAAGGCCTCAAGATCTGGCCGATTGCGATCACCGGGCTCACCGAAAAGCTCGAGACGCGAACCGCCGAACGCGATGCCGAGCGCACCGCCCACCAAAAGACGAAAGACGACTATCGTGCAGCACAGCGAGATGCCGCCCGGCTCGAGGCCGAACGGATCTCCCGCGTGCGCAGCGAACAGCAGGAGATCACCGATGACGTTATGCAAGATTATGGCCGGCGCCTTGCCGATGCTCGCGCTGCTGCTGACCGCCTGCGGGGGGAAGCAGTACGAGCCGGAAACGGTGCTGCCGGTGCGCCCGGAAGTGTCGACCTGTCCGGCGCCGGCGACGCCGCCGACCGAGCTGGTGAAGCGGCCGACGATCGTCGACTTTCTGTCGAGGAACGACTGATCGCGACGGAGCAGGCAATCCAGCTCGATGCGCTGATCGACTGGATTCTGAAGCAGAGCGCGGTCGACCCGAACCGGTGATCTTCGGCGCCAACCCCGAGCCGATTCCGTTCGCGCAAAACGGGGGTATCGGCGGGGGTATGGCGTCAACCGCATACCGCAGTTTCGCCCGGAATTTCGCCATTCTGTAAACCGACCGGGGCGGAGGGATTATCCGCCGCGATCGCGTGCCGGAAGCCCGGATTTCCACCACTTCGCGAATTTGCGCAATTTCGACGATCGGGGGCTCAATGATCACGAACGCTGCGGCGAAAGCCGCCAGCGCGCAGCCGCGCGCGTACAAATTGTTCGACGCCGGCGGGCTGTTCCTGTTCGTCGCGCCGACGGGCACGAAAAGCTGGCGCCTCAAATATCGCTGGCGCGGCCGCGAGAAGCTGCTGACGATCGGACGCTTCCCCGAGCTCAATATCGCCCAGGCGCGGATGCGCCGCGAGGAGGCCAAGGCGCTGCTCGCCGACAATGTCGATCCCGCCGCGGGCGCGGGCAGCAAGAGCGACACGATCGAGCAGCTGGCGCGCGCATGGATCGCGCACAACCGATCGAGCTGGTCGCCGAGCCACGCGGCCGACGTCGTCGGCAGTCTCGAGCGCGACGTGCTGCCGGCGATCGGCGGGCGGCCGGTCGAAGAGGTCGCGCCGCGCGAGCTGCTCGCGGTGCTGCAGGCGGTCGAAGCGCGAGGCTGCGCGCCGACGGCGCAGCGGCTGCGCCAGCGCCTGTCGGAGATCTATGCGTTCGGCATCGCGCAGGGGCGGGCGAGCGCCGACCCGGCCGCGAAGCTGGGCGCGGCGATGCGCGACGCGCCGCCGTCGACGCCGCATCCGGCGTTGACCGATATCGGCGAATGCCGCGCGCTGGTCGCCGCGTGCGCGAAGGTCGCCGCGCGTCCGATGACGCAGCTCGCGTCCCGGTTCCTCGCGCTGACGGCGGTACGGCTCGATGCCGTTCGCGGCGCGCGCTGGAGCGAGATCGAGGATATCGACGGCGATGCGCCGCTGTGGCGCGTGCCGGCCGCGCGGATGAAGCTTGCGCGGGCGAAGAAGGGCGAGGAGCGTTTCGATCACCTCGTGCCGCTATCGCCGGCCGCGATCGCGGTGCTGCGCGAGGCGCGCAGGATCGCGCGGGGGGATGGCCTTATATTTCCCGGTCGCACGCGATCGGCGCCCATCGGCGAGGGCGCGATTCGCGAGCTCTACATCCGCGCCGGGTTTGCCGGCCGGCATGTCCCGCACGGCTGGCGATCGAGCTTCTCGACGATTCTCAACGAGCAGCTGGGCGAGGAATGGCGATCGGCGATCGATCGCGCGCTGGCGCACAGTCCGAAGGACAAGGTCGAGGCGGCGTACAACCGCGCGCAGCTGCTCGATCGCCGACGCGCGCTGCTCGAGCGCTGGGCCGCGCTGCTGACCGCGTGACGTTGGACCGAGAACAGCGGTGGAAACCGGCACGAAGATTGCTCCTCGGCCCTTGCCGAGCACCTTAGGGACGGCACAGCCGTCCCGTCCGCCGGTGCGTTCGGCGGTCCGCTGAGAGCGGGGGTGACGGGTCGTCGGGGGAGGTGGGTGCAATAGCGCGTGGCGAAGCCACTCCTTCTCACGGAATATTTATATTCCCCCGGTTTCTCGAACCCTGATGGATTCGCGCTCATCCAACGCTGCGGCGATACGGGCGAGCGATTCTCCGACCAGCTGGTCGCCGTTCCAGGTTGCGTCGTGGCGCTCCCTGAGTGTCAGCGTGCCGAGCATGGCTTCCCATTCCGCGTCCTGCTGTTCGCGTCGCCAGCGATCGCAGTCGGGCAGCGGCCCTCGGCCGAGCAAGCGCGACAGGAAGAACTCGAGCTCCTTCGGCACGAGCAGCGCATAGGCGTTGCTGATCTGCTCGACCTGCGGGCCGGCATGGCCTTCGCTGTCGATCTTGCGGCTGCGGCGGATCCAGTGAATGAACCCCGCCTCGCGCAGCCGGCACAGCGCGCGGTGCACCGCGGCGTAGGATCGGCCGACGCGGTCGGCGATCGTCGCGATCGCGGGCTCGAGCCGGCCATCGGCGAAGTTGACGAAGTCGTACAGCGCCTCGAGCACTTCCAGTCCGATCGCGCCGAGGTAGCCGTTCTCGGTCCCCGGATGCTCATTGCGACGCTTCATGCGCGTTCGGTACTCGTATTGCCTCGCCGCCTTCAGGATCGCGCCGATGCGGCGTTTGGCACCGCGCTTGGTGCCATCGCCGATCGGCCGCCAGAGGCGATGCTCGAGCTGGCCTTCGTAATAGCTGTTGCGCCACACCGGTTGGCCGGTGCGGCGGGCCTTGGTGAATTCGCGTCCGCTCAGGACGTCGCCGATCGCCAGCGCGCTCATGACCGCGCCTCCTGGCTAGCGGCTAACGCCGGGGCCCCTCGAGCAGCGATGAGGGACCTGCCATCCCCTCCAGGAGCATGTCGGCCCAGTCCTGCGCCAGCTCGCGGCGCCGGGGCATATAGGCGGCTCGATTGTACCGTCCCTCCACTCCAGGGATGCTGTGCGCGAGCATCAGGTCGATGACGATGCGATCGCCCGGTCGCTCGAGTTCGTCGGCGCGCTCGTTCATGATCGTCGAGAAGGTCGACCGCCAGCCATGCGGGACGTGGCGCCCGGCGTAGCCCGGCACCCGGCGATAGAAGGTGTTGAGCGCATTCTCGCTGATCGGCTTCGACGCACGATGCACCGAGGAAAACAGATAGTCGCGCTTGCCTGCCCACTCGGCCGCAAGCGCGATCGTCGCGATCGCCTGGCGCGAAAGCGGAATGACGAAATCGAACAGATCCTCGTCGGTCGAATCGCCCGCCCGCTTCATCTTCGAAGCCGGCACGCGCCAGATCGGCCGGTCGCCGTCGAGATCCTCGAATTCGTGCATTTGCGCATAGCGGATCATGCCGGGCCGCGCGGCCGTCAGTGCCAGCAGCCGCGAGGCCAGCAGCGTCGACGGATGCGCTGGCTCGGCTTCGGATGCCCGAAGAAAGCTCCGCGCCTCGTCCAGCCTGATCAGCGCCGGCCGTCGTCGATTGGCGACCGGACGAAGCACCGCATCGAGACCCGCTGCCGGATTGCTCTCGACCAGCTCGTTCACGATCGCCAGGTCGAATATCGACGTTATGCGCGCATGAAGCCGGTGCGCCGTGTCGGTCGCTCCGCGCCGATCGATGCTCTCGATCAGCATTCGGATATCGCCCGGCCTTATGTCGGCGATCGCCATCGCGCCGAGCGCGGGAAATACATCGCGCTGAAGGGTGTGAAGCACGTCCTGGGCATGTTTCGGTTTCCAGCCCGGCGTCTTCAGGGCGTGCCATTTGCGCGCCTGAGCGGCAAACGTCAGCTCCTCGCGCGGTCCGCTGGTGCGGCGTTCCCGGATCCTGCGCTGCGCCTCGCCCGGGTCGACCCCCTGGCGCAATGCTCGCTTCGCCTCGTCCCGGTGATCGCGCGCCTCGCGCAGCGAAACCGCCGGATACGGCCCGAAGGTCAGCTGCTTTTCCTTCCCGCCGAATCGGTATTTGAGGCGCCAGCTCTTGAAGCCCGACTTCTTGACGAGCATGAAAAGGCCGCCGCTGTCGGCCAGTTTCCAATCGCGATCGCGCGGCTTTGCCGATCGGCAGGCTTGTTCTGTCAGCACCCGATGCCCCCAGATCGCGAACCCGATGCCCCCCGGATGCCCCCTGATGGGTCGGGCTTCCATGGGAAACGGTGGGAACTAAGGGGAAGGGGGATTGCAGGAAGAGTGCCGTTTTACAAGGCCTTTTGGGCCTTTCGGGGTACTCTTGGGAATGTAGAATGGCTCCCCGAGTAGGATTCGAACCTACGGCCAAGTGATTAACAGTCACCTACTCTACCGCTGAGCTATCGGGGAGCAGCCGGCGCTAGCCGGCACGGCACGCCTATGCCGATTTCGCTATCGCATTGCAACACCTCAAACGACGAACTGCTCCATCGCGATCCGATCGTCGAGCGCATGTTCGGGATCGAACAGCAGCGTGAGCGATTTTTCGCGGTCGATGCCGATTTCGACGCTGCGGATATTGCGCACCTCGCGCTGGTCGGCGACCGCGCTGACGGGGCGTTTGCCCGATTCGAGTACGGTGAAGCGAATTCGCGTGCGATCGGGCAGGATCGCGCCGCGCCAGCGGCGGGGGCGGAACGGGCTGATCGGGGTCAGCGCGAGCAGCGCCGAATCGAGCGGCAGGATCGGGCCATAGGCGCTCAGATTATACGCGGTCGATCCCGCCGGCGTCGCCACCAGCACGCCGTCGCACATCAGCTCGGGCAGCATCACGCGGCCGTTGATCGCAACCTCGATCCGCGCGATCTGCCGCGTTTCGCGCAGCAGCGACAGCTCGTTGATCGCGGGCAGGGTCACGCGCTCGCCCTTGGCCGGCGTGATCTCGACCTTGAGCGGCGTCACCGTGATCCGGCGCGCCTTGGCGATCCGCTCGATCAGCCCCTCGACCCGCCATTCGTTCATCAGGAAACCGACCGTGCCGAGGTTCATCCCGAACACCGGCCGTCCGCGTCCGTCGTCGAGCATCAGGTGCAGCCGATGCAGCATGAACCCGTCGCCGCCGAGCGCGATCACGATATCGGCCTCGTCCTCGGCGACGAAGTCATGGGCGGCGCGCAGCTGGCGTTCGGCGTCGCGCGCCTGCTTGGTCGACGATGCGACCAGCGCGATCTTGGGCGCGGGCTTGGGCGATGTCATCGATCGGGCCTCCGGTCACATAATGCTGGGCCAAAACCGGCCGCTGCTTGGCGTCGATCCTAGGCCTATGGTTCGTCCGGCGGCGGCGCAAGCGAGGATCGTCGCAAATCGGCTAAGGATTGCGCAAGATATAGCTGCTACATCGCACGATCATGACGATCAATTCGCCGAGCCTTGCCGAGCCCGCCGCGTCGCGCGATCTCCTATCGGGCGCTGACGTCGTCCAGGCGCGCCCGATTTTCGTGCTTTCGCCGACGCATCGCGATGCCATGGACGAACGGCTCGCGGCGCTCGGCGTGTCGGCGGTGGTCGCGCGGCGCGTCGAGGGGGCGGCGCGACGGTTCCTGATGGCGGGCGCGCAAATGCTCGTCGTCGATGCGCGCGGGGCCGTCGATGCGGCGCTCGAGGTGCTGCGCGATCTTCATCCGATCGCCTCCGTCCACGGCGCGCGAACGCTGCTCATCGCCGACCGCGACGAGGGCCACCGGCTGCGCGAATTCGCCGCGGTCGGCTTCGATGCCTATCTGCCCGGCGATTGCAGCAACGATGAATTGCTCGCACTGATCGGCGTCAGCGTCCGGGGCGCGCAATCGGGCACCGCACCGGCGCCGGACAATGATCGTGACGAAGTCCTGCCGCACTGGTCGCTCGACCTCGCCACCGGCGACTTCTATCTCGACGACGTCTTGCGCGAACAATATGCGCCCGCCTTCGACGGCGTCTCGCGGCTCGGCGATGCGCTGCGCGCGATTGGCCCGACCGCGCGCCTGGCGGGGGTGGCCGCGTACAGGTCGCTCGCGCGCGGCGCCCGCCAGGCGATGTTCGTCCAGCCGGCGAGCGATTCGGGCCCGTTCGCCGTCGACCTGGTGCACCATCTGGTCGTCGACGACGGCGTGCTCACCGGCAGCGTGGAGGCCGCGGGCGATCGCCTGATCACGCCGTCGGCATTAACCGGCCGCGACGGCGTCACCGGCCTTCCCGGCGAAACCTCGCTCAACGCCTTGCTCAGCGCCAGGCTCGAACGCGACGACACCGCGCTGCTGCTCGTCAAGCTGATCGGCATCGACCGCGTCAACGACAATGCCGGCGAAGCGGCGGGCGACGAGTATCTCAGGACCGTCGCCTCGCGGCTCGATCGCTTCGCGCGCAACGAATGGGGCCCCGATGCCATCGTTTCGCGGCTCAAGGGCACGCGCTTCGCGATGGTCGCGCCCGCCGACGTCAGCTCGGCGCAGCTGCAGGCCGAAAGCCTCGCGCTAGCCGAGGCGGTCTGCACGCCGATCGCTCTTGCCGGCACGCACTGGCAGGTCGGTTGCCAGAGCGCGGTCGTCGACGCGCCCGCGCATTCGAGCCCCGGCGCGGTATTGCGCGGCGCCGCGCTCAAGCTGACCGGCGATCAGGGGCCGCAGCCGACGCTCGACATCGGCCGCGCGATCACCGGCGACGAGGTGCGCGTGTTCTTCCAGCCGCAGTTCGCGATCGCCGACGATGCGATGGTCGGGGTCGAGGCGCTGGCGCGCTGGGATCATCCCGAGCTCGGCAAGCTGGGCGCGGCCCCGCTCGTTTCGGCGGCGCGGCGCGCGGGCGTGCTGCCCGAATTGACCGCGCATATCCACGACAAGGCGCTCGCCGCGATGGCGCGCTGGCCCGCCGAACTGCGCCATGTCCGCCTGTCGCTCAACGTCACCGTCGAGGATCTCGCGCGGTCGGGCTTTGCCCCGCGCTTTCATGCGCGACTGGCCCAGCACGGCGTCGATCCCGCGCGGATCACCGCCGAGATCACCGAGGACGCGATGGTCGCCGACATGGATCAGGCGGTCGATGCGCTCGCCCAGCTCAAGAGCGAGGGCGTCGCGATCGCGGTCGACGATTTCGGCGCCGGCTATGCCGGGCTCAGCTATCTGCGCCAGCTGCCGATCGATTATCTCAAGATCGACGCCGCGATGGTCCAGAATCTGGCCGCCAGCGAGCGCGACCGGCTGGTGATGTCGGCGGTGTTCGACCTCGCCAGATCGCTCGGCGTCGCGACCGTCGCCGAGGGGATCGAAACGCCCGAACAGCTCGCCATGCTCGCGCGCGGCGGCTGCACTTTCTATCAGGGCTTCCTGCGCTCGGGCGCGGTCGCGTCCGACCGGCTCGCCGATTTTCTCTAGCTCGCCAGCTTGGCGAGGCCCTTCGACAATTGCATGATGCCGTGCAGCCGCGCCGCCGGCTCCTTCCACGCGCGCGTGATGACGAGCCGCTGGTCGGGTCGCAGCCGCGCTGTGCCCTGCAAGCGTTCGACATAATCGAGCAGGCCGGGGACGTTGGGGAAATGGTCGTTGCGGAATGCGACGATCGCGCCCTTCGGCCCCGCGTCGATCTTGGCGATGTTGCCGCGCAGCGCGTTCTGCTTGATCTCCATCAGCCGCAACAGGTTCTCGGTCGGCGCGGGGATCGGCCCGAACCGGTCGATCATCTCGGCGGCAAAGGATTCGATCTCAGCTTTCGAATCCAAGCCATTGAGACGGCGATACAATCCCATTCGCAACGCAAGGTCGGGAACATAGGTTTCGGGGATCAGGATCGGCGCATCGACGGTAATCTGCGGCGACCAAGCTGCATCGCCACCGGCGTCAACCTCGCCGCCCCCCGCCTTCGCCGCGACGATCGCATCCTCGAGCATCGACTGGTACAATTCGAACCCGACCTCGCGAATATGACCCGACTGTTCGTCGCCGACCAGATTGCCCGCGCCGCGAATGTCGAGATCGTGGCTGGCAAGCTGGAAGCCGGCGCCGAGCGTATCGAGATCGGCGAGGATCTTGAGCCGCTTCTCGGCGGTCTCGGTCAGGATGCGCCCCGGCGCGGTGGCGAAATAGGCATAGGCGCGCGTCTTCGACCGCCCGACGCGACCGCGCAGCTGATAGAGCTGCGCCAGCCCGAAACGATCGGCGCGGTTGACGATCAGCGTATTGGCCGACGGAATGTCGAGCCCGCTCTCGACGATCGTCGTCGACAGCAGCACGTCGTACTTGCGGTCGTAGAACGCGCTCATCCGTTCCTCGACCTGCGTCGGCGCCATCTGGCCGTGCGCGGTGATGAAATTGATCTCGGGCACCTGCGTGCGCAGGAATTCCTGCAGGTCGGGCAGGTCGGCGACGCGCGGAGTCACGAAATAGCTCTGCCCGCCGCGATAATGCTCGCGCAGCAGCGCCTCGCGGATGACGACCGCGTCCCAGGGCGTGACATAGGTGCGCACCGCGAGGCGATCGACCGGAGGCGTCTGGATCACCGACAGGTCGCGCAGCCCCGACATTGCCATCTGCAGCGTGCGCGGGATCGGCGTCGCGGTCAGAGTCAGGATATGGACATCGGCGCGCAGCGCCTTGAGCTTTTCCTTCTGCGTCACGCCGAATCGCTGCTCCTCGTCGACGACGACGAGGCCGAGGCGCTTGAACTTGACCGTTTTTGACAGGATCGCATGCGTGCCGATGACGATGTCCATCGTTCCGGCCTCCAGCTCTTCGCGCGTTTTCTTCGCTTCTGCGGCGGGCACCAGCCGCGACAGCCGGCCGATATTGATCGGAAAGCCCTTGAAGCGTTCGGTGAAGTTGATGAAGTGCTGGCGTGCGAGCAGCGTCGTCGGGCACACCAGCGCCACCTGCCAGCCCGCCATCGCCGCGACGAAGGCGGCGCGCAGCGCGACCTCGGTCTTGCCGAAACCGACATCGCCGCAGACCAGCCGATCCATCGGCCGGCCCCTGGCAAGATCGTCGATCGTCTCGGCGATCGCGCGATCCTGGTCGTCGGTTTCCTCGAAGGCGAAGCGATCGACGAATTCGGGATAGGCGGCATCGGGCAGGGCGATTTCAGCGGGCTTAATCGCGCGCATCGCCGCCGTCGCCAGCAGTTCGCCCGCGATTTCGCGGATCCTCTGCTTCATCCTCGCCTTGCGCCGCTGCCATGCCTCGCCGCCGAGCCGGTCGAGCGCGACGCCCTCGTTTTCCGAACCATAGCGCGACAGCACGTCCATGTTCTCGACCGGTACGAACAGCTTGTCGCCGCCGGCATAGGTCAGCGCGACGCAGTCATGCGGCGCCGATCCGACCGGAATCGAGGTTAGCCCCTCGTATCGGCCGATGCCGTGATCGGCGTGGACGACGAGGTCGCCCGGCGTCATCGCCGCAAGCTCGGCCGAAAAGGCGTCGGCGCTCTTTTTGCGCTTGGCGCGGCGGACGAGACGGTCGCCGAGCATGTCCTGTTCGGTCAGCAAGGCGACATCGGGACCGGTAAAGCCGTGATCGAGCGGCAGCGTGATCAGCGCGACGCGCTTGCCGTCGGCGGCGCCGAGCGCCTGCTGCCAGCCGTCGACCTCGACCGTGGCGGTCAGGCCATGATCGGCGAGGAGTCCGGCGAGACGCTCGCGCGCGCCGCCCGAGTAGCTGGCGAGGATCAGTTTGCGCCCGCGCAGCGCCTCGCCCTTGGCATGTGCAACGACGGCGTCGTAGACATTGGCGTTCTGCGTCCGCTCGGGCGCGAAATCGCGCGGGCCGGCCACGCCGAAATTAACGATTCCGCCGCTTTCGGGCTCGGGAAACGCGCTCGTCGCGTGGATCGGCATGTCGGCGATGCGTCGCGCCCAGTCGTAGGCGGAAAGGTACAGGGTTTCGGGCGGCAGCGGCCGGTAGCTACCGGGATCGCCGCGCATCGCCTCGACGCGGTTGCGGTGATAATCGGTGATCGCGTCGAAGCGCGATTGCGCCGCCGCCTCGGTGCCGCCGTCGCGGATCCACAGCGTATCGGGGGCGAGATGGTCGAACAGCGTTTCGAGGCGATCCTCGAACAACGGCAGCCAGTGGTCCATGCCCGCCAGACGACGACCGTCGGAGACCGCCTGGTAGAGCGGGTCGCCCGTGGCGTTGGCGCCGAACCGTTCGCGATAGCGCGAGCGGAAGCGCTTGATGCTCGCTTCGTCGAGCAGCGTTTCGGCGGCGGGCAGCAGGACGAAACTGTCGACGCGCCCGGTGGTGCGCTGGTCGGCGGGATCGAAGCTGCGGATGCTTTCGATTTCGTCGCCGAAGAAATCGAGACGCAGCCCGTGCTTTTCGCCCGAGGGATAGAGATCGACGATCCCGCCGCGTACCGCATATTCGCCCTTGTCGGCGACGGTATCGGCGCGGCTGTAGCCATTGTCGTGGAGCAGGCGGATCAGCCGGTCGCGATCGATCCGCTCGCCCGCCGCGAGCCGCGCCGACAGGCCGCGGACGCGAAACGGGGTCAGCGTGCGCTGCGTCAGCGCATTGACCGTAGTGACGATCAGTTCGGCGGCCGCCGGCTTGTCCTGCAGCGCGACGAGGGTCGCCAGCCGCCGCGACGACATGTTGAGGCTCGGCGAGGAGCGGTCATAGGGCAGGCAATCCCACGCCGGAAAGGCGCGCACCACGAGCTCGGGCGCGAAATAGGCCGCGGTATCGACGATGCCTTGCATCGCGGCATCGTCCGACGCGACGAACACCGCGCGACCCGGCGCGGCGCGGGCGAGGTCGGCAAGAAACCACGGCTGGAACCCCGGCGGTACGCCGGCGAGCGTCAGCGGCGCCTTGGCCTGCAGGATCTTGGCAAGGTCGGTCATGACGGATCATCCGTATTGCCGGCCACGGCTGCTATCCGGCCCGGCGGCCGCAGGTATCGCATTGTCGGGCCTGGTCCCCGGCTTCGCCGGGGCGAGCGAATCGAAAAAACCATCGAACTCATCCGGGAATATCGATGTAATCGAGCCGCTGCATCGCAACCATCTGCGCACCCGCGACCGTCGCGGGCGGCGGCTGCGTTCCGATCGCCCAGGCCATGATGTCGACGTCGTCATGATCAAGCAGCATCTCGAACCACGCCAATTCGGCCTCGTCCCACGATTCGCCATGGGAATCGAAAAAGCCGCCGATCATCATGTCGGCCTCGCGCGTGCCGCGGTGCCAGGCGCGGAACTGCAGGCGCTTCAGACGGTGCGCGCGGTCCATGATCTTCCCCTTGGGTGGAATCGACACCAGCCGCAGAGCGTTGTGGCGCGCTGCGGCTTTGGTGAATACAAGCCTCAGATAGCCATGCGACCCGAGATACTCAATCCGCTGTTTGCCGAACTGACCGATCTCAAGGGGATCGGGCCGGCGCTGGCCAAGCCGCTCGCCCGGCTCGGGCTCGACCGGATCGTCGACGCCCTGTTTCACCTCCCGACCGGGACGATCGAGCGCAAGCCGGTCACCGAGCTCGACGAGGCCGATATCGGGCGCATCGTCGTCGTCACGCTGACCGCGCAGGATTATCGCAGCGGCGGGTCGAGCCGCGCGCCGTTTCGCGTCCAGGCGTTCGACCTTGCCGGCAACCACGTCAATATCGTCTATTTCGGGCGCAACACCGGCTGGGCGAAAAAGCTCTTCCCGCTGGGCGAGGCCCGGCGCGTCGCCGGACGGCTCGATCGGTTCGGCGACCAGCTGCAGATCGTCCATCCCGACATGGTCGAGCCCGTCGACGGCGACGTCGCGATCGCCTTGCGCGAACCCGTCTATCCGCTCAGCGAGGGGCTCAGCAACGCGCGCATGGCCGATATCGCGGCGCAGGCGCTGGCACGCGCGCCCGAGCTTGCCGAATGGGCCGATGGCGCGCTCGTCGCACGCGAAGGCTGGCCGGGCTGGCGCAACGCGCTCGCCGCCGCGCATGGCGAACCCGACGACGCCCAATCGCGCGACCGGCTCGCCTATGACGAGATGTTCGCCGGCCAGCTCGCCTGGATGCTCGTGCGTCAGGCGCTCAAGGCGCGGCGCGGCCATCCCGTCCATGGCGACCGGCGACTGCGCGACGCGCTCAGGCTGCCGTTCGCCCCGACCGGCGCGCAACTGCGCAGCATGGGCGAGATCGAGGCCGACCTCGCGCGCGACACGCCGATGCTGCGCCTGCTCCAGGGCGATGTCGGTTCGGGCAAGACGATCGTCGCGCTCGAGGCGCTGCTGACCGCGGTCGAGGCGGGCAAGCAGGGCGCGCTGCTCGCCCCCACCGAAATCCTGGCGCGGCAGCATTTCGCGACGCTGCAGGCGATGCTCGTCGGCCTGCCGGTCAACCTCGCGGTGCTGACCGGGCGCGACAAGGGCAAGGTTCGCGAAGCGACGCTGATGGGGCTCGCCGACGGCAGCATCGAAATATTGGTCGGCACGCACGCGATCTTCCAGGAAGCGGTCGGCTATCGCGATCTCGCCGTCGCGGTGATCGACGAGCAGCACAAGTTCGGCGTCGCGCAACGCCTGCTGCTGACGCAAAAGGCACAGCGCCCGCCGCATTTGCTGGTGATGACCGCGACGCCGATCCCGCGCACGCTGCTGCTGTCGAATTACGGCGAGATGGACGTCTCGCGACTCGACGAAATGCCGCCCGGTCGCACGCCGGTCGATACGCGCGTGATCGGCGCGAGCCGCCTCGACGAGGTGGTAGAAGCCCTCGGGCGCCATATCGAGGCGGGCAAGCAGGCCTATTGGGTCTGCCCGCTGGTCGAGGAATCGGACGCACTCGACCTCGCCTCGGCCGAGGATCGCGCGGCCGCCCTCGCGCTGCGCTTCGGCGAGCGCGTCGGCCTCGTCCACGGGCGGATGAAGGCGACCGCCAAGGACGCGGTGATGGACCGGTTTTCGCGCGGCGAGGTCGCGGTGCTCGTCGCGACGACGGTGATCGAGGTCGGCGTCGACGTCCCCAATGCCAGCCTGATCGTGATCGAGAACGCCGATCGCTTCGGCCTCGCCCAGCTCCACCAGTTGCGCGGGCGCGTCGGGCGCGGCGCCGAAAAATCGGTCTGCCTGCTGATGCGCGGCGAACATCTGAGCGAGACGGCGCGCGAACGCCTCGCGATGATGCGCGAAAGCAACGACGGTTTTCGCATCGCCGAGGCCGATCTGGAACTGCGCGGATCGGGCGAGATATTGGGCACGCGCCAGTCGGGCGAGCAGGGCTATCGCGTCGCCACGCCCGAACAGCTGCAACGCCTGTTGCCGCTGGCGCGCGACGATGCGCGGCTGTTCATCGACCGCGACGGGGGTATCGCCGGCGCGCGCGGCGAGGCGGCGCGGACCTGTCTCTATCTGTTCGAACGCGACGCGGCGGTGCCGCTGCTACGCGGGGGTTAGGCGCTTTATTGCTCGCGCGGCGTGCAACCGAAGGCGCGCAACAGCGGCAGATAGTCCTCGACCGGGATCATGCTTTCGAACTGGACGCCGGAACGCCCAGCCATCGACCAGATGACGCGCGCCGCGACCTGCCCGATGATCGGCATCTTGAAGATCAATATGTCGTTGACGTCGAACTGGCTCGGCAGGCGAAACAACAGGCCGTCGGCCGAAATATTGACGATCGTGACGACTTCCTGACGACCGTCGGGGAGGGTGACCGATGCGCGCGCGTAAATGTCAGACCGCGGCGCCAGGCGCGTGTCGGGCCCGGCATAATGAGCTTTGGAAAGATCGATCTTCTGCATAAAATGTCCCCAACTACGCAGGAACATTGCGCCTCGAATCTCAACAAATCATGAAGATTTGCCGGCTCGCGAAGCGACCGCCCGACCGTGTTTCTTCGCACCCAGGCTGATCTGGATCGAGGCGTCGCCCGAAATCGCCAGCCGGTGATGCGGATCGGCGATTTTCTCGCCAGCGACCTTGACCGCGCCCTCGTCGATCTTGCGCCGCGCCTCCTTGTTCGACGCGGCGAAACCCAGGTCCTTCAGCGCATCGACGATCGTCATGCCGTCGGCGGGAAGTTCGATCGTCGGCAGATTGTCCGACAGGCCGCCCGCCTCGAAGGTCTGGTGCGCGGTATCGGCGGCGCGCAACGCGGCATCGGCGCCGCGGCACATCGTCGTCGCGGCATCGGCGAGGCGTTTCTTCGCCTCGTTGATCTCGGCGCCCTCGAGCGCCTCTAGCCGCGCGATCTCGTCGAGCGGGATGTCGGTGAACAGGCGCAGGAAACGGCCGACGTCGCGGTCGTCGGTGTTGCGCCAGAACTGCCAGTAATCGTAATCGGGCAGGGCTTCCTCGTTGAGCCACACCGCACCCGCCGCGGTCTTGCCCATCTTCTTCCCGTCGGCAGTGGTGATCAGCGGCGTCGTGACGCCGAACAATTCGGCGCCATCGACGCGGCGGGCGAGGTCGATGCCGTTGACGATATTGCCCCATTGATCCGAGCCGCCGAGCTGCAATCGGCATTTCTGCTCGCGCGACAAATGCAGGAAATCATAGGCCTGCAGGATCATGTAGTTGAACTCGAGGAAGGTCAGCGGCTGTTCGCGGTCGAGCCGCAGCTTGACCGAATCGAAGGTCAGCATGCGGTTGATCGTGAAATGCGGGCCGATGTCGCGCAGCACGTCGATATAATCGAGGCCGCACAGCCAGCGGGCGTTGTCGACCATGATCGCGTCGCTCGGTCCCGAACCGAAGGTCAGGAAATTGTCGAACACCTTGCGGATCGAGCGGATGTTGCCGGCGATTTGCTGCGCGGTCAGCAGCTGGCGCGATTCGTCCTTGCCCGACGGATCGCCGACCATCGACGTCCCGCCGCCCATCAGCACGATCGGCTTGTGCCCCGCCTGCTGCATGCGGCGCAGCATCATGATCTGGACCAGGCTCCCGACATGCAGCGACGGCGCGGTCGCATCGAAGCCGATATAACCCGGCACGACCTGCTTGGCGGCGAGCGCGTCGAGCCCTTCCGCGTCGGTCATCTGGTGGATATAGCCGCGGCTGGCGAGCAGGCTGAGGAGATCGGATTGATAGTCGGTCATGGCGCGCGCGTAACATGGGAGCCGTCGGTTGAGTAGAGTTTTGGGTAAGCGGCAACTCGTTCCCCATCCGCAGGCCGCGTGGCCGCCAGTCGATGTGGGGGCCAGGCTGACGCAATTTTCTCGATCTGTGCTCAAGCTCGAATATGTCGTTACCGGCGACATCGCCCAACTCGTCGTGCCATCGGCCGCATTGCCTCAGCGCACCGATGGCTTATGGAAAACGACCTGTTTTGAAGCGTTCGCGACACTCGATGACGGTCCGGCCTATCTCGAAGCCAATTTTTCGCCGGCGCGGCAATGGGCGCTTTACCGCTTTGAATCCTATCGTGAGGGCATGCAACCTGCGCTTGACCTGCCGGCGCCTGAGATATTCGTCGAAGAACACGGTAGCGACAGGTTGGCGGTCGTTGCGCTCATGGATCTCGCGCCGTTCGGCGGGAAGCTGCCCGCGAAAATGGGCCTGTCGGCGGTCATAGAGGCGCGCGACGGCACCAAATCCTATTGGGCGCTGGCGCATCCTCCCGGTGCCCCCGATTTCCACGCGCCCGATTGCTTCGCGCTCGAACTCCCGCCACAAGACTGACCATGAAAACCGGACTCGATTGCCTCCTCGCCGACCCCGCCTTGCGTGCGCCGCTCAAGGGGCAGCGCGTCGCGCTGCTCGCGCATCCCGCCTCGGTCACCGCCGATCTGACGCACGCGATCGACGCGCTGGCCGCCTGCGAAGAGATCGACCTGACCGCGGCGTTCGGGCCGCAGCATGGACTGCGCGGAGACAAGCAGGACAACATGGTCGAGACCGAGGATTTTACCGATCCCGCTTACAACATCCCGGTGTTCAGCCTCTATGGCGAGACGCGCCGCCCGACCGGGCAGGCAATGGGCACGTTCGACACCATCATGATCGACCTGCAGGACCTCGGCTGCCGCATCTATACCTTCATAACGACTCTGCGTTATGTCCTCGAAGAAGCGGAAAAACATGGCAAATCAGTTTGGGTTCTCGACCGCCCCAATCCCGCGGGGCGACCGATCGAGGGGCTGACGCTGCGCGAGGGGTGGGAAAGCTTCGTCGGCGCCGGGCAGCTGCCGATGCGCCACGGGCTGACGCTCGGCGAGCTCGGCCACTGGTTCATCGCGACGCTCGGCCTCGACGTGGATTATCGCGTCGTCGAGATGAATGGATGGGCGCCAGACAAGGCGCCCGGCTATGGCTGGCCCGAGAATCGCATCTGGATCAACCCCAGCCCCAATGCCGCCAATCTCAACATGGCGCGTGCCTATGCGGGGACGGTGATGCTCGAAGGCACGACGCTGAGCGAGGGCAGGGGCACGACGCGCCCGCTCGAGCTGTTCGGCGCGCCCGACATCGATGCGCGCGCGGTTCTTGCCGAGATGGATGCGCTCGCGCCGCACTGGCTCGGCGGCTGCATCCTGCGCGAATGCTGGTTCGAACCGACCTTCCACAAACATTCCGGGCAAATGTGCCACGGCGTCCACATCCACGCCGACGGGCCGGGTTACGACTATCTCGCGTTCAAGCCGTGGCGTTTGCAGGCGCTCGCGTTCAAGGCGATCCGGCGGCTTGATCCCGACTATGATCTGTGGCGCGATTTTCCGTACGAATATGAATTCGACAAGCTAGCGATCGACGTCATCAATGGCGGTCCGGCGTTGCGCGAATGGGTCGACGACGCCGCTGCCGAGCCAGACGATCTCGACGCGCTGACACGCATCGACGAGGCCGACTGGGCCGATCGCCGGCGCGAATTCGTGCTCTACTAGCGCGCGTCAGCTATCGCGATCGGCCAAATCGAAAGGCGGCGATTATCGGGACGTCGCTTCGCTTTTTGAAATCGCGCGCAAAGCCTCGCCCGCGTCCTCCCCCTGCGGATCGACCGCAAGGTCGCCGAGCGCGACGACGCCGCAGATCATGTCGTCGTCGACGACGTAAAGGCGGCGGATCTGCTGGTCGGACATCAGCTTGGCCGCCTTTTCGACATCGCAGTCGGACGCGACCGTCGTGACCTTCGACGTCATGACGTCGGCGACGCACGATGACGCGTCGATCCCTTCGGCGATGGCACGTAGAACGATATCGCGATCGGTGACGACGCCGCACAGCTTCCCGTCGCGCGTGATTGGCAGCGAGCCGACATCGTCGTCGCGCATCGCGGTCGCAGCATCGCGAAGCGTCGCGCCGCAGTCGATCGAGGTTACCGGGCTGGTCATGACGGATTGGATCGTGGACATGGAGATCTCCTCTAGGGGCGCGCGCGAAATCGCTGCGCTTCAGAGGGATAACGCAGCGTTGCGCGGCTGGTTGCGCCGATCGCGAGTTAAACTCGGCGGCGCCCGCGCCGGTCGCTATTTGCGCACCAGCGCGCGCATCGCCTCGTCGAGGCCCGCCAGGGTCAGCGGATACATGCGGTCGTTCATCAGCTCGCGCAGGATGCCGATCGACGGCGTATAGCCCCAGTGCTGCTCGGGCACGGGATTCAGCCAGGCGGCGGCATGATAGACGTTGGTCATCCGTGCGATCCAAGCCGCCCCGGCCTCTTCGTTGAAATGCTCGACCGAACCGCCCGGATAGGTGATCTCATAGGGGCTCATCGAGGCGTCGCCGACGAAGATCAGCTTATAATCGTGCCCATATTTGTGGAGGATGTCCCATACCGGCGTGCGTTCGGTAAAGCGGCGGCGATTGTCCTTCCACACGCCCTCGTAGACGCAGTTGTGGAAATAGAAGAATTCGAGGTTCTTGAACTCGCTATTGGCCGCGCTGAACAGCTCCTCGACCAGCTTGATATGCGGGTCCATCGATCCGCCGACGTCGAGGAACAGCAGCAGCTTCACCGCATTGTGCCGTTCGGGGCGCATGCGGATATCGAGCCAGCCCTGTTTCGCTGTGCCTTCGACGGTAGCGTCGATGTCGAGCTCGTCGGCGGCGCCTTCGCGGGCGAAGCGGCGCAGGCGGCGCAGCGCCACCTTGATGTTGCGCGTGCCGAGCTCGCGAGTCGCATCGAGATTGCGGAATTCGCGCTTTTCCCACACCTTGATCGCGCGCTTGTGCGTGCTTTGCCCGCCGATGCGCACGCCTTCGGGATTATAGCCGGCGTTGCCGTAAGGGCTGGTGCCGCCGGTGCCGATCCACTTGCTGCCACCCTGGTGGCGCTCGTGCTGTTCCTCGAGCCGCTTCTTCAGCGTCTCCATGATTTCGTCCCAACCGCCGAGCGATTCGATCTTCGCCATTTCTTCGGGGCTGAGGTATTTTTCGGTCACGGCGCGCAACCATTCGTCGGGCACATCGGCAGGCGCATCGCCCTGGGCGGGAATAACGCCCTTGAAGACCTTGGCGAAAACCTGGTCGAAGCGATCGAGCAGTCCCTCGTCCTTCACGAAGGTCGCGCGCGCGAGATAGTAGAATTGCTCGGGGTCCTGCGCGATGACGTCGCGGTCGAGCGCTTCGAGCAGGACGAGATGTTCCTTCATCGAAGCGGTAATGCCCGCGGCGCGCAATTCATCGACGAAATCGAACAGCATGGATCCGCTCTATCGGTCCCGACGCTTGGGCGACAGATAAAAGCATCCGAACGCCCCGGCCTTTAACCGTTATTAACCATTGCAGGCCTAGGCAAAGCCCAGTCATTTCCGGGGGATTGCATGCATCACGTTCATCACAGCATCACCGATCGCCGCGATCGGGGGCCTGCGTCCGCACCGCTCGATGCCTCGACGGCGGCCGACTGCGGCGCGCTGGCGGTCGGTTGCACCGACGCCGCAGGCAAGATCGCGAACGTGACGGAGCAAATGGCCAAGCAACTCAAGTCGCTGGAAAACATCGAGGTCATCGTCGAGGGGCTTGAACACGACCAGGAAAAAATTGCCGAATCGACCGAGGAAGCAAAGCTGTTTTCGGCGCGCGCGCGCGAACAGCTCGACCAGAGCGCGGGTCAGGTCGGGGTCGTCGTCGGCGAATTTCGCTCGCTGACCGATCTCGTCTCGCGGCTCGGCGATCATGTCACCAACTTCGCGACCGTAATGGAGCAGGTGCGCAGCGTTTCCGGATCGATCGAAGTCATCGCCAAGACGACCAACATGCTCGCGCTCAACGCCGCGATCGAGGCCGAGCGCGCGGGCGATGCCGGTCGAACCTTTGCAGTCGTCGCCGCCGAGGTGAAGAAGCTGGCGCAGGACACGCGCAGCGCGACCGACGAGATCACGCGCTCGGTCGGCAACCTTGCCGCCGAGGCCGAGGGGATCATCAGCGAGGTCAGTCGCGGCGTCGAACAGAGCCGCAAGGCCGAAGGCGAGTTCGAAGGGATCAGCCAAGCGATCGAAATGGCGTCGGACCTGGTTGAGCGCGTCGACGGCCAGAACGACGATATCGCGCGCAGTTCGGCGATCAATCACAGCAATAGCGCCAATGTTCGCGATCAGCTCAACGCCTTCGCCAATTCGGTGCGCGGCAACCAGTCGCAACTCGTCGGCACGCACGACAGCATCATTGCGATGGAGCAAACGTCCAACCGCATGTTCAATTCGATGATCTCAGCGGGCGTGTCGCCCGAGGATACGCGCATCGTCGATCTTGCGCGCGGCTATGCCGATGAGATGGTCGCGATCACCGAACGCGCGATCGCCGCCGGCGAACTGACGATGGATCAGCTGTTCGATACCGATTACCGGTACGTCGCGGGCACCAATCCAGAACTCTATCGCACGACGCTGAGCGACTGGGCCGACGCCAACTGGCGCTCGCTGTTCGACCGCATCTCGTCGTCGGATCCCGTCATCCGCATGAGCTCCGCCGCCGACATGAATGGCTTCTTGCCGACGCACGTGACCGAATGTTCGAAGACGCCGACCGGCGACCTGGTCCACGACACGCGGCATTGCCGCAATGGGCGCATCCTGTTCGAACATGACGACAAGGCGGCCAAGCAGAGCACCGCGCCGTTCTTCATGTGCGTCTATCGCCAGGAGGGCGACGGCACCCATTACCTGACGGTGCGCAACGTCTACGTTCCGGTGGTCGTCAACGGCCGCCGTTGGGGCGATCTCGAAGTCGCTTACCAGCTTTGACGGCGACGCTCAGCCGCTTCGCCGCGCCATGAAGGCGAGGCGCTCGAACAGCATCACGTCCTGCTCGTTCTTGAGCAAGGCGCCGTGCAGCGGCGGGATCGCCTTGGTCGGATCGCGCGATTGCAGCACGTCGAGCGGCATGTCCTCGGCGAGCAACAGCTTGAGCCAGTCGAGCAGCTCGCTGGTCGAGGGCTTCTTCTTGAGGCCCGGCACCTCGCGCACCTCGTAGAAGATATCGAGCGCCTTCCTGACGAGCATCTGCTTGATGCCCGGAAAATGGACGTCGATGATCGCCTGCATCGTGTCGCGATCGGGAAAGCGGATATAGTGGAAGAAGCAGCGCCGCAGGAACGCGTCGGGCAGTTCCTTTTCGTTGTTCGAGGTGATGATGACGATCGGGCGTTCCCTCGCCTCGACCATCTCGCCCGTCTCATAGACATGGAAGCGCATGCGATCGAGTTCCTGGAGCAGGTCGTTGGGAAACTCGATATCGGCCTTGTCGATCTCGTCGATCAGCAGCACCGGCAGTTCGGGTGCGGTGAACGCCTCCCACAATTTGCCCTTGCGGATATAATTCGAAATGTCGTGGACGCGTTCGTCGCCGAGCTGGCCGTCGCGCAGCCGCGCGACCGCGTCATATTCGTACAGGCCCTGCTGCGCCTTGGTCGTCGACTTGATGTTCCATTCGATCAGCGGCGCGCCCATCGCGGCGGCGACTTCGGCGGCGAGCACGGTCTTGCCGGTGCCCGGTTCGCCCTTGATCAGCAACGGCCGGCGCAGCGCTGCCGCCGCGTTGACGGCGACCTTCAGGTCGTCGGTGGCGATATAGTCTTTGGTGCCTTCAAAGCGCATGACGGTGGTTTCCTCGGGGAATTTCTCACCCGCAATAGGCGGACCGGCGCACCGCTTTCAAGCGGACCATGAATGACGTTACGGAAAACGAGGCCGGCGGCGGTCAGGCCCTGCGCGCCGCCTCGCGGGCGCCGAGCAACTGCCACAGGCCGCGATGCTGCGCGAGCAGCTGGCGGGCCCCGAAATCGATTGCGCGTTCGATCGATTCTTCGCGTCCGACCGCCATCAGCAGCGTCGCGGTCTCCTGGAGATTGGGGAGGTTCGACCGCATCGGTGCGATATCGAGGCGTTCGGCGGCGATGTCGAGAATCGCGCGCACGGTCCGCCAGTCCAACGTCAGGGCGACGACGGCGCCGAGCGCGCAACCACGCCGCTCCGATCGCGCGAGCATCTCGAGCGCGTGCCGCTGGCCGAGGACGGCGACCTCGCTTTGCGCCTGGCCGCTCATGCTCGGCATCGCGCCCACGCCGGCGACGAGGTGCGCAAGGAATTCGCGCTCATGCGAGAAGCTTTCGTTCGCCTCGCTCAGCCAGTCGTGCGCCGCGTCGATCCGGTTGCTGGTCATGGCGACGTCGATCATGCCGGGATAATTGCCGTGCAGAAGGCAAAGGTAATGGCTTGCATCGGCTAAATTGGCGCGCGAACCCGGTCCTGAAACGAGGTGGCCCGATCCGACGTAATCGCTCGACCCCGTGCCTTCACCGGCAACGAGATTGTCGACGATTTCGGCAATGCCCCCCGAATGTTCGAGGCGTTTCGCTTCTGCCAAGACAGGCCCTCCACTTACGGCGAGCGTGCAAATGCGCGCCTTTCCGTGAGCAGGACGTTAGGCCCCAACCTGTAAAAATCAGGTTTACACCCTGCCCCCTAATTGGGCGGGAAAGCGAGCCTTACTGGTCGAGGAAAGAGCGCATCTTGCGGCTGCGGCTGGGGTGCTTGAGCTTGCGCAGCGCCTTGGCCTCGATCTGGCGGATGCGTTCGCGCGTCACGCTGAACTGCTGGCCGACTTCCTCGAGCGTGTGATCGGTGTTCATGCCGATGCCGAAGCGCATGCGCAGCACGCGTTCCTCGCGCGGGGTCAGGCTGGCAAGCACGCGGGTGACCGTTTCCTTGAGATTGGCCTGGATCGCGGCGTCGACCGGGATGATCGCGTTCTTGTCCTCGATGAAGTCGCCGAGATGCGAATCCTCCTCGTCGCCGATCGGCGTTTCGAGGCTGATCGGCTCCTTGGCGATCTTCATCACCTTGCGGACCTTTTCGAGCGGCATCGACAGGCGTTCGGCCATTTCCTCGGGCGTCGGTTCGCGGCCCTGCTCGTGGAGGAACTGGCGGCTGGTGCGCACCAGCTTGTTGATCGTCTCGATCATGTGGACGGGGATGCGGATCGTGCGCGCCTGGTCGGCGATCGAACGCGTGATCGCCTGGCGGATCCACCAGGTGGCATAGGTGCTGAACTTGTAGCCGCGGCGATACTCGAACTTGTCGACCGCCTTCATCAGGCCGATATTGCCTTCCTGGATCAGGTCGAGGAACTGCAGCCCGCGGTTGGTGTATTTTTTGGCGATCGAGATGACGAGGCGCAGATTGGCCTCGACCATTTCCTTCTTGGCGATGCGCGCCTCGCGTTCGGCTTTCTGCACCGTGTTGACGATGCGGCGGAACTCGCCGAGCGACATGCCCGTCGCCTGCGCGATTTCGGAAATCTCGTTGCGGATGCGATCGATCGCGTCGGCTTCCTTGGATGCGAACGCACCCCATTTCTTGTCCTTTTTCGCCACCGAGCCGAGCCAGCCCTCGTCGAGCTCGTTGCCGATATACGAATCGAGAAAGTCCTTGCGCGCCACCTTGTGACGTTCGGCGAGGCGCAGCATCTGCCCGCCCAGCGCGGTCAGCCGGCGGTTGTAGCTGTAAAGCTGGTCGACCAGATATTCGATCTTGGCGTTATGAAACTGGACGCTCTCGACCTCGGCGGTCAGCTCTTCGCTCAGTTTCTGGTATTTGCGCTCCTGCGCCACGGGAAAGTCGCTGCCGGCATTGAGCGCGTCCATCCGCGTCGACTGCAGCTTGGAGAATTTCTTGTAGAGCGCGGTAATCTTGGCGAAACGCTCGAGCGCGTCGGGCTTGAGCAGTTCCTCCATCGCGGCGAGGCTCAGCGTATTGTCTTCTTCCTCGTCGTCGTCGTCGGTCTTGCGCGCGCGCTTTTCGGTCATCGACGATTCGTCGTCGTCGGCGTCGCCATTCTCTTCCTCGACGTCGTCTTCTTCCTTGTATGACGGACCCGCGTTCTTTTCGGTGATTTCGCCGTCGTCGTCCTCGGCATCGTCGTCGAGATTCTCGGGCGCCGGGTCCTTCGACAGCATCGCGTCGAGATCGAGGATCTCGCGCAGCTGCATTTCCTCGGCGTTGAGCGCGTTCGACCAGTCGATGATCGCGTTGAAGGTGATCGGGCTTTCGCACAGGCCCATGATCATCATGTCGCGGCCGGCCTCGATCCGCTTGGCGATGGCGATCTCGCCTTCGCGGCTGAGCAGTTCGACCGCGCCCATTTCGCGCAGGTACATGCGCACGGGATCGTCGGTGCGATCGACCGTGACCTTCTTTTTCTCGGGCGCGACGTTCTTCGACGCGGGCTTGCCGTCGGCTTCGATTTCCCTGCCATCGGTGTCGGACGCGCGCTCGGCCTCTTCCTGCGCTTCCTCGTCGTTTTCGACGATGTTGACGCCCATTTCGGAGATCGCCGACATCACGTCCTCGATCTGCTCCGAATTCATCTGGTCCTGCGGGAGCGCTTCGTTGAGCTCGTCATAGGTCAGGTAGCCGCGCTTCTTGGCCTTGGTAATCAGCTTTTTGATGGCCGCGCCATTGAGGTCGAGCAACGGTGCGTCGTTGTCGGCCTTGTCTTTAGTTTCCGCCATATTCACCCTAGCAATGTTTGTCCGGCGCTGCTCGTTCGGCCATCATGCATCCGACTGCATCAGGTCGCCCAAGCGGCGCGTCAATTCCGCCTTCATTTCGCGCAGACGCTGCTGCGCGGCATAGCTTTCTTCGTCCAGTGCGCGACTGGCACGTTCGGTTGCAGCCCGCAAGGCTGCATCGATTTCGGGCCAGGCGACCATCGCCGCGATCGCTTCATCGAGGTCGCGCAGCGGCCGCAAGTCGGGAGCCTCGACGGCGTCATCCCCGATGCTGGCCTGCGGCGCGTCGCGCGTGAAGGAAAAATGCATCGCATCGGCGCGAAGCAGCGCCTTTGCCCGATGATAACCCTTGCCTTGGGCCAATATGGTGACGAGCCGCTCCCTATCAAGGCTTTCCTCGCGCAACGCCGCATCGATCATGTCGGCGATCAGCGCCGCCGACCCCGGTTCGGCAAGATGCAGGCTCGCCAGTTCCTCGGCATGTTCGCGGATCTTGTCGGGATAGCGCAGCAATCCCGCCAGCACCGCGTCGGCGAGCTGGCCTTCGAGGCCGGTGCCTCCGATCACGCGCGTGCGCGCGTGCGGCGGGATCAGCGATGGGTCGGGGCGCCATTTATTGCCCGACGCGCGCCGGTGTCGCGCGTCATGGCCGCCGCGATCGGACTTGGGCGCGAAGAACATCGCGTCGTAGCGATCGCGAAACGCCGCGCGATAATGCGCGGCGACGTCGGCATGGGCGATATTCGCCGCGATTTCGCCAAGCCGCTGTTTCAACCCGGCGCGTTGCTCGGGCGTGTCGAGCGGGAGCGCGCCGACCTCGTGGTTCCACAGCCGGTCGACCAGCGGCTCGGCCTGGTCGAGCAGCGCCTCGAACGCGCGCGAGCCGCCGGCGGTAACGACGTCGTCGGGATCCTGGCCCTCGGGCAGCGTGACGAAGGCGAGGCTGTAGCCCGGCCTGAGCAGCGGCAACGCGCGATGAGCGGCGCGCATCGCCGCCTTTTGCCCGGCCGCGTCGCCGTCGAAGCAAAGCAGCGGCACCGGCACCATCCGCCACAGCAACTGGATCTGCTGTTCGGTCAGCGCGGTGCCCAACGGCGCGACGGCATCGGCG
>Ga0100390_10000773_pt1 | contig 28950 bp, 22 predicted proteins | sample CryGeymeta201514_FD_81540 | JGI IMG/M metagenome (GOLD analysis project Ga0100390, IMG submission 81540) | Groundwater microbial communities from Crystal Geyser aquifers in Utah, USA - Crystal Geyser metaG 2015-14 | ecosystem: Environmental > Aquatic > Deep subsurface > Groundwater | place... | reverse complement strand
CTTTTGTAATTTACTCTTCATATTTTAGTACCCTCAACCGGAGTCGAACCGGTGTTACCAGAATGAGAATCTGGTGTCCTAGGCCACTAGACGATGGGGCCATTAATTAATTTTTCAATTACCTTCTTACTTTTCAACGATTTAAGATAATATTCTCTTTTTTTAGCTTCAGAATTAGTATTATATTCTTCTTTGTATGATAGTTCAAACGGTCCCTTATTTTTAGTATATCGCGAACGGTTCGAATTATGTTCTGCAATTCTTCTTTCTAAATTATTTGTACTGCCAATATAAAACATTCCGTTTTTTATACTTCTTAGAATATATAAGAAATACATATTGGTGTCCTAGGTCACTAGCCTCGATGATCGCAGTCATCGGGATCCCGAATGAAAACTATCATCGGGAACGATGGGGCCAAGTAGCCCCTTATTTTACTAGAAATAGGTTAAATTCACAAGAAAAATATAGAGTGGAGTTTATTTTTTCTTCTATGTATAATAAAAGTTATGAAAAAGACAAACTTGGACAATTTCTTGCTTTCCGTTGTTATCCCCTCATATAACGAAATGGGGAATCTTCAAAAGGGAACTCTTGATAAAGTAGAGCATTATCTTGAGAAAAATAAGTTTAATTACGAAGTTTTGGTAGTCGATGACGGATCAACCGATGGAAGTCTTGAATTTGTCAAAAAGTTTTCCCGCGAAAATCCCAAATTTAAAGTCGTAGAAAACAACCATACGGGGAAAGCAGGAGCTGTAACAGCGGGGGTTTTGAAAGCTGCAGGAGATTATATACTTTTTACGGATATGGATCAGGCAACACCGATTGAGGAAATTGAAAAGATTTTGCCGTTTACAAAGGCCATGCCTGCCGGCAGGCAGGAATTCGATATTGTTATCGGCTCGCGAAATAACACAAGGCGCGGCGCGCCATTCTCAAGAAAATTAATGGCCAAAGGGATGATTGTTCTACGTTCTCTTCTCGTCGGTTTTCCGGAAATTAAGGATACGCAGTGCGGATTTAAGCTTTTTACAAAAAAATCCGCCCGAGAAATTTTTGAGAAAATGTTAAATTTGCACGGAGGATTTAAGTCTATAAAGAATTCAAGTGTTACGGCAGGATTTGATGTAGAACTTTTGTATATCGGCACACGACTTGGGTATAAAATTAAAGAAGTCCCGGTAGAGTGGTTATATGTTGAGACAAGAAGAGTGAATCCGATAAAGGATTCGTTGGACGGCTTTTTAGATCTTGTAAGAATCCGTGGAAGAATTTTAAAAGGACGGTATGGGTAGAAAATTATTGTTGTGGGGTTGGATTATTGGAGCTTTGCTTCTTCTTCTTTATTCTTTTACTCAAATTGATCTGTCTTTGACATTTTCGCAAATTTCTATTTGGCAAGTCTTTCAAAAACAATTTCAGTATATCGGCTATTTTAACAGACCCTTATCAACAGTTTTTTATATTTTCTTAATCGTTATAAGTTCGAGCTTATATGTATTAACACTGCGGGAGGTTATTAAAAATAAATTGAACAGAAAAACGGTTTGGACAATTATATTTGCTGTTGCAGCAATACTTTTTTTCTCCTACAACGCTTTTTCTTATGACTTTTTCAATTACATGTTTGATGCAAGAGTTGTAACTCATTACCATCTCAATCCTTATCTTTATAAAGCTCTCGATTTTCCTGGTGACCCGATGCTTTCTTTTATGAGATCAACTCATAGAGTTTATCCATATGGTCCGTCGTGGCTTTTATTTACTGTTCCTCTTTCATTTATCGGAGTCAAACTATTTATTCTTACATTTTACTTGTTTAAACTTCTTGTTGTTGCAAGCACGGTTCTTGCGGCTTTTATGATTGAAAAAATAGCTCGGATTTTGAAATTAAAAAATCCGTTATTTCCGGTTGTGTTTTTTGCACTAAACCCACTTGTTTTATTTGAGGCATTTGTATCGGGGCATAACGATATGGTAATGGTCTCATTAGTACTTGTTTCTTTTTATCTTTTGTTTAAGCAAAAATATGTTGGATCGATTTTATTTTTACTTCTTTCAATAGGAGTAAAGTTTGCAACAATTATTTTTATCCCTCTATATTTGCTAATTATTTTTAAAAAAAGTTCAAACACATTTATAGTAAATTCTCTTGCGTTTTTGGCAGCAGTAGGTGTTGTAATTACGTCTTTGGCTTCGGGACAAAATAAAAATCCCGAATTTCAACCTTGGTATTTACTTCTTTTTCTTCCGTTCGTATCTCTTCTTGAATCAAAAAAAATTATTTTGTTTGTTACTGTTTTTATTACAATAGCTTCCCTCCTCTCGTATTTTCCGTTTATTGCAGACGGACACTGGCCAAAAAACATAGTTGAGCTAAAAAATATTATTCTTTTAGTATCTGCTCTTTCCGGTGTAGTTGTTTATTCGCTTTCAAAAAAACTCTCTGATGTGTAATTTACATTTGCCCAGCTAACCTTATTTTATGTATAATCATTACATATGAAATTTGTTTGGCATTGGTATCGCCATATCGGCGTCATTGCCTCCGCAATTGCGCTATTTTTCCTAACACGCCTTTACAATATTACCTCACTTCCAATTTTTACCGACGAAGCAATATATGTGAGATGGTCGCAAATTGCAAAACAGGATGCTTCTTGGCGTTTTATATCGCTTACTGACGGAAAACAACCTCTTTTTATTTGGATTTCAGCAATAAGTATGAAATTTATAAGCGATCCACTCCTTGCGGCAAGATGCGTTTCGGTTGGAGCGGGATTTGTAAGTTTAGTCGGCCTTTTTTTCTTGGGATACGAAGTTTTTAGAAGTAAAAAGGTAGGATTTTTGGCTAGCGCGCTGTATGTTTTGTTTCCATTTGCGCTCGTCTATGACAAAATGGCCCTTTATGATTCGCTTCTTGGGGCACTAGCCGTATGGGCTTTGTATTTTGAAATCCATCTTATTAAGAGAAAAAGACTTGATATAGCGTTAATATTGGGAATGGTTTTGGGTACGGGTTTACTCACAAAATCATCCGCCTTTTTCTTTATTTACCTGTTGCCTCTATCTTTTTTGCTTTTTGACTTTAAGTCGCACAAGAAAGTAGGGCAGGCTATAAAATTTGTTCTTCTTGCTACTGTTTCAATTGTTCTTGCGTACGCAATGTATGGAATACTTAGACTTTCTCCGTTCTTTCATATTGTCGATGAAAAAAACACAATTTTTGTCTATCCTTTTTCGGAGTGGTTATCCCACCCTTTCACTTTTTTCATAGGAAATGTTCGAGGTCTTTTTGATTGGCTTTTAACTTATATTACATATCCTATTGCGGGACTTTGTCTTTTGTCATTTTTCTTAGGAAAGAGGATATATCTTCGGGAAAAGATATTATTATTTTCTTGGTTTTTGGTACCGTTTTTGGCTCTTGCCCTATTTGGGAGAGTTATTTATCCAAGATTTATATTCTTTATGACCCTGCCTCTTCTTGTTCTTGCGGCATATTCTTTATATGTTCTTCTGGAAAAAATAAAAATACAGAGTGGAAAAATAGTGCTGATTTTGCTTTTCGTATTTATTATGATAAGAACAGACTACTTTATTTTAACTGATTTTTCCCGCGCCCCAATCCCATTTTCTGATTTAAGTCAGTATATAAACGAATGGCCTGCAGGAGGAGGAGTTGCCGAAGCCGTACAATTTTTCAAAGAACAATCTGTGACCGGGAAGGTAACTGTTTTTACGCAAGGAACCTTTGGTCTTATGCCTTACGCTTTTGAGATATATTTAAAAGATAATCCAAATATCCAAGTGAAAGGTTTTTGGCCGGTTACCGATATAATGCCAAAAGAATTTAGTATGCAGGCAAAATCAACAAAAGTATATTTGGTTTTTTATCAGCCTTGTGTACCTTGTAGGGCTAATGGAGAGATTCCAATTTCCTGGACGGCAAAAAAAATTCTAAGCTACAAAAAAGGGGCAGGGAATGCATATTTAAATATTTATGAAGTTATTCCATAATCTTTTAAGAGTTGGGACATATAGATATTATGTTCTGGTATTTCTTGTTTCTTCTCTTCCTCTTACCGCTTTTTTTATAACAACAAATCTTGTACATACAAGCGATGGACTAGTGCATGTTCCTCGGATAGCCGCGTTCTATAAAGCGCTTGTTGATGGTCAATTTCCTGTGCGTTGGGCCGGTGATTTAAATTTTGGATACGGTATGCCGCTTTTCAATTTCATGTATCAATTGCCATATTTGGTTTCATCCTTTTTTATTGTTGTAGGTTTTGATTTAGTTTCATCTTTCAAGCTTTCTATGGCAACAAGTTTTTTACTATCGGGATTTTTTATATTTTTATTCGCAAGAGAATTTTTTAAAGATGAAAAAAAAGCGTTACTTATAACTCTCCTATATCAATTTGCCCCTTTTCATTTGGTAGAGCTATTGGTGCGAGGAAGTTTTGGGGAGTTGTATACCTATACCTTTTTGCCGCTAGTTTTATTTGGTTTAACAAAGATTATAAATAAACCAACAGTAAAATCTTTTGTTCTTACCTCCGTTGCGACTTTTTTTCTTATAATTTCACATAATGCAATAAGTTTAGTTTTTTTTGGAGTATGTTTGTTTTACATCCTCTTTTTTGCTCCGCGCAAAAAATGGCTGGTAAGTTTTGCATCGTTATTTTTCGGATTGGGTCTTTCTGCATATTATTTTATTCCGGCTATATTTGAACATAAATATACTTATGGAGATTTATATATGAAAGATTTATATAAAAGTCATTTTGTTCCTCTCTATTATTTTTTTGTCCCTAATATTTTAAAAAGTCAGGAATTTCGGATAGGAGCAGTGTCTGTCCAGTTTGGGCTATTCCATGTATTAGCAATTATTGCCGGATTTTTTGCATACACGAGAAGAAAAAGAGAATCAGGACGTATAATTCTTTTTTGTCTTATACTTGTTGGCGTTTCATTATTTTTTATGCAGCCTATATCTAAGATCTTGTGGGAAAGACTTACGCTTCTTCGTCAATTCCAGTTTCCGTGGAGGTTTATTTCAGTCGTAGTTTTTGCAACTTCTTTTTTAGGAGTAACATTTTTTGAATTCAAAAAATTTTCAAAACATTTGGTTTTCGTTAGCGTTTGTATATTTATTGTTTTATCGACTGTTTTTTACTGGGTTCCTCAAGAAGGATTCGACAAAATAAATGAGAATTACTATCGAAATTTCCCTCTTACTACAACTTACTATGGTGAAACAGATGTAATATGGACTGCAGGAGAGTTTCATTCTTACCCGAAAAAACCGGTAGAGACAATAGAAGGAAATGCAATAGTTTCAAATTACAAAAAGAAATCAAACGTTCACACCTACATTGTTGTTTCTCAGAAACCGAGCAAAATTGTTGACCATACGGAATATTTTCCGGGTTGGAAAGTATATGTAAATGGAAAACAAACCTCGATAGAATTTCAGGATCAAAACTATCGTGGAGAGATAACGTTTGCTGTTCCTGCGGGAAGTAATGATGTAAAGGTTGTATTCGGTGAAAGTCCAATTCGTGCTGTGTCTGATGGGATAAGCATTCTTTCTTTTGCAGGAATTATTGGATATGTTGGATTTCGTAAAGTCAGGAAAAAAAGATGAAAAAAAATATATTAATTTTATTATTTTTTCTTGGAGTTACAGCGATATTTTTTTATAAAACATTTTTGTTTGGGAAAATTCCTTTTCCAGGAGACCTTCTTCTTGCAGAATACAATCCTTGGAAAAGTTATTCCTTTGAAGGATATGTTCCCGGAAGTATTCCAAATAAAGCACAATATTTTGACACCATTCGACAGATTTATCCTTGGAAAACATTTGCAATTGACACATTAAAGCACGGAAATTTTCCTCTATGGAATCCGTATAATTTTGCAGGTGCTCCGCTTTTTGCAAATTCGCAGTCGGCCGTACTCTATCCTTTAAATATTTTTTATCTTTTTCTTCCTCAAGTTTCAGTTTGGGCGTTACAAGTTGCTTTCCAGCCGCTTTTGGCTTTGGTATTTACATTTATTTACGCAAGAGTGATTGGATTGTCAAAAAAAGGGGCGGTTTTTTCATCTGTTGCATATTCTTTTTCGCTTTTTATGAGCGTATTTTTGGAATACAATACTGTTGGTCACGTAATTTTGTTTCTCCCTCTGGTGCTTTTTTCAGTTGAGAAAATAATTACAAAAACAAGATGGGTTTGGGTAGCACTTCTTATTGCCTCTATTGCAGGTGCATTTACGGCAGGACACATACAAATATTCGGCTTTCTTTATATTTTTTCTTTGATATATGCGGTAACAAGAATTGTTTTTGCAAAAAGTAAAAAATTAACCGTAATTACTATAATTGTATGTTTTCTTCTGCCGCTTGGTATTGTTGCGCTTGAACTTTTTCCGCTTATGGAGCTTATTAAAAATTCTGCGCGCGCAAGCCAAGACTATAATTTTTTGCTGCGAGTGCTATTAATCCAGCCGTACCAAATGATACTTTTTATAGCACCTGATATTTTTGGAAACCCTGCTACAAGAAACTACATGATTGGTTTTGATGCTTACCCCGGTAACTCAATTTATATTGGTATCTTGCCGTTTTTATTTTCTTTTCTTTCATTTAAACACTTCAAAATAAATTTTTATGTTAAGTTTTTTTCAATTACAATTGTTGTTCTTTTGTTGCTTTTTGTACATACACCGTTAACAGAGTTACTTTACCGCTTTAATATTCCACTTTTTTCAACAGGCTCGCCGACAAACGCAATTTTTCTTTTGTCTTTTAGCTTATCAATTCTTGCAGGAATAGGAATAGACTTGTGGTTATTAAAAAAGGAAATGTCCAAACAAATAGTTGTAAGTTTTGGCATCCTTTTTATCTTTTTGTGGGGATTTTTTATTCTCGGCCGTCCATCAATAGTTTTGATAAAAAACTTTATTTTGCCTACCATGCTTTTTTGCGTACTATTTTTTGCAGTTATTATTGGAAACAAAAAACACAGTTTTAAAAAGATAGTCTTTTTTGTTCTTCTGGCATTAACTATATTGGATTCTTTCTACTATTTTCAAAAATTTAATCCTTTTGTCCCGCGTGGTTTTGTTTTTCCTGATACTAAAATTATTTCATTTCTTCAAAAAAATACAGGGATTAACAGAATTTGGGGATATGGGAATGCTCAAATAGAATCAAATTTCCATACGCAATATTCTATTTTTTCTGCCGAAGGGTATGATCCGCTTTACCCAAAAAACTATGGAAGTTTTATTCAATCTACAAAAAACGGAAAAATAGGCAGCGAATTTAACAACGAAACTCGCTCTGATGCAGTGATTGCTCCCGGTTCAGGAGAAGTGGATTTGCCAAACAATATAAACCGACTAAAGGTATTAGATTTACTTGGCGTAAAATACATTTTGGATAAAAAGGAAAACGGAACAACGGAAAAAACCTTTCGAGACTCGCGGTACAAAAAAATATTTGATGCAGATGGGTGGGTAATATTTGAAAATAAAAATAGCCTTCCAAGATTTTATTTGGCGGATAATTTTGCGGTTTATAATAACAATAAAGAATTTGAGAATATATTTTTTTCAAATACTTTTGACCCGAACAACACAGTTCTTTTAAATGAAAAGATAAACGGGTTTAGCAACGCGCCGGGTGAAAGAGGAACAGCGATTCTTTTATCATATGCACCATCCAAAATATCAATTCGAACAGAATCAAAAACTAATAAGATTCTGTTTTTATCAGATACTTATTATCCGGGATGGGAGGCATATGTTGATAATGTAAAGACCGAAATTTTAAGAGCAAATTATGCATTTCGCGGAGTTGTAGTTCCAAAAGGCAGCCATGCGATAACATTTTTGTACCAGCCTAAATCCTTTTCAAATGGGGTTATAGTATCTATAATAAGTAGCATAGTAGCTTTTATTTTTATACTTAAGATAAAAAGATATGAAACTTAACATTAAATTACTTATTTTATTGGGAATTTTTGTTATTGCATTTATCCTTAGGTTTTATAAACTTGGAGACGTTCCTAACGGTCTATACCAGGACGAAACATCAATCGGATACAATGCATATTCGATTATGACAACAGGAAAGGATGAATATGGAAAAATTTTTCCGTTGTATTTTAAATCATTCGGAGACTACAAGCTTCCAATTTATATTTACTCGGCAATTATCCCTATTAAATTATTTGGATTAAATGCGTTCGCAGTACGATTTCCTTCGGCGTTTTTTGGTTTTTTAACTGTTGTAATGTTTTATTTTTTTATAAAGGAAATTACCGATAAAAAAAACCTTGCACTTGTCGCAACATTTTTACTTACGATTAACCCATGGCATCTTCATTATAGTAGAGCAACTTTTGAAGTTAGTATTTCTCTTTTCCTATTTATTGTAGGAACTTACCTTCTTTCCCGAGCTTTTAAAAAAGGGAAGAGCATTGAATTTTTTGTTGGAACATGCCTTTTTATATTATGTATTTATACATATAACCTGACACGGCTTCTTTCGCCTATTTTATATTTTAGCGTAATTCTTATTTATAAAAATGAACTTAAGAAAATTAGCAAGGGAACGTTTATTATTAGTACAATTTTCTCAATTTTTTTATTAACCCCTTTTATAATTAGTTTTATCTCTGGAGGGGGTATATCTTCAGCCTTGGGAACTCTTATTTTTTCAAGCGCCGCAGTAAAAGCTCCTCTTCTGGAATTAAGAAGTTATTTTATTAACATACCACCTATTATTTCAAAACTGTTTTTCAGTATTAATGCTATGATATTACTGCAGTATTTGCAAAATATAGCGTCGTATTTTTCGATAAACTTTTTCTTTATCGCTGGATCACTCCACGGAAATCATGGAATAGGAAATGTGGGACAGTTTTACCTTTTTGAGTTGCCACTATTTATATATGGTTTAATCCTTTCTTTAAAACATAATTCGTGGGGTAAAATATTTGTATTATGGGGAATTATAACAATTCTTGTTGCGGGGGCGACAAGAGAGGTTCCACATGCTACCAGAAGCTTTTTTCTTGTTGTTCCTATAATAGTTTGTATTGCTTTAGGAGTACTAGCTGTTTGGAAAAAGATAATAAGCATTAAAATTTCCTCGCTCAGAATTGGGATTTTGGCTATTTGTTTGGCTTTCGCATTCTATAATATCATTTATTATTTTGCGTCCTATTACATTCGCTTCCCAATTGCATATGCAAAAGCTTGGAGAACAACAGATAAAGAATTATCGCTTTTTCTTGCACAAAATGAAATCCGTTATGACAAAATTATTTTTGATAAGGATGCAGGATTTATCTATTCATCAATGCTTTTCTACTCAAAATATCCACCTTTAGATTTTCAGAAGACTTCTATGCGAGAGGCTGATACTTCTGAGGGGTTTTCTAATATAAAATCGTTTGGAAAATATGAATTTAGAACAATAAATTGGGATAAAGATATAAAAATACCAAACGCACTAATTATTACGGATTTTCTAAAAAAACCTAAAGATCTATCAGCTTTGACTATATTTTATTATCCATTGCGTCCTATTGTTTTAGCAGTTGAGCAGAAAATTATCTCATATCCTTTCAGGGAGCCTTCTTATGTCGTTTACGAAACACATTAAAAATCAAATTTTGGTTATCTTTCTTGTTGTGGTAATATCCTTGCCGGCGGTTTTTGCTCTTTTCCAAACAGGTTTTCCTCAAACAGATGACGGGAACTGGATGGTTATTAGGTTTTCAGCGTTTTATGCATCATTTCGCGACGGACAAATCCCCGTACGTTTTCTGGAAAGACTGAATTACGGATATGGATATCCGGTTAGCAATTTTTTGTATCCTGGATTTATGTATTTGGGTATTCCGATACATATTCTTGGAATAAATTTTGTTGATACGATCAGAATTTTATTCGGCGTTTCTCTTTTAAGTTCATCATTGTTTTGTTTTTTTTGGCTTTCGAAATTATTTAGACAAAAAGCCGCTTTTTTAGGAGCTATTTTTTATCTTTATGTACCTTATCATCTGTTTGATGTTTATAAGAGGGGAAGTCTTGGTGAGGTTTTATCACTTGCGATTGTTCCGTTTGTTTTATGGATGATAGAGAAGAATTTTTTTTTCTTTGTGGCTCTTGGAGTTTTTCTTCTATCGATTTCGCATAATACGCTCGCCTTATTATTTTTGCCTCTTTTATTTATTTATTCTTTGATAAGAAAAATTCCGTTATCAAAGATAATTCTAAGTTTTTTTACCGGAATTTTACTTTCTTCTTTTTTTATTATTCCTGCAGTTTTGGAACTCTCGTATACGAATTTTTCAAAAACAAAAATTTCAGATATTTCAGGTTACTTTACGGATGTTAATCTAATCGGTTTCTCAACTTTTTTTGTTCTTGTTATGTCTTGTTGGTTATTGTTAAAAAATAAAGTAAATGAAAAAGACGGACAACGATCACTTTCTATTTTATTTGTAACAATTTTATCGGTAAGCATTATATTCTCCACAAGTTTTTCGGAATTCTTGTGGAAGTTTCTACCGCAAAGTTTTATTCAATTTCCTTTTAGGCTTCTTTCGTACGAAATTGTTGCCGGAAGTTTTCTTACAGCATTTGTTTTCTCCCGAGTAAAACGATTTTTTGTACCTACAGCAAGTATTTTTCTTATTTTAGTTTTTATAAATGTATTTCAATATTTAAAACCTAGTGCTAGTCAAAATCTTCCTGATACTTTTTATTCAACAAATGAAGCGACGACAACAGTTCAAGATGAATACATGCCGGTTTGGGTAAAAGAAAAACCAAAGTCACACTTTGAAAGAAAAGTGGAAGTTATTTCGGGAAACGCCACCATGTCAAACATTTTGTCTAGTGCTAAAAAAATCAGTTTTATACTAAACGCTCAAACACCTACAACAATAAGAATTAATACAATATATTATCCTGGGTGGAAAGCCAGTCTAAACGGAAATAATTTGAGTATTGATTACTCAAATATTTATGGAGTTATGGATTTGTATATTCCTAAAGGAGACAATAGTATAATTCTTACTTTTGGCGAAACTCCTTTAAGGCTTGTGGCCGACGGTATAAGCTTGGCGGGTTTAATTTTCTTGTTTTCAGCGCCTTTTATTCGAGTAAAAAACAAAGCGTTGCTATAATAAAGAACATGAAATTTATAAAGTCTCATTTTTCATCCGTGATTCTTGTTTTGGTCCTTTCTGTTGTTTCGGTTTTTCCGTTTTTTCAATTTGGATTTTTTTCAATGCATGATGATACTCAGGTCGCACGGGTATTTGAAATGGGCAAGAGTTTAAGTGATGGAATGTTTCCCGTGCGGTGGGTTAGTGATTTGGGGTATGGTTATGGATACCCCATTTTTAATTTTTACTCTCCGCTACCTTATTATATAGGCGGATTTCTAACGTTTATTGGTATTGATGCTCTTCTTGCAACAAAAATTGTTTTTTTACTCGCAATTATTGGTGCAGGAATATCAATGTATTTTTTGATTAATAAATTTTTTGGCAAGTCAGCAGGAATTGCTGCGGCAGTAATATATGTTTATTTTCCATATCATGCTGTAAATATTTACGTACGAGGGGCAATATCGGAATTATTTGCTTATGTATTTTTGCCTCTTGTCTTTTTAGCTTTAGTTAATATTCATTATGGAAAGCCGGAAAAAACAAATACTTTTCAGGCGAATTTACCATCTATACTTCTGGGCGCGTTTGCAATAGCTGCGGTTATACTTTCTCACAATCTGTCTGCCTTTATGATGTTTTTATTTTTGTTGATATTTATCCCGGTATCGCTCGTTTTTTCAAAAGAAAGAAGTAAAAGATTTATTGTTTATCTGGCTGTTTTATTTGTTGGATTTTTATTATCGGCATTTTATTCAGTGCCGGCAGTTTTTGAAGCCCGTTTTACAAATGTTTCCTCACAAATTGGTGGAGGAGCCAATTATTCTGACCATTTCGTGTGCATAAATCAGTTGTGGGATAGTCCCTGGGGATTTGGTGGTTCTGCAAAGGGGTGTACAGACGGAATGAGTTTTCGGATTGGAAAATTAAATATTATTTTCGTACTACTAGCTTTTATGTTTATACCAATTTGGTTTAAAAAAATAAGAGAAAGAAGTTTTTTTATACTTTTGACTATTGGGTTTTTTGCTCTATCTCTTTTTATGAGCATAGAATACTCGTTACCTATTTGGAAAACCATACCATTTAGTCAATTTTTACAATTTCCGTGGAGATTTCTTGGCCCGGCAGGACTTTTTATAAGCATAATAATTGGGGTATTGGTATTTATACTCGGAAAAATTTTAAAAACCCCTTTTGTTGTTTTATCTTATATTTCTATAATCCTTGGAACAATTTTTCTAAACGTCAAGCTTTTTACTCCTCAGCAAATTATTTCTCAAGATGTAAATTTTTATACGAACATAAATAATCTTACATTTAAAACTTCAAAAATTTCAGATGAATACATGCCGCAAAATTTTATAAAGCCCTTAAGTCAAAGAGACATTAAAAAAGAAAGCGTAGAGATAGTATCAGCAAAAGGAACAATACAAAACATACAAACGAACACAGACAATATAAGTTTTAATATAGTTATAAATCAACAGGGTACAATAAGAATAAATAGGGCATACTTTCCGGGGTGGAAAGTTTATGTTGACGGAATCGAAAGTGAATATGTTGTAAAAAACGACGGAATATACACAGAAGTATTACAGGGTTCACATATAGTTGGGGTAAAGCTTGTCCAAACTGCAATTGAAAAATTTAGCAACGTGCTTAGTTTTATTGGTTTGATTATCGTTTTTATTGTTATAATATTGGATAACAGACTTTATGGATACACAAGAAAAGCTTCCTGAGTTATCAATTTTCTTTCCATTCTGGAACGAAGAGAAAAATATTGAGAAGGTTGTAACAGACGCAATTTCTGTTGCTCGTGATGTTGCGGAAACGTGGGAGATTATAATGGTTGATGATGGATCAACTGATAAAACATCTGAAATCGCAAAAAACTTAGAAAAAAAACACAAAAATTTAAAGCTAATTGCGCTGCATCCAAATAAAGGATATGGGGCAGCGCTTAGAGCAGGCTTGGAGCATTCGCAATATAAATATGTCGTATTTACAGACGGCGATTTACAATTTGATTTTTCGGAATTGACAAAATTTATTGAAAAAATTGATTCCGCAGATATTGTTATCGGGTATAGAAAAAAAAGAAAAGACGAAAAGATTTTCAAAAGACTTCTATTGATGAATCTTTTGAAGGTTTGGGATTTTGTATTGTTTGGGTTTTATTTTAGGGATATAGATTGCGGATTTAAAATGTTTACGCGGAATGCTCTGGATCAGCTTGGGTCTTTGCGTTCGGATGGAGCTATGATAACCTCGGAAATTCTTGCAAAAGCAAAGAAAAAGAAGCTAAAAATACTTCAAGTAGGAGTGGAGCATTATCCTAGAAAATATGGTTTGCAAACAGGAGCAAATTTATTTGTTATTGTTCGCGCAATTCTCGAAAGTTTAATTCTTTGGTCAGATATCCACAATGGAAGAATTTGATACAGAAAAAGAGCATATTGGTTTGACTTCTGCAAAGGGTGTTGCGGCTCTTGCTTCAAGAACATTTATTCTCAACCTTATTTCTTTTGCGACGTCTCTTGTGATATTTACAATACTTACGCCGCGGGATGTTGGAGTATATGTTGCAGTTATTGCGATTCAACGAGTTGTAAGTTTTTTCACAGATTTTGGTTTTGGCGCAGCTCTTATTCAGAAAAAAGATAAATTAACTCGAGAAGACACGACAACTACATTTACACTGCAGAGCAGTGTTACTTTAGCGATATTTGTAATTATTTTTGTCTTAAAAGATTTTATTGCGCGAGGATTTAATCTTGCAAATGATGCGGTTATACTACTTTTAGTTTTGGTGTTTACCATATTTGTTTCTTCGTTTAAGACGATTCCATCAATTGTGCTTGAAAGGAAAATACACTTTCATAAGCTTATTTTCCCTCAAATTGTTGAGTCTTTAGTTTTTAATGCAATTTTACTTTTTCTTGTTATTAATCGTTTTGGTCTTTACAGTTTTTCATGGGCATTTTTTATATCAAGCATTGTAAGCATTCCTGTTTATTATTATATCCAGCCATGGCACATCGGAGTTGGGGTAGATAGAAAATCGCTTGGTCATCTTCGTTTTGGGCTGCAATTTCAGCTAAAAAATATTCTTGCGACAATAAAAGATGATTTTTTAACAGTTATTCTTACAAAATTTCTTTCATATACGCAAATTGGGTATATCGGATTTGCACAAAAATTAGCCTTTTTTGTTTTTAGGTATGTTGTCGATAGTGTTACAAAAGTAACTTTTTCCGCATACTCAAGGCTTCAAGACGACAAAGTGCTTTTGATACGAGCAATCGAGAAATCACTTTTTTTTGTTTCATCTCTTATGTTTCCGATGCTTTGTGGTCTTATTATCGCTGCTCCTTTTGTAATCCGATATTTTCCTAAATGGCAAAATAAATGGGAACCGGCAGTTATAAGCCTTGTGTTTTTTTCCCTTAACGCGATTGTTTCTTCTTTGTCCGGAATTCTAGTAAATGTTCTTGATTCAACAGGTAAAGTTAAGACTACTCTCAAGCTTATGGTTATTTGGACAACTCTTACTTGGGTTTTGACTCCAATTTTTATAAAAATTTGGGGATACAATGGAGTTTCTATTGCTTCTTTTTTAGTAACACTCACAATTTTTTACACAGTTTACCTCGTAAAACAGGTTGTAGAATTTTCCTTCTTAAAAAGTATTTACAAGCCATTTTTTGCAACTACAGCTATGGGACTTCTTTTTTACTTTTTATCTTCGCTTTTTGTGACAAGCATGGCAAGCCTTATATTTTTTAGTGTAATTTCGGGATTGTTTTATTCTGTGCTATTCTATTTAATAGCAGGAGAAGAAGTTATTGGTGATTTTAAAAAAATAATTTTTAAGAAATAAAAAAATGACAACTCAAAAACAAACAATTTCTGTTGTAGTTTCCGCATACAACGAAGAAGAAAAAATCAAAGAGTGTCTTTTGTCGGTAAAATTTGCCGATGAAATTATAGTTGTTGATAACCAGTCGTCGGATAATACGGCCAAGACTGCAAAACATGCTGGTGCAATAGTCATAAGCCGCCCCAACAATGCAATGCTAAATATTAACAAAAATTTTGGGTTTTCAAAAGCCAGTAGCGTATGGATATTAAATCTTGATGCTGATGAAAGGGCAACTCCACAACTAATTTCTGAAATTAAAAAAAAGATTGGGGAAAGAAACGGAACGGACGGATACTGGATTCCGCGGAAAAATATTATTTTTGGAAAATGGATAGAGCACTCAATTTGGTGGCCCGATTATCAGCTCAGGTTGTTTAAAAACGGAAAAGGAAAATTTGCCGAAAGACACGTCCACGAGCCAATTGAAGTACACGGTAAAACAGAAAAATTAGAAGAGTCACTTATTCATATAAATTACACGACTGTTTCACAATACCTTCAAAAGCTTGATAATATATATACCGAGAATGAGGCAGAGCAATTTATTGCGGAGGGAAAAACAATACATTGGGTTGATGCAATTCGATTTCCTGTAAACGATTTTTTAAAAACCTTTTTTCTGCAAAAAGGCTACAAGGAGGGACTTCATGGGCTCGTACTTTCTCTTCTTCAAGCATTTTATTCGCTTATAGTTTTTGCAAAAGTATGGGAAAAACAAGGGTTTAAAGAAGAAAACAGTAAAACATTTCTTAAAGATACATATAAAGAGTTTGAGAAGGCTTTCAGCGATATTACATACTGGTTTTTAACCGTAACTTTGGATGAAACATCTCAAAAAGGGAAAAAGTTCTTCTATAAACTTCGGCGAAAAATGATTAAAAGACCTTAATGAAGAAAGTAGCGATAATAATTATTAACTATAACCGAGAAAAAGATACGGTTGATTGTCTGGAGTCTATTTTAGCAATTGAGTCTTCAAAAAATATATTAACAACCATTGTCGTAGATAACGGGTCTAAAAATAAATTCGCAACAAACAAAAACTATAAAGAAATTGGGCTTAAAATTTTAAGAAGTGAAAAAAATCTTGGATTTGCCGGCGGAAATAATTTCGGAATTAAACATGCGTTAAATAATGGTGCAGATTATGTTTTGCTTTTAAATAATGACACTTTCGTAGATAGGAAATTTATAAAAGAATTAATAGATGTTTTCGAAGAAAAAAAGGATGCAGGGATTGTAGCACCAAAAATTTACTTTGCAAAAGGATTTGAATTTCATGATAGATATAGGGCAGAAGATCTCGGAAAAGTTTTCTGGTATGCAGGCGGAATAATGGATTGGAATAATGTTATTGGAAAACACCGCGGAGTTGATGACGTTGACACCGGACAGTACGATAAGATTGAAAAAACAGATTTTGCAAGCGGTTGCTGTTTTTTGACAAGTAGGGAGGTTTTGGAAAAAGTTGGGATGTTTGATGAAAAGTTTTTTTTGTATTATGAAGAGAGCGATTTATGTGAAAGGGTAAAAAGAAATGGATTTAGTATTTTCTATACACCAAAATCTGTTCTTTGGCATAAAAATGCCCAATCTACAGGAGGATCGGGTTCTGATCTTCAGGATTATTATATTAGCAGAAATAGGTTATTGTTTGGCATGAAGCACGCGCCTTTCCGATCAAAAATAGCTTTATTTCGTGAAAGTCTAAAATTATTAATTATGGGTAGAAAATGGCAAAAAATTGGAATACGTGATTTTTACATACTAAAATTTGGAAAAGGGAGCTTTAGTCTTGATTAATAATTTTTATAAAATGAAAAGGTTTTTTGGTCTAGGAATTATTATTCTCATATCAATACTTCCATTGCTTGATTTTCTTCATCCCGGACTTCCCTTGACTCACGATGGGCAAGACCACATAGCACGTATTGCAAATTTTTACCAAAGTCTAACTGAGGGAAACCTAATTCCGCGATGGGCTGGGAATCTTAATTGGGGATACGGACATCCGATACTTATGTTTTTGTATCCTTTGCCGTCATACTCCGCCTCACTGTTTCATTTATTTGGTGTTAATTTTGTTGACAGTCTGAAAATTGTTTTTGCCACAACATTTATTCTTTCTGGAATAACTATGTATTTATGGATTCGTGAATTTTTAGGAGAAGAAGCAGGTATTATTGCAGGAGCGTTCTATATGTTTGCGCCGTACAGATTAGTTGATTTATATGTAAGAGGAGCTTTAGGTGAACACGTGGCATTTGTTTTCCCGCCGCTTATTTGTTATTTTATGTTTAAGCTTTCAAAGAAATATTCTTTTTCAAATTTTGCTTTTGCTGCGTTTTCAGTTGCCTTTCTTGTCCTTTCACACAACGCAATTACTATAATGTTTATGCCATTTGTTCTTTTATATTGCGTTATTCTTCTTAAAAACGCAAAAAATTTAAAAAAACTTTTATTGTTATACTTTTTTGCAATTCTTCTTGGTGTTGGTATTTCGGGATTTTTCTTGATCCCTGCGTTTTTGGAGGGAAAATATACTCTTCGTGATATAGTGACGGCAAAAGAATATGCATCGCGTTTTGTTGTTCCACAAGCTCTTATATATTCACAATGGAGTTATGGAGGAACAGGATTATTCTCTGCACAGCTTGGATTGCTTCACTTTATAGGAGTTGTAATTTCTATTTTTTCTTTTAAAAAGGTCTATCAAAAAAATAAAATAATAAAATGGTTTTTTTTCTTAACCGGAATTTTCTTTCTTTTTTCAATATTTATTATGCTAAAAGAATCAGACTTTATCTGGAAAATTTTTACAATTCTACAAAAATTCCAGTTTCCATGGAGATTTCTTTCGCTATCCGTTTTTTGCGAGTCAATTCTTGCCGGTATAGCGATAGCTTTGATGCCCAAAAAACATAAAATGTTAGGAGTTTTAGTTATAGTCGTAGCTCTTCTTATAGTGAATAAAAATTACTGGCACGCAAACGGATTTTTGCAAAAGCCGGAAAATTTTTATACAAAAGTTTATCAGGGGACAACAGATACAGGGGAAAGCAGTCCTATTTGGTCGATAAGATTTATGGAACAAGAGGCGCCATCTCATATACAGGTGATAGGAGGTATGGCAGTTAGTAAAGAGGTAATACGTACCTCAGTACGTCATCTGTATGTGTTAAATGTAAAATCGGATAGTGCAAGAATTCGTGAAAATACACTTTATTTTCCGGGTTGGAATATATACGTTGATGATAAAAAAACCAATACGGAATTCCAAGACCCAAACAATCGAGGAGTAATGACATTTTTTGTACCTACAGGACTTCATAAAATTGAGTTGAGGTTTGAAGATACTAATACCCGAAAATTGTCAAATATTATATCTGTTATTTCGCTTGCAGGAGTTTTTGGAATAGGTCTCTTTTTTAAAACAAAATATGGTAGAACTATTTAGAAAATACTATCAATTTATTTTTCTTTTGACGATTTGGGCGATATTTTCAAGCCCTTATTTAATTTTTGGAAAAGTGCCATATTCGTCTACGTACCAAGTTAATCATTTTCCTCCGTGGACAGCATATGAAAAATACTGGGGACCTGTTAAAAATGGTGCAATGCCTGATATTACGGATCAAATTTATCCGTGGCGCCATTTTACTATTGAAAGTTTGAAAAAGTCTCAAATTCCTCTTTGGAATCCATACAACTTTTCAGGTAATCCTCATCTTGCAAATTTTCAGTCTGCGGTACTTTCACCGTTTAATTTACTATTTTTTATTTTACCGTTTGTTGATGCGTGGAGTTTAAATGTTTTATTAGCACCGCTTTTAGCAGGAATTTTTACATATTTTTTACTACGAGAATTTGGGAACGGCAAAAACTCATCTCTTATTTCTGCCATATCATTCATGTTTTGTGGATTTATAACCGTTTGGATGGCATACGGAACTCTTTCTTTAGCAATAGCATTTCTTCCTCTCTCTTTATTTTGTTTGGAAAAATGGTTTAATACAAAAAAAACTTGGGCGCTAGCTCTTCTTGCATTTTCTATTCCTCTTTCTTTTTTTGCCGGGCACTTTCAAACGAGTCTGTATTTTTTTATTTTTCTAGCGTTTTATCTTATTTTTAAAATAATAAATTCTAAAAGTAAAAAAGGTGTTTTATCGGTTTTCTTGTCGGTTTTGTTCGGTCTCTTAATTATTCTTCCTCAAATAGTGCCGTCAATCGAGTTTTATTACAATACTGTTCGTAGCCAGGTGTTTAATAGTGGTGGAGGAATACCTTGGTGGCACTTAGTAACTTTTTTCAGTCCCGATTTTTTTGGTAATCCTGTGACGCGCAATGATTGGATTGGAAGTTATGCCGAATGGGCAAATTTTATTGGAATAATTCCTTTTGCGCTTATTTTATTTAGCGTTTTTTCGGTAAAGAAGAAATCACGCGTTTGGTTTTTTATTTTAGCAGGTATTACAACGTTAATTCTTGCAATTGAATCCCCATTACAACCTTTTATTGGTAATTTAAAAATTCCTGTTTTGTCCACAAGTAACCCATCAAGAATAATTGTTCTTGCAAGTTTTTGCTTTTCTGTTCTTGCCGGATTTGGATTGGAAAGTCTATTAGAATTTATAAACAAAAAGTCTCTGAAAAAAATTATTACCGGCTTTTTTCCAACATTTCTTATTCTTGCGTCCGTTTGGATTTTCATTTACTTTACCCATATTTTGTCCGCTGAGCAATTGATAGTTGTAAAGCGAAATATGGTTTTGCCGACAATTATGTTTGGTTTGGTGTTTGGGGCTGCAATACTTTTTTCTTTTTTCAATATAAAAAAATATTTGTGGGCATTTATAGTAATTGTACTTGTTGTAACTTCTTTCGATAGTCTTCGTTTTGCACAAAAGTGGATGCCTTTTGATCCAAAAAATTTAGTTTTTGCAAACATTCCTGTTTTTTCGGGGATTAAAGAAAATATTGGGTATGGGCGTATTTTTGGCAATCTTGGTGCGCAAGTAGAGACTTATTATGGATACCCTTCAATACAAGGGTACGATCCGTTGTATGTAGGAAGGTATGGTGAGTTTATAAGATCTGCTTTAAGCGGTGAATTCTTGGAGGGAGAAAGGTCGGTTGTAAAGCTTGAAAAATTTGGGGCTGGAACGAAAAGAGTACTTGATGTTTTAGGAGTAACTCTTATTTTTCATCCGGTTGCCGACACAAATCAATCGTGGGCTTTTCCCGTCTGGCGCGATAGTCGGTATATTAAAGTATACGGAGACAATAAATTCCAACTTTTTAAGAATACGTCGGCGCTCCCGCGAGCAGAATTATTTAACCGATTCGAACTAATTCATAACGATAAGCAAACATTAAAAAGATTTTATTCAAATTCCTTTGATTTTAGAAAAACCATAATTGTTGAAGAAAATCCAAATATTGTCTTAAATAAGGAAGCAAAAGGAAAATCAGAAATTATTTCATATACGCCAAATAAAATTATTATAAAGGTGAATACTGATAGTCCTGCATTGTTATTTCTTTCTGACAATTATTATCCCGGATGGGAAGCATTTATAGACGGTAGCCAAACAAAAATTTTTCGGGCAGATTATGCTTTTCGCGCAGTTGTTGTTCCAAAAGGAACTCACACTGTCATCTTTAACTATTCACCGTTAAGTTTCAAGTTGGGTATAGTAGGTGCTATAATCGGTCTTATAGGACTTGTAATTTTGTTGATTAAAAAATAATATGCTTTCAATAATTATTCTTACAAAAAATTCTGAGGAAACTCTTGCAGATACAATAGAAAGCCTAAAGAATTTTGGTGACCAACTTATCGTTGTCGATTCAGGATCGGATGACAGAAGCGTTGAGGTTGCCAAGCATCTTGGAGCAACGGTTTTTAAAAATAAATTTGAGGACTTTTCTGCTCAAAGAAATTTTGCTATATCAAAAGCAAATAATCCATGGGTTTTATACATAGATGACGATGAACAGATAACAGAAGAATTTAAAAAAGAAGTAAAAAATACAATTGCTGCTTATGATAAGAATTCCGAAATAGGTGGTTATTATATAAGGCGTAAAACTTTTTATTATGGAAAAGATTGGGGGTTTGCAGATAAAGTACAGCGCCTTTTTTATAAAGAAAAATTTACCCGGTGGCATGGGGTAGTTCACGAAACTCCAACAATAAAAGGTGCTTTTGGTGAAATTGAACGTCCTATTAATCATTACACGCATCGTAGTCTTTCACAAATGGTAGAAAAAACTAACGAATGGTCTGAATATGAAGCAGAGCTACGTATTAAAGCCGGGCATCCGGAGATGACGTGGTGGAGATTTTTTAGGGTCATAGTAACTGCATTTTTTAAATCGTATGTTTTTGAAAAAGGCTACAAAAACGGAACAGAAGGAATTATTGAGGCAATATACCAATCCTTTTCAATTTTTATTACCTACGCTAAATTGTGGGAGATGCAAAGAGAGAAGAAATAACTACTTAATTTTTTACAAACCAGGAGCGAATTTCTCTAAAAGAGAGTTTTTTTTCTGAGAATTTGAAAAGGTAAACTATTTCAAGAATTCCAACAGTATTTAAAATAAGAAGAACGATAAACCAATTCCTTTGTTTGCTTTTTGCAGCTCTCCATAGCGAAAAACCCTTCCATAAAAGAGACCATACATAAAGACTAAGAAAAAGCAAAGAGTTTGGTTGCAATAAAGGATCAAAACCGTTCATGAAAAAAAGTTTATCATAGCTTTGAAAGATTATCAATACCTGATACAATAGCTTTATATGGTAAGTAGGCTTAAGATAGGGTTTTATTCTCCATATTTAGATACCCTTGGAGGAGGGGAAAAATACCTTTTCGATATTGCTGGTTACTTGTCTTCCAAGCACAACGTTTTTATATTCTGGGACAATAACCTTATTGCTTCCAAAGCGGAAAAAAGGTTTGATATAAAACTTAATCAAATACATTTTATTCCTAACATTTTTAATAAAAGAAACGCTTTTAAAACATCACTCAAATCACGTGATTTTGATGTAATTTTTTATGTTAGCGACGGTAGTATACCGCTTCTTTTCTCAAAAAAAAACTTTGTAATTCTACAATTTCCGGTTAATTGGGTAAAGGTTAATCCTTTGCTTAAGCTAAAACTTTTACATGTAAACAAGCTTATTTGTTATTCGGAATTTGTAAAAAAAAGTTTGATTGAAAAATTTAAAAGAGAAACAATTGTGATTCCTCCCTTTATTGACATAGTAAAAAAAGAAAAAACGAAAAAAGAAAATATTATTTTAAGCGTTGGTAGATTTACAAAAGCAATGAATACAAAAAAACAAGAGGTATTAATTGATGTATTTAAGAAAATGTTTGAAAGTGGCCTAAAAGATTGGAAATTAATTCTTATTGGATCATACCGCGAAGAAGATGTTGATTATTTTGAACAAATAAAAAAATTGGCTTCAGGATTTCCGATAGAAGTTTTGGGAAATATATCACACGATGAGCTTATCAACTACTATAATAAATCTAAAATCTACTGGCATGCTGCGGGGTACGGTGAAGACTTGGATACATATCCGGAGAAAGCAGAACACTTTGGAATTTCAACAGTTGAAGCAATGACTACGGGTAGTGTTCCGTTGGTTTTTAATGGTGGGGGGCAAAAAGAAATTGTTGAAGATAAAAAAGACGGTTTTTTATGGGAGAATACAGAGGAGCTTGCAGTCTTAACAACAAAACTTATTAAAAGTCCAAATGTCTTTAGTGTTATGTCCAGTCAAGCAAAAAAAATTTCAGAACGGTTTTCTAAAGAAGTTTTTTGCAGAAGAATTGAAAATCTTGTCACTTCATGAAATTTATTAAGCGCTATTTTTTAATTTTTCTATTTACTCTAGCTTGTTCGTTATATTTTTATCCGACAATTGTAAAAGGGTTATTGCCGATTCCATCAGATACGATTATAGGTCTTTATCATCCTTTCCGCGATTTTTATGCTAAAGAGTACCCACGCGGTATTCCATTTAAGAACTTCCTTATTACGGATCCGGTAAGGCAAATAATTCCCTGGAAAGAACTGGTAATGGAAAGATTTGAGCATTTTCAACTTCCTTTATGGAATCCTTATGAGATGGCTGGAAAACCACTTCTTGCAAATTTTCAGTCAAGCCCGTTTTATCCATTAAACATCATTCTTTTGATAAAACCGTTTTATTTTTCATGGACAATTTTTATTCTTTCACAAACTGTTTTATCGGGGATATTTATTTATTTTTACCTAAGAAACTTAAGCCTTCATAAATACGCTTCGTTATTTGGGAGTTTTGCTTATTCATTTTCAGGTTTTTCAGTTGCCTGGTTTGAGTGGGGAAATATTGTACACACAGTACTTTGGCTTCCATTAATACTGTTATCGATAGATAAAGTATTTTCAAAAACTAAAACAAAAAAAACTTGGGGCTTGGTATTTTTATTTGGATTATTATCGTCATTTTTCGCAGGGCACCTGCAAACATTTTTCTACATTTTTATTTTTACCTTTTTTTACTTTTTTACAAGATGGATTCAAAATGGCAAGAAACGTAATGTTTTATTTATTTTTATATTACTTACCTGTTTGTTTTTAATAATAACTTCAGTTCAGTGGATTCCAACCCTACAATTCATTAACCTTTCTGCCAGAAGCGTTGATCATCTGGAATGGACAAAAGCGGGATGGTTTATCCCTTGGGAAAATCTTGCTCAATTCATCGCTCCTGATTTTTTTGGCAACCCGACAACTCTTAATTATTGGGGAGTATGGAATTATGGCGAATTTGTAGGCTACATCGGTCTCCTACCTATTTTATTTGCATGTTTTGCTGTGGTTACAAGACGAGACAAAAAGACACTTTTTTTCGCAGGAGCTATTGTTTTATCCTTTCTTTTTGCTTTTCCAACGATTTTTGGAAAGCTGCCATATATTCTAAATATACCTTTTATTTCTACCTCTCAGCCAACAAGACTTGTTGCAATAATCTGTTTTTCTCTTGCGGTCCTTTCGGCTTTGGGTTTTGACTATTATCTCAAAAATAAAAAAATTGTAAAAGGAAAAGCTATATTTGTTTTTTTTCTTTCAACTATTTTTTTGATTTGGCTTTTTACCGTAACTTTATTTGGCGATAAGTTATTTGCAATTTCTCCTGATTTTCTTGTTTTGGCAAAAAGAAATTTAATTTTTCCGTCTTTTGTTCTTGCTTGTTCTTTTATATTATTCTTTCTTTCTGTAACAAATAAAAATATACATTTAAAGAAACTTATTTTAATATTGGTTTTTGTCCTTATTGTGTTTGATCTTTTTAGATTTGCAAATAAATTTGAGCCATTTACTAAAAAAGAATATTTATTTCCGATAACACCTTCTATTAATTTTATTAAAAATGATAATAGTATTTTTAGAGTAGCATCAAATGATTCACGAATTCTTCCTCCAAATTTTGCAACACACTACAAAATACAATCGATAGAAGGGTATGACCCGTTATATTTGCTGAGATACGCAGAATTTGTTGCGGCAATGGAAAGAAATACACCAAACATCTCTGCGCCTTTTGGCTTTAACAGAATAATTACTCCGCATAGTGTTTCTTCTTTGTTGGATTTGTTAAACGTTAAGTATGTATTTTCTTTCAACGATATTTCTTCATCCCGATTTAAAAAAGTATTTAATGAAGGACAAACGCAAATATTCGAAAATAAAACAGTCTATCCAAGAGCATTTTTTGTGAAAAATATTATTAATGCAAATTCAAAAAAAGAAGTTATAGAGAAAGTTTTTGAATCAAATCTTCGAGAAACTGCGGTTGTTGAGGATTTTATAAATAAAGCAAATCTTTCGATTGGACAGGCAGAAATTTTAAGCTATCAGGAAGAAAAAATAGTTATCAGGACAAATAATTATTCTAACGGATTTTTAGTTATAAGTGATGTATATTATCCAAATTGGAAAGCATTGATAGACAAAAAAGAGACAAAAATCTACATAACAGATTACGCATTTAGGGGTGTGTATGTTCCCAAAGGAAACCATATAATAGAAATGTACATGAGTATTTTTTAAATTATGGATACGCGGGCAATTGAAGTAATTATTCCTAACTATAACGGTACAAGTCTTATTAAAAGAAATCTAGGCGCAGTTTTGGCTTCACTCTTTGAAGAAAAAAATGTAAAAGTTACGATTGTAGATGACGGTTCTGATAAAAAACAGATTGAAGAGCTGGAAGAGTTATTATCTGAATTTAAAAAAAAATCAGATATAGAAATAACTCTTGTTAAAAAAAGCAAGAATGAAGGATTTTCTTCAACAGTAAATAAGGGTGCTTTTGCGTCAAGTGCTGATTTTTTAGTATTGTTAAATACTGATGTATCTCCCCAAAAAAACTTTTTAAAAATTGCGTTAAGCCATTTTGACCAGAACCCAAAACTTTTTGGAGTAGGGTGTTTGGATAAAAGTATTGAAGGAAGTAAAACTATATTACGAGGAAGAGGAATAGGGGATTGGAAACGCGGATTTGTTGTGCATAAAAAAGGAGAGATTACAAGAAGTGATACGTTTTGGATTGGTGGAGGAAGCTCTATTATTAAAAAGAATTTATTTGTCCAGTTAGGAGGCTTTGATGAAATCTACAACCCTTTTTACTGGGAGGATATTGATCTTTCATACAGAGCTAAAAAAAGCGGTTACGAAATCATATTTGAAAAAGAAAGTGTTGTTGTGCATAGACACGCTGAAGGCGCGATTCAAACACATTACTCGCCTTTTAGGATAAAAACAATATCTTTTCGGAATCAATTTATTTTTGTTTGGAAAAATATCGATGACGTAACACTTCTTGTAAATCATTTGGTCTGGCTTCCATATTATTTTTTAGTAGCCCTTTTGCACATGGATTTGGCTTTTTATGCCGGATTTATTCTTGCGATAAGCCGTTTTACTGATATAATAAAAAAAAGAAAAAAGCAAAAAGAACAGTATAAAAAAACTGATAGGCAACTTTTGAAGCCAGAAAACGCATGAAGTTATCAATTATTATTCCCGCTTTTAATGAAGAAAAAACTGTCGGAATTGTTTTGGATTCGATTATAAAACTTAAATTGCCAGGTATAGATAAAGAAATTATTGTTGTTGACGATGGATCAAGCGATAAGACTTCTGAAATTATTGAGAAAGTGAAAAAAAGGAATCCCGAATTAATTTTTTTAAATCACAAAAAAAACCAAGGTAAAGGTGCAGCAGTTGTAACGGGAATAAAAAATGCTAGAGGTGATTATATAGTTATTCAAGATGCGGATTCAGAATATGATCCAAAATATATAGCAAATCTTCTTGTTCCGATACAAAAAAAAGAAGCAGAAATAGTTTATGGAACCAGACTTAACCGTTTACCAAATCTTAAAGGCGAGGAGGCAAAACCGTTATTTGTTCTTCATTATTTGGGCAACAGGTTTTTAAGTTTTATTACAAGTATTTTATATGGACGGTGGGTTACCGATATGGAAACTTGTTATAAGTTATTTCCTAGAAGTGCTTTTGAAAATATTCGGCTTCGCGCAAAAGGATTTGAGCTAGAGCCTGAAATAACGGCAAAACTATTAAAATTAGGTCTTTCATTCAAAGAAGTTTCTATTACTGCGATTCCACGTGGATACAATGAAGGAAAAAAACTTAGCGCACTCCACGACGGTCCCCGTGCGCTTTGGGCATTGATTAAATATAGATTTGTTGATTAATTTATTATGAATATACGCCTTGATACGATTTTACTTTTCGCTCTTCTTGTCCCATTTATAATGGCCAATCGCATAAGTCCCCAAGAGACTCCTTACTGGCTTTTTGGACTTATCTTTTTGGGTCTTTTATCAAACATCGTATTAGACATCATAAAGATTCAAAAGCCTTTATATAATAGGTTAAAACAAGGACTTCTATGGTGTTTAATTGCGGCAAGTATTGGGGCAGGATTCCTCTCGGCAATTATAGTAAGGCACAGAGTGGCCCCGACTTATATGATTCATGATATTGTTTTACAGCAGGAAGCATCAATTAGATTTTTTCTTGACGGAAAAAATCCATACAACACTTCATACTTTGGGACTCAGCTTGAATCATGGCATTATTCGGATACAGAGATAAATCCGGCTCTTTATTATTTTGTAATGGAGCCTTTTTATCTTTTGTTTACTCTTCCGTTTTACTATGGAATTGTTCATACTTTTGGTTTTTTTGACGGAAGAATTCCTCTTTTCTTTCTTTTTTTTACAACTCTTATTTTTGCATCAAAGCTTGTTGTCGAAAATGAGAAAAAATTACTTTTTGTAATTCTACTTGCTTTTAATCCTGCAATGTTGGCTTACACTCTTGAGGGGCGTTCTGATATGTTTGTTTTTGCATTTTTATTTGTAGGGCTTTACTTTCTGTATAGAAAAAAGTATTTGTTTTCCGCAGTTTTACTTGCACTTTCTTTTGCTATAAAGCAATCAGTTTGGCCACTTTTTCCACTATATTTATTTTATTTATATTTTAAGACAAGGTCTTTAAAAAAAACTGCAACTATTCTTATTCCTTTCTTTGTGACATTTATTTCTATAGTAGCGCCATTTTTTATATGGAACCAAAAAGCATTTATTGAAAGTACTCTGCTATACGTTTCCGGAGGAATAGCGCATGGATACCCAATTTCAGGATATGGAATTGGGGCATTCTTGCAAAGTATTGATATTATAAAAAATAAAAATGATTATTACCCTTTTATAATTTGGCAGATAGCAATATGTTTGCCTTTACTTTTTTTATTGTTTAAATTTCTTAAAAAACATGTAAGCGTAAAAGCTCTTATTATTTGTTATGGAATATTTCTTTTTGTTTTTTGGTATTTCTCTCGTTACTTTAATAATAGTCATGTTGGATATTTAACAATGGTTTTTATAGCTGCATATTTTTGGCCGGAACCTACTGATGAAGGAGCAAAAAAATGACAATAGGTCATGCTCATTCAAATCATCTCAAACACGATCCCACTCGAGGATTTGGAGTATTTGAATCATATCTTGCGAAAAAAAGAGCGTCTATTGCTGAAAGCAAAATTCCGATTGACGCAAGAAAGGGTAGAGTTTTGGATATTGGATGCGGTGCATTTCCCTTCTTTCTTGTAAACACAAACTTTAATGAAAAATACGGCGTTGATTCAATTGTTCATAAAAAAGATTTTGGTAAGTCGATAGTATTAAAATCTTTAGATATTGAAAAAGAAAAACTCCCTTTTAAAAATAATTATTTTGATACTGTTGTAATGCTTGCAGTTTTTGAGCATGTTAGGGATGAAAAATTAAATACCCTTCTTAAAGAAGTAAGACGTGTTCTTAAAAACGAGGGACTATTTATTATGACAACACCTGCATCTTGGTCGGTATCTGTTCTTTGGGCGCTTTCAAGGATTGGGCTCGTAAGTAAAATAGAAATAGACGACCATAAAAATTTTAACCCTCCAAGCAAAATAAGAAAGATTTTAGAGGATGCGGGATTTGAGCCTCATAAAATAAAAAGCGGATATTTTGAGTTTTACTTAAATACTTATTTCGTCGCTAAAAAATGACACGAAAATCATTCATATTTCTTGCGGCAATTTTTTTGCTTGGGGTTATTTTTCGCTTTTATCTTCTCGGTAGTATTCCAAACGGATTCCACAGAGATGAAGTTTTTCTAGGGTATAATGCATATTCGATTCTAAAAACGAGCAGAGATATAACCGGGAATTTTCTACCTCTG
>Ga0100390_10000750_pt1 | contig 29412 bp, 29 predicted proteins | sample CryGeymeta201514_FD_81540 | JGI IMG/M metagenome (GOLD analysis project Ga0100390, IMG submission 81540) | Groundwater microbial communities from Crystal Geyser aquifers in Utah, USA - Crystal Geyser metaG 2015-14 | ecosystem: Environmental > Aquatic > Deep subsurface > Groundwater | place... | reverse complement strand
TTTGTTGTGGACTTGCTTGAAGTTGACTACATTCCACGCCTACTACCTCATAAGGCGGCTTATCTTGCTCATAGTACGCTTTGCGTTGAGTCAGCCCATCTTCTATCGGCTTATCTTCTTTGTTGTCTAATTCTTTGTTGTCTAATTCTTTATGCTGGCTTACTCCACTGGTTGTCTTATCTCCATCGACGTATTCATCCGTAAGGCGAAATAGTATTTGATTTTCATCTAGCGAAATCCCTGAACGACTTGTCATAACCTCAAGGTTATGGTCCATTGCGCGTTGAAGTTCAGTTGATGAAAGTTCTTTTGTAATGATCTCGTTTTTGTTCATTTTGCTATCCTTTTTTTAATCTCTTGCTTTTAGTTTTTATTGCCCTAAATAACAGTACATTGTTTTCAGTAACGCAAATTAACCAAAAAAATGGCAGGTCTTTTTACCGTTACTTTGCCTAAATAGGGGGCGTTACTTTGTCCTGTCATGTGACAGGATTCGCTACGATTCCAATTCTTGTTCAATAGTTGTTGCTCCTGTAGCGATTCCGTATTCGGTGGCGGTTGGGTGAGGTATGTCCGATGAAAGATCGCCTTTAGAGGTTAGTCCATAATTGTATGTTGAGGTCTTTGGGCTTCCTTGCCCCATTAGTACAGCCAGCATTCTTCTCGCCTTTTCAATAGGTATTCCTTGCTCTTTTAAATTGGCTTTTACGTTACTGGCAAATTGGTGACGGGCGCTATAAATTGTTGGGTATTTCCCCCGTTCCCCAAGACAACCACGGGTACAGTTGTTCATGGTGGTTACTAGGTTTTTGTAGAACGCATCGAAAAAGTCATTTTCTATTCCTGATTCGATCACTTTGTTTATTTGCACGACAAGTTCAATTTGGGTGTAAATATGATTTAGTGCTTCTTTTCCGTCCAGGTGTGAAAGGTCTATTGTTCTTTCTGCTTGGTGGGTTTTGCTTGAGGAATGACCTTTCGTTGACATAAAGCCATGCTGGTCTTTAGTGGATTTGTCATTTTTACAGACCAACGCTACCCCACCCTTAACTACGGTACTTTGTTCAATTCTTGCACTTAGCCATTCGTGGGGTCTTAACCCTGTTTGGATTGTGGCTCTCAGCCAAACCAGCAAAGGTTTTGCATATTGCGATCTGCTCTTGGTTAATAACCAGTGTTCTATTTTGTCTAGGTCATCTTTGGATATGCCTTTATCTCTTTTGGATTTCGGCTTATATAAGGCGCTTTGGTTTTTTTTGGTGTTAAGTGCTTTAGTGGATTTTAGCCGTACGATCTCGTTTTTGTTTTCCATGACCAAGCTGACAGCGTTCCGATAGACCCGCCAGGAATCGGGTAGTAGCTTTGGGCGCGTTTCACTTATTAACCAATCCACAAGATCGGCTTCGTTAATTTGTTGGTATGTGTCAATATTCTTGATTTTCATAAAGCGTTCCATCAAGGAAATGGCTTTTTCCTTGTAAGTCTTGCTAAGGTTTTCAGGTGATTTCATTTAACGCCCTTTTTCGTTGATTTAAAGAATAATTTGCTTACGGACTATTGCTACGGCAATAGACGGATTACTTCGTCTTAGATAAAGTTATGTTGTTTTTTCTTATTATAATGATAGAATGAAATTATTTTGAAGTATCTTGAATGTTTGAGATAGAATATATCCCATTTTCGGGTTCAGCCCGATTTACAAGGATTTCTTTTTAATATGATAAAAAAAACAGTAATTGCATTTTCTGTAATAACTTTGTGTGGTTGTTCTACCCAGCCAAAAGTTAAGGGTACTGTCTTGAAGGACGACCCTGACAAACCAATAAAAATAGCTATGTTAAAAATGTCGGAAAGAATAGATAAGTCTTTGCGAGTTTTGGCTGAGGTGAAGAATGCAGAAATACAAACATCATTAACACAAGAAGAAATGACGCGGCTAGAGTGGGAAAACAATATCGTGCCGCCCAACATGGATGCACAAATGACGTTTGATTGGGTTGGGGGTGCGGAACAGCCTTTAACTATGATTGCGGATTATTGTGGCTATAAATTTAAGGGCGTTGGAAAGAAGCCCGTCATTATGCCAGTGGTATCGGTAAAGTCGCAAGCGCGAAGCGCCATTGATATTGTGCGCGATATTGCAAGTCAACTTGGTTCTTCGGCAACGGTTCAGGTTTTGCCGTCAACAAAAACAATTACATTAATGTACGGCTCTCATGCGTATCAAGACTAAACATTATAAAGCAGTCGCTCTTTCAAGCTTGTTGATTGCATCGAGTTCGGCAAATGCCTTGTGGGGGTTTGGTGAGAAAAAACCACTGGCGGTTAATGTCGGTCAGAAAGATATTGGGTTGTGTCGGATATTGGGTGACGAGTGTGCCAAGGTATTTAACCCAATTGCTACTTATGAAGCAAAGTATCGACAAGAAGATTTGGAAGTGATTAAGACGTTATCCAATGTGACGAATGACGAAGTTAGCGAAGCATACAGTGAACAAAATAAAACCCTTTCAAACAAAGTTGTTGAGGTCACGGCAAAGACACTAGGAACGCAAACTGGATTTGCAGTTGGCGTAAAGAGGATTTCGAGAGTTGTCGGGGTGATGATTCCTGAACTTGATACTTTGGTGAATAAAACCTTTCGCCAATTAATGATTATGGATGAGGAAGGCCGATTGATACAGCCACCGATTATAGAGTCGGTCGAAGACAATGTTGCAGTTGTTAAGGGTGGTAAATCTTTTAGGGCGGCTTCACAGTCCTTCTATATTCGTAAACCCGCTCGTTTTGTGATCTCTCCCCCATCATGGGAAAACTATCTTAGTTTTGATGTAAGGCGGCCTTCTTTACCCGCGCCAGGATTGATGCCAAAAAACAGTGAGCAAGAGAGTATTTGGCGCAAAGGTATAAGGAATGGGTATTCGCAAGGGCTAAAACAAGCGGAGCAAGTTTTAGAGTATCGGCTTCACGCAATTTCAAGAGATATTGATGGGATGGTTCGATACCACGCTTTACGCGCTTATAACATGGTGTCCGAACCAAAAATATCAAGAGTTTCTAATTTGGTGTCGGGGGGCGGAAAGGCCATGTATATAAACGATCAAATACTAAATATTGATATTACACCTCAATTAAACGCCACTTCTGACAAGTGGAAGTCGCTACCACGATTGCCCGATATAACGAATTTCAACATTGATGACACTGACTTTAGGTTTACGTCAACAAAAACGCTTGAGCCAAAATAATTATGTTTAGTGATATACGGTATGGCCGTTTAAATTCAGAGCAAGCCTTTGATGATCTCCTTCTGAAAATGGAAATGACTCATAGTTTTGATGACGTTTATATTTCAAATAATGATTGCTTGGTTACGAAATGTGAAAACAGGGTTATGAATGTTGGGTCTAGGCCAGTTAGTGATAACGAGATGCGGGTTTTAGTCAACCTGGTCTATCGCGGTGAGAACGGGTATGGCGAAATCATGCGGGGGAATGAGTTAGATACTTCTTACGAAATTGTTTCACTCAAGGGTGAGCGTTTTCGCTATCGGGTTAATATTGTTTCGTTTAGGGGTGTGGGAAATAAAGGGTTCGTAAGAATAACGATGCGATCAATTAAGACCACTCCTCTTTCTTTTGAACAGCTTGGAATCGAGCAAGAAATTATAAATGGATTTCGGCCAAAGCAAGGCATGGTTATTTTGGTCGGTTCGACGGGGAGCGGAAAGTCCACTTTATTGAGTGCGGCCATTATGGATATTCTGCAAGATGAAAAATCAAACGCGATTATATGTGAGTATTCAGCGCCAGTAGAATCAACCTATCATTCAATAGAAAAAGCATCCTCAAGAATATACCAATCAGAAATTGGGCGCGATATAAAAAGCTTTTCGCAAGGCATTAGAAATGCTTTACGGTCAAATCCCGATGTCATTGTTGTTGGCGAAGCAAGAGATCGAGAAACGCTTGAATCTGCAACAATGGCATCCTTGACAGGTCATTTAGTTTATACAACATCCCACGCTAATTCGCCAGCCGAGGCCGTTAGAAGAATGGTTATGGCGTTTGATGAAAGTGATCGCGCATCAAGACAGTCTGACTTAGTTTCAGCCTTTCGTATGATTGTTGTACAACGGTTGGTGAGCAAGGTTGGGGGTGGCCGCGTTGCATTGCGTGGTTGGATAATAATGAACGAGGACATTAGAAACGAGTTAATGCAGTCAAATCCTGACAATATTGCTCATGTTTTTAAGGGATTAATAAATAGATATGGTCATCCATTGATTAAGACCGCGAAAAAGGCGTTTGATGATGGTTTGATTTCAGAGTCAGATTTTTTGGCGATAAAGAGTGGAGAAACCTAATAATGGTAGATTTTGAGTGGAACAAGTCTGTTAAGTGGTCAAAGCTTGGTATTGACGGTCGCACTTATCCATTACTGCTAGTGTCAATATTTATAGGGTGGTTTTTATGGGTGTGGGTTCTGTTAGTTTTGTTGTTCATGTATGCGGGGATAAAAGGTGTACCCCTGTCTATGATTTTTAGAAAGTTAAAAGTAAAGGTGTCAGGGAAAAGAATGGAAGCGTACCCAATTCATAAGCAACATGGTCTTAAATATGGAATAGCGTTGGCGGTTGCCATGTTGACAATACACTTGCCGCAAGAGAGTTTTGCAAAATTCGAGGTGATAGATTCCTTACATTATGGGGTGGAATGGCAACAAGGCGACCCTGGAACAACGACAAGTGATATTGTCGATGGATTTGCAAATGACATTCCTTTGGAATTAGCTTTAAGCCAAATTGTGCCGCCCACGTGGGTTTTATTGTTCACTGATGATGTAAATAAGAATCAAATGGTGTCATGGCGTGGCGGTCGGCCTTGGGCGAAAGTCCTAAAGCAAATTGCAGATATTAATGGTGTTGATTTTGAAATTCACACAACAACTAATCGTATTCTAGTGGAATCCGCAAATAAAGGAACGGTCGGTGATGTGACTTTTCGGACAGGTACTAATGATAGCCGTAAATATACAATGGAAGCTAAAGTGTGGACGTTACATAAAGGGCAATACCTATCCCAAGCACTAAGAGATTGGGCGCAAAGTATTGGTTGGGATGTTGCATGGGATTTGGAGCGCGATTTCATTATTGAACAGCAAGTGACTTATAAAGGTAGCTTGGTCAAGGCCATTAAGGATTTAATCAAATCTTACCAAAATCAACGGGTGATGTTGCGCGTTCAAGCGACAGAACACTATGCAAATCATGTTATTCATATCCATCTCGTAAACGAGTGAGTTCATTATGACTAAAGCCGCTTTTATTATAGCAAGTATAGTCGGGCTTTCCGCTTGTTCAAGTTCGCCTGAAAAGGTGAAGTCGAATTATGCTTACATTCCCGTTAAGCAGAGTGTGCTAAAGACTGAAACGGCATACAAACCCTCTAAGGGCAATTTAATTGTAACAAGCATGGATGAAGTCGTAAAAATTAGTGACCGTTGTGAACTGGAAATAGAGTCGGACGGCCAGTTTGATAAAAATGATATTGGTGCGAGATCAGTCGATGTTGTTAAAGGCTTTGCTAATGAAATCCCGTTTGAGGTGTTTGTAACCCAAGTTCTACCGAAAGGATTTAAGGTGTTTTGGCAAGACAGTATATCCAAGTCCATTGATCTTTCTTGGAAAGGTGGTAAGCCTTGGTTGGAGTTATTGGATGATGCAGGGAAAAAGCTTGGGAATAAACTCATTATTAATATGAATCAAAAATTACTGCTTATTGGCGCGGCAGAAAAGAATAAAGGCGGGGTTTATTACATAGCCAAGGGAGCGCAGGAAGATAGCTGTATCCCCTACTTTGTTATGAGGGATTGGACGGTAAAAAAAGGTGAACGAATTGTCGATGTAGTAAGCCGATGGAGCGAAGAAGCTAACTGGAAAGTGATTTGGGCGATTGATACAAAGATGCGGGTTTTAACGGGCGTAAAACTTCATGGCGACTTCGTGGACGCGGTTCAAGGTCTGATCGGCATGGCAACATCAGACGGAGTTATTGGAACTGATGTTGTACTGAAATATTCAGCGGGAAAGAAAACGGTAACTGTATTCAAAGAGCGTAAGGATTTGTAATATGAATTTTAAAAATAAAACATTGTTAGCTTTAATGGCAACCATTGTGATTTCGGGTTGCTCGTCAAATCCGAGCAAGGTAGAAAAGAAGATTGAAACTAACTACGATTCGGTAAAGCAAAGAACTGATGCGGGTATTAATAGATTGGTTCACAAAAAAAAGAAAGCAATATTAAATCAGTCGGAATTGCCCTTTGTGTCTTCAAAGTCCGTAAAAATATCCCCCCCTCTCCCAGAACCGTTTGGTCGAAAGGTATGGTGGAGTTATCCGCAGGGAATCGAAATGAGCCATATAGCAAGTATGATCTCTACAAAGACGGGGTACAGGGTTTACGTTTCGGATGATGTTTATGGCAATGGAAGTAGTGGTGATGCCACGGGAAGCGAGGGTGAGGTAGCCACCGATTCGGCTGGAAAACAATCACAAGCTAAAGGGGGGGAAACGGTTTTTGAATCACTTGGTAACAGTGATGAAGTAACGAAAGCAGATGAACTAAAGGTTTATTTTGAAAATAAAGGTTTTACCACGATTAAGGCAGTTCTCGATCAGGTAACTTCTCGGGCGCGGGTAGATTGGGTTTTTGACAATGAAAAGCGAACGATAAAGATTCAAAGATTATTTACCGAGCTGTTCAATTTGTCCGCGATGCTACCGTCACAAAACTTGATGCCCGAAAGTATTATGGAGGGCGCGAGTGGTGGCGCTCCCGCCAATATCGTTCCAAGTAAGGATATTTGGTATTCAACACTTGAAACAATTCAAAAGATGATTTCGACTAAAGGAACAGTGTCGGTTAATGAAGTTTCAGGATTGGTTGTTGTGCGAGATAACAAATTCTCTCTCGAAAAGGTTGCGAAATTCATTAAAAAGATAAATAAGTCGCAACAACAAAGGGTTTTGCTCAATATAGAAATAGTCGAATATCAATACAGCGATTCGGAAAATAAAGGGCTAAATTTAACAGCACTTTATGATGGTGGCTCTAATTACAGTCTTTCAGTATTAGATGGTGCGCTTGGTATGTCAGTGCTTACGCCAAACAAAGATACGCCAGTTGGTTCATGGGCGGGTTCGAGTGCCATTGTTGATGCGCTAAAAAAGAGTGGCCGTGTCACTAAGACCATTCGTAAGCCTATCCGAGTTAGAAATAATCAAGTAACCTCAATATCGGATTCACGCATTCAGGGCTACTTATCTTCTGCATCAACTACCGCGACTACTAATGCAGGGAATACAGCTAGTTTAAATTTGGGGTATATCCGTTCAGGGGAGGCAATTAACGCTTTGGCTCATATTGTCGAGGATGGTAATTCGGTTATGCTCGATATGGGTATAAACATATCTAACTTAAACCAGTTGGTTGATATTACGTCAGGGGGGCAAACCTTGCAAAGCCCCGATGTTCAAGAGGGGAAAATGCTTGTGTCAGAGCAGGTTAGGAATGGCGAAACTATGATACTTACGGCTTCCGAACAGTTTACAACTAATGAAACAAAGTCAGGATTATTCGATAAGGCTTGGTGGTGGCTCAGTGGGCAAGATTCAAAGGCGTATGAAAAGAGAGCCATGATCGTAATCATTACCCCATACATTACCAGTCCTGACATTAAATAGAGTACCGACCTATGAAGCTGATTACTGCTAAAAGTAAAAAATTTATTGTCGGGATGGTATGGCGCTGGACTGCTGATAGTGAAGTTTATTCCAGGAAAGAAATTCATCACCTTTGCGATGAAGTTGGTGACGGGGGCGTTAAAAAAGGGATAGTATTTAAGCCAAAGATTGATACGAGCGGTGGTGAGAAGCGCCTGTTACATAGGACGGGATTAGGGCTTGTTGTTCCGATTTCCAGTGATGAATCAGACCTTGAATTAAAGTCCACTAGATACTATTCATTAGGTCAAGCATTTTGTTCAGCGTTCCCTAACGCAATAACGGTAATCCCCCTTGATGACGGAACAGAAGATTGGTGGTTTTGTGCTTCTCTTTTGGGGTCGGTAGTACCTGATACGGACTTTTATGGAAGTCGCACAGATGTATTAACAAAGGCGTGTGAGTGGGCGCAGAGGTCGGTTTTTCTATATCAAAACCTTGATAGTCCGAAGCTTGTCAGTACGTCAGAATCAGTGTTTATGACCGTAAACGACTCTTATAAAGAGTTTGTGTATGGTGGTTCAGATAAATCCTTGTCTTTCATAAAGTTAAATTTAGGGGAAATTATTGGGTCATCGCCAGGGCTAAAACGTATCGGGCAGATCAAGGGCGTAAACTTTAAGTTATTGATGATGGTTGGGGCGATTGTACTCTTACTTTATTGGGGTGGCTCTTCTATTTATAGTAATTACCTTAGTCAATACGATTCTACTGACACAGTCGTTAATAGTGGCGCACCAACCCAAGCGGAAATAGCAGAGCGGATAAGAAAGGCCAAAGAAGCGCAAGGGGAAAAAATGTCCGAGGAAGAATTAGCGGTGATTAAAAGGGCAGAAAAAGAACGGCTGTTAAGCGACATGGATAGGGATTTGCGGGAAAAAATGTTTGAAAGATTGATTGAAATCTTGTCACAACAAGACCCTATTTGGTTATTTAAAGCTAGTGATTTGGTTCGCTCTCTCCCTTATGCGGCACACGGCTTTGTTTTTCAAGAAGCAAATTGTGACTTTAAACAGAAGTGTGAAGTTGTATGGGGTGCGGATGATTCCATTATTCACGATAACAAAAGCATGGAATCCTTGTTAAGCCAATGGACACCGAAGAATGCTGTTGTTAATGGTTTGGGGTTAGATAGTATAAGTAAAGTTTTTGAGTTTAATATGAAATCTGAAACACGGTTTAACTATCTTGATTTGGAATATATACCCCTTATTAATTTTTTTCTTAATGATCTTATGGAGAGAGTCTATTTTGTGCATGATACAGGATTGGTTAGTGACGTAAGGATTGATAAACCAAGCTTTATTGAGGTGTTTGCCGATACGCCCGATGGTTTTGACGGTAAAGAGGAAGATATAGCGTCAGGAAATTTTATACATGGTACATTCAAATTTACGGTTGATAACGACAAGGTATTGCCGATTGTATTTGAGAAAATATTTAGCGCAAGCAAGTTTATGTCAATTCGTGCAATGCGTATAGTCAATACAAATAAAGGTTACAAAATGGTGTTTAGGGGGCAGTATGTTACAAAGAAAGACTAGATCAGTTTTTATGTTTATTGGGTTGCTTTCATTTTCTTGTGCTGGGGTTGCCGAACAGGAAACAAAGATCGGAGAGTATTATGATGAACTTAATTCCGTTAAAATGGATAAAAGACTCTTGGACGCGAAAGCGGAGTTATTACAAAGTCAGCAAAAAGTATCGAGCCTTGAAACAGCTAAAACATTAACTGAAATTGAAACCCGCATAAAACTATCAAACATCAACAAAAAACTGGAGGGCGCAGGATTTGCAACCGATGGAAATGACCCGCAAAACGTGGTTGCGCCAAAAGCATTGACAAGTAAGCCCTCTCCCCCACCCGTACCGAATTTTAATGAATCGAATGTGCATTTTTTAGCTATTCGTGGAGATTCAAGGGATTCATTAAGTGCTTTGGTTAGGGTCGGTGCTAAAGAGAATTGGGTTCTTTTGGGCGGTGAAGTTATTGAAGGCTGGTCTTTGTTAGAAATCAATAGTAGCAATATCTATCTTGGTAGCAGGGATGGCCAAAGCAAAATAATTCCCATTAAAGGAATAGGGGAATAGATGTGATTTCAGATATGTATCCTATCGCGCGGGGAATTAATGATCTACCCGATTTTGTAAAAATTCTTTCGGGTGAAAATTCAAAGGTCGAGATACCAAAAGAAAAGCTTTCTCATGTTATTGTCTTGCAAAGACCCGACAAAAGCGCATTCATTGTTGGTTCGATAGATTTGTTAAGCAAAGATAGCGCATATTTTTACAGCACTTCATCACGATTAAAGCATTTGGGAATTGATGTTGCTAGTCGTGGTGATGAAAATGGCGTGTATCAAGCGGATTCATCGTTAATTGATGAATTGTATCAGAACGAAAAAAACGGGAAGGCCAAACGTGATGAAGCTGATAGTTCGGAAGCCATAAAGAACTTCATCCAATTGGTCGCTACAGCGATTGAAATGGGGTCGTCTGAAATTCATATTAGATTGATACCGAGAAAGGTAGATATTTTGTTCCGTATAGGTAAAAAAGCCATACCCTTTGATGGTGGTGAAAAATACACAAGAGTCAATGTCGAAGCAATGATACGGTCTGCTTATAATACTGCATCGGAAAAAGGGGCTAGAGGGTCAGATGACTTTTCAATGGATTTCCCGCAAGAATCAAAGATAAACGTGAACTTAGAGAGCGGTCAGAAAGTCGAGATTCGGTATCAGTCTTCACCAAGAACGCCTGACGGGGCAAAAGTCAATCTTAGATTGCTTTCTAGCACTAATGCAAAATTCAAATCATTGGTTGAGAATGGATATGAGGATTCGCAAAGCGAACTGCTTGCCGCTGTTGCAACAAGAAAAAATGGATTGACGCTTTTTTGTGGGGAAACAGGGAGTGGTAAAACAACCTCTTTGCACGTTCTTATAAATGAGATTCTGAACAAAAACCCAGGGTTGATTCTTCATTCAGTAGAAGACCCAGTTGAGATTGTTAATCCACTGATTGACCAAATGCCTTTAATCGTGCCCCCAGGGGGGGATAAGGGTAAAGCGTATGTGACCGCGTTACATGCCTTATTACGCCAAGACCCTGATATTATCTATCAAGGGGAAATACGTTCGAGAGAGCAAGCTAAAGTTTCGGCAGAAACCGTAATGACGGGGCATGGCATGATAAGTTCAATTCATACTCAAGGGGCAATTGACACGCTTATCAGGTTGAATTATTTAGGGTTGGACTATTACATTCTTGGCGGCCAGAAATTTTTAAACGCTATTGTTTATCAATCTCTTTTTGATAGGTTATGTCCTAGCTGTTCCTTGCCTATCAGTGATGTGTCGAATAATGATATTAGGGTAAAGCTTCAAGAATTAGAGCCTAATCGAGATTTTTCAAAAGCAAGGACAACTAACAAGAAAGGATGTAAGCTTTGTAGGGGCGGCTCTAAAGGTAAGGTTCTTTGTTCGGAGGTCTTTGTTCCCGATGATTATGCAAAAGAGTTGATTCGAGGTGGTAAGGTTGTAGAGGTTGAGGATTATTGGATTAATGAGCAAGACTTTTCTTTTTTAAAAGGCGACTATAAAGGTAAGACTTTCTTAGACCATTGTTTATTAAAAGTATCTCAAGGTGTTTTATGCCCTTACGAGGTCGAAGGGCATTTCGGCAAATTCGATGTACTGCTGGCTGATCGTAAGCGTAAGGCAAGTATCATAAAAAAAGGATAGCGTATAGTTTATGAATTTTTTTTATAAAATTATTCTAAGAAAGATTTTAAAAAGTAGCTTTAATGCTCAAGCGCGAAGGGAGTTCTATGATGTTCTTCTTACATACGCGAAAGCTGGTATGAATCTAGCGGATTACCTTCAAAAAATGAATCACCGATATGAAGATCGTAAGGATATTCGCAAGTACATGACGGCAGAGTGGGTGCGAAGCATAGCGAACGGTGACTCTTTTGCGGCTTCGTTAAGGGATTGGATTGGTAAAGATGAATATATGATACTTTCAACTGTTTCTAATGCAAAAGATGGTCAGGCGATCGCGCTAGAAAAGTGTATTTATATTCTCGACTCTAGGCAAAGCATGATTGAAAAGGTTATACCCGCCATTAGGACGGGTGCGATATATATGGCACTGGTAACGGTATTAGTATGGGCTTTTGTGACATATTTGCTACCCGATATAGTTAGTAGCATGGACGAAAAAGTTGTGTCAACCAATTCTTTTGTAGCACAAACTGACGTTATACGAGAATATTTTTTATGGATTTTAAGTGGGATTGCTGGTGGTGTTATTTTAGTGTCCGTCAGTCAAACATGGCGGCCAGGTGTTATTAGAAAAAATATACTTGATAAGTTACCACCGTACAGCATAACAAAATCCTATAACTCAGCGATGTTTCTTGTGATGACTTCTGCAATGTTGGCAGCAGGAATGACATTGAAAGAGGTTTTGGAGTTTTTTAGACATAACTCAAGCTTGTGGATGAGATATTACGTTGTACGCATGATCGCTAGGCACAATGCGGGGAGTTATTCAAGTGGGAAAGTGTTGGATATTGAGGGGTTCATTGAGCAAGATACGATGGACTTAATAGATGATTATTCAGAAGCGGGAGGGTTTGAGAAGAAAATTGACGAAATAGGGAGTGCAAGTATCAAGAATGCAATTAATCGGATTGAAAAGATCGGTTATGGCTTTGAGTTTGGATTCAAGATGATATTTATAATGGTATTGCTTTGGCTGGTTTATGGGACTTCTCAAATTGTTGTTCAATCAGTTGGTAATGTGTTATGATTTTTTTTGCAAAATTTCAACTTAAATATATAAAAGGAAAAATTATGGTTAATCATTTAAAGAAAGAAGCTTGTTTGACGAAGCAAAAGGGTAACTCATTGATTGAGTATGGGTTTTATTTGGCATTGGTTGGCGCGGCTTTAGCCATTCTGATGATGGTAAATTCAGGTACTAAGGCAAGCGCACTGAAAGGCCAGGAAGTAACGGATATTACAAAGTTGGCGCAAAACGTAAGAGATTACTTCGCAACCCAGGGTAATTATGTTGGTCTAACGGAAGGTATGATTGTAACTGGAAATCTTGCTCCAAGAAGTATGCTGATTGGAGCGACAACACCAGGTACGGGAACTCTTGTTAATACGACCAAGAAAGCCGTTACATTAGCACCTGCTGACATTGGGGGGGTTGCAAGCATTGGTTTCACGATAACTGGTAACTTGGATACCGAAAACTGTTCAGGCGTTGTTTCAAACATTCAAGATCAGTTTGCGATTATTAGCGTTGGTGGTGCAGTGGTCAAACTTCTAAATGAACCTTTGCAAATGGCCGCTCTAACGACAGCGTGTGCTGGTGATGCAACGGGTTTAGTTCCGTTTATTTATACATCTTATTAAAGTAGTTGAATTTATTGGCGGTGGGCTATATGGGTAATAGCAGATTGATTAATCAAAAAGGTTTTGTTGGTGCTTTTGATGCAATGATTTTGCTATCCGTTTTAGCATTCGCTTCCGCTCAATTTTTTCAGATCACGGTTCAGGAAAACGAAAGGGATAGGGCTAACGCATCGGGCGCACAATTGGCTCAATATCAAGTTGGAGTATCCAAATTTATTTCTTTTAATCAATATGGGGGTAGCAATGCTACCCCTACCCCGCTTGCTCAATATTTAAACGCAAATGGAAATACGTCATTGGGAAACGCAATCGTTTTCAATGGCACAGCTTGGCTTAAAAAGTATGATGCTAATACTTGCCCTACTGGTCTTCAAGGTAGTGGTTTACAAACAGCTAATCAAAGCTTCTTGCCTTGTTTGTTCAAAGATACGACAAATTTAAGGCAGACCTATTCAACGGCAATTTGGCTTGATACAGTTCAAGCGAGAATTGTTGGACAAACAACAATTGCTGGCGTTAATTTCAAAGGTGAGGATAGACGAGACTTAACCTCTTTAGTAGCTAATAAGGCCGCATCGGGGTATTCAAGTATTTCACAGGACTCTTTATCAACGCTAGACTACGACCATGCAACTAACACAATCGTATTGACCTCAAGTAATGCGCCAAGCAATTCAACATGGCTTCGGGTTGATGGTTCTAACACAATGCAAGCCGATATTGATGTTGGTGGATACAGTATATCCAATGGGTTGAATGCCAACTTTTCAGGTACGGTAACGGCTAAAACCGCAGATATTGTAAAAGACGCTGGCGGTCTAGGTGGTGATCTAACAGTTGAAAATAACACGACCACAAATGATTTAACCGTAACGAACATAGCAACAATAAAAAGTATTGCGCTCAATGCGGGGGTAAATTTGGATGCCGTAGTCAATGGTGTTGTATCCGAATTTAATCTCTCAAATATAACCCCAGGCAATGTTGCAAATCTGAATGTATCGCGTGGAGATATTACAATCACGAACGCTACACCAATTTTAAAACTCATTAATGATGCACAGCCAATAGCGCAAATCGAGGGAACAAGCCCAAACGAAATGACGGTTTCATTCCAAAAGGCTGATGGTACGGGTGACACGGGAACGCTCAATGTGGATGGCGATATTTATTCGCAAGACGTAAACCGTTTCACCTCTCAAGGGGTATATGACGTTTCTATTGTGGCGAATGGCGATAACATATTACAGCCAAAATGTCCTGCTAATAGAACACCACAGGTTTTCTTAGGGGCGGCATCTATCGGACGTAGTGGAACAGTTAAGCCAATTGGGGCAGTAAAAACGTATGCAAGTGACCCAGGTAGTGCCCCCGCATCTTGGAATGTTTATATGGAGATCGTGGACGAGGATGGTACGCATGGAGGAACGAATGCGGCTCTACCCCTACCCTTTCCAAATTCATCAATTTTAGCGGTCAGAAAATGCACATAAATCCTATTCTTATTTACCTTCTTTTGCTTGCTTCTTCGCAGACAATGGCTTATCAAGACAATGATTCAATTTCTCAATGTGCCAGTGAAGCCAGCGGGTATTACGGAGTGCCTTTGATAGCAATCAGGGCTGTAATGAGAACAGAGAATGGTAAGCCAGGACTTGCGGTGCAAAACAGGGATGGTTCGTATGACCTTGGCGTTATGCAAATTAACGACTCTCAGCCGTGGTACTCACACCTAATAAAACTAGGCTATAGCAAACGTGAATTAGTCAATGACGGGTGCAAAAATATTTGGGCGGGAGTTTATATTTTGAGTTCCGAAATTTATCAGGCAAGGGATTTTTGGCGGGGTATAGGAAACTACCATAATCGGAGAGAACCCTACCACTCAAGATACATTAGAACTGTAAAAAAACACTGGAATAATATTTTAAAGAAAGGATAAAGTTATGGATTTGTGGGGGTTTGATGACGGGTATTTCAACAACAAAACATATAGAGGTAATGGCGACTTTAGCATTCGCCCTACTCGCGCTAAAGTTGGCGGTGCTGGTTCTTATGGCATGGGTGGCAAGGTATTAGATATTGGTACATACCGCACCAAAAGCCCTCACGCTAATCTAGGCAAGGTTACGGTGTCGGTCGGAATGGATTTGCAAGATTATGATACAACCGATTTTCCTGATTACCCACTCTCCCCTATCAATCGGGTTATGGTTCATCATATTCTTAGAACTTTAGGCGCTAAGAAAAACCCATCAATCGCGACTGGATTGCCTGTTGAAGTTTTCTACAGTGGGAAAAATTTTAGTGTCAATGAGGAATTGATCGATCAAAAAAAACGAAATCTAGCAACCCCTGTATTTCTTGGTGATGACATTGAGGGTGAATCCCCGATAATTACTTTTGACAGCCAAATTGTTCTCCCCGAAGCTTTTGCGGGTTATTATGATTTTGTCCTTAAGGAAGTTGATGGCGGCATTGAGGAAATCCCTGAACGAATGGAAATGAGTAACTTCTTTGTAGATTTTGGGGGCAGAACTACCGATGCGGCATTGATTGATGAAGCAACGATTGTGAGAGAGCAAGGTGGGCGCAAGGTGTCGGGGTCATTGCCCGTGGGGATGATTAATTATCGTGACAAGGTTTTGCAAAGCGTTGGTGAGACATTCGGCATAGATCAAGATGATTTAAGCATTAAGGCGGTCGATAACCTTCTGAAAGGAACTTTTACGCATAAGGGTGAAAAGCATGACATTTCAGAATTACTAAACGCGGCCAAAACCGATGTGGCTACCGTTATCCTTAATGATGTTAGAAAACGTATTAAGGACGGGGTTGGGGTCGATAACATGATTTTTATTGGCGGGGGCGCGTCTTTCTTTAAGGATGAAATTCTTAGCTATTATCCGCAAGCTATTTTTCCTGAAAACGGCATTATATCGAATGCTCGCGGTATGTATAAATACCTTATGTATTCAAAAATGGACTGATGCGTGGCTGAATCCAGATTTGTAACTTATTTAGAGTCGTCCTTTGAGGAAGAAAAGGCACTTATTGATTTTCTAAGAGGTATGGGGCGAACAACACGCCAAAGGTGGCAAAGAGAAGCTTTACTACAAAGCTTTAAGCAAAATGGTGACGTATCAGCAGAGCCGCCTTCAAAGTCTTTGCCTACCCCTATCAAAGAGCCTTTTTCGGTACATAGTGCGGAAAGTTCTCAAAAAAGCGAACCCGTAAAAACAAACGAGGGGCAAAAGCCCCTTCAAAATGTAAAACGGAATAAAAGATTGCTTGATGCTCACTTAGCTACTGGCCAGTAGCTTTTGCATACGCCCCTTTCTCATTTTCGACCATCCCCTCAATTTCTTTTAAAAATTCTTCCGACCGCTTTGGGTCGTCTAATGAGGTATGATCGAGAATGATTTTTCCAAGCCGACCCGCTGGTGGCGTGACATTCTTGCCATATACAAACCAGCGATAATAAGATGACTTTTCATCGCGTCCTAACAGTTTGCTTATGTCAGTCTTCCAGGTATCAGGTCTTAGAGCCGAAACTAAATCCCTTAACCTTTCTGTAATTGTTGAATTATCAAGATACGGTATCTCGGCAGGGTATTTTGCGTAATACCTAGCCAAGATAGCAACGGGAGTGTTCTTTATGGGTTTTTGAGGGTTTTTAGCTAGTTCAGCCCATGCGGAATTTGTAAGACCTAGAATTTGTTGACACTCAATAACCGTAATCCCCCATTCTTCTTTAAGGAATAGAATATCACTACCTTTTACTGGACGTTCTGTTGGTATGTTTACGCTCATATTCCTACCCTTTTACGCGCTTTTAATGAGTGAAACCTTTTGGTTTTTGTCGATAGCCTTGTCATCGACAAAGGCTTGCGTAAGTTCGGCCATTTCAAGTTCAGGGGTATTGACAGCTTTGCCAAATCCATTTTCCTTGTTATGGGTTTCAGCCCAATCCTCAATCACACTAAAAAATAATGGATTTGAAGTAGTGAACAATACATTTTGATAATAAGGCGCACTTGAATTTTTTATGTAGACTAAACGAAACTCTCTACGTTTGCGATAGGTGAACTTCGTTACGGCCAATTCAGCATTTTTATTAATAAGCGAATACAAAAAGGTTAAGTCATGTTCATCTGAAATTTCACCAACTAACGCCTTGGAAAAGTGGACCATTTTTTTGCGCTCAACTTGGATTCTTGTTCCATCAAGGCAAAATTGCAATAATGCTTGAGGGTCGCCAACCATAAAAACGCTTCGTTCTTTGTTGTCATTAAAATATGCAGGGGCGGTTTCTTTGAGATAAATAACTTCGCCAGCCTGTTTAAATGACTCATTCTGTTTTTCTTGGGCGGCTTTGTAGCACAAATCTCTAAATTGCTTTGCGTTATTACCACTAGGTTCATCTAATTGCTCAATGATCTCCACAGGGCAATCTTTAAAGTGATTGATAACTTGGCGGGTTAGTGTTGCTTCGGGATATGGATAAAGTTTCATAACACCCATTGGGTTGATGGCGGTAGCACCTTTCTTACAAATTACATACATAATCAGTTCTTTCTTGCCGCCCTTTTCAAAAATGGCGTAAAGACGATCTAATCCACTGATCGCGTAATCAACTAATTGTTTTTCGGGATATGCTGACTTTATATAGTCAATTAAAGACCCTTTTGAGGAGTCATACGTTAAGTATGCACCTTTGTGTAGCTTCCTATTCATGTGTCGATCTCCTTACTTGGCGTTAATAAGGTTAAAAAATTTTAATGTAATAATTCATTATAACAGTATATAAGAAATATTAATAGTGTTTAAGTCGGTAATTATGAATCGTTGTTTTCAAGGAAGCTAGAAATACGACTGAATAAACTATCAACGTCTACACCATCAGACTTTATTTTTATTTCACCTGTCTTGCTCTTGATAACCGTCATACTGTTGCCCCGCTTATCAATTAAACTCACTTTCTTGGCACGTTCTCTAGGTTTGGGTTTATCATTGCCTTTTAAGTAATCAATCATTTTTTTTATGATGTTGTTTGCTTTAGCTTTGGGGGTTACGAAAGTATTAAGATCATTAATGACCTCATTTTTTGATTTATCATTTTTCTTAAAATAGTTATGAAAGGCACTTGTAAGGTTGTAACCGTCTTCTAGTGCTATCGCTCGAATATCAGGAAAAATCGCAAGCAAATCCTTATCAATTTCGGAAAAAGCAAGGCGTTTAGTTATCGCGGCATCCGACTTGGCATTTGTCATGTTCTTCAACTCATTAGTTGATGCGCCTGAATCCTTGAATGCTTTGAGTTGTAAGGATATTTCATACTGACTCAACTCTTGCCGCTTCATGTTTTCGGCAAACATGATTCTGACAGCGGCTTTATCATTAATATTTTTGAGAATCACAATTAAAAGCTTTCTACCGATTATGCGGCAAGCCTGTAATCTGTTTTTCCCTGCTAAAACCTCAACTTTTCCATCAGGTAGTAATCTACCTATAGCCGCTTGCAATTGCCCTTGTTCGCGTATATCTTCCACAAAAGAACTAAATTCTTCATTGTGAGTTGTAAGAAAGTCATCAATTCGTGTATTTAATGGGGATACGGAAAGTTCCGAAACGTCCATTTCACTAACAAGTAAGCCCTTTGCCTTTAGTTCAGAGATAGAGTTATTTTCTATTTGCTCAATATAACTTACCTGTTTATCGGGCGACTCAGGGGCGGTGTTGAGAGAGGTCGCTTCTTGATTGTCGTCAATTAAACTTGATGGGTCGATTCTTTTTTTTGCCATGATAAAGTTCCTTAAATCCAGTTTTTACTAATGTTTTGATAAACTTCTTCAAAAAAATCGTTGTAGTTATCAATTAATGCTTTAAGGGTGCTATGCGAACCCGCATACCCCGCTCCAATTTCTTCTGCAATTGTCAAAAAGTGCTGGTCATTAGCGTAAACGCTGTCAGATTGTCTAATGGGTGTTAGTGTGATTGTTTCAGGAAAAATCTTGTTTATCTGACCTGCCATTATTGCGTTTTTGCTTTTATCCAACCCTGAAATAAAGTGCTTAACAGACTCAAACTCTTTCTTTTTTCCCGATAAGCGTTCTATGCGCTCAAGGGATTTTAATAGAGGCGGCATAAAATTAATCATAGAATCAATGTCGCCATGCTTGGGTGGTACAGGTAAGTATATGTGCGTAGTTGCCCAAATAGCGGACAAGTTCACCAAATCCAGCTTTGGTGCGCTGTCAATAAGAACCACGTCATAATCATCTTTAATTTCATTAATTGCATCAGGTACAAGATTCCACCAATCCTCTCCCCATCTAATATCTCTGACCGCACGGCCACTTGTGCTTTCAATGTAGCGAGTAAAGAAGTTAAGGCTTAATGTTTCAAGCTTAGTATTAGAAGGAACAAATGAAATAAATTCATTGTATTTGTCTTTTTTAATAATGTCTTTGAGATTGCCGTTTTCAAGATAACCAGCGAAGGTTTCATTTTCATTGTAACTATGGTACTCGCTAGGGGTAACAAGGTGTGCGGTAAGGCTACCCTGTCCATCCAAATCTAGTACAAGTACCTTTAGATTTTTGTGCTTAGTTAGATAGTAGCAACAATTAGCGGTAAAACTGGACTTTTTAACCCCTCCCTTTTGTGCGAAAACTCCAATAACGGGGATGGGGCGGTCTTTTGGTCTTGCTGTTTTAAGGATTGGGTTTCTTTTTGCAAAGTATTCTCTAATAGACTTTGCTTCGCTCAGGGTAAAGAAACGCTCTTTTCTGCCAGTGGTTCTTTTATTGCCTTGCGGCAAACTTTCATTCGCTTGAAAGGCGCTCCTGATTGCCGTTGAGGATATTCCAAGCGACCGTGAAAGTTCAGACAGTGTTATCGTGGTAGTCGGACGATCACCTTTTACCAAGTGGAAAGCTTCTTGATAGCGTTGCGCGTGTTTCGATACTTTCCAAAGATCATTAATTGAAGTTGTCATATCTTGCAATCCCCTTTTTCGTGTACGAAAGTTAGTGTTTTTTCGTGTACGAAAGTTAGTGTTTTTTTCGTGTACGAAAGTTAGTGTTTTTTTCGTGTACGAAAGTTAGTGTTTTTTCGTGTACGAAAGTTAGTGTTTTTTTCGTGTACGAAAGTTAGTGTTTTTTTCGTGTACGAAAAATCCAAGCCGTCACCAACTTTGTTATTATTGGTGTTGATTGCCGATTATAGCAAACTTCCAGATTAATACAAAAGTATTTAATAATCTTACTTAGACGATGAGTGAAGAATGATTGCAAAATATATTAAAAATGGTATATTTTATGAATAGTGTGACTTAATAGGTAAAGACGAAATGCAGAGTAGGAAAAGTACGCCTAATGAAGGTGATTTTTTGATTCATTTATCGCACAACGATTTGGATGGTGCGGGGTGTCATTATCTGACGCGCCATTTTCAAAAAGCGAGTATGTTGATCTCAAGTAGCTATGAAGATATAGATTTATGGATTGATAGGATTGCCAATATGGCTCAAACAAAAATCCTTAATGGTGAGAAGGTGTTTGTTTTAGTGACTGATATTTCAATCTCAAAATCACAATGTACTGACTTAGATAACAGGCTACCAAGAAGGTGTGGGGTTGCCATATTAGATCATCATATAACAACAAAGAGTTGTTCTGATATTTTTGAGTGGTGTGTTTATGACAATTCCAAGAGTGCAACGCTTTTGACTTATGAGTTTTACGGGAGCATTAATAATAAATTTATCAAAACAATGGTTGGTTTAGTTAATATTTCTGATCTTGGGCTATCCAAATCAACGGGGTATAGTGTTGCAGAGTTTTTGAGTCAGCAGATTTATGAAATGGCAGATATGCCCGAAGCAATTTCGGATATTATCAACGATTACCGTTTTTATTTAATTGAACGCATTACGGAGCACCGAATCCTTGGCGCGAGCGTTTTGGCTTTGGAGCAAAATCTACCATTTATTCGGATTGGTTTTTTAAGATACAAGGGGGTGGAAAAGAGTATTGTCGAAAATTATGACTTATCATATTTAGATAAACTTTACTACTTAATCGGGCAATATATTGATTTGACAAAAATACCAACGGTTCATGTGGGTAAGGAATGTATAGGCGTTTTCTTTCACTGGCAGGATAATTTGTATCGGCACTTGGTAATGAGTAACGAGCGGATTAAAAAAGAATATGACTATGCGGTATTAATCAAGGTTAGCGGCAGACTTTCATTAAGGGCGCTTAGAGAAACATCGAATGCGGCCTTGCTTATGGAAACCTTTTTTAATGGGGGAGGGCATAGGACGCAAGCAGGTGGAAAGATACCGCTAAAGAATTGCGAAACCTTAGATTACACACTTTATTATTTGCGGGGTGTTTTAGCAAAAAGGGAGAAGCTGAATGAGTGGAACAAGTGCCATGTTGGATAAGAGTCGTTTGATTAGAGTTCATACAATTGCATTGGGTGGCGTTAGTTCCGTGAATGTCGGGGGGGAGAATGGTGTAATAAACCCCTTGTCTCCAAGCTTTAGTGATAGAGAATTGGTAACAATGACGTTCTTATCTAATGTGCTATCAATTATGGCAACGGGTAAAAGGTGTTTGCCCGTAGATATAATGAAAGATGAAGGTAAGGTTTCTATGCGATTTTATGAACACAAGGAAGCGCCATTTATCGAACATAGTGCTACATTGTTTGCCGCAGAAGCTTGGAGTGATGCGTTAAGAGATAATAGATTTTCGATAAGAGTGCCTGTTAGATCATTTTCAAATTTAGCTAATTTATATCAGGTTGGGTCGATGATTAGTGATTATGGCTTGGCTAATGAAGCTATTAAGCAAGGCATGGCTGAAATGGTTAAAGGTTATGAGGTTAAGGCGCAAATGACACTCGCTAAACAGCCGAGGGTTAGCGCATGACCTTAAATGTTACAAGCGACCTTGACTCGCTAATTACCTCAAGCCTTCGTAGAGAGAGAAAACCAAGTATTGATTCACGTTCAATACAAAATATTGCTGACGTATTAGGTAAAGAAAGTGTCACAAATTACGCTGAAACATTTTCTGAAAACCCTGATTTATCAGGGTTGTTCGGTGTCTTGAACGAAAGCAAGCTACTAACGATGTTTGATAAGGCGATATGCGAACGGTACGGGGATAAGGTGAGTCCTAATGCGTTTAGCCTATATTCCGACTATCTTATGGAGCAAATTGCTCTAGTGGAGCAATTCGCAATCTCAAATTTAAAGCTAAAGGGTATCGAAGTGCCGATAGATGAAAAGAATTGGGCGCGGAACAAAATGCGAATTGATTGGGGCGAGCGGCTTTGTAATGCTTGGGTTCGTGCGGGGGAGGATGGTGTCAACGCCCTTAAAGAGCGAGTGCCAGCTATTGTCGCATTGTCGTTACGCTATGGTGGAAAGATAAACTACTTGAGTAACGAGCCTTTCAATTCGCCAGGAGTTGTTACGTTGCGTAATGGTATCGACAATGTTTCTGCAATGGCAATGCGAATAGGGAGCAAGTTGGAGGATTCAATAGATCAAGCTGAAATAGTGAAGATGATAGTGATCAACACGCTTTATCAGGCCGAAGAATTAAAGAAAGAGTTGTTTCAAAGTTCGGGTATTGAGCCGAACAAAGAGCAAGAACAGTTTACTTTTCTCAATGCTTTGAATCGAGTATCTGTTCTGTATGAAAAGTCGCTTGAGCGGATTAATGGTAAAAACCCCGAAATGGAATCTACTGAAAAGATTTCCTCTGCAAACAAGGAGGTTGGGGCTATGCTCAAGGTCGGTGCAGAGATCAGGGAAGAAGTATTGGAGAAAACTCAAAAACAAGTTAAAGCCCTATTTAACGCGAGAAAGGCAGGTTATTGATGGAAAAGCCAAACATTGATTCAAGCCAAGTAATTGATGAAAAACCAATGCCAAGAAGAAAATTATTGGCAAGTATGGTGGCGCTTGGTTTGGGGGGTGCATCACTGACAAAAACAACGCCAGCTTATGCGGGTGTACAGACAGCGGCGGCAGTTACTTCCCTTGAGTCATTTATGAAGGTAGCGGCAGACGAAGCGACAAATCTAGCTAAAGATATTTACAAAAATCAGATTGAGTCATGGAAAAGGCTGACAGGCGTAAAAACCGATTCAGTGACAGAGCAAGGTTCTCTTAATAGAACAACTATGGCAGCGTTGGCTGATGCGGCAAAAAAAGATAAGGACGAGAGAGAAAACGCAAGAATAACAACGGCCAATCAAGCGCCCCCAACAGCTTGTACTTCTGACACCGCTTTAATGTTGTTGTTTAATCGTTACCCCGCAGTCAATAAATTAACCGCAACAAATACCTATATTGATTTTGCGTCAATACTTGAAAATTCTTGGGAGTCAGCGGGTGATGCCGCTTTATCAAAGTTACGCCCCCCGAAAGAGGAAGTTAAAGAAACAAAGCGAAATGTTGTAAAAGAAAATCGTGAAAGTCACCCTAAAGACGAACATCTTAAAGGCGGCTTAGTTCTTAAAAATGGAACATACACGAAAGATGAAGAAAAGCAGGTTGCGTCAAATATAAGAACTCAATCGGTGCGTTATAAGGGCAAGGTCAGCCCCGTTTCAGATGCAATGCAATCTACTGATGCAGGGGTGGAATATGAGTTGAAACGAAGTTTTATCAAACAAGCCTATGCTCAAGCCCAGCAAGTTAAGGTAGACGCTTTTGAGAAAAGGAAAGGGAGCGATCAAGACTTAAAAGCGTTGCGAAAAAGTGTAGAGAATCTTCAAGGTTCAAAGGATTCCCGTGATGAAGACTATTCTAAGGGTCTAAAAAAGTTAATAAAGATTTTGGATGATGAAGGCGGTAGTCGGGTTTCTGTTTATGGATTGGAGAAGTTTCAGATCGAACAAAGACTTTTACCTGAATATGACCAATATCTATTTAAGCTAGGGGGTGAGCCAGTACCGTTTCTTAAAGAACTGATATTTATTGGGCGCGAGTCTCTAAAATCAAAATTTGACGAATTGAGAGAAGTCGAAAGGACGAACTTGTTACTTGCAAACCTTCTGCAACTTGAATTGGACGGGGTGGTAGACAGTCTAAGTGAAAAGCATGGCAACTTAATGTCAGGTGAAGGGTAGGCAAAAATTGGTTAAATATTCAAGTAAATACAAACCCCAGTACCCCATTGACGAAATGACAAAGAGAGTGGCTAGACTTAGTGTTATAGCGGAAATGTCGGAGTTATCTAAGGATTTTAATGCCGATGTAGTGCGTGATGATTCTTTGCCTGATGAAGTTAAGAAAAAGATATTTATGGCGGGTGTGATTGGTGCGATAGGCGCGACAGCTTTAAGTTATTCAAGTAATTCAGAAGCCTTTTTTGATTTTACGGGTGGTCAAGTTGATGATGCGTGGAATGCAACATTGTTGGGGGGATTGAAAACACTTGGGAGCAAAATAGCTGATGAAGCTTCTAAGGTAGCGAAAGAAGCATATAAAGAGCAGTTGTCAGCGTGGAAGCGAACGGCTGGAATTGAAACTGATGCGACCGCAGAAGATGCTACTCAAACTAGGGCGACACAAATAGCAATCCATGATGACGCCAAAAAGCACGATGACCAAATAGAAAACAAAAAAAGGACGGAAGCAAGCCAAGTACCGCCCGATGCGTGTGCCGCAGAAACGGCCACGATGATTTTGTTCAATCGGTATCCAGTAGTTAATAAATTGGCGCAACATAATATGTATGTCGATCTCGCAGAGATTCTTGGGAACGCTTGGGAGCAAACGGGAGATCACTTTCTCAATCTTGACAAAAACGGTAACGATAAAGATAAGAAAACCAAAAGGGAAACGGTTGCGAAGGTAAGGGAAAATAACCCCGAAGATGAACATTTAGATAAAGATCATCTATCAAAAAAAGGCACTCTATCAGAAAGCGAAGCTTCACAGGCTAAAGATAAAATCAAGGTTATAACAGCCCCGCTTGCGGGTAAGGGTCGGCAAGCCAATAATGAGAAGATGAAAACAGACCTTGGCGTTGAACATGAATTAGAGCGTTCACAGTTTTTGGAAGCCTTTACATTGATAACGAGTATTCGGGAACGAAGTTTGGCAATGCGCGAAGGTAATAAAGCGGATTTTGATAGCCTTGAAGAAAGTATTAATGCACTTAAAAATTCTAAAGATAAGCGTGACAGAGTGTTTTATCCAGGATTCAAAAAACTTTTGGATGAAGAAAAAAAAGAGAATGGGGGGGTGCTGTCAGTATTGGGGCTTTACAAGTTCCTTGTTGATAGAAGATTTACCCCTGATTACAACGAAGCAATCCTAAATTTAGGGAGTCAACCAGCGCCCTACTTAAAGTCAATGATTGCAATTGATAATGATAAACGCAGATTTGAACATGAAATAGCATTACGCAAAGAGGAAACAAATCTCTTGCTTGCTATGTTGACAGATATTCGATTGATGAAGAAAGATTTAAGCCCCATCTAATTAAAAAGGGAGTATGACTTATGAGTACGCTAAACAATCAGGTAGATGAAAAGACAGTAGAAGAATTGCAAGAACATACTTCGGAAGAAATTACCCCTAGTCAAATGGAGCAATTTCTTGATAATGGCAATAACTTACAATCCAAGGGGTTGCAAGAGTTGTTGGCCGAAAACTCCATTGTTGATCGTGGAGAAAGCGAAGAACCCGATGACTTTGTTGTGGATATGGATGAAGTAACGATGGAAAGTGAAGAATCTATGGATGTAGAACAATCCTTAGCCGTCAAGGTAGGTGACGACCCGTTTGCTGTTAGTGCTATTCTTGCTCAAGAGTCCGTAGCGGATGAAGCAGTCAGCGAACAATATGATGCGGAGCAACTATCAGAGGGGAATACAGAACTGGACGAAGAAATGGACGAAGAACTGGACGACGAGGAGAAGGCCGCTCTCCTAGCTGAACAGGGTAATGAGGAAGAATTAGACAGTCCAGCGGAAAGCATTGTTAAAGAATCATATAACAATGTTGATATGGATGGCCTTAGTCTAGCTAAGATGAAAGAAAACCCAGATGTAAACCCAGATGTTAATGAACCCCCGTTGCCAAATGGGTGGGAGGGGGAAAAAGATGCGCTTGATTCACTTCAAACCTTGCAGGAAATAACAAAGCAACAACGGCAAATTAATCAACCCACAGAAGCATCCTTTGTTGAAGCGCCTAGCGGTACTAACGGAGGTGAAAACAGCCAAAGCAATACGGCAGAGCCGAGTAATGAGCAACCAGCACCGCAAGTCGTAACCGCGCCAGCGGGTAGCGGAAACCGATTTAACATCAGTATGCCGACTTTTGGGCTTGATAAGCTTTTTAGCCGCCAACAACAAGTTAAAGCCGCTGAAATCGCAGATAATGTGCAACAAACAGCGGCACAGCAAAAAGCCGTAGATGAAATGGGTTGTGATGCGCTGATGCAAAATGCTTTAATGCTATCAGAGCAAATGGCTAACAACACAAAAAAGATAATGGTGATGGAAGAACCCGATGCGGATGGCCAGATAAAAACCAGCAGGTCAGATAATGAGGAAGTGAGAAACCTTGGTGCAGAACAAGGGAAGCTTAAAGAAAACTTGGAGAATTGCTTGAATGCTATTAAAGACAATGACGAATTAAAGAACCCTGAAAATATTGAAAAGTTCGATGATTTCAAGAAAGAGATAAATGAAAATCTTGACGAATATGGTCAGCCAGGTTTAAGCGTAGAAGATAAGGATGGTAAAGAGGTTGACGCGGAGAGCGAGAGAAGCCAATTGGCAGAGTCAATTAAAAAGATTCAAGAAATAGTGCAAAAAGCTATGAATGCCATTAAAAATATGACAAAAAAAGTTGCGGGGGCTAGTCCTTCCTAGTTTAAAAGCTGTAAATGCTAGTTTATTTAAAACAGTGTTTACAGGCCATTATAAGTAGTTGAAATATATACATTTTGAGTTTATAATTATGAACGAAATTAAAAGTGATGTTGTGAAGGTGGATTGCGAAGGTTGCGGTCGTCATTCAATGCTTAAAGATCAATATGAATCGGGTGGGGTGACAATTCAGTCCTTGGTTTGTGTGCATTGTGGGTATACAGAATCCTATGAGTCAAAAACTGCAAGAACCCCTTTTAACACTAACTTGTAACATTTATTTGGAGAGCGTGAATTATGAATAAAAAACTATTAGTTATTGTTTTGTCCGTAGCGGTAACACCAACGATTTCAAGTGCAACTGTAACCGTCAATGATAGCACCATGACAAAATTACAAGAGCAAGTTGACCCTGTTACGGGGAAGATTATTTCATTTCAAAACGTGCAGAATCAAACGAGTTTCAATGCGATCAATAGCATGGCAAAGCTTAATGAGTTGTTTGCACAAGTCGAAACTGGAATAGCCAATCTTGGGGCAGTGGCTAATCAAAACACCACTACCTTGGCAACAAAAGCAACAGCCGCTTCGTTATCGACCGTAGCGGCTACTGCTGGTGTTAATGTGGCGAATGGCGCGTTGTTAAATTCAGGGATTGCGAAAAGTGCCAGTGACAATGCGGCTGTCTTGGGAACAAAGGCATCATCAACAGACGTGACCAACTTATCTAATGCTGTAACTACATTATCAACAAACGCTACAAATAATGCTACAGCGGCAAGCAACTTGAGTGGTCGAGTGGTGACGCTGGAAAGGGAGTACGAAGCAGTAGACCTTTTGACCAAAGGTTTAAAAGCGGCTACCGCCAATGTCGGAACAGGAGTGTGTTCGCCTGAGGGGGCGTTAGCTAGGACAACATCGGGTGTCTTAACTGTTTGTCACGGTAGTATGTGGAAGAACATTCAACAGTGAGGGGGTATTGCATGAAAAATAGAATATTCCCAGGGCTTGTAGGGGTTCTCGTAGCTGGCGCTCCGCTATATGGTGGTTGCGCTGGTTTTAATGTGCTAGATAGCACGTCTACAACACTTGTTGAAACATTGGATTCTCAAGGTAGAATTATCTACACTAAAGATGGTAAGTTGGCGAATGGCACAGCGGGGCAAACACAACAGTATGACGCGAATCAGAAAACATCGCAGATAGAGCAACAGCTAAAGAGATATAAAGATGATGTTGAACTTGATACAACAGTGGATGCCAATGGTAATATTGTAGAGTCTGTTAAGAAAAAGGTTACTAAAAATACGGATGAAGTAAACAAGCTGGCTAATCAATCAGAGTTAGATAACTTGAGTCGAGGTGTAGCTAGTATTGCCGCGACAGATAAAGCAGTTAAAGATTCGCTGTCAACAAAGGCTAGTTGGGTCGATTATGCAACGCAAGAGCAAAATGTTTACGGCCAAAAAAATGCGGCAGGACAACGAATCAATAGTGGGATAAACGGTAAGATTGTGTCTAACGCACAAGCTATTGATGGTATGGCAAGGACATCAACAGGCAGCGTTTCAAAGCTTGAAGGTCAAAACTATGGTACATCAGCATTAAGTACCATTGTAACTATCGGCTCGCCCTGCGGAGAGGCAGAGGCTAGGGTGAATGGAGATTTGGCAAGGACTGCTTCGGGGATGGTAGCCGTGTGTCATGGCAACGTGTGGAAGCATGGTGTTACAACAAAAAATGAAATTGGAATGGCTAATTTTAATGCGCACGCATTATCAGACTATTTAAAAGATAGTACGGCAATCGCCTATGGTGGTAATTATTTCCGTATTTATCTGAACTATACTTGTGGGGAAATAAAAAGATCACGGGGTGATAAATACAGGTGGACAACACCCACAGCATCCTATAAGACTTGTCCTGCGGGTTGGACAGAAGTTGGAAGAGCAACAAGGACAGTGTTCGAAAAGAATTCTAAGCCGGTCTCCCAAAAAAGGGGGCATCCCACTCCCTCATACTCGGATTTTCCTGATTCAATGGGCTGTACTTCTGGGCTTTTCGTAGACCATAATTCTTTATCAGGCAACACGCAGGATTATTACGTATATTCAGTGCCAAGGGTAGAAACAGGCGTTGGGTGTGTAGTAAACCCCCCTTAAAATAACCATTCTTTAGGGTTTGATAACCAAACATCAAGCCCTAATAATTCTCTATGCTTGACTTGAGTCTGTCTTAAACTAAATAAAACAAATTGTGAACCACATAGAATCGTCAAG
>Ga0100390_10000748_pt1 | contig 29441 bp, 20 predicted proteins | sample CryGeymeta201514_FD_81540 | JGI IMG/M metagenome (GOLD analysis project Ga0100390, IMG submission 81540) | Groundwater microbial communities from Crystal Geyser aquifers in Utah, USA - Crystal Geyser metaG 2015-14 | ecosystem: Environmental > Aquatic > Deep subsurface > Groundwater | place... | reverse complement strand
TGGGCCACGTCCTGACGGGATTTGTCACATGGATAGATCGCTCCCGCATCCTTGAGCTGCCGCCAGGCTGCCAGAAAATAGTTATACCGCTCGCTCTGTCGATAGGGCGCATGCAGTCCGCCCGCATCCGGACCTTCCTGCCAGCGGCAGCCGAACCACTGCAGATCTTCAATCGACGCATCCGCATACTCCGGTTTACAGCGCTGCGGGTCCAGATCCTCGTCGCGGTAGATCAGTGTGCCGCCGCCCTCCCGGGCCCGCTCCATAGCGATCCAAAAAGTGCGGGCATGGCCGAGATGGAGATAGCCCGTTGGTGTGGGTGCGATGCGGCCGCGGTAAGACTGGCTCATGTTGCGCAGATTGACGCAAGACGCTGTTGGGTGGAAGCAGGAAATGCCGCGCAGGGACGCACGGAATGGCGGGTAACTGAAGCAAATGTAGCCGCGGCATCCTGCCGCTTCAGTAAGGAAACAAGCGGCTGGAAGCACGCTGCTACTCTCAAAAAAGCTGCTGAAGTTAGCGCCACTCGGGACGCATCTGCGCTACCCGATTCCACAAATTACTCCGCACATAAAATTGCCCTGCAGCTGCCAGCGGGTGCAAAATTAATTCTGCTGTTGCGGTCGCGGCAAAGTGATTTTGATGCGGGTGCCTTGTCCCGGTTCAGAGGAGATCCACATGCGGCCCTGCATTTTTTTGGTCAGGTAGTAGGCTTTGGTGAGACCGATCCCGGCACCCATGGTGCGTTGCTCGCTCACGTTGCTGCCGCGGAGCCCAAAGCCGACGACGTTTTCGATTTCGTCAGGCGGGATACCGCAACCCGAATCCTCGACGCTGAGCACGAGTTCCTGCGGGTCAGACCAGATGCCCGCATTGATGCGCCCGCCGGGTTCGGTATATTTCCGGGCATTGGCAATGAGGTCGCGCATGACATCGATGAATACCGGGGGCATCTCGATCATGTCCTGCAGGTAGCTTTGGATTTTGAAATCAACATAGTAATCCTTCGGCTGCTGGGCTGCGATATTGTAGATGATTCGAAAACGGCCCTTACTGTTTTTCTCAATGGCACCCAGCACATTCGTATAGTTTTCAGCGAGTGCGGTGATGGAGTAGTGCTGCCAGGCGGTGGGTGCATCGGCGCGTTGAATGATCTCGTCAATGCGCTGCCGCAGTATGGCGAAAATGGATTGCATATTGGCCAGCGATTCTGCGACCGCTGCGTTTTCTTTGAGCGCGGGATGGCTCGCCAGGGGCGAATTGACAGCGTCCTGGATCGCTGCGACTTCCTGCGGACATTGACGAATGTATTGATACGCTTGTTGTGGATTCGAGAGCGTTTTTGAAATATGAATCACCCGGTCAATGACCGCATCCATTTTGTCTTCTTCACCGATGAGCTCTCCGAATTGGAAAAGCTCAAAGCTGAGCACATTCATAATATTGAGGAATGAATGCGTATCCAGAGAGACGATTTGCGACTCATTCAGTTCCAGCGGAAGGGTGATTTCGATTTCTTTTTTCATAGGTGTTCTAAACGATTCAATTCAGTTCAAATTCCGGAACCGTTCCGCGCTCAACTTCTTCCAGTGTGGTCAGTCCGAGCAGGACTTTTTGCAGGGCATCGTAGCGCATCCCGCGAAAGCCCGCATCGGCAGCGGCCCGCAGGATGTCGATATAGGACGCCCCCCCGGCGATGAGGCTCCGGATCGTTTCGGTGATCTCGATCATCTCGAAGACCCCGACGCGCCCCTGGTAGCCGGTATCTTTGCAGCGTGCGCAGCCTTTGCCCCGGTTGAAACTCACCTCCGGCAGCACGTCATCGTTGAAATACTGGTGCAGCAGATTGGCGGATGACTGATAGGATTCTTTGCAGGCGGGGCAGACCCGGCGCAGCAGCCGCTGGGCCATCACGCCCATGATCGAAGGTGCCACCAGGTAGGTTTCCACTCCCATTTCCACCAGACGGATCACGGCTTGCAGCGAGTTGTTGGTGTGGAGGGTGGTTAAGACCATGTGCCCGGTGAGCGCGGCTTCGGTGGCGATTTTGGCCGTCTCGGAATCGCGGATCTCGCCCACCAGAATAACATCCGGGTCCTGGCGCAGCATCGAACGCATGATTTTGGCGAAACTGAGGCCGATCTTGTGATTGACTTGAAAGTGGTTGACCCCGTCGAGCTGGTATTCGACCGGGTCCTCAATGGTTGAGATATTCAGGTCCGGCTGGTTGATAAAATCGATGGCCGAATAGAGCGTGGTGGTCTTGCCGGAGCCGGTCGGACCGGTGACCATGAAGATGCCATTGGGCGAGGTGATCACCCGCTTAACGCCTTCGAGGGTGCTTTTTGCCATCATCATCTCACCCAACGGCGGGACGCTCTTCGCGCTGTTTGTGCCGAGAGAGCGCAGGATGACTTTTTCACCCCCGGCCCAGGTGGTTTTGAGTGCATCTTCCAGGGAATTTTGGTAGCCGCTGGCGGCCCCATAGTAGAGCTTGATGGCACCCTCGATTTCCTCCGGCAGGCTGAAGAGCAGACTGATCGGTCCGCCCAGGATCCGTTCCAGGGATTTGACCAGCTTGCTGTCGGTGGGATCCGCCATCGCGACGGAGAAAACCCCGTCAATTTGGTAGAGGCAGAGCGCCTGGGCCTTGAGCGCGATTTCCTCCGGAAACACTTCACTGCGCTCACATTGCAGGACGGTGAGGATCGGGTTCACATAAGCGAAGCCGAGCGAGGAGGCCCACATCTCGCAGAGCAAGCTTTTAGGCAGGAGCGCCTGAGCCATTACCGTGCGAAAAACCGTCTCCGGGTCGTCGCCGACTGCTTTGAGCAGGCTTTCGAGCACGATCGGGTCGATGCCTTCCACTTCCTGCAAACGTGTTATAAACCCTTTTGGCATCATCAAGTCCCGGTGGGCGGTCACTTCATCGCGGAGCGTTTTGCCTGTTTACGTTTGGCAAAGACCTCGCCGATTTGGCTCTGACTCAAGGTTTCGGGCGAGGCGCTGCGAATTTCAGGATACTGTTCCTTCAAGCTGCGGAGCATCGCTTCAAGGTTGTAACGCAATTTCGGAGTCTGCTGAGGTTCGGCGGGCATATGCTATCCTGTGTTATTAATGCTGGCGTATTCGCCGGGGTGTGTTTCATTTAGTTACCTTAAGCTGTGAATTGTCTCTGTCGAGAGAGGATCCAGCATTCGATTTATTTATTGAGATTTCCGGGGCGCTTGTGCTCACCGGAAAAACGAATTCAAAGCGATTGCCACCGCCGGGATCGGTATTCACCTCGATGCTGCCGCCGCAGCGGTCGGCGTAGCGGCGGCACAGGCTGAGCCCGAGTCCCATGCCCGGGTGCTGGCGGGTGTGGCTCATGTCGAGTTGTTGAAAGGGTTGGAACAGGCGCGCCTTATCCGCCTCGGAAAGCGCGGGTCCCGGATCGATCACCGCCAGGCGGGCGTGGGGCTGCTGGTAAGCGAGCTCGACCCGGATGCTGCCGGGCGCGGCATGCTCGAAAGCGTTATCCACCAGAATGGTGAGGATTTCGGCCAGCGCCGCCTCGTCAGCGGCGAAGACCTCCGGAAAGTCCGGACTGACGGCAGCCGCCAGCGTGGAGCCTTTTTCCCGCGCAATTTCGGCGTAGGGCTTCAGTGCGCACTCGAGCCAGCGTGCGGGGTCGTCAATCTGTTGGAGCTGGCTCTCGGGTTGGCCACCCAGTTCCGAGAAGCGGATGATGCGCAGCATCAATTCCGATAGATGGCGGGCCGCTTTGATGGAGGTTTCGAGCAGTTCCTTCGACTCCCCCGGAGGCAGGTCTTCAGCCACCAGTTCGGTGGGTCCCAGGATGTGATTGAGTGGCGTGCGCAGCTCATGGCTGATCACGGAGATAAATGCCGCTTTGGCCCTGCTGCCGGCTTCGGCCTGGCGCAGCGCCGCCTCCAGTGCCTGGGCGTGTGCTTTTTGCGCCGTGATGTCATGCTTCACCCCCACAAATTTTTCGATGCCACCCCGGGTGTTCCGGATCGGTGCAATCACGGCGAGTTCCCAATAATGGGAGCCGTCCTTGCGGCGGTTGCAAAATTCGCCCTCCCATACCTGGCCCGCTTTAATGTGGTCCCACATCTCCTGGTAAAACTGTTTTGATTGCACACCGCTGCTCAAAATGCTGGGATTATGGCCCAGCACTTCGTCTGCGGTATAGCCGGTGAGTTTGCAGAAGTAGGGGTTGACATATTCGATGCACCCATCGGGATCGGTAAAAACAATGGAGACGCGGCAGCGCTCCACCGCGCTGACGAACTCCCGGGCCTGGGCCTCGCTCTCGCGCAGCGCAGCCAGCAGGCGCTTGGATTCGCTCTGATCCGCGATGATGGAATACAGCAGTTGTTGCCCCTCGATTTCGACGGGTCCGCTGCGCACCAGCACCTCGCGGATGCTGCCATCGCGCAGGCGGTGTTGGAACTCAAATTCGTTGGCCTCGGCCTGACTGGCCTGGCTCATCAATATGACGAGCTGCGCTGGATCCATGACATTCAGGTCGGTGACATTCATTTGCTGCAGTTCCCGGCAGCTCCAGCCATAAAAAGACTCGGCGGCGGGGTTGGCATCCACAATCGAGCCGCTTGCGGGATTCATGAGCAACATCGGCAAATGGTTATTCTGGAATAAGCTGCGGTAGTAATCCCGGCTCTTGTCAAATTCCAGACGTTCGACCTCCAGCCGGTAACGATGCCGCATCAGGAGGCCCAGTCCGGCATATACCAGCGGATACAGCAGGAGAAAGACCGGTGCAATCAGCCCCAGAATGGCCTGCCGTTGATCTACTAAAAAGACCAGCAGAATGAACACGACAAGGATGTGGATCGCGGCTCCCAGCGCTGCCAGCTCACAATAGCCTACCTTGATGAGGTCTTTGCCCCGCCAGTGGCGCCAGATCAGCCCGCAGCTTAATGCCGTGAGGATGGTCAGGATGCCGGGAATGGTCCCGATGCCGCCCTGATAGAGGCGATAGGCGACACAGGCCAGCGCCGCGATGAGAGCGGGCAGCCAGCCGAAAAACGCTGCGGCCAATCCGATCAATATAGTGCGGGTATCAAAGACTACGCCTTGCCCGAAATTGACCGGGGTGGCCATCACCAAAAGTCCGATGCCCGCCAGCAATGCGCCGAAAATGAGATCATGGCCTGAGGTCAAGACCCGGCGTTCGCGCTGCAGGGTGATCGTCTCGCTGAATAAAAAAAAGACCAGTGCCAGGCCGAGCAAGACGCTGATGTTTAATCCGAAGCCCCGGATGATGCCTTCCATCGCGTATCAATTATCTTGTTACAGTAGCGAAGCAAGTAGAAATACCGCGCCTCTGTGAATCTCAGTGTGTTAATAAAATTTTTACACATGGATGAGTGAACTGTAAGTTACCTCAGGTTATGCTGGCATTATCTTGGGCACTGTTGTGGGCAGCGATTCATCGACCCGATTCCAGTGATTCGGGAAATGCATTTGTGTTACGGGGTAAGCTCTATTTCATCCAGGTAGCGCGATCGAGTCCGGCGGCACACCTTGCGGCTGTGGCCTGGTTGACGCCCGGGCATGTCTGTCAGGGTGCCAGGCACTGCGGTCCTTCCTGCGGTGCGGGGACGCACCTGCGCTACCCTGTTCTCCTGTTTTCTCAAGTTCCCCCGCACTTAAATTTTTACCCTCGCTCTACGGATGCGGCAGGATCGGGAAGTGCATTTGTATTGCGGGCGATGCCCCAGGGTTTATTCATTTAAAGCGGTGATTGACGACCAGTTGGAAGACGAGGGATTTATTTATTCAGGTAACATTCGTTGTTCCCGAGCCCTCAGCATTTGCATTAATCTCTGGATTACTCGCGATTAGAAGCATCGAGTTACGTCGCCGAAAAGCGGACTGTAAATCTATCCTCTCGTTGCTTCCTAAATTAGAGAACGAATACTCGCATTTTTTCAGGGAATCGCATAATAGTGTTGCCCATTCTTTTAACTGAAATATTGTTCACCTGGATTATGACTCTGGCCACCCAAATGGATATTCTACTACCCGAGGCGGAGGAGCACGACGCGCTCCACTATTGGGCGGATTCCGTAGGTCAGAGTCGCGGTGAAATCTTCACGAAACCGGAGGTCGTCGATTTCATTCTCGACCTGACGGGCTGGCGTGTCGGGGAAGGCCTCTTAAACAAGCGTCTGCTGGAGCCGTCCTGCGGATCGGGTGATTTTGTGGTGCCTGCGATCCGTCGGCTGCTTGCAGACAGTCCGGGGGCGGGCGTTGACGATTTGCTGCCCTGCATCCGCGCTGTCGAGGTGAACCAAACCGCTTTTACTCAGCTGACCCAGCGCGTCCACGCCGAGTTGGAACAAGGAGGATTCGCGACAAGCGAGATTGATGCGCTGGCCGGGACTTGGCTCCAGCAAGCGGACTTCCTCACCCTCCCCTTCACCACGCGCTTCACCCACGTGGTGGGCAACCCGCCCTATCTCCGTATCGAAGCACTACCCAAGCCATTGATGCAGCGTTACCGCTCGCTCTTCCGCACCATGTATGATCGGGCGGATCTCTATATTGCGTTCTATGAGAAGGGCCTGTCGCTGCTGCAACCCGGAGCGAAGCTCGGCTACATCTGCGCCAACCGATGGACGAAGAACCGCTACGGCGGCCCACTCCGCGAGATGATCGCCGAATCCTTCCACATGGATGTTTATGTCGATTTCACGGGGATCGATGCCTTTCACGGCGAGGTGACCGCCTATCCTTCGGTCACCATCATCCGCAATGGGAAGGGCGACAGCACCCAAATCATCGATAAGGAGGATGTTAGCTGCGAAGCCTTGCCTGAACTGTCAGGCCATCTGCTCCGGGAAACGGAGGACCCGCGCATCAAGCGGATGTCGAAGTTCAAAGATAAACGCGCGCCCTGGCTGCTCTCCAACACCGCCCGCCTCCTCGTCGTGCAAGAACTGGAAGCCCGCTTCCCGACCCTCGAAGAAGCAGGTTGCAAGGTCGGCATTGGCGTTGCCTCCGGCGCGGACAAAGTCTTTATCGGCACCGATGCGGAACTCGACGTGGAGGCATCCCGCAAGCTACCCCTCCTCACTCGCAAGGACTTAAAAAACAACCGCATCCAATGGAAGGGGAAATTCGTGCTCAATCCCTTCGACGGCGATAGCCCCGCCCTAGTCGACCCGGAGGCCTACCCGAAATTCAAGGCCTATATCGAGTCCCACCAGGAATTGATCCGCAAGCGCCACGTCGCCCAGAAGAACCCGCGTTCCTGGTTCAAGACGATCGACCGCATCTACCCTTCCCTCAGCAGGACACCAAAGCTCGTCATCCCCGATATCCAGGGAGAACCGCAGGTCGCCTACGACCCGGGCGAATACTACCCCCATCACAATCTCTACTACCTCATCTCCGAGACATGGGATTTACGGGCCTTGCAAACCGTCCTTCGCAGTAATCTGGCCAACGCTTTCGTCGCCACCTACTCACTCCGCATGCGGGGCGACTGCCTGCGCTTCCAGGCGCAATATCTTCGCCGCATCCGCATCCCCGATTGGTCGGAGGTGCCGGAGGCCATGCGGGAATCCATGCGCACCGCCGCTGAATCGAATGACCAGGCCCGGATCGACGAAACCGTGCGCGAGCTTTATGGCCTCGACGAGGCCGCATGGCTGGCCTTGACTACGAATTGAGTTCATCATTTCCGCCATGCCAGCATCCGACTATTCCGACGAAATCCGCAAGGCCGTCCGCTGCTACTGGCGGACTAAAAAAGCCGCCCAAAAGAAAAACCAGTCCGGCAAGAAGGCGGACGCCGGTAATCGCGGCGGAGCCACTGCCGGGAAAAACCTCGATGGGTTTGGGGAGATCTTCGCGGCGCTGGCTAAAAAAGTTAGCCCGCTATCACATGTTTATCAAAACAAGTCACAGGTCATTCTCCCCGGCCATTTCCGGCCCACGAAGCAGTGGGACTTGGTCGTCATCCACGAAGGCAAACTTATTGCCACTCTGGAACTGAAATCTCTCGGCGGCCCCTCCTTCGGCAACAATGCCAACAACCGTTGCGAAGAAGCCCTCGGCTCCGGACTCGACCTCTCAGTAGCGCAGCGCGAAGGCCTCTTCGGTGCCGGAGCCACCCCCTTCGTCGGCTACTGCATCCTCGTCGAGGACGAAGACAAATCACGGAGTATCCCCAAGCGGGGCAACCCCTCCGTCCATTTTGATTCCGACCCCGTGTTCAAAACAGCCTCCTATCAGGAACGTATGCGTATCCTCTGCGAACGCATGGTGCAGGAACGCCGCTACACAGCCGCCGCTGTCTTGACCTCACCGCCGAGCGCAAGCAAGTCCGGGGACTTCAAAGACCTCTCAACTGCGACCTCCCTCAACAGGCTCCTGCAGAAATTCCTCGCCCATATTCAGATCGAGACAGGTGGATGAGAGGCATCTTTGCAAATCGATGATTTTGTAAGACCATCGACTACAAAGGTAATGAACTTACCTTCTTCGAAGTCAGACCGCAAGGGGCGCCTGCTCCGCAGCGCGGATGAGAGGGCGCAGATATTAAAAGATTTAAGAGGTGGGGCGCCTTCGGGCAGCTGCCGCTGCAAGAGAATCAGGAAATGCATTTGTGTTGCGCGCGGCGAGTGGCATGTTGGCAGACTGTGTCTCTACGAAAATTCATCCGCTGGTTATTGTGGCTGCTCGCTGGTGCGGCGCTGGGTCTGCTGTGTCTGGCGCTGACGAGTCGCTGGTGGCTGCCGCCGGTGTTGCCGCAGCTGGCGGGCTGGTGGGGGGTGGAGCTGGCCGCGGTGGAGCGGGTCGAGGACGGGCGGCTGCGCTTGTCCGGTCTGGTGGTGGAGCTGGAAGCGGCTTCGGTGGCCATTGATCAGGTCGAGCTGCCGGGCGAATGGCGGTATTTGCGGGAGCGCTTCGGGGGCGCGTGGTCGGAGGCGGCCACGCTGCGGATCGGGCAGGTGCGGATTGTGCCCGGAGCCACGCCCGCGCCCACTGAAACGGAGTCCGGCGAAGCCTTCCTGCCGCAAATCCGGCGGCAAATTTTGCAGGGGCTGGCGGCCGCCGATCCCTGGCTGCCGCGAGTTGAGCTGGCGCGCATCGAGTATCGGGACGGGGCACGAGTCGTCGCGTGGGTCGAGGGCTTGGGCTATGCAAACCGGAAGCTCTCCGGACGGGCGTTCGTGGACACGCTGCCCGGGCCCTGGGCGTTCGCCGCTGAACTCACGGCGGAGGCACCCTGGCAGCTGGAGTTTTCGCAGGTGGACGGGGAACTCTCCGGCAGCATCGAGCTGGCCGGTGATGACGGACAGGCGCGGGTCGACGCCCGGCTCGAACGGGGCGATTCGCAGGCCCGGTTGACGGCTAGCTTTGGCGCGTCCGCCTGGCTGCCGGCAGCGGCGCATGCGTCCAGCGAAGGCTTTGATCTTGCCGGGATGCTTGTGCCGCTGAATGCGGACTTCACGCTGGCCCCGCTCAGGCTGGAAGCCTTTCAGGCGAAGTGGGACGGCGGGACGTATCGACTCAGCGGCGCGGGCCAAAGTCTGGTGCAAGCAGCGGATATGGCCGATCAAAGCGTGGCCTTCGAGCTGTCAGCGCAAGGCGACATGCAGACCCTACGGTTGGAGGCGGTCCAGTTGGTCAGCCCCTGGGCCCGCCTGGAGCTGAGCGAGCCGCTGGCTGTGGATATTCAACGGCGCCGTTTTTTGGGGTCGGCCCGCCTGCGGGCGGAAGTGGACCTGGCGGAGCAAGCCTGGATGGAGGCCGGGGGCCGGATCGAAGCGGAGTTGCGCGCCGAAGCGGATGCACCGGAGACGTTGCATTTCGACTTGCGGGGCCAGCAGCTGAGCTACGCTGATTATGCGGCGGAAAGGATCGAGGCAGCGGGCAAGCTGGACTTGGAGACCTTGCAGCTCGCTGCGCTGACCGTCATCCCCGCGAATGCCGCAGCCGGTGAGCAACTGGAGCTTTCCGGCACGGCCGATTTCAATGCGGCAACGCTGGATCTGGAATACAGCGCCTGGCTCGGGGCAGACTGGGTCAACCGCATGCTCGGGCAGCAGCTGCTGGTCGCCCCGCTTGAGCTCGAGGCGGGCCAGATCACGGGCCCCTGGGCGGCGCCGGACGTGCGCGGAGCGGTCCGGACCCACGTGCAAACGGAAGCCATCGAGCCGCTTGAATTGTCCGCCCGCTGGCACTGGGACGGGAAAAGCCGCCTGGACTGGGACGCGCTGGCCCGTTGTGATGGGGCCGAGATCGAGGCTGTGGCGAGTGTCCGGATCGAGCAGGAGGCGTGGTCTTTAAGTGTGGATTCGCTGCGCTGGAGTGACCCCGATCGACCGGAGTTGACGCTCGCCGCGCCCTCGCACCTGAGCTGGCGGCGCACGGGGGACTCCTTCGAAGCGCGTCTCGCCGTCTCGGACTTTGTTTTGAGCGGTGAGGACATGCTGGCCTCCGTCGCCTACGCCCCTGCGACAGGGCTGCGTCTGCGGCTGAGTAATGTATCGCTGGCCCGCCTCGACCGCTGGATGCGGGCGGAGCTGCCCGATTACCATATCGAATTGATCGCTTGCGAATTAACGGCGTTTCGCCCTTATCTCGCCGGGCAGGTGCGGATCGCGGCGGAGGAGCGCTTCGCTGCGGGGGCGCTGGCCCGGCTGGAGCTTTCGACCGAGTTGAATGAACGCGGGGTCAAGATCCGGGACCTGGCGCTGCAATTTTCCGGCGAGCAGGTCTTGCAGGGCACCATCGAGCTGCCGCTGCGCTTGCGCTTGCCGCTGCCGGCGGCGGATGCGGCGGATGCGGAAAAGTCCTTATACACACTTGGGCAGGGGGCGCTGCGCGGGCAGTTGACCGGGCGGGCCTCGCCCGCCTTTACCGCCTGGCTGCAGGCACGCACCGGCTTGCGACTGGTGGAGACGACGCTGGACATGGACATCGCCGGGGACCTGAGTAATCCGGCCGGGCACATCCGCTTGCAGGCGGGCGAAGTTGAGATCGGCCCCGGTCTGGTCGAAGCCTCGCTGCCGACGATCCAAGGCTTGGATGTGCGGGTGCAGGTGAATGAAAGTGTGATCGACGTGCAGACGCTGAATTTTTCCGTCAACCAGAGTGCCGTCGAAGCCGCCTTTAAGCTGCCGGTGGATGCCCTCGCCGCCCAGTTGAACGCGGCGGGCTTCGACCCGCTGCCCATCCTGCGGACTGCCACAGGCGGGATCCGCTTACAGGACTGGAAGATGGAAGACTGGTTGGACTGGTTGCCGCCTTATTTCCGCCGGACAGGGCAATTGACTGGTTCGCTGAGTCTGGCACCTGACTTGGCATTGTCGGGACAACTGCGCTTTGAAGACTTCGGGCTGCGGCCTACGGCCTCGCTGGCCTTGATCGACCAGCTCGCCGGCCAACTCCGGCTGGAGAATCGACGGCTGCGGATCGAGCAGGCCAGCGCCCGCTTCGGGGGCAGTCGGGTGGAATTCGACGGCGAGTTGGACATGTCGGACTGGGCCCAGCCGCGCTGGTTTTTTGATGTGCAGGGCGAGAAGCTGCCGCTCCTGCGCACCACGGAGATGATCCTGCGCAGCGATGTGGCGATCCGCATCGAGGCCCGCGACCCCACACTTTCGCCCCAGGTCGCCGGGAAGTTGAAGCTGCGCTCGAGCACGCTGTTGGTGGACCTTGATCCGCTGGCCCCGCGCTTAAACAAAGGCACCACCCTGCGCCCGCCGTTTTTTAATATTGAGGACGCCCCACTCGCCTCCTGGCGCTTCAACCTGCAAATTCTGGGCGACCAGTTTATGCGGGTGCGCAGCCCGTATTTCCGGACGCGGCTCAGCGCGGATTTTAATCTGACGGGAACCTTTGCCGATCCCCTACTGTTGGGCTCGGTCCGCACGCACGATGCCGAGCTGCACTTCCCCGGCGCGAAGTTTGTGATTACCGAAGGTGAGGCCCTGATCGAGGCCAGTCGCCCCAACGAGATGCAGCTCGCCTTCAGTGGCATCGCGCGGAAGGGGCCGCAAGTCATCGGGATAGAAGTGTCCCAGACGCTGGAGGATCCGGTCATTCAATTCGAATCCACGCCACCCATGCCGCAGGCGGACATCGTGCGTTTACTGGCGACCGGCAGTGCTACCGGGGGTGGTATCGGCAATCTCGGTCTTTATCTGGGTCAGGGGATGCTGGGTGCCGGAGGGGTGAATGATCGTTTGACCGACAAGCTGACCCTCGACGTCGGCGAAGCGACCAGTCGCAGTGGGCGCAAAACGCTTGGCGCACGTTATGAATTTACGCCGCACTGGTCAGCCGAGGGGGGCTACGACGTGTTCGACGCCTACAATGCCGACTTAATTTGGACGATTTTTCAACGATGAGGAACAACTGTATCAAGTGCGTGCTGGGACTTGGCCTGCTGTTGCTGCTGGCAGGAGGACTTTGCGCACAGACCAACCTGCAGGTTAAAGGCATGGGCTGGCTCGAAAACCGCTCTTTAAAAGCCCGCCTGGCATTTTTGCAGGACCTGACTGCCCGCCAAGCGGCCACGCTGGATGCCGCTTTACTGGAGGATAGCGCGTTTCTCCTGATCAAGCAATTACAGCGCGACGGCTACCTGCAGCCCTCAGTCGTCGGGGTTTTGAGCGAATCCGAGCGTGTGCGCCGGGTCGAATGGACGAGTCCCTATGCCATCCAGTTGGCTGCGGATACGCAGGTGGATGCAGTGACCTACGAGATCGCGCTGGGATTATTGGCTTACTACGAAAGCGTTGATATCCAGGGGGTCACTGCCATCGAGCCGAAAGACTTGCAGCGCTACTTCATCCCCGGCGGGGTGCTGGTGCAGACGCGGCGGGCCAAGGTCTTTACCCCGGAAAACCTGGATCGCCGGATCAGCCGGGTGGTGCAGACTTTGCAGACCGCAGGCTACCGGGACGCGCAGCTGGTGGAACGCGCCTTCGAGTTGGATCCTCAAAGCGGAGCCGTGGGGGTGCGTCTGGTTTTTGAGCAGGGGCCGCGTCACTACGTGGGCCGTGCGGTCAGAGTGATCCGTCAAGACGGCAGGGAGACCGAGACAGTCATGGCGGTCGATCCGGACACCCTGCTGACGAGGGATTGGGAGCAGGCGCAGCGCAGTGCGTTGCGCAACGAGGCCTTTGCGGCAGGCTATCCGGACGCGGAAGTCACGCTGCAACGTGAGCCCGCAGCCCTGCCGCAAGGAGCGAGTGATACACGGATCTTCAACTACCGGATCGTTGTCGACTGGGGTGAAGCGGCTACGCTGGGCGAGGTTCGCTTCTCGGGTGACGAGGCCACCCGGCGGTCCGTCCTCCGCAGCCGCCTGGACCTGGCCGCAGGCGACCCGCTCGATCGACTTGAGGTGGACAAGGCGCGCCGCAGGATCATGGGACTCGGCATCTACCGGCACGTCGCGGTGGACTTTGAGCCGGCCTCCGGTGCGGAGCGGGACGTCGTTTACTCGCTGGAGCCCGGCCTGCGGCAGGAACTCCAGCTGCTGGGCGGATGGGGCAGCTACGAGCAAGCGCGCGCTGGCTTCAGCTGGGAGCAGCGTAATCCGTTTGGCCGGGCCCACCGCTACCAGATTGATGCCAAGCAAAGTTTAAGGTCCACCCAGGGTCAGCTGAGCTACTCGATTCCTCAGGTGTTTGGCTCCGAAATATCCGTGTATGCCAATGCCGGATACAACTTCCGGGAAGAGATTTCGTATGACCGCACGAATCGTGGTGTGGCATTGGGGGCCGCTTACACCACGCCCGCCGGCTGGCGTCTGGCGGCGGAATACGGGTTCTACCTGGAGGAGGCGGATCGCCGGGACAGCGCGGGCTTTATCTCCGAAGAGGATGCCACCGTCTCCAGTGTCAGCTTCAATGTCAGCTACGACCAGCGCGACGACGTGCTCGCACCCGGCAGCGGGTGGCACGTTTACAGCGAGTTCAAGGTCGCCAACCAACTGCTCGGCGGGAGTGTCGATTTCCAAAGGTGGGAGTTCGGGGGCAGCTACCACTTTGCGTTGACCGACAGCACCCTCGTGCATCTGGGCTTGCGCGGTGGCGCGATCCTGGCCGGGGGCGAGCGGCAGCAAAACATCCCCTTTAACGAGCGTTTCTTCCTGGGCGGAGAAAACTCCGTGCGCGGCTACCGTGAAGGCGAGGCCTCGCCGCTCGATGCGGACGGCGACCAAATCGGTGCGGAAAGCTATGCCCTGCTGAATCTGGAGCTGGAGCAACGCATCTACTCCAGGTTTTCAACCATCGTCTTTCTCGATTCAGTGCATCACACGCGGGATCGATTCAGTGGCGAGACACAGTTGCTCCACTCGCTGGGTCTGGGGCTGCGTTACAAGACGGTGATCGGACCGATCCGGCTCGAATACGGGCACAACCTGAATCCACGCGTGCAGGATGCGGACGGCAGCTTTCATTTGTCGATCGGCTTTCCGTTTTAAGCGCTCGCTGAAAAGCCGCTTTTCAGATAGAATTGTTCTCATGCGTAGCGGCGTGCTTCAGCCGCCGTTTCTCTTCGGCCACGCTCTACACGGCGAGGTGGTGGCTAAAGCACACTGCCATTGCATCAATTGGACCGAAGCGACAGGTCTGCGCTGGGAGGCCATCCGGGGCTATACGTTTTCCCAAGGCGAAGATGCCGGCAGCTATTTGAGCCCCATGCAGCCGATCAGTTGGTTGCCTGCTGGAGCAGTTGCTGCACCTGTGCGGTTTGCGGCCAGGTTGGCGCAGCGAGCCGCAGCGCCTGTTGCAAGGATGCGGCGGCCTCGTTGCGGCGGTGCTGCGCCAGTTGCAGCTTGCCCAGGGTGAACCAGCATGCGGGCTCACCAGGCGCGCGGCGAATGGCATGCTGTAGTGCCTCTTCGGCCATTGCGAATTGATCCAGTTCGAGATAGCATAAGCCCAGGTTCAACCACACTAATCCGTTCCCGGCGTTGGTCTCCAGCGCTTGCGTCAAATAATCAATGGCAATGCCCGGCTCCCCCTGTCGGTGGTGGATGACCCCCAGGTTGGCGAGTGCCGCATAATTATCGGGCTGGATGCTGAGTGCCTTTGTATAGGCGACCGCAGCGGCGGCCGGATCTTTGAAATGTTCGAGATAGATGACCCCGATATTGATATGTGGCTGCACCAGCGTGGGATCCAGGCTGACGGCTTGGCGGAAGTCGGTCAGTGCCGCCGCAGGGCGATTACTGTTGAGCAGCAGTCGACCACGGTTGTTATAGGCCGCCGCATAGTTTGGATTGAGTGCAAGTGCCCGTGTAAAGTTGTCGTAACTGCTCTGCGGATCTTTTCCGGCTTCGGCGGCAATGCCCCGGTTGTAGTACGCGACATAGTTGGTGGAGTCCTGCGCGATCGCGTGCGACCAGAGGCTGTGCGCGTCCTGCCAAATCGTGGTTTGCCGGAAAGTGGCCACAGCGCTGAGTAACAAGATAAGGAACATTGGCAGCAGCAGCCGCAGCAGCAAACTGTAGCGCTGCGCCAGCAGATGGAGTGCACCCGCCAGCAGCAGGGAAAAGGGCATTGCCGCCAGATACGTGTAGCGGTCCGCAGTGATCTGGGAACCACTCTGCGCGATTCCGGCGACGGGGAGTAGGACGATGATTGCAATCAGCCAACCCACCAGTGGGCCGGGGCACTTACAGCGGTAAGCCAGGTAAATAGCCGCTCCCGTGATGAGGGTGACCGCCGCGATGGAGAAGAGCACCCCTGGGTGGCCCAGGCCGAAATCCGATTGCAGCAGGTAGAGCGGGGAGAGTCCGGTCGGCACGATGGTTTTGACCGGCAGGAAGGCTAAATTATACGCGAGCTGTGCGGCCCGTTCCGCGATGCCGTGGCTGGCGAGCGTTGCCATTGCCTCAGTGGACTGTGCCATCAGCGCACCCATTCCGAAAACGATCGAGAGCAGAAAAAAGGGCAGTTTTTCCAGGAATAAGCCAACCCGAAGTTTGCGCTTGAGCGGGTAGAAATCCAGCAGCAACAAGATGACGGGCAGTGTGATGGCCCAGGCCTTGGCGAGCAGGGATAAGCTGGTGGCAAGCAGGCAGATCGCGAACCAGCGCCGCTTGCCGCGATCGCCGCCTGCGAATTTCAGGTAGCTCAGCAGCGCCAGCAGCAGAAAGAATCCGGCCAGCAGGTTGCGGCGTTCGGTGGCCCACACCACGGATTCGACCCGCAGGGGATGAAGTGCCCAGAACAGGACGGCCGCCGCCAGCGTCCATCCGTGCACCGTCCTGTCGCGGTGCGCGAACAAGCCAGCCAGCAGGTGTTGGATCAGGCAAAAAAGCAGGGCGGCGACCAGACCGTGCAGCACAATATTGGTCGCAATGAAGGCGGCAGGTTCCGGCCCGCTGAAGTGATAATTCAGCGCGAGTGTGAACCAGGTGAGCGGGTGGTAGTGCCCGCCATACGTTTCGGTGAGCATCCATTTGAGCGAAGCTGCGTCGAGTTGATGGATATGCGGGTTCTCGACAATATTGAGCTGATCATCCCAAACAAATTCGTGGTCGAGAGCACTCCAGAACGGCACTGTGGCCAGTAGCCCTACCAACAGTGGCAACCACCAGGCCGGGTTGGGTTGGATGGCAGCGGCAACTGGCTGACTTGAGGATTGAGACATAACAATGATGAGCAAAAACCTGAGTGTTTTTCCAAGGCGATGCAAAAACTGTTTTAAGGGGAGTGAGGGGCGTCATTTTCCTGTGGTAATCACGTGGAAATTCCGGGTAGCGCAGCCGCGTCCTCGCGGCGCACCTTGCGGCTGTGGCCTTTGGGGTTGCCATGCATTTTAACTTGAGCGAAGCATAGCACGCACGGAGCCAGGCCTGTGTTTTATCGGCATTCGGTGCCCGATGCGTTGCCTGCAGTTGCTGCTCACATGTCAAAAAAGATTATCATTATCGGTGCCGGTCCGGCTGGGCTCACCGCAGCCTATAAACTGGTGCAACTGGGGCATCAGGTGGAGGTTTTCGAGGCATCCAGCCAGGTCGGCGGACTCGCCCGGACGATTGAACTCTGGCAGCAAAAAGTCGATTTGGGCCCCCACCGCTTTTTCAGCAAAGATGCGCGGGTCAACGCAACATGGTTTGAGGTCGTGGGCGAAGACTATCAACAGGTCAAGCGGCTTACCCGGATTTATCATAATGGCGCGTTCTACCGTTATCCACTAAAGCCGGTGGATGCCCTGTGCACCATGGGGCCGGTTCAGGCGCTGCACTGCGTATTGAGCTACGCCAGGTCGCGCCTATCGTTCGGCGGGGAGGGCGAAACATTTGAGGATTGGGTGGTCGCGCGATTTGGACGAAAGCTCTATGAAATGTTTTTCAAGACCTATAGCGAGAAGCTGTGGGGCTTGCCCTGCCAGCAGTTGGACCGGAGCTTCGCGGCGCAGCGGATCAAGGATTTCTCCTTGGCCGAGGCGATCAGGAGTACCCTGGGGTTCTCCGGCCAGCAGCACACCACGCTGGTGGATTCATTCGCCTACCCCAGCGGTGGGTCGGGCATGGTGTATGAGCGGATGGCGTCTTTGGTCGCGTCGCATGGTGGCCGGGTTCGCTTAAACGCTCCGGTCGCCAGGGTCTGCCTTGACGGGCCTCGAGTTACCGGAGTGGAGTTGGCCGGGGGCCGCTTTCACGCGGCGGATGAGTTGATTTCGACTATGCCGCTGACGCTCATGGTCGGCTCGCTGTTCGAGGTGCCGCCGACTGACCTGCAGCAAGCCTTGGCGGCCTTGCGCTTTCGCAATACCCTGCTGGTTTATCTTAAAATTAACCGCGAAGATCTTTTCGAGGACCAGTGGATCTATTGTCATGCGGAGAACATTGGTTTTGGCCGGATCACCAATTTCCGGAACTGGGTGCCGACACTCTACGGAGAGGAGCGGGGAAGTATCCTTGCACTGGAGTATTGGTGCAACGAGGACGACGCTCTGTGGCAGATGCCGCATGCGGACATCATCGCCCGGGCCGAACAGGACTTGCGTCAGACCGGATTGATTGCAGATGCCGAAATTCAAGCGGGCCGGGTCATCCCGATTCCCCGGTGCTATCCGGTGTATCAGGTCGGCTATACGAACCACCTGCAAACGATCATGCAACATCTGGAGCCGATTCATAACCTGACGCCAATCGGGCGCTATGGATCCTTTAAATACAACAACCAGGATCACAGCATTCTGATGGGATTACTCGCTGCCGAAAATATCCAGGCGGGAATCCGTCGGCATGATCTGTGGTCGATCAATACCGACTACGATGCCTACCAGGAAAAGAATCCGGAACGTGCTCACTCCTGAGCACGGTTGCGCCCCGGCCGGGCCCTGCGATTTGGGATTACCAGGAAGTCTTGATTTGCTGTGGGGTGAACATGAGTGTTCACGCTCCGTAAACACCACTGATTTCGTCGGCATCTTGTTCTTGATTTGAAGCAGAACAGCTGTTTTATCTCACACGATATAAATCACGCCTGAACTCCCCGCAGGCAAGGCAGACAAGTCTGAGCTCCTGGAATCGCCCCACGTGAAGGAGCATTGTCAAAAGGATCGATTAATGAATCTGGACTATACCATGGGGATCGTGATCGGCGCCGCTTGCGGTGCTGTTCTTGTCGTGCTGTTTTTTCGTCGTCAGATGCTGCGTATGCGGGAAGCGCAGCGTTTGAGTCTGGATGTAGAACTCCGTGAGGCCAAGCTGAAGCTTCGTGAGGAACGCTCCGAGATGGAACTCAGCTTGAAAATGCAACAAGCTGAGAGTGAGCGTCTGCTGGCCAGTCGCGAGAATACACTGGCCGACCGGACCCGCGAGATAGAGCGACAGGCGGAGCGTCTCCGGGACACCGAGACGCAACTCGAACTCAAGAGCCGGGATCTCACCCGCGAGCAGCAACTGCTCAGTGACGCCGAGCATGAGGCCGAAAAAGTCCGCCGGCTCTACCGGCTTAAGCTGCATCAGATCGCGCAGATGGATGAAGAGGATGCGCGCCAGCTACTCCTGCGCACCACGGAGAAAGAATGTGCAGCTGAGATCTACGACCTGCGCCGGGCCAAGTTGGGCCGGGCCGAATCCGAGATCCACGACGAGGCCAAACGCATCCTGCTGGCCGCGATGCAGCGGATCACCAGCCAACCCATGAATGATGCCACCGCCACCGTCGTCGATCTGCCCAGCGAAGAAATGAAAGGCCGCATCATCGGGCGGGAAGGGCGTAATATCCGAACCTTCGAGCACGCCACCGGCACCACCCTGATGATCGATGAAACTCCGGACTCTGTCATGATCTCCTGTTTCGATCCGGTGCGGCGGGAAATCGCCCGCATCTCGCTGGAAGCACTCCTGCGCGATGGCCGGATCCACCCTGCCAGCATTGAAGAGCAGGTGGCCCAGGCGGAGGAACAAATGCGGGCCAACGTGATCGAGCTTGGAGAGAGCGCCCTGCGCAAGCTGCGGCTGAATGATGTTCACCCGGAAATTGTCGTATTGCTGGGCAAGTTGCACTACCGGCTCTCCAATAATCAAAATACACTGGCGCACTCAATCGAGGTCGCCAACTTTTGCGCGCTGATCGCCGCCGAGATCGGGCTCGACCCCGCAATTGCCAAGCGGGCCGGACTGCTGCATGACATCGGCAAGGCCGTCGATGAAGACTATGTCGGCAGCCACGCCATGGCGGGTGCCGACGTGATCAAGCAGCACGGCGAAGATCCCCGCGTGGTCAACGCCACTGCCGCCCACCACAACGAAGTGCCTGCAAAGAGTGCCTACGCCGGCCTGGTCATGGTGGCTGATGCGCTCTCTGCGGTGCGTCCGGGCGCGCGGGCCTCGTCCATCGACGGGTTCATCCAGCGGGTGCGTAGTATCGAGGAAATCGCCGCGTCCCAGCATGGAGTAAGTGAAGCTTACGCCATCCAGGCGGGACGCGAGGTGCGGGTCATCGTCGAACCGGAGGTCCTCGGCGATGAAGAGGCCCGCCAACTCGCCCGGACCATCCGCCAGCGTATCGAAAACGAACTCAACTTTCCCGGTTCCATCGAAATCACCGTCATCCGCGAGCAACGCTACACCGAAACCGCCGTGTAAAACGGCGTTCAACCTTGTGAATGAGTGGAATCTTTTAACTGCCGGATTAAGGTTAAACCGTCTTCGAATACCGCCCCTCGACGGCAGGCTCCAGATAGGCGTCGAAACACATGGCAAGGTTGCGGATAAAGAGTCGTCCGCGTTCGCTTACTTTGAGCCCTTCCGGGGTGAACTCAATCAAACCATCCTCGGCCGGTTCATTGAGCTGCTCCAGCGCACTGGCGAAATGTGACTCAAAATCGATCCCCCACTGCTGCGACATGGTCGCGTAGTCGAGCGCGAGGTCGCACATCAGGCGCATGATTACATCGGCCCGCAATTTGTCCTCAGCGGTCAGCTGGTAGCCCTTGGCCACCGGGAGCCGCCCGGACTCAAGCCTGGCGCGGTAGCTCTCAATGTCCTTTACGTTTTGGCGGTAGCCGTCCGCCCCCTGCGAAATACTGGAGATGCCGAAGCCGCAAATCTCCACGCCGGCACGGGTGCTGTAACCCTGGAAGTTACGCTGCAGCGAACCCTCGCGCTGGGCCACCACCAGCTCGTCGTCCGGTAGAGCAAAGTGATCCATCCCGATATAGACGTAACCCTCGCGGGTCAGCCGCTCGATGCAGAGCTGGAGCAGTTCCAGCTTGGTGCGCGCGTCCGGCAGGCCCGCCTTTTCCAGAATTTTCTGGGCCGGCCGCATCCAGGGCACGTGCGCGTAATTGAAGATCGCAAACCGGTCGGGCTGGAGCTCCAGCACCTGATCCAGGGTCTGGTCAAAACTCTCGGGGGATTGCAGGGGCAGGCCATAGATCAGGTCAACATTGACGGAGTCGAACCCGTTGGCCCGCAGGGTCTCCATCGCCGCGACGTTCATCGCCTGCGGCTGGATGCGGTGGATCACCTCCTGCACTTTTGGGTTGCTGTCCTGCACGCCAAAGGAGGCGCGGGTCAGGCCCATCCGGGCAAAGGCCTCCACGTGTGCCGCACTCAGACGCCGCGGATCCAGCTCAACCGATTTTTCCGCATCGTGGGTAAAGGTAAAATGCCGGTCGATCAGCGCCGCTAGACGGTCGATCTGGTCCGGCCCGAAAAAATTCGGCGTGCCGCCCCCGAAATGCAGCTGCACCGCCTCACGCTCCGCCCGGTGGTAACGGGCGAACAGTGCCAGCTCCTGCTCCAACAAATCCACGTAGTCCGTGGCTTTGCTCCGGTCCAGCGTCGGAATCATGTGGCAACCGCAGAACCAGCAGAGTGTCTCGCAAAAGGGTAAATGGAAATAAAGCGAAAGCGGCGCGTTGCCCTGCGCCACCGAGCGCATCAGGGGCGCAGGATCCTCGACATCGCGAAAATGATTCGCTGGCGGGTAACTGGTGTAGCGCGGCCCGGGGCGGTTGTATTTTTCGATCAGTTGCAGGTCTTGTTCAGTCAGTTGCATCACTCATTCTCCTTGGGCAAGGTTGCCACTTTTTCGATCAGGGGCATCTCCGGCAGCGCCTCGCTAGTGGAACTGTCGAGAGCTTCAAATTTGCGCGCGGTCACCAGCAGCCGGCTCTCGACCGAGTTGATGGCTTTGTTGTAGTGGCCGACCGACTGCTCCAGGCTCCTGCCGAGTTTGGCGAAGTAACCGGTCACCACTGCAATGCGCTCGTATAGTTCGCGGCCCAGCGCGGCGATTTGTTTGGCCTCGCGGGCGATGGCTTCCTGCTGCCAGCCATAAGCGATCGCCTTGAGCAGGGCAATCAGGGTGGTCGGAGTGGCCAGGATAACTTTATTCTCCACCCCGATCTCAATCAAGCGGGGATCCTGCTCCAGCGCGGCACTGAAAATGGTCTCGTTGGGCACAAAGAGCACGACAAACTCGGGCGTATTTTCAAACTGGCTCCAGTAGGCCTTTTGTGCGAGCCCCTTGATGTGGTCGCGCAGTTGCCGGGCGTGGGCCTGCATCCGCTCGGTTTGCACGAGGGCATCCTGCGCTTCCAGGGCATCCAGATAGGCGGCCAGCGGGACCTTGGCATCAACCACCACCTGCCGCCCATTGGGTAGCTTGATCAGCATGTCGGGCCGCTGCCGCAGGCCCTCGCCGGTCTCATGTGAAGCCTGTTCGATAAAGTCGCAATAGTTGACCATACCCGCCAGCTCGACGGTGCGGCGCAGTTGCATCTCGCCCCACTGCCCGCGCACCTGCGGAGCCCGCAGTGCCTGCACCAAGCTCCCGGTGGTGCGGCTCAGCTCAGCCTGCGCCTGCGAGAGCTGCTCCAGCTGCTGCTTCAAGCTGGCATCGGTGGCCGTGCGGCGGTCCTCGATTTTTTCGATGCGCTGGTTGAAGAGCCGCAGCGCCTCGTTGACTGGCTCGACTGTTCTCTGGATCGATTGCTGGCGCTTGTCGAGGTCGCCCTTTGCGCCCTCCTGGTATTTTTCCAGGGTGGCTCTGGCCAGATTGAGGAAGTCGGCATTATTCTTCGAAAGTGCTTCAGCCGAAAGTGCCTTGAAGCTTGACTCCAGCTGCGCCCGGGCCTGTTCCAGTAATTGCAGCTTTTCATCCGCCGCCCGCAGCTCGGCTTCGCGCTGTGCCTTCAGTCCGGCCAGCTGCTGTTGTGCCTTGCCCAGCGCGCGATTGAGAAAATAGTAAAGAAGGCCCGCACCCAGGGAAAGTCCAATACAGAAGCCAAGCAGTAGATCCATCTGCGTCTGGATGAAGAAAACAAGCCCGCTGTCGGCTCCGTTCAATCTGCGAAACCCTGCGGGTGGGATTGGTGCCACTTCCAGGCCGTCGCGATAATGTCTTTCACCTCCGGATAGTGAATTTCCCAGCCCAGCTCAGTCTGGGCCTTGGAGGAATCGGCATAGAGCGCGGGCGGATCGCCGGGGCGGCGCTCAGCCTCGATCACCGGCACCTTCAGGCCGGTGACGGCTTCCACCGCCTGTATGATCTCGCGCACGGAACTGGGGGTGCCGGTGCCGAGATTGTAGAAATAGCCCGCGCCGGGTTGGTTGAGTTTGTCGAAGACAGCGATGTGGGCCCGCGCCAGATCATCGACGTGTACATAGTCGCGCAGGCAGGTGCCGTCGGGCGTGTCGTAGTCGGTGCCGAAGATTTTGATATGTTCCCGGCGACCGGTGGCGGCATCGATCACCAGCGGGATGAGGTGCGTCTCCGGGTCGTGGTCCTCGCCGATGCTGCCGTCGGCAGCCGCACCTGCGGCATTGAAGTAGCGAAAAGCGGCAAAGCTCAAGCCATAGGCGTGGGCGAAGGCTTTGAGGCAGTTCTCCACGTCCAGCTTGGTCTGGCCGTAGGGATTGATCGGAGCCTGCGGCAGCGTCTCCACCATCGGCAGCGTGTCGGGCTCACCATAAGTCGCGCAGGTCGAGGAAAAGACAAACCGGGTCACCCCGTTATCGAGCATGGTCTCCAGCAGACGCAGCGTGGCGACAAAGTTATTCTCGTAATATTTGCGCGGCTCCGTGACCGACTCGCCGACGTAAGCGAAGGCGGCAAAATGCATCACCAGCTCGATCTGCTCCGCCTGCAGAATAGGGCGAACCACGGCGGGGTCCCCCAGATCACCCTCGTAAAAGGGAATCTCCGGCGCTACCGCCTGCCGGTGCCCAAACACCAGATTATCCAGCACCACGGGACGATGCCCCGCAGCCTGCAGTTGACGCACACAATGACTGCCGATATAACCGGCTCCTCCGACGACTAGAACGTTCATGCCCCGGTTCTAAGTCATCCCGCAATACTGTCCAAACTAAAAATCAGGCCTGACCCGGAATCTTCAGTTCACCAATACTGCTTCAATCCACGGCTCCACGGCCCAAACCCGGTAATGCATCGTTACGCCCGCGGATGTGCCTGCCGGTGCGCTTCTTTCAAGCGGGCCACCGAGACGTGGGTATAGACTTGTGTGGTGGAGAGGTTGGCGTGCCCGAGCAGCTCCTGGACGGCCCGCAAATCCGCCCCGTGATTGAGCATGTGGGTGGCGAAGGAGTGACGCAGCTTGTGCGGCGTCATGTCGAGCGGCAAGCCGGCGGCTGCCAGGTGGGTCTTCAGCAGCTTCTGCACCTCGCGGGGCTGCATGCGCGTCCCGTTGCGGTGGCAAATGACCGGCCCGTCCGGTTCGGCACACAGCCCGAAGCGCAGGACGAAGGTCTGCAGGCACCGGGTGGCCACCGGCCCCAGCGGGCAGAGCCGTTCTTTGCGCCCCTTTCCCAGCACCCGTGCCACGCCCTGCCCGGAATCGACCTTGCCGTGAGTGAGCCCGCAGAGTTCGCTCACGCGCAGCCCGCCGCCGTAGAGTAATTCCAGGATCAGGCTGTCCCGAAAGGCCTCGAACTCGCCCAGCCGTCCGTCCTTCCAGAGCAAAATCGGCGCGTTCAGCAGTTGTATCATCTGCGCCTCGGAGAGAAACTTGGGCAGCGGCTTTTCGAGTTTGGGTAGTGTCACCCCGGTAAAGGGGTTGGCCGCCACCACCCCCTGCACCCGCAGATAACGGTAAAAGGCCCGCAGACCGGAAACATGGTTGTGCAGCGTCCGCCGCCCGATACGCCTGCCCTGCTCAACCAGAAAAGAACGCACCGTCACCGGGCGCACGGACGCAAAATCGTGCTCCCATTTGCCGGAACCCTCCAGCCAGTTGACGAAGTTTTCCACCGCTGCGGAATAGTTGCGCACCGTGTAATCGGACACCCGCCGCTCCAGCCGCAGGTGGAAGATGAAGGCATCGAGATGCGGGATAAAGTCAGGCATTATTTGCCTAAATGAAAACGCGCCATCACTTCATCCGCAAAGTAACGGTAGGCATGGGCCCCTTTACTGTTGGGATCATACTCAAAAATCGACTGTCCGAAACTGGGGGCCTCGCTGAGCCGGACGGAGCGCGGGATCATGGTGCGAAAGACCAGATCCTCGAAGTGATTGCGCACTTCGCCCACCACCTGCTGCCCGAGATTGGTGCGCTGATCAAACATCGTCATCAGGATTCCGCCCAGCTGGATCTCCTCATTCACTCCCGCTTCGCGCAGCTTTTCCAGCACCTTGAGGATCTGCCCCAGCCCTTCCATGGCGAGGTATTCACATTGCAGCGCAATCAGTAGATAATCGGCTGCGGCCAGGCTGTTCATCGAGAGCATACCGAGCGCGGGCGGGCAATCAAGAATGATGGCGTCGTAGTCGCCGGATGCGCGCAGCGGCGCAATTACTGCACGCAACTGCAATAAATAGTTCTCCCGTTGCACCAGCTCGATCTCGATCGCCGCCATATCCACCTCGGAGGGAATGATGAACAGGCAATTGCTGCTGCCCACCGGCTGCACCTTGTCCAGCGCACTGCCCTCGCCGCAGAGTGGACCATAAAGACTGCCGCCCTCCTCCTTTTCCAGCCCGAGCCCGCTGGTCGCATTTGCCTGCGGGTCGAGATCGATCAAAACGGTGCGCACGCCCTTATCGGCCAAGGCATAGCTAAGATTCACCGCTGTCGTGGTTTTTCCGACGCCACCCTTCTGGTTTGCAATTGTAAATACGGTCGCTGACATGCCCCATCTCATAGCCGGGCCGAGCCGCTCGTCGAGCAGAAAGACCGGAGGCCATCTACCTATTCTCTGCCGCGACCTGATTGTGCAACATACCAACACCGGTGATATCGACCACCACCTCGTCGCCCGGCCTCAAAAACCGCGGTGGATCGCTCGCCATGCCAACCCCGGGTGGCGTGCCGGTCAGGATCACCGTGCCGGGCAACAAAGTTGTGCTGCCACTGAGAAAGGCAATCAACTCGGCTACCGGAAAAATCATGTCTCCGGTGTAAGACTCCTGCACGATCCGCCCGTTCAGGATCGTGCGCAGCGGTAGAATCTGCGGGTCCGGCACGTCCTCCGCGGTAACCAGCATCGGGCCCAGCGGACAAAATGTATCAAAACCCTTGCCCTTGATCCACTGGCCGCCGCCATACACCTTTTGCCAGTCACGGGCACTCACATCGTTGGCGCAGGTGTAGCCCAGCACGTAGTCAAGCGCCTCGCTGGCCGCGACATTTTTGCAACGCTTCCCGATCACCACCGCCAGCTCGCCTTCATAATCGACCTGATCACTGTGCAGATGACGCGGCAACACGATCACGCTCTCCGGATCCGCCAGCGAGGTAATGCTCTTGCTGAAAACCACCGGATACTCGGGAATGGCCGCCCCCATCTCCGCCGCATGCGCCCGATAATTCAGCCCGATCGCGTAAATCTGACTGGGTTCCAACGGCACCAGCCGGCGGATCGGGTCCAGCACCTCCTCCGTCACCTGGAACTCGCCCAGGACATCTCCAGCAATCCGCCGCACGCGGCCCATGCTTTCAACACCATAGCAGATCCGCCCGTCACTGTTTTCCACCCGCACGATATTCATAGCCGTTAACTTTCCGGATAAATGAAACAGCGCAAATTTTTTCTTGCTACTGTGAGAACGAGAATCTTTATTCCGCCACTTCCCAAACTGGAAGGGGGCGTAGCTCAGTTGGTTAGAGCGCATCCTTGACATGGATGAGGTCGCAGATTCGAATTCTGTCGCTCCCACCAGGCTTCGTCTGCAACTCGTTGCAGCTACGAAGCCTGTTCCGACGTAGTGTAATCTGGTCGGCCCCTGCGACATACGCCCGAACTACGCAGGGCAAGCCAAGGACTTTGATCCCAATTATCCAATTATCCAATTATCCTCTTGCGTCCTGCTGATACCCCGGCGTCGCATAACTCGGGGCAAATTGTATCAGGCTCACCACGGCCACCATCAGCACCGCAATTTGATTTTGGGGGTAGTCGGGGCCGATCAGGAACAGGCTGAACAACACCGGTGCCTCGGATAGCGAAAGCCCGATCACCATCGCCACAAGCTGCTGCTGCGGTAATTTCAGCTTGGGGATGATTCTCCAGCGTATCCCCGTTGCCACAAGTATCGGAGCAAAGCACAGCAACCAGAGCCAGGCGGCCATCGGCTCTTCGATGTTTTCCCCGCCGGGAATCCCCCGTCCCAATACCCATTGGATCACGAAGACCCCCTGCAGCAACGCGAACCAAATGATCCACATAACGATTGCCTGTTGTTTTGCTGGTGATGCCATTTTCTCGTTTTGAGGAATCCGCAGATGAAAAGCAATCTCCCACTTGACTGCCCGGACTCTTTCGTTCGTGACAAGTCCCTGCAAACCGTGGAGCATCATGCCATGCCCTCGCGTGGACGCCATCAAAGCACCTCCAAAGAATGCCGACGCACGATCCAGCAGATCGAAGCGCTGGATGGCGTGATCGGAGTCATCATCGGCCTGTCCTACGGCGGAAAATCGCTCGGGCAAAATAAGCGCACCGGCGACCTGAAGATCCAGCGCATCGAAGACGGTGGCCTAAAAGCCGCCACGCAAAGCGCCAAGGGGTTGCAGGAACTTTTTATCCGCACCGAAAAAGGCAGGGAACAGGAACTTGCGGCGAAAATCGCCGTGCTGCTGGGCTGAGGCAATCACCGTCTCTCCTTAAACCACTGCACCACGCCCTGCACATCGCGGCAGTTCAACACCTGTTCCGGCTCAAGACCACCCTTGCGGGCGATATTTACCCCCGCCTCAAAATGAGCCAGGCCTTCTGTCCGGTGGGCATCGGGGTTGATCGCGCACATCAGGCCCTTGTCCGCCGCCCGCCGCCAGAGCCGCCAATCCATGTCGAGCCGGTGCGGATTGGCATTGATCTCAATAATCACCCGCTGGGCTATCGCGGCATCGATCACTTTATGTAAGTCGATTTTATACCCTTCGCGCCGCAGCAACAGCCGCCCGGTCGGGTGACCCAACATCGTCGTGGCCGGATGCTCAATCGCCCGGATCACCCGCGCCGTCATCTCCGCCTCGCTCAAGCCAAAGCTGGAATGCACCGACATCACCGCATAGTCGAGTGCCGCCAACGTGCTGTCGTCGAGGTCCAGTGATCCGTCCTTGAGGATGTCACACTCGATGCCGGCAAAAACATGCACCGTCGATGCGCCGGATTGATTGAAATCCCGGATCTCCTCAATCTGCCGCAGCACCCGCGCATCGTCGAGTCCCCTGGCCTGAAAACTGGCTTTGGAGTGGTCCGCCAGGCCCAGATAAACCCAGCCCAGTTCACCCGCCGCAGCTGCCATCTCCTCAATCGTGGCCCGCCCGTCCGAAGCGTTGGTGTGATTATGAAAGACCCCTCGTATTTGGCCTATGGATACGAGATCCGGCATTTCCTGTAAGTCCAGCTCCCCCATCCCCTCCCGCAGTTCCGGCGGAATCTCGGGCAGACCCAGAAATGCGAACAGGTCCTGCTCCGAAGTAACCGCAAGCGCCGACCTCTGTCCTCCGACCTCTGTCTTCCGACCTCCGACCTCATCCTTCAAAACAATCCCCCACTCGCTCAGGCTGTAGCCGCGGGCCAGTGCCCGTTGCCGCATCGCCACATTGTGCTCCTTCGATCCAGTGAAATGATGCAGCGCAAAGGCAAACTGGGCAGCCGGCACCACCCGTAGATCCGCCTGTAGTCCTGACTCGAAGCGCACGCTGGATTTTGTTTTTCCCTTGGCCGTCACTTCCCGTACCTCGTCACGCGAAGTAAACCAGTCCATCACCGGGTCCGGCGTTGCCGCAGCCACAATAAAATCAAGATCACCCACCGTCTCTTTCAAGCGCCGCAGGCTCCCCGCCACTTCAGCCCGCTCCACCTCGCGCAACTGGCGCAAGCCATGCAGAATGGGTTCAGCCACCTCGCGCGCCTGCCACCACAGGTGTCGCTTGGCATAGGCCGCACGATTCTTGATGCCACTGAGAATCTTCTCCTCCGACTTTTTACCAAAGCCTTTCAACGCCGCCACCCGACCCGCCTCACACGCGGCCTGCAGGCCTGCCACAGTATCGACACCGAGTTCGTCGTGCAGTCGCTTGACCTTCTTGCCCCCCAACCCGGGGATCTCCAACATCTCAATCAGTCCCGGTGCCACCGACGCACGCAGTTCGTTGTAATACGCCAACTCCCCCGTCGTGCGCAGGGCCTCGATCTTATCCACCAGTGCCGAGCCGATTCCCTTCACATGACCCAGTTCACCCGCTTCAATTAAAGCGTCGAGATCGTCCTCCATCGTTTCCAGTGCCCGCGCACCAGCCTGATAGGCGCGAATTTTAAACGGGTTTTCGCCCTTCAACTCCAGCAGAACGGCAATCGTCTCCAGCACCTCAACAATGTCGGCTTTATCCATACCCTATTTCTCCGTCCGCAATCCCGGCTGGCAATCCTCAATCTCCCCGAGTGCTGTTCGCAATACTATCGGACCTTTGAGAAAATAAAACAGCCAGTTTAT